>Ga0182030_10011771_pt1 | contig 17613 bp, 24 predicted proteins | sample 812S3MmetaG_FD_121299 | JGI IMG/M metagenome (GOLD analysis project Ga0182030, IMG submission 121299) | Permafrost microbial communities from Stordalen Mire, Sweden - 812S3M metaG (Illumina Assembly) | ecosystem: Environmental > Terrestrial > Soil > Wetlands > Permafrost | place: Sweden...
AAAGAGCTGTCCGAAAAAGAAGATACTCGCTACCCAATTATAGTCGTCACCAACGAGATGGCTATCGGCTCGCAAGCCAGTAACACTCCCATATCCGATAGCAATTTTATCAAGATATTGTAAGAAATAAACGCTGGTTTGATGTTAGGGGGAAAGACATATAGAAATCAGAAATCAGAAACCAATTCCTCACGTGCAAATTAATGGCATAACATAAAGATCGGTGCGACGAAGAAGTCGTTTGCTCCTCTGTGGATCGATTGAGCCTAGACAAGGCCCCAACTCGATCATCCGCAAGGCATCGTCGGCTTTTATCGGAATACGTGGGGCTTCATCGTCGGAGTTGATGTGATGGGACGAAGAGCTGGCGTTGGGATCACCTGCGATCCCCCCCCGAGCTAACCGTGTCCGTCACCGCCCCCAGACCCCCGAGGAGAGGTGATAAGAGTGCGTATAGTTGTATGAAGAAGAGGAAACACGCGGCCACTACAATCACTTGGTGGCATTATCCCATATTTAAGGTCAATATTAAGACCAGACCCGCTCGGGCGATCAAAATAAAAGCAGCTTCGAGAATAGCAAGCACGCAATAGCAAGGTATATCCTGCGACAGTGGGGTTTCTATCCGCTGATTATCGTCGTTGTCCAATTAGGGAGGCGGCTCAGCAACGTCCCGCCATCACGCAATTGTCAAAACCCTTAGCGCATGCGCGAACAATTACAGTGGAGTGAGCTATTACTCTGCGGATTCTAAGGTGAGGAGACTAGGCTTAGGGCAGTTAGCATTATGATCAGGTTAGGTAAGAATAAGGAGGACATTCTCAAAGAATTGCAGTTCTAAGCAACCCATATTGGTTTGATAGCATGGTGGTGGCAGAAATTCTTCCAGTGTATCAATTGACCCCGCAGTGTAGAACAGCTGGCCAACCATTTATTTGAAATAGGACTACTAATCTAATGTGAAAAAAGCTCTATAGTACCAAAAACGCGTTGACTGTTGTAATTATTCTACCATATTTGATTTCTAAGACCATCCAAAAAGATTTGAGGCATAAACTATTGTAGTTTTGGAATTAATCCACGAGCCAATTTGACCCATTGTTCAGTCAGCTACCTATCTCGAGCAATTGCATTTTCGACCAGTATCCCTATCAAAGAATCTGCCAACCGGAGCATAGAAATAGTCACACTGGAGGTGGGACATACGCTTAATATTCGCCTACACAACATACCCCCAGATAGCCTGAAGGCAAACGAGATAAGACTGCCGTAACATCAACTTCTGCTGCGCTTGCACGTAACGCTGTAACATCTCCTCTTCCCAAATGACCTAATAAGCATTCATTGGTGGCTCTTCCTGGCAGCAGTTCTTGCTGTCGTGCACCTAGCTTATCGCATCACCGGACGCCTAATGTGGAGCCCTCTGGTCAATTTCCCGCTGGCCGCTCTGACGCTGTTATATGAATTCTACTACGATGTTATCATTCAAATCATAGTTCACTTTGTCATCTGTCAAGTTCTTATGGTAGGAAATGATATAGTACAGCAATTCTGACCGGGCGTCCGGATCGGCTATACGAGTTGCACACCAACGGCCCAAACTACTGCGATGAAATCCACGCTGGAGGCAGAAAGAAGCGCAACAAACATGAATTATTCGTGCAGTGGCTCGGCGTAGACGACAGAACTCTGGCAACTATCGATCATGACCTCCACCGAGTACGACGCGGCGCTCTCAATCCCTTCTTCTCAAAAGCCAATATCCGCAAATTGGAATGGATCACCCAGAGGAGAGCTCCAAAGGCCTATCTTAGACAAAAACTCTTGAAAACACTAGCCAACTGCTCACTATTTTCTATCTGTTTAGCGCCTTCGCACGCGATATCAATTTAGAGTATGCTTTTGGACAGTGGCATAATTATGTTGAGCGGGAGGATCTGAATGAGGATTCTTGCAACATGATGAACTCCGTGCATCTCGTGGGTGTGGCTGCAAGATCATTTGGCTGATTACTGCCCCGTTTACTGTGAATTCCAGAGCAGATCACAACCCGAGTAGACAAGGGAATGGCAACCCTTGCAGCTAGGCAAAATGTGAATCTCCTGGACAAGATATGAGTCTCTGCAAACACTGATTAAATGGTGCCAGAGCTGTAAAGAAAAGGTGCGCGGCATCATGGACATGATCACAGAGTTAAGCCGATCCCAGCTCCCTTCCACGATATCTTGATAAGTAGACTGTGACCGGCGGAGAAGAATATCGACCTCTTTTTTCAAGAAGGCCAGACCTCCGTTGCGGTAGGGAAAAAGATTAGAGCCTGGTGCTTGAGCGTAGTCACATTCTATCTTCTCAGAAACCCAGTCAAACTTCAACGCATAACGAATGAACACAAGCAAGCGAATGGGACGACTAGTACCGAGCTCGAGCAATTGCCATATCCTAATACTATTGTACAAGAGGGATTAGGTTTGTCTTATGGCCTCTCTCATAGGTTAACGCGTATTGCTCCAGACGAGGCGATGACTTTCGTTGATGGTGACAAGACGTGGCGAATTCCGCCGGATGTAACCAGCACCTCTATCATCTTCCCAATCCTTGGCTGGTGACATATAAATGCCTGTCTCTCTGTCAGCGGGCCTATTACACCACAACTCATCCATCTCCCATTCTTCACACGAATCTCATTCAGGGCGCTGGCTAAACAACCCCCCTCTATCCCACTACGTCCTTTCCTTCTCAGAAAGCTCTCGCTAATGTGTAGGTAATAATCTGGCATATAGCGAGCTGTATGTCTGCTTAAACACTATTTGGGGTGGTATGGAACTAGTGGACCAGCGGAGATGAAGCTCGTTAGGAGAGATAAGAGTGATATGGAAATTTAACATGATTTGTTTATTCCATTCCTGAAGGAAGGTGACAAAGGTATTAGGGTCATATTTGAACATTGATTAGAAATGTTTTAGGAAGACAATGATTTTAAATCCCAAGCTTTCAATTGAATTACTTTATCTACCTTATGTATATACTGTTATGATCTATACTGGGTACACGATGTAGTCCTTCAGTTTATATTGAATGACTATATTACTAGACTCGTAGAACCTGGTACCGGAAATCCTCCCGTATGGACACTGGCATCATAATAGGCCCCGATGATGCTTGAATAGCCAGTGCCTTCAAATGCCCCACCCAGCCTTAGCAACGCCTGGGTATGTAGCCTTAAAGCCATTCAGAATATCCGTACCTCCATTATTAGCAGTCATTAATTGCGGGCAGTTCAAGCTCGTGATAGCCGAACCGAAAGCATTTGTAATATTCTGTAACGGCGTAGTGATAGTACTGTAGAGACTGTGTAACAGTGAAGGGCTGAATTCGATAAGAAGTTCAAGTCCTAAACATATCGCGTTGTTTCCTTCCAGAAGTGTTTGGGCATTTAGGGCGCCGCCGGTCAGGTTTGTAACATCGATGCCCACGAAAGAGTTGACTTTACCGGTATTGCCGCCAGAACTAGAGAGTTGTCAGTATTGGGAGAAGGGGGATCGAGGTGGTTGAAGTACTTAAGGAGCAGAGGATATTTCTCGGACCAGGCGAGGAGATCGGCGGCGAAGTTCACGACGCCGTATGGTGTTGGCCGATGGTAGTAGTTCTCTGGGATACGTTCACATCCGGGAGAGTATACGAAGGAACCTTCTTCTCCTGAGATGGCGTAGAAGGATTTCAATGTTTCCTTGGCTGTTTTTGCCGTTCATTAGTGGGAGAGAAGGAGAATGCTAGGGAAGAGAATGCGGCTTACAAAGTCTCCCATCTATAGGGTACTCTGCGGAGTAGTTGGCAAATAATCTTCCAGAGAAGGCGTACGCTGCATTACGGATTACGGTTCCACCGATCGGCCCATACCAGAAGTAAGGATTGGTGTTAAGGCTTTCATAGTAACGGTTGATATTATGCTCAAGAATGACGTCCATGCTGTAGTTCGGCTCCGTTGAATTGATCTGGAGGTCGTAAAGAGCGAGGAATTGAGACATTACTAGCCCATAGTTGTTTCCGGTGACATACAGATCACCTCTGGTGGAAGATGAGTCTTCCTCATATTGACCGTGGGTTCCTGATAGACCAGCTGGTTTTCCTACGTGGTCTTAGAAAAGACTTTTGTAGGCAACGAAAGGAATACATACCGAGCAGGCCAAGGAGATTTCCCAGAATGTTTTGGGAATTCGAGGTCTTGCCTCCCATGGAGTAGCCAGGGTCGAGTGATATAGCATTTCCTGCCACTGCTGTGCCGAAGACCGCAAGGGCCCCACCGAGCTCAAGTCCCATATTGAAGACTGATTTCCGTCAACTTTTAATCTCAAAATTGTCGTTAGGTGTCTGGTTTGCCCATACCTGACTTCACGGCAGTCGTATATTGAAGGACATCAGCGACTCCATTGTGGCTCTATCAATTATTAAATATAGCTCTCATGAATGATGACAGAATACATACGAGATATCCATGATTTGCCAACACGTTGAGGCCCGGACAAGGCCCTCTAATATCACCAGCAGAAAAATCTGGTGCAACAAAGGCATGTGCGCCACTCACTTACAATTGTTAGTTCAAGCTCAGCCCGACAGTAATATTCTAGACATACCGTCAACTAAAAGGGAAGCAGCATCAAATGTTGACTGTCTCTTCGTGTTCTCAAATTCTTCTTGACGAGAAACGAGCTCAGCGAGGACGTTGACATCGAGATCTCCGCCTTCTATTTGGTTGATGTGGTCGAGAGTTGGGAAAGCGTTGATGGGTGCTCCGAGTAGGAGCAAGCAAAGGGGCGTAAAGAACAACATGATAAGATGATTAGGTTTCAAGCAAGGTTTCAAAGGAATGTTTTAGTGGATGGAGCAAGAGAAGTGAAGGATGAATCAGACTCTATTATAAATGTAATGCAGTGGCGATCTACATGGTCATGGCTTTCAGATGATTTCGGGGCATCCACCATGGAGAATCAAGCTCCTGAATAGTTTGGTTAAGAGATGAGGTCAACCTCGATGCGTATAATCTGACCTTGTTGAGTTTCTTTGCATCCAACATAAGGCTCGCTTCGGCGGTATTTCTAAGCTCTGACTCGCTGAGTGAAGTCTATCAGGGTCTGCACTGAAGTTTTCCCACCAAAGCTAAACCCGAAACCAAGTCGAACCAAGGCTTAGCTCTGATGCGAAGAAATTCCACAAATTCAGAGATTTTACAATAGTCTCACCTAGAAGAGGGCGATGATTAGTTTCATCCGGACATAGGTAGGGCGTTCGAACGGCTCCACTTAATCAGGGGCCAGCCCGAGTCATGGGTACTGCTTAGTTAGATCTAATATCATGGTTATTGGCGCGCCAACCCGAGTCATGGGCAATGCTTAGTTGGATCTAATAGCATGGTAATTAGCGCAAGCAGTATTGTAACTTTTAAGACAGGGCAGGGCTTCCTTGGTGGCCTGAAGCCAATCAGGAAATCCTCCCAACTTACGTCTGAAAAGAACCAGAAGAGGAAGTTTGATTCCTCTTCGATTCCGTAAATGCCTCTGATGGGGAGGGTCAGATTTCTCCCCACTTATGAGCATTAAGGCGGGTGATCTTACTGGCTTATGAATAGAGTTCAAGCTAAAGGGGCTAACTCCACAGGATCGGCGACGGCGCCACTTTCATGACTACTCCGGGCTCGAGATCGGATGACGACCAGCCGGGGCTAGCTTGACAGAGGGGCTTAAGTTCCATTAGATCGATCGCCCTTGATTCTTTGATGAACTAGTAGGGCCGAGTAGCATCATTGCAGATATGTCTGCAGCTCGTCACGTCGCTTCAGAATCTACAGATTAGTTTAACCGAGCTATGAACTTTGGTTAGACTCTAGCATACACTAACGAGTCATTTATCACCCCGCCGTTGCTTCAGGCCAAGGAGCGAACTATTCGAGCGGCTTCCGCTTTGACATATACTTACTTACTAATTAGTCGCTCGTTGGACACCTAGCATAGTCCCCAGCGAAGCTAACGCCGCACAAAGGCGATATTCCTTGAACATTAAGACACCTAAAGCAAGTGCTAAAGGCCTAGCAGCGCCTTCCATGTCATTTCCATTATTTTACTTTACGGTTTTCCTTGACTTCCAAAAGAAAGCTCTTTTCCCCACATTTCAACAGCGTATGAAGCTCCAAACCTGCAGTGCGGCGACTCCATATGTGGAACTGATACTTTATACAGATCTCCTGAAGCTTTCATTGCTTATCTCTTATTCACAGTACGATATGGCAACAGAGTGGGGCTCAGAAGCCCAACGCATATGCTAAAGATAGCACAAACTCTAACTTCTTACAGTGAAAATTGCAACTGCAGTCCTGTATCTTGCATTGCTTCTCTCATCAATCTTATTTAGTCCGTACTGAGCAGGCTCCAACAGAGGATTCTTTTCATAGTTCAAGTCTCATATCTTCTGTGAAGGGCATTGATATCAGAAGCCGTTGTACGATACTTAATTTGGTCCATTCTCTCGTTCGGGAGAAAGAACGCAGGGTTACGGTTATTCCATCCCGATCTTGGATTTCTCTCGAGCCACACTGCGGTACCTTCCTTGATCGTGCAAAACTTTTACCTTCTCCACCATGTATATCTACCACATTTTCACTGCCACCTTCACTGCTTTCTTCATTGGTGTTCAGGCCGACTTGGCTACCTACATCAGCGATCTTCCTCCTTGCAGCGTGAGTTCCCTTGAAATCGAGAAAGACTAAAGAAACTGATAAAATTTGCTAGCTACAATGTTTACTTCAGACTGTCCCTCTATCGGAGTGCTCTTTCACCAACGCAACATGCATCTGCAATAATGATCCCCTTGCAGCGGCTACAGCAGTCTGCGTCTCTCAAAACTGTACGGTCATTGAGGCATTGTGTAAGTCGTAAGCCACTCCCTTGCGGTGATGAGTTTCTAAATGTAGATAATAGCATTTGCCAATATCTCGATGAGGTCTTGTGATGTCCCAGTTGAGTCACGTCAAAATTATCTCACCAGCACTATTGCTTTGGGATTCGTCGCGTTTGTTACTGGGGTTGTCAGGCTCTTCGCGAGATGGCGACTTGAACATGCGTTCAAAACTGATGATTACATTATGATTGCAGTACTGGTTTGTACAAACCCTATTGTTTTCTTCAGAGCAGTTGTACTAACTTTTTTAGTGTTGTGTTTGTGTATTCGTGCCACTGGGAGGTTTGAGTTAGTCAATCCTACATCCATCAAGGGGAAACCCCCTTTCCCTGTCCTAACAATCTTAAAGCAGCAACATTAGGATTTGGGTTGAATATATGGGACATTCCAACAAACCAAGTAACAAAAGTACTTCGGGAAAGTTAAACCTCTCAATTCTGAGATATCAAATTAACAAGAACCAGATCTTCTATGTTGACGAACTTTTCTACCTTGCAATCCTAGGTCTTACCAAAATCTCCATCCTAATGTTCTACCTCCGCATTTTTCCATCCCATCATTTCAAGATCGCTTGCTACATTGCCATGGGTTTTGTTGCTCTTTGGACTATTATAATAGAATTCCTTGCCATTTTCCAATGTTGGCCAGTATCCTACAATTGGGAAGGATGGAAAGGGGATTATCCACATCCTCACACATGCGTGGACCTGAATGCCCAGACCTATAGCTCTTCCGCAATCAATATTTTTCAGGACGTCATGGTTCTTCTTCTCCCGATACCATGGCTCTTGAAGCTGAACGTTAGTCTGAAAAAAAAACTTAACATCTTGATCATGTTCAGTATTGGAATCTTGTAAGCTGAAGTCTCTTCAAGTCATCGAGCTGTCAGCAGGTATTCAGAGTCTAACCATAGTCATCAGTATTTGCATGGCCTCTATTATTCGTTTCACCAAGCTTGTCCAATTCAGAGCAACCACAAATCCAACGTGTAAGCCTACAATCCCTGGATTGGGACTTACCAAGCCGCCCCTTCAATATATACTAACTTGTATAAACTCAGGGGATTATGTCGATACGATTTACTGGACCGCGCTGGAAACTTACATCTCGGTTATCGTGCCTAATCTTCCTGCCATCCGCTCTCTGCTCTCTCACAAGTATCCCAAGCTCTTCGGTAGAGAAACTCAAAGCGGAAGTACAGACAATAGTAGAAAGAACTACGAGCGCAGCCACGCAAACTACAGAGGAGGGCCTTCTATCAAAATGGCTTCCAAAATTGGTTCCAGGAATACAGAGGATACTGCCGTTGAAGCAAATGACCCAGACTACTTTGTCAATAAAAATCTGAATCTGGGTGATAACCTGAAAGGGAATGTCTATTTTGGTGTGGTCGCTGGGCACGAAAATAGCACTGAGGAGTTGGTGGGAAGCGACGCAGCTATTCATGTCAATACGGAGATGAAGATCGAAGAGCGGGCACGGAGTGTGGGTTCGCAGCAGACGTGGGGGGAGGACTCGGTCTCAAGACTGGAGAACAGCCACCCGAGAAGTCAGGCGCCTTCCTCATAGCAGGCATGCTAAAGCGTCATAGGGGGCCTATCATAACGCCAATACCCAGACGGGAAGATTCCTGGTACTAGGGCCTATTACTCTGTAATATAGTCATTTATTATAAGTTGAGGAAGTAGATCCTACACACAGTACAGGCAACAATATAATATACATATAGGATATATAGGCCCGAGGGAGCCATTCTGGTACTTCTTTAATAATTCAATGATCTTACATAGAGATCCAAGAGACGCGAGGATGAGAAGACTGCCGGACGGAAGGTAGAGGCCATGTTTGATATCGTCCGGCGCAAGGTGTAGCGGCATATGACATTAGTTGACAACAAGAGCAATCCCATGCCCATGGATTAGATTTTCGAAGCCGATCGTACGTGTGTACCATGACAGCCCAGGGGTGTAATTTATTGAAACGGGGACCAGATCACGTATCATGAAAAGGAATTCACCATGAACCAGGCGCGAGACATGATTCACGAGATCTTGCAGGAGACAGGGTAGGAGTTGATGCGGTTTTGGATGATCGATGTTGATAAGGACGGAGTTGTCGACGAGACACAGGTCCCGGTGATCGATTGGGAGGGTTTGGAGGACGACCACAGCAAAGAGCGAGTTGGGTGGTCATTTTTAGATTATATCCGAAACCGATGGGTGGTAAACGGGAAGTGGTGGTAGAAGAGAGGTCAGCTTCGTGATTCGTGTATATTAAAGGGAGTCCCGTGGTATGTGTCTATCTAGAAGTACTGTAGCTCAAGGGTATATACACTAGCGCGAGTCGCGGTCTATATCACGTGCTCCTGAGTGGTTGATGAGGCAGATATGTAAGGAGGAGAAGTTGGTGAAGGCGTGGTTGAAGGAGGATAGTGAGAACCCATACCGGAGCCGTGCGATCCGTGAACACCAAAAGCAGGTGGCCCAGTTCCCAAAAAGTATGTTAATGGTTCTTTATATGGTTAGAGGGCAACCTGCACGGACCAGGGAGATTTCGGGGATGTGTTATTGCAACAGCAGTACTGGTGGGTTCCGGGACATATTGATCTACCGCGGATTGATGTGTTTTATCGCGGCATACCACAAGAATTACGGCAGTTTTGAACAAATCAAAATTATCTTTCAATATTTGCCACGGGTAGTGGGCGAGTTGTTGGTGTGTTGTTTGTGGTTAGTGCTGCTGTTTCGGCAGATATCACACAACTATTCGAAAGCGTAAATATATCGAAAAACTCGCTCGCGCACTCCTCCAGCAGCAGACCCCTCGAACTAACCGTGAAATCAGTTCTCGCAAGCGGATGCGAAAAATTCGAGGCTCTAGATGGAGACCCTTTTGGATATTTCGACAATGAGGAGGTTCGAGAGACGGTGGAGGATTACTTGGGGCCAAAGAATACATGATCTTTACTAGCCTCCTCACCGAGAACAATCAAATTGTCCAGAAAGTGGCAGATAACATATCAGGTATGATGCTGCGCATCAGGTAAGCTCCAATTATTGCATCGGTGTTTGAGGGTTCGCACTTATGACCCGCAAGAAACTGCAAATGACTTGGTGGCTATCACCAATGCCAATCAAGCAAACACGAGCTCACCGGTCGACCTGTTCCCAAGGGTGAAGCTGTTGCTTGAAATAACTGATGTTAAGTCCACTATCCACGAGGTAGATGATGGCGCCGCTGCGCTCGACCGACTTTCGATGCTCACACTTTCAAATTGGTAGACAATCCAGAGCAACTCTCCCCGCGACCAAGCTCGTAAAGGCACTTCGTCACACCCGGACCCTTGCTGGCACCCAACACCTCGCGATACCCGATGGCTTTCGAGGACAATTCCACGAAACTACGAAATGAGGCTACACCTAAAGGATCAGGTGGACAATGCTGCCGACAGGTTTGGTAAAGCAAACTCAACTCGTCATCTTTGACCATGTCTTCATTGCCGGTACCGGCCAGAAGGAGAGGGTCTTTTATGAGACCGCCGTGCAGGTTTTTGACGGGGACGATTGCAAATATATCAGTGAACAATCTAAGCCTTTCTAGCGGTCGTTGAGATCCGGCGGTAAAACTCCTCATCTCCTCGACCTCGCCTACGTCGAAGCGAGACATTGCGCCAGTCTCTAGCATTTGTCCCGCGATGACAGAAGCTAGCATCTCCAAGAGTTGCATCTCATTTGCTCTCATTGGCAGCCAACGATTTGGGACCATCTCGGACGACGTACATCAAGTCTGCCAGCTCCAAAAAGCGTGCCACAATGCCATCCCCCTCGAGGAGATCCTTAAGATCCAAAATAACCACTGTCCCCTGGAAGGAAGTATGACGGCGCTCACGCTAAGTCTTGCATCTAGCCTGTTGCAGCTCCTGCAAACACGATGATTAGAGCGTGCATGGTCAAGGAATGTAGTGTTTTTCCTCGTTCGTCCAGTCTCAATGCAGACAAATCGCACACAAGCGCAGATTGAGCTTGATCGACCATTCATTCCTTCCTATTTTCGCAATATAAATCGGGGTAGGAAGAGCATCGAGCCAAATATAACGCTCCTCGAACTCAGCATTCTGCTGCTCGAGATCTGATATAAAACGACGCTCGAAGTGCGCTTCGGTTTGCATGAAGCTCCTACCACGTGTTACGACCGCATGGCACGAGCAGCGGAGTAACCGGATGATGCAGACGAGCTCTTGCTGGACCTCTATGTTAAGAGTGTCGCGCACTGCCTAAGGATGAACATTGGTGTTGATACGCGCTTCCTAGATTGGGAAGATATCAAGCTCTGGGGCGTCATTTGTTGATATATCCTCGCGCTCCTGTTGAAGATCTGTAAGTAGTGGAGTTGATAAAAAGCTTAAAGGCTATTTAACAAAGCAGCTTCAGCCAAAGGACCACCCCATGATACGTCTCGAAGACTTACCACGCTTCAAAGCGCAAATTTAACAGAGGCAAAGCCAAGCAAATCATGTGATATTCAACGATAACTCTCAAATGACTTGCGGTGCTAGCAAAAGATTTGATATTTCTACATTCTATGTTATCTACGAAAAGCTTCCGGTTCAGACTCCATACTTCCAACCACAGGCTCTCAGAAAGCCAAAATAGCCGCAAGAAGAGCACCAATTACTGACTGTTAAAGTCACCAGATTTAGTCTGCTTCTCCGAATAGTTAGGAAAATGGAAAACTCACCCAAATCAAACCAGCCCCAAGCGTTAATTTAGCACCCGCAGCACTTGAGCTACTGCTCTTGGCCGAAACACTCGAACTCGACTTCGCAGCCACTAAGGTGCCAGTAGAAGACGACGAAGGACTGGAAGTAATAGTCGGACCGCCTGAATTAGTAGACCCAGGGCTCGAATTCGAACTCGAACTTGAACTCGAAACAGTGACGATCGGTCCTTCCGGATTTACAGTCGAGCCCGGCGTCGGATTCCGGGTCCCTCCGGTCTACTTCGCATCAATACAACACTATTCTCCAATCACGCATATGTACTTACTGTAGTAGTACTACTTTCCGTCCCCGTCGTAAAAGTTCCCCAATAACTTGGATCAGTGCACAAACCCGCCGCATAAGTAAAAAACGGATTGCCCGGAACTGCATACGCGGTCGAAAGATATGACGTGCATTCCGAGGCTGGGTTGTCCCAGGCTGTAGGAACGTAACTATTGGAGCCGTCGAAGCAAAGACAGGAGAAAACGACGGTATTGGGGGCTGCGGGCCAGCTTTCAGCACCGTACTTGTCAGCGCAAGAGGAAGCGAGCGAGTAGGCAGTTGTGCAGCCCGGGTTGTCGAAGGAGGGTGCTTGGGAGAGGGTGAGAGCAGGGAGCAAGGCGAAAAGGGAGCCGATGAGGAGATGGTTGTGCATTTTGGAAGTTTGGAGACTAATTAGGTAGTTGTCAGAGCTTGGCTGACTTGATTGAATGGAAGGTATGCTAAAGGGAGCGGGGAAATTATGGGGTAGATATAGACAGTCGGCGACATTGAAAATAATGCAATATATTGCAGATCCTTATTGGAACGGGCTCCGAGATAGATCGTCGTGTAAAGCGGGTGGCGGATTTGCATGGACAAGAGGGTGTCGGAGGATATGTTGTGCAACCCAACGCGCAATGCTATATATTTTTCGACCGCAAATCTCTAGTCTAATACACGCAGTACAATCAAGCCGAATCTGGGATGCGAGAAAGACGATCACGATGAACTTTCTTCTCAACGCGCGGCCATAGCGCGCGTCTTTCCTTCGCCTCTCTCGAGTTTTCCACGGTCGGAGTCCGAATAGGACTAGGAATAGGCCGATGCCACAACCATCAACTGCAAAATAAAAATATTGAAAACAATGGGTCATTCTTTAGCATTGAATTCATAAAACACTCCCTTGCCGCAGACTCCAAAAGGCTTCATTGATTGTGAAGACAGAAATTTGACAGCTCTTGCAATGATTCTGTAACCCTCTTTGATCTTACGGACTACCGCTAGAATATTTTCTGCTAGGATATACAACCTATCAAACTAACCAACTATACCTCCAGGGCGAGTTTAACTGGGTGCAAAATATATAAAGCCATTCTCTTCGAACACCGACTTGCAGTTTGTGCTGGAAGTTCCCGCACTCGCTTTCTTTGCGTCATGAAAAACACCCAGAAATGTATCCCCCATTTTCAAACGACACTTCGAAGTCTGCAGGTATCTGTGGGAGTGGCGGATTACTTTGATACGATGAAATTCGTCTCCTAAACCCTAAGGAGGAGGATTGCCAAATTCCACTTTCGCGAAGATTGTTCGGAAATATAAATTCGGGCAAGTGACCAATGATGGTCTCCACTCCACGGTTGACACGGGGTCAGCTTGTTTTGCGACTTGTAGTGCATATTTTCTTATGTCCTTCATTAGGAGAGCCAGCTGGTCCCTGATCAACGTAGTCGCTCTAAATCTGAATGGTGAGTCATGCGATTCACATCGACGCGAAAAACTCTGCCTCTGATATTCTCTTCTAACCGAACCATATTTTCTTTGCGTCCTTTACCCAGGTGACGAAATCCTGTTCTGATAGCGTAATAAGTAAACAGTTTCCCTGTTGGGAAAACAAGTTTGATAATCCTCCTGAGCTTCTCTTGTAGGCCAGTAATGATCAGAGGTCTATCATTCATAGAACTATGATTAAGCACATGGTTTTGGAGCAATATCGCATATATTCCATGGAAGTAAAAATCATACTGATATTCAATAGAGACAGCTTCCCTATAGCACCTCGCTGCTAGTCCGTAGAATCAAAACATTTGTTGAGTCGTCTTTCGTATTTAACTTCACTGAAATGGCAGCAAAGTTTAAACAATGGTCGAGTTGAGAACGAAATAATCAGACTGGGTCAACTTTGCGCAGGAGCACACCTGAAGAACTATATTTCCTAAATTTAGTGCGCCTACTAATTTCGAGACTTTCAAATAATTTCAAACAAACCCTTGGACATAAGACATTGGATTTTCCACGATGCAGTGTTCAAATAGCATTCTGTTACTATCAAGTTTCCCAGAGATTTATGAATTATAGGTAAAGACTGAAAGAATGACTCGCAAATCGTGCGATAATACTGTTCCATAATTCCCTAAGCCTTAGATACCGGAACAACACGAGTCGGTCTCTCCAAATGCTCCGCCAACCTCAAGGACAAAGCCGTCAACGTCAATGATGGATTCGCCTCCGTACTAACCGGGAAAACTGATAAATCGCAAACATGCAAATTCTGGAACCCCTTTACTTTCAAATTCTCATCTACGACCCCATTTACCTCTGGATACTTTGGACTATCCATTCGCATAGTGCCAACTTCATGAGAGAAGACTCCGAAGCCGAGGAGATCAGGACGAGGAGGACGAGCGACCGATTTAGCTAGATCCTCGGGAGTGACGAACAAGCTTTGCACTTGCCCAATGATAGTCTCCATGCCCTGCTGCACGTTCTCCTCAATGAGATTTCGCTGGCGTCTGACGCGGATGACGGGGCCAGCAGCTGGTAAAGTGAGGACCTCATTCTCGTCATTGAGCTCGGCTGAGAATTCAAACAAGATAGCGATGGTATCGAAGCCATCGTTACGCATCTTTTCGCGACCATCAACGGGGTCTAGGAGCTTCCCATCACGACCATAGTACTCCTTAATGGGAAGTGATGCGGAGCTTCCTGAGAGGAAGAAATTGGCGTTGACTGTGACAGTGAGGAGTGCGGATTGGCCACCTACAGTAACATGTGATTTTAGATTAAGGGGTTTTTGGAAGTCTCCTTGGCGCTGCTTTGCAAATCGAAGGAACCAGATGTCGTGGTCGATGAGGCCTTTGCCAACGAGACGATTGTGGAACTGAATACCACTGTTGAGAGCAATGGATGCCGTACCGATAGTTCCGGCAGAGAGAATGACTTGGGCTCTTCCAGTTTTGATGGTGGTGAGCTGATTGGTCGTCGCGGAGCGGGTGATCAATGCTTTGACATGATGCTCGTGTTCTGCATTATCCGTCCCGTCGCTTGTTTCTATGTCGGGAATCTCAACTTGAATGACCTCGGTGTGCAGCAAAACTGTTAAGTATTGGTCCTTGGCATACATCCGATTCAACAACGCAACGGTAGTACTATATGCGCCCTGTGGGAATCGATATGGTGCTGGGGAACTCAGTTCAGTTGCCACAGGCATGAGATCGAAGCTCGACCCCGGAATCACACGTTGCAAATCTTCCACGATTTCGTCTTTCTCGGCGATTGTAATTTGCCCATTCGGCTCGAGAGGATATATGTTCCCATTTTCCTGGGAGTTATTGGTTAGAAGGTTGAAAGCATCATCGTATCCTCCCTTGGGTGCGAGAAGGTGCTCAGCGATGGCCTTGGGGAAGTGTTCGTCGACCGTGTGGGGAAAAGCCTGCGGAGTCCACAGCCCCCAGAGGTTGGAGCGACCACCCAGACAATATACGGGCCCACCAATGTATGGCTCGGAATCCTCAGATGTTTGGACTTTTGCTTTAACGATGTCATAGACTGTTTCGTTTCCCTCCGGTGAGTTGCTTTTCCCACGATCATAGTGAGGTCGTGAAGTGTTGAGAAGATGGGTCGAGAAGAGAGTACCTCCCCTTTCAATCAAAAGGACTTTTTTTCTCCGCTCAGCAAGGTTGTTAGCTAGGACGCCGCCGCCGAAGCCACTTCCGACAATGCTGGTCACTCTTTTAGTACTCGCCCACCCCCAAAACAGTAAGCCTCATAGGAGTTGCTTAGGACATTCGCAGAAAGTAGTCAAAAAGGAAAGTTCAAGAAACATGATTAAATTACATACATGTAATCATAGACGTTGAGGGCGCTGAGACGCGCGACAACCTCAGTGTCGATGCTGAGAAGGCTCTCCATCCTTGCAGTGTTTGTAGCCAATAAGGAACTTGACTTTCGAGATTGTGAAATAAATAAATTACGATCTAGCTTGGCTATCCTGAAAATCAGGGAGAACTATAAGCCCTGTTCTCTCACGTTCACGATGCGGGCTTGGGTTCTCTTGTACCCCATCTCAGTTTCGCATAGTATTACGCAACAAGTAATGTGACACATTTCATTCGAGAGCGGTTCCAGTTCTGTTCTGAGACCCTACCTATTAGCTTATGCCACATTATGTGAGTGTGCGATTTGGCTTCTGAATGTCTTGTCTTACGGCAACCTTGCGTACGAGACCACCGATCTAATCTAAATGCAGGGTTTATATGCGGGGGACGGGGGACGGCCCGCACGGGATCAAGGATACTACACCCCGTAGATCGGTGAGATCGACGAGCTATCTCACGAGATACGGAACAAAGTCTACTGATTTGTCCAATCTACGCCCTAGTAGGATCCTGGATGCAACATACATGAAGATCCGGCTGACTATTGAATCGATAGCCAATATGCGTGTCTCACATTCTCAGACAGGAGTCCACTTCGCTTCTCTTAGCGGCATTTCCCTACCTCGTCTCAACTTGCTTCCATCCTTCTCCTCATGACACGCCCGGTATTCCGCGAGCCGTCGCCTTGCGTACTTAGCATACTCGAATTCAATTTTTATTGTGGCAGCTTCTGCTTGGATGATGCAAACAGGCTCCCAAATATTCAAGTTGGCTTTTCGAGTGATTCTGCATACCCCTTATTGAGAGATAAGTTTCATTGACCAATAACTCCCTGAGAAACCCTCGATTGTCATTTACCTCAACAATTAGACTCATAACAGCCGTTGCTTTATTCCCTTTGTTTTTATTTCTCACTGACTCGTTGCCTACGAACTTTCTCCGGGTTTTCATATACTGAAGAATGAAATGGAATCCTTGCAAATGGACATATAGGAAGTAAATTGTAGTTGCACTCGAATCCTGCCCACTTAGAAAGTGGTTCACGAGTTCAAACACTGCGGGGTAATAAGTGCAGTGTCTGTGCAGAATCGTCCCATCAGTAGGATTGCTGCAAGATTGCAAAGCATTTACGAATTGCCTTCTCATACCTTAATCAATAATGTTGACAGCTGCAATATTTGGTGATTCTTCCTTAGGAGAGTCCAGGCCCACTATGGTGTTGCCATGAAGCAAGTCATCACGACCGAAGACCATCCATGACTGTCGGAAACGAGAGACTTCATAGAGGAGGAAACATATGCTGATGTCTTCATGCCCGCAGCGTATTCAATCTCCCCTCCATTCCTCTCCTGTGCTAAAAAGAGGCTAAGCAAATCCAAACTTATGGGGCGGAAACTCCTATCCAAAGCTTCATAAAACTAGAAAAGTAAAGGAAATTAATATCAGGAACGCAATATTTTAAACTTTTATGTCCAAATTCTAATCTCCCGGTTTTCCATTTGTCTAACCTTTTTGAAATTGAAGACCAAAATAAAACTCAAAGACTTAAAGTGAAGTAAAAACTTCCTTTCCTCTCTTCTCCACCTATTAATTAAAGTAGATGCAGCTTTATTTAAGAAAGCTAAAGGAATATAATTTACAAAATCCTGAACATAATTAGTGTCACAGAACTCGCAAGACAGTATACATAGACTATCTACGCCTCTAGGGTACCATCACTCCTTAATATATTCATGAACCACATTATAGAGCTTTACGCTCCCCTGACAA
>Ga0182030_10011773_pt1 | contig 17612 bp, 13 predicted proteins | sample 812S3MmetaG_FD_121299 | JGI IMG/M metagenome (GOLD analysis project Ga0182030, IMG submission 121299) | Permafrost microbial communities from Stordalen Mire, Sweden - 812S3M metaG (Illumina Assembly) | ecosystem: Environmental > Terrestrial > Soil > Wetlands > Permafrost | place: Sweden...
GTCGAGCCCGTACCCACCCCGGCCGTGACGCAGCCGTGGTAGCCGGTGGGAAAGATGTCCGAGAGCATGGTGAGGTCGAGGATCTTCTCCATGGCCTGCTCGCGGTCGGGAAACAGGAGCAGGTTCCAGTCCGCGTAGGGGACCATCACGTACTCGGCCTGCCCGCCGACCCACCCACCCATGTCCACATAGCCGTAGGCGGCGCCCGGCCGCTCGGGGTTGGTGTTGAGGCAGACGCCCGTGTGGCCCTCCTTGCACATGCGGCAGCGCCCGCAGGCGATGTTGAACGGCACCGAGCAAAGATCCCCCACCGAAATGAACTCGACGTCGCGACCCACCTCGATCACTTCCCCCGTGATCTCGTGCCCGAGGACCAGGTTGGCCGGCGCGGTCGTGCGGCCCCGCACCATGTGCTGGTCCGACCCGCAGATGTTGGTCGAGACGACCTTCATGATCACGCCGTGCTCACAATTGCGGCCGACGTTCGCCGGGTGGACTCCGGGCCCATCGCGTAATTCCAGCTTGGGGAAGTCGATGTCCTGCACCTCGACGGTGCCGGGCCTGATGTACGCCACGCCTCTGTTCGATGCCATCACATTCCCCTCTCGTTCGCACCGTGTCGCCGATCCGGCGCCCCGTGCACCGTACCCACCCGGGGCGAAGGCGTCGAGCGTCCCGGCACCGTCGCGGTCTTTACGCGGACGCACACGTCGGGACGTTTCCGTCACTCTACCGAGTCAGATACGCATGCGTCTCGGGACGGTGAGGTCACAACATGGAGAAAATGAACAACGACTGGGATACGCCGTTGCTTCGCTTCCACGACTCAGCCTGTGCTGGCTTTCTTACTTACTGGGCGCGACGTTGCTTTTCGATCAGGCTTAACGGGGGTTGGCGCGTGAGCTCCGATCCGGTTCATAATGCTGGTGGCGGCGTCGTGAAGTCGGTCCGCGAGTTCGTTGATGCGTTCGACAGATAGGCGCGTGGAAGTGCCCGAAGTAAAGAGCCCAAAAGAAACCTTCCCCTGAACGTCGAAAACGGGAATCCCGATGTAGTACACGCGATGCTGCGAGTTCGACAGTAGTGGAACCAACATGTCGTTCTTACTCGATGTTGCAATGCTCGCCGACGTGCCAAAACGCCAGGCCCGGTCGACAATCAACACAACTGCCTGTTGATCATGACGAACTACATCGAGTACTTCGCGATATTTTTCTTTTTCCGGCTCATCGAGCTCCGGGCTCGGGCGGTCCAGCCAGTCTTGGACGGCCCCCTCATCGGCCCAGGCGGTGAAGATCGAGCCGACGGGCGCCGCATGTGGAACCCGTTGACCGACAAAGCTAAGGAACCGGCTCCCTTCGGGCCCAGCCCGGGCGACAGTCACCATGTCGGCTCCAACGGCGGCAACCACAACGGCCTCTACTTCCAATTCTCGGCCCAGACGGAGTACTTCGTCGCTGGCGAACTCCAAAAGCGGGTCTTGGTGTAAGGCGGCCTGGCCGATCGCTGCTGCCACTGGGCCGAGACGATAGGTCTTTTGGAAAGGCAGCCGAATGAGATAGCCGGCTTCCGTCATGACGCTCACGATGCCGAACATCGAGGACGGGTTGGTGTCGAGGGCGCGAGCAAGTTCAGTAAGGCTGTATGGCTGCGATGGGTTGGCTGCCAGGAAGTTCAGGACGTCCAACGACCGTGTCGCAGCCAATGCAGCGCGAGAAGCCATGCGATCGTCCTTTCAGCCTGAGAGACAACAATTATTTCTGTTGTCGAATACTAGCCGCCCAACTGGACGCCATTGGCCCAGTGATCCCTACTTGTTTGAGTCGATCAATCTTGAAGCGCATGGAGCGGATTCCCACCCCCGAGACAGTGGCGCCCTCATAAGGGGCGCCATCCCCCTTCAGCATCCGCGGGCTGGGCCGTCATCACGACGGGGCACCCCGAGCGAGAAGGTGACGCCGACCCCGAACTGCAGGGGTTCACCCCCGACGACTCACCTGCCCCGGGCCATTGATTTGGATCTGCGCCTGAACGGAACTAAAAGCAATTCCCAAGTGCGACGAGGAGGGGTCGTGACGAGAGTCAGCGCGTCATCCCAAGGCCTCCGCTAACGGACATTAACTGCCCGGTCACGAAGTGCGACGCTTCACTCACTAGAAAGATCAATACCGGAGCGAGATCTCGTATTGGGTCGCCGAGCCTCCCTCCAATTGGAATGGTTGTGGCCATTCGCAGATCGTGGGCTTCGAGTTCCGCAGGATTCAAGCGAGATCGTTGCTCTTCGTACATCGGCGTCCAAATCGCCGGAAGAACGCAGTTGACCGTGATCCCGTACATCCCCCACTCGTGGGCAATCGATCGGGTCCAAGCGATAACCGCGCCCTTCGAAGCGGAATAGTGGGCGCTGGTTGGAGAGGGGATAAGACCAGCGTCCGAACCAAAATTCACAATTCGGCCACCTCTGTCTTTCAGGTAGCGAAACGCCGCTTGGTTGGTGAGGAAGGTCCCCCGCACGTTGACGTCCATCATCGCATTCCAGCTGTCGTCATCGATCGCTTCAGCCGCCAATCGGCCCATGATGCCAGCAACGTTCACTAGTCCGTCGAGACCAGCCATTCGATCGACTGCCTCGGCGAATGCACTCTCCACTCCCGCACGTGACGAAATATCGCACAAAACGGAACTTGAAGAGTCGGTTTCAGACTGTACGTCGCTGGAGAAGCGAATATCCATTTTTGTCACCATCGCCCCCTCGGCAAGGAAGGCATCCGCAACCGCGCATCCGATGCCCCGCCCAGCCCCTGTCACTATGAATTTTCTTCCGGTCAGTTGCGTCCCGGCTTTCACCTGAGCAGCGGACTCGCTACCAATCCGTTCTGCTGATAGAGCCATCGCTTTCCCTCCCTACTCTCTGGGCCCACCGCTCTCGGGAGTCGAGTGCCGCGGACTGATTCAAAATCTGCACCAAGCTCGTCCAAAACGGCACCTCACGATCCGCATGTCGGGCCTCCAAAGGGGATCTGGAGCAAGTTGACGATTTGGTGATCCTCGATATACTTTCTTGATATCCAAATTGTAATTTGTACTGTCGAATCTTCGGGAGATTATAATGCCGTACGTACCGCGCCGGACCCGTTCCACAGAGATCAGAGAGCAACTCGACCACCCGGTGCTTGACTGCGATGGCCATCTTCGTGAGTTCCTGCCCGAATGGCTCGATTACATGGAAGAGGTCGGCGGCAAAGCCTGGCTCGACGGCTACCTCAAGCGCGTTGGCGCAGAGCTGGCTGAGGCGAAGCCGGCGGGACTCGGGCCAAACAAGGACTTCGGAGTGGCCGCCCTCTACACGCAACAACAGCGCCAGCAGGGGCGTCTTAGGCGGGGGCCGTGGTGGGGAATGCCAGTTGCCAACCCCGTTGATTGCGCGTCGCCGTATCTCCCGAAACTGCTCATCGAGCGGACCGAGGAGCTGGGAATCGACTACTTCATCACGTATCCAACGTGGGGGCTCACGGTTCATACGATTGCGGACGACGAGGACCGCCTCATCGCTACTCGTTCAGTCAACTTGATGCATTCGAGGGTGTGGAACGGTGACGCCCAGGTCGCGAAGCGGGTGCACGTTCCCGCTGTGATCCCCATGCATACCCCCGAAGAGGCCATCGCCGAACTTGAGCACTGTGTGCTAGAGCTCGGATTTAAGGCCATCAAGATCCCAGCCATGGTGCCTCGCCCGATTAAGGGCCTGGTCGAGAAGTATCCGGGAATTGAGAACGAGCGGCCGGACGCGGTCTGGGCTGACACCTATGGGCTCGACAGCGAATACGACTACGATCCCTTCTGGCAACGGTGCACTGATCTGGGTGTGGCCGTGACCTGCCATGGCGCCGCTGCCTATGGATTCCCATGGAAAAGCCGCTCAATCAGCAGCTGGACTTTCAACCACATCGGCAACCAGCCCTGGATGCAGGACATGCTCTGCAAGAGCCTGGTCATGGGCGGAGTCACTCACAGGTTTCCTCGTCTCAACTTCGGTTTCCTCGAAGGAGGTGTCGGCTGGGCCTGTATTCTCATTAACGACATCGCTGCCCACTTCGGCATGCGCTCAGTTGAGGCCTTGGAGTTGCTGAATCCGAAGAACCTTGACAAGCAGGCCTTCGATCAGCTCATGATCGAGTACGGCGACGACAGGTTTAAGGGACGCCTCGACCAGGTAGTTCAGATCTTCCCGGATCCGTCCTCGCCCATCGAGCCCGAAAACTACAATGACTATCGCCACATGGGGGTGAAGTCGAAGGCCGAGATGGAGCCACTCTTCGAGAATCTCTACTACGGCTGCGAAGCCGACGACAAAATCAACGCGTGGGCTTTCAATACCAAGGTCAATCGATTCAACATGACGCTCAAGGCCTTCTTTGGATCTGACATTGGCCACATGGATGCCCCCGACTTCGGCGCTGTCGTCGAGGAGACATACGAACTGGTCGAGGACGGGGTGCTTGATGCCGATGAGTATCGCCTCTTCGCCGCCGACCACGCGATCCTCCTCCACGGGCGGATGAATCCCAATTTTTTTGCGGGCACGGCTATCGAGAGCTACGCAGAGAAAGTTCTCTCAAACGATGCCGAATGGGCTCCGGCCCAGTCGGCCTGACAGTGCGAGCTTCAGACTCTCTCAGCTCGAGCCAACGGAGTCTCCTTGTGAGCCCAGCACGAAGTTCTGTCTCGCCAGGGAGTTGATGGATGCGTATTGGTGAAACACAAAACGCGGGAGCGACGCGCTTCGGGCGTCCACTTGACGGGGTGCGAATTCTTGCGATCGAGCAAATGCAGGCCCTCCCGTATGGGACGCAACTTTTGAGCCGACTCGGTGCTGATGTCGTGAAGGTGGAGCCATTAACTGGAGAGTCGGCCCGGGGAGCGCTGCCGAGCATGCTCGACCCGCAAGGTCGGCCCGTGGGAAGCACCTTTCTGCGGAACAATCTCGGGAAAAGAAGCATCAGCGTGGACCTCAAGCATCCGGAGGGCCGCGCTCTCATATTACGCATCGCTCCTCATTTCGATGTCGTTTGCGAGAACTTCAAAACTGGGACGATGGACAGGTTGGGCCTAGGATATGAGGACATCTCTCACGCGCATCCTTCCGTTATCTACGCGTCGGTATCCGGGTTTGGCCGCGCCGACGGTCCGTACAACGGACTTCCTGCTTATGCTCCTGTCGCGGAAGGAATGTCGGGGCTTTACTACTTCAAAACTGAACCAGGTCGACGCCCCACAACGTCACCGGTCGGGTCGTTGGGAGACACAGGGACGTCGCTCTTTGCCGTCATCGGCGTACTCGCCGCCCTTTTGCATCGGGCCAACACGGGAGAAGGCCAGGTCGTTGACATATCGATGTACGACGCAATGGTGGCCCTCAACGATGCGGGGATCAACTATTGGTCAATGGGTCTCGAAAACGGCGGCAACGCCCCACTGATCAATGAGGCATTTTTGGCTTCCGATGGCTACTTTGTCGTACAAGTCATTCGCACTGTTCAGTTCGAACGTCTCGCCGACGTGCTCGGGAAACCCGAATGGAAGAGCGATCCGACCTTGGCGAGTCCCGCCCAATGGCTGGAGCACCTCGACGACATCATTCGACCGGCGATCGAAAGCTGGGCATCGAACCGCACCAAACTCGATGCGGCCCTTGAACTCGCTCATAGCGGAATCGCATCGGGCCCCATCCACACCCAAGCCGAGGTCGTAGCGGACGCCCATGTGCGGAACCGACACATGATCGTTGAAATGGACCGTACCGACGGAGTTGAAGGGACAATCCTTAGCCCGGGCAATCCGGTGAAGCTCTCGAAAATGGCCGAGGGCCCGTGGAGCCGGGTGCCATGGTGCGGGGAGCACACGGTGGAACTCCTCTCCGAATTGGGTCTGGAGATCGGAGACATTGAAAAGCTGGTTGAATCCCGAGTCATAGGCAGTTCACAGACAGAGCGTGAGCTTTCTTCCGTACCTAAAGTCCCAACGCCGTAAAGGATCACGCAGCGATAGGTCGGGAGTCTCGTCGAGACCTTTCGACCCAGATCAAGATGGAAAGTGAACTAACAATTGGCTATCAATCCGGACTCTGTTGGCGCAACGACAGGCCCATTCCGATCGTCGTGGTCCGCTGATGACTGCATTCTGTATGCCCTGGGAGTTGGGGCTTGCCTGGACGATCCGATGAGCCACGAACTGAAGTACGTCACAGAGAACAGTTCGGCCACGCCACTCCAAGCTCTTCCAACGATGTGCACGGTCCTTGGGGGCGTACTCGGTGCACCATCGCCTATGGACGCTATTGGGAGCTACGACAAACGAATGTCGGTGCATGGCAGCGTGGAGCTGGTTCTGCATAGGCCACTGCGCACTCAAGGCTCATTAGTCAGCACAGCAACCGTCGACGGGATTTACGACAAAAAGCGAGGAGCCCTCGTGTCTATGACCGTTGAGGCACGCGAGGCGGAGGACGGCCCAGTGCTATTCCAAGTCCGAAACGGCATTTTTGTGCGCGGTGAAGGCGGTTGGGGGGGCGACGGTGGGCCCCCGTGGCCTTCCCAGATTCCGGACGATCGGCCACCAGACGCGAAGGTTGAGCAAACTCCCAGGTCTGACCAGGCTTTGCTCTATCGCCTCAACGGCGACAGAAATCCGCTGCACTCGGACCCAGCGGTCGCAGAGAGTGCCGGCTTCGCCCGCCCGATCATGCATGGGATGTGCACACTTGGGTTCGTCGGACGAGCCCTGCTCCACGAAGCGTGCGGAGATGACCCTTCGTTGGTTTGGGCTATGGGTTGCCGTTTCGCTGCACCCGCCATCCCAGGCGAGGCTTTCACCACTCACATTTGGCGCGTCGACGATGGCCTCGCCTTCGAGACCCTCTCGAGCGCAGAGACTCGGCTTCTCTCCGCCGGGTACCTCAGGACGCGGGCCGCATGAAGGGAATACTCAGTTACGGGAGCTACATACCGCAATGGCGTCTAGCCCGTTCCGAGATCCCAAAGATGGTCGGGACCGGAGGAGGATCGGGTACGCGTTCGGTTGCCTCGTTTGACGAAGACACGACTACCCTCGGTTACGAGGCAGCTCGGCTGGCTCTGCATGCTGCACCTAGCGGGATTAGCCCGTCCGCACTGTGGTTCACCACGGTCACCCCCGCGTACACGGACAAGGCCAACGCTACCGCTATCCATGCCGCACTACGCCTGAGCCCCGACGTCATAGCTGCCGATCTCTCCGGGTCTGTCCGGTCAAGCATCGGCGCATTGTGTCTAGCCTTGCAAGCGGTTGCACCGTCGATCGTGGTTACTGCGGATTTGCGGAGCGGTCTGCCCGGAAGTAGTGACGAATCAGAGGGCGGCGACGCCGGCGCAGCCCTTCTGGTGGGCGACGGACCTGTCATAGCCGAGCTCGTAGCCGTTGGGAGCTCCACCGCAGAGTTCACGGAACGGTGGCGCACGCCCGGTGAGGTCAACTCTCACGTCTGGGAGGATCGATTCGGGGAAACACGATACGTCCCCTTCGGTGAAGAGGCATGGAACGCGGCACTTAAGGATGCCGGACTTAGCGCGGACGACATCAATCACGTGATTGTCACGGGTTCCCACCGACGATCAATCAAGGCCCTGGCTAAGCGGCTGGGAGTCCAGGGTCGCTTGGTCGATGATCTGGGAGCCACCGTCGGGTGGACGGGTGCGGCCTCTCCCGCATTGCTACTGGGAACCTGCCTCGATCAAACGACCCCGGGCCAAACCATCGCAGTTGTGTCGTTGGCCGACGGAGCCGATGTGCTCATCTTTCGCACCACTCCAGCCCTCGCCACATTTGCGGCCTCTCGGCCCGCGAATAGGCAAGCAGCTGCGGGCAAACCGTTGCCGTATGGCAGATACCTCACATGGCGCGGCCTCCTCACCGTACAGCCACCGAACCGGCCCGAGCCATCCCGTGTTTCTTCGTCTGCTGCCGCTCGCTCTGCCGATTGGAAGTTCTCTTTGACGGGTCACTCCGACGTACTCGGAACCATCACCACGTTCACCATCGACCGGATGGCGTATTCGCCAAACCCACCAGTGGTATTTGCGGTCGTGGATTTCGACGATGGGCGTCGGCAATCAATCGAACTTACCGACGTCGATCCCGACGAAATTGCCATAGGCCAGCGGGTCGAGATGACTTTCCGTCGTCTGTTCACCGCCGGAGGGATTCACAACTACTTCTGGAAAGCGAGGCTTGCTCCATGAGTCCACAAGGAATTAAGGATCGCATTGCGATCATCGGCATGTCGTGCACAAAGTTTGCCGAGCATTTCGACAAGGGACTCGACGATCTCTTGAAGGAGGCTGCTTTAAAAGCATGCCAGTCGGCGCACGTTGAACTGTCGGATATCGAAGCGTACTGGTTTGGCACGGCCCAGTCCGCGATGTCAGGGATCGCTCTCGCTCGAGCAATCGGAGTCGGAGACAAACCGATTACTCGGGTTGAAAATTTTTGCGCAACAGGCTCAGAAGCGCTCCGCAATGCCTCCTACGCCGTGGCCAGCGGCGCCTACGACATCGCAATGGCCATCGGCGGCGAGAAAGTGAAGGACTCTGGCTATCAGGGGGTGAACGCAGCTGCAATCCCAGATGACGGCACCGGACGAACTGTTACGGCGGCCGCCATGTACTCGATGATTGGACCTGCTTACGCGAAAAAGTACAATGTCGATGTAGACGAGCTCAAGAGGGTTCTCGCTCGCATCGCTTCGAAAAATCACTTTAACGGTGCACGCAATCCACTCGCGCAATTCCGCAAGGAGGCGAGCGTTGATCAAATCTGCGCGATGCCGCCAGTTGCCGGGATGCTCGGTTTGTTCGATTGCTCCGGGGTGGCAGACGGTGCCGCCGCCGCCATTGTGGTGAGGGCCGAAGACGCCTACCGCTATACGGACGACCCTTTATACATTAAGGCTCTTTCCTTCGTAGCCGGGGATGGTTCGGGGTTGCTCGACCCAACGTACGACTTCACCACCTTCCCCGAGATCGTCACGTGCGTCGAGAATGCATACACCCAGGCAGGGATCACAGACCCTCGGGCGGAACTAGCGATGGCAGAAGTCCACGACTGTTTCACCCCCACCGAACTTGTACTCATGGAAGACCTCAAGTTTTCTCGCCGCGGAGAGGGATGGTCCGACATCAGCAAAGGATTGTTTGACCTTCACGGCGAGCTCCCGGTGAATCCAGACGGTGGACTCAAGAGCTTCGGACACCCAGTTGGCGCCTCTGGCCTGAGAATGCACTATGAAGCTTGGCTGCAGCTACGTAACGTGGCTGGGGAGGATCGCCAGATTGATAACTCACGAGGAAAGGCCCTGATACACAATCTCGGTGGCTATCCCGGAGAGATGGTGTCCTTTGTCTCCATCGTCGGAACTAACCCGGGATGAGTTGACGAGCCACGGTACTCACCGACGAGACCTTCCATGTCGGCGGTTTTTGGTTCTTTAATCGTGGATATCGTGCCAATGTAAATAAATCCGACGATCGCTGCCTCAGAATTAATTCCTAGTGCACATTTGACATCCGCATCTTCGCATATGTCCCCAGTACGCCACATAGCTCCGTAGCCGAGAGCATGTGCCGCGATGAGAATGCTCATGGCGGCCGCTGCCGCAGCATCTCGCTGATCGCTCCACGGGATGCTCTCCGACGACTGGGGTACCGCAGCCACCACGATCACTAGAGGCGCCCGCTGCAGCTTGGAACGCTCCTTGAGCGCCTTCGCTTCGACAGGTTGTTCGCCCGACTCCCTGCAGCGGCGGAGATATGCAGACTCAAGGACGGCACCGAAATCATTCAGACCCTCATGACGCAACACTACGAACCGAACGGGCCGAAGCGCTCCGTGGTCGGGACCGACTGCCGCTCGTTCGAGGATGAGCAGCAGTTGCTCATCGGTCGGCGGGGGGTCGATTAGTCGCCCGTAGGCACGCCTCGAGCGCAGCGCCTCCAAAGCATCCATCAGGGTTGGGTATCGCCGCGTTGGTAGTACATTGGGTAAAAATAGCAATCTGACTTCGATGATACAAATTAGCGGGTCGATTATCGAAGGTGGGACTTACAGACTAAAGTCTGGCTGGGTGACCGTTGGCAAGTAAAAATCTGGAGGCCTGATGGCGGCATCCGACCAAAGTGATCCAGCTATGGCGAAGACCCCGACTCCCAACCCCAAGACGGAGGGCCCGCTATCGGGCGTCCGCGTACTAGAGGTTGGCGGTGGCCTAGCTGCGGCCTACGCCGTCAAGTTACTCGTTGACCTCGGGGCCGAGGCCACTGTGATCGAACCCGCTTCTGGCTGTCCGCTCAGAAATGCGGCAGCGCTCTCCCCCCGTGGTTCACCGATTTTCCAATACCTGCGCTCCGGCTGCCACAGTGTTGTGATTGCGCGAGACGCAGAGGGCATCGATCTCCTCCTCCTCGCTCACGCCGAAACCGACATCACGATCGATGCGCTTCCTCCGGGCCAGTGGACCAATCTGACGATGTCCCACCAGGCCCGTACGCTGCCGGGCTCAGTCGTCGTTCACATTTCCCCGTTCGGGCAGACCGGTCCGCGCAAAGGCCAACGAGCGACGAGCCTGACACTGCAGGCAATGGCTGGGTGGTCTCACCGCATCGTCGGAGACAGAGGGGAGCCACTCTTCGCTGGCGGAGACCTCGATGCATACGGCGGCGGCGTTCATGCGGCTGTCGCAGCTTTGACCGCGTGGCGGCACGCTCACACAACCGCCTCGAGCGTGGAATCCGATGTTTCCGTCTTCGAGTGCCTTGTCGGTATGCTCCCCTATCCGACGGTCCATGCCGAGATACTCAACGCAGCCGGATTGGCGATGCCACCAATCATCCGATCGCTTCCCGGCGTGCTTGCTTGCAGAGACGGATGGGTGGGAATCAACCCTCTCAATCAGCAAGGTTGGAACGATGTCTGCGAAATCATGGGAATCCCCGAGTTCCGCGACCAGTTGCGCCAAGTCCAAGCAGACCCAGCCCTGACGATGGTCTTTCGGACGCAGGCCGAGCTATGGCTCCGAAAGCAGGATGGCGATGACATCGTTGATCTGATGCAGTCGATGCGGGTGCCGGCCACGCGGGTCCTGGACGGCCGCGGCCTGCTGAATCATCCCCAACTTCGCGCGCGGAACACATTCATCCGTCAGCCGGGAGATGACTTCCTGCGACCAGCTCCCCCTTGGCGGTTTTCATCAACGTCACTGCCGTTGCCATCAGTTGCGCCGCCCCTGGGGCGGGACACCGAGAGCCCATGGCGAACCCCGCGACTCCCTCCCAAGGAAGTGCTACCGGTGCGATCAGAACCGCGCCATTCAACGTGGGGTGGTGGCCGCCCGAACCTGCCTTACTCAGGTTTGAAAGTATTCGACTTAAGTGTGTATTGGGCGGGTCCCATCATTACGATGTATCTGGCTTCATTCGGTGCTGACGTCGTTAAGGTCGAATCGCACCAGAGACCCGATCCCTTCCGTTACAGCACCTCACTGCCAGAGCTCGGAGAGGATTGGTGGGAGCGCAGCGCCGTGTGGCAGAGCACCAACCTCAACAAGCGGAGTCTTACCCTCGATCTTACGAATAGCGTCGCACAAGACATCGCCTCCCAATTCATTGCACAGGCCGACGTTCTGGTCGAGAACTTCACGCCACGCGTGCTCGATCATCTAGGAATTGATGTATCGGCGGCCTGTGCTTCGAATCGATCGTTGATCGTCGTCCGGTTGCCGGGATTCGGGCTCGACGGACCGTACCGAGATCACGTCGCTTGGGCACCTACCTTTGAGCAAGCAAGCGGACTTGCAAATTTGACTGGTGAACAAGACGGCGCACCCATACCGCCGGGTGGTTGTGCCGATCCACTGGCGGGAATGCACGGGTTGCTTGCTGTTCAGGCAGCACTTGTGCATCGTGACCGCACAGGTGAAGGGCAAGTCATCGAAATGGCACAACTCGAAGCACTCACAGCATTAACTGCTGACCAGGTCATCGCCGCATCCGGAAAAGGGGGGCTCCCCACTCGACACGGCAACCAGCATCCGAATATCGCTCCACATGGCATCTATCCATGTCTCGGAGCCGACGAGTGGATCGCTATCGCGGCGCAAGATGACGAATGGGAAGCTCTGGCCGCCGAGGTCGGGCGGGCGGATCTGTTGACCGAGCCTGAGCTGGCAGACTTGGCCGCTCGACAGGCCCGGCGGCACGAACTCGATGCTTCCATCAGGGCATGGACGTCACAGCGGCCCGCTCGTCAAGCAGAAGCGACGCTACGGAGCTGTGGCGTCACCGTGGCGGCGGTCGTCGACCCCGCGCTACTCGGAGACGACGAGCAACTTCGTGCTCGAGGATATTTTCAAGCCATCGATCGGCCGGCTACGGCGACTTACCGGTACCCAGGATGGCCGATGCGCTATTCGTTCGGTCCTGATACGCCTCATGCCCATGCCGCTCCGACGCTAGGTGAGCACACCGAGGACTTACTTGCATATGTACTTCGAATGTCAGACTCGGAGATCGAGCGGCTGTCGGCCGATGGCGTCATCGGCACGGGCATGAGCCTGCGCCGCTGACCTATCGCATCACGCCCCTCCTGGGGTTACCGCGGTTTGGCTCCTTGCCCCGCCCTTGTCACAAACTTCTCGACGGCACGCTTGTGATCGGCGGTCCCTAGGGTTACGGCTTCGAACGCGAGACCCAGATCGAGGGAGTAAGTGGCTCTCTCCTCCACCAACTTGTTCAGCACCCGCTTCGTGAATTGCAGCGCATGCTGCGGCCTAGTGGCGATGTCACGAGCGAGCGCAAGCACATCGCCCTGGAGATCCTCCGGGGAGACAGCGCGATTCACCAGCCCCAGTTGTTTCGCTTCCTCGGCACCGAGTAATCGGCCAGTAAACATCAGCTCTTTGACCATGTTCAATGGCATCAGAAGAGGCCAGACGATCATTCCCCCGTCTCCGGGGACCAGGCCAGCCCGAACATGCGGATCCCCGATTCGAGCCGAAGTGCTCATAAACGAAATATCGGCCATTACCGCAAGTGAGGCACCCAGTCCGATGGCGTCGCCGTTTATGGCAGAAATTATGGGCTGACGAATGGAAAGAATTGCTCGAAACAGGTTGGCCGCATCACGGAACAACCCGCTATGCCCTTCGTCATGGTGCTCGAACACCTCATCCATGTGAGCCAGGTCGCCTCCAGCGCAGAACGCAGCGCCCTCTCCAGTGACAATGACGACGCGGATCGCATCATCGCTCGCAACGGCGCTGAAGAAACGAACGAGCTCCTTGTGCATGGTGTCGTCAACGGCATTGCGCCGATCCGGCCGATTGAATCGACAGGTCAGAACTCCGTCGGCCTCCTCGGTCAGGATAGTTTCGTAGCTCTGCACTCTCTTCCCTCCTCGGGTCATCGACCCCGAAATTTCGGTGCTCGACGCCCCTTGTGGGCGTTCACAGCCTCTCTGTGATCCTCGGTACCTACGAGCATGCTCTGGGCGAGAACCTCGTAGTCGAGAAACCTCTCCAGATCGAGTTCAGCGCCCCGCCGCAGCAAGGTCTTAGTCGCCCCTAGAGCAAGTGTCGGACCCTCTGCCAACTCACAAGCCAGCTCTTTGGCAGCCTCGGCAAGGTCATCGTCCGGCACAACCTTGTCGGCCAAGCCCAGCTGGAGGGCCTCCTCGGCCGTCACGGTTCGCCCACGAAAGAGAAGATCGCGTGCGGCCCGATAGCCGATTAAGCGGGGCAACGTCCATGCGATCCCGAGATCCGGGGCAAGTCCTAGCCGCAAGAAAGCGAAAATGAACGACGAACTCTGCGCACAGACTCGGTAATCGCCCGTGAGGGCCAGACCGATGCCGGCCCCCACCGCAGCACCGTTCAGGGCGACGATCACGGGTTTCTCGATCCGAGCCAGGGGCAGGAGTACTGATTCCGGGATTTCTCGTGCGCGGGCTCGTAGGGTTCCGGCGTCACGCTCCTCGTTCTCGTCTAGCTCCTTCATGTTCGCTCCAGCACAAAATGCCGGGCCATTTCCGGTGAGGATTACCGAGCGGACCCTCGACCCGTTGGCTTCTTTCGCCGCACGCGCCAATCCTGCTTCGATGCCGTCGATAAGAGCATTTCGGACTCTAGGGGAATTTAGCGTGACGGTGAGCACCCCACCGTCCATAGCCATGAGGACGGCGTCATCCGTGCTGTTCATTTATCGTTCGCACTCCAAAATCGGCGGGAACTTCGCATCACCAAGCTGATCTCCTCCACGTGAGATGGTCGTCGCTGACTGTAGAGCGAGCTCACCCCAAGACTCAGTGGTCAACATCAATCTGCAAAATACACGGATGCGCCAGGACACGGCCATCGGAATCGAACGAGGCGACCGTGGCCCCCCAGTGTTACAAAGGCGGTTTGTCGATCATCACCACCAAAACAGATGTTGGTCGGGAGCGGATCGGGCATTCGCACGAACCACATTCCGCCGTCGGGTTGAACGACTGCCAGCCCTCCTGATCCCGGCATGGCGACAACGATCCGGTCCTCCGCGTCCACCGCCAAGGAGTCGAGAGCGATCGCACCGGGCATTCGAGCGCGGACCCGTCCCGCTGTTCGGATTGGCGATGGCCGAAATGCTTCACCGATCCGCACGTCCCATTCGAAGAGACGCCCACTTGGAGTATCCGATACATAGACACGGTCGGCCGTAGGGGCAAACCCAATGCCGTTGGGCCCTAAAAGTCCGGTTGCGAACCGTTCAACTTCTGATCCGTCCGCTCGAGCCCTGTAAACCGCGCCGAGGACTGTACTGCCAATGCCTGTCTTGCCGGTATCGGTGAACCAGAGATCACCGGCACGGTCGAATGCGATGTCGTTGGGAGCCGACAACACAGTGCCATCTACCCGCTCAATGAGTCTCGTGATGTCTCCACTCGAAGGATCCACGCGTTCGATCCAACCTCCCGCGTACCCCGCAGGCGTCATCGACCCCGTTCGACGGTCCACGGGATACCATGAGCCATCATCGAGTTGAGACCAAGGCAAGCCACCATTGTTGCAAATATAGATAGCACCGTCCGGGCCTAGGGCCGCCCCGTTGGGACCCCCACCAAGGTCCGCGACGATTTCCAATCCGCCAGTCGGAAATACCCGCATGAGCCTGCCGCCCCTCACCTCGACGACCAAGAGGGTGCCATCCGCACAGGCGATCGGCCCCTCCGGAAAGTCCAAACCTTCCGCGACAATCTCGAGGTCGTCCGGCAAGGAGCACCACTGAACGTCCACCGGCGGCGGTGCTTGGGTGGTTTTTGGCCAGCGCACCTCACTTGCTACCTTCACCGGGTTCGGACTCGAGTCACAATTGTAGCGATCGTTGAAGAGACCCGACGTTGTTATCGACCACGAACGCCCCGGCCACTGAAATCATTGGTCCGCTCGGTCAACGCGCGCGTCACGACCGCGGAGTACCCGAGCTCTTGAATTCCTCAATAGCCTGGCGAGCCCACGCCATGTCGTCAATACCCATGTTTGATCGGGCACGCTCCACGTCGATTCCATATACCTTGGCCGCGTTAAGACCCAGAATCTTCTCCTTGATCTCCGGTGTGAGTTGTGGATACCCATACTTCTCCTGCATCCACGAGGGAATCTGAAACGCCCGGAACGTGTCAACAGCAGCCTGCGTAGGGCCGTACCAGATCGCATCTGTTCCCCACAGAACATTGTCAGGACCCACGGCGTTGAGCAGCTTGCCCAAGACGTGGGCGGCCTCCACCGGTCGTTTAATGAGGCAATACCAGGTGGTTCCGAGTTCTGCAAAGATGTTCGATCCAGGTGCGACGCCGCTGTCGAGGACGCTTTTCACGAGCCGATTGACCCCGATATCGGCCGTTTCCTCGGTGTACGGCCCCTCGCGCGTCTCGTCCGTTGGGATCCCGTCGCCGGGTTCAAATCCGGAGTGATACGCGATGAAGTTGATGTCGGGAAACATGGTCGCCGCCGGTCCGAAATCCCGGGGCGAACCGGCCGGCACGAGACCGCTAAGTCCTTTGTGAGCGCACACCAGTTTTGAACCCGAACTTCGGACTGCTTCGAGAAACGAAATACCTATCTCGTCGTCGAGATACCATCCGTCGATCGTACCGACGTCACCCATGGAGGTTGCCCCCATCGTGTACACCTTCCAACCTGAAGGCCCTAGACGATCTTTTACCTCAGCCATTTGCGCAATCTCGCCATCGACTCCAGGGTGGACGACGGCATGATTGAGCATGCGGTCCTGCGCACCGAGTCGCTCGAGGAGAAGACGGGTGCCGGCCATTTCATCGTTGAACAGCATGCGCTCATCGGTGAGCCCAGGTGCCGAACTCAATACGGCCACAGCCGTGTCGCTCTCGAGGTAGACGCAGCGCAGGTATTCGATGAAGTCGAGAACCTGAACCTTGGAGAGCCCTTCCCACCAGTCAGGGCCATAGAGCGGATAAAGCATCCGAATCAGATCTCGGTTCCCCTGGCTCGCCGGCCGGCTGGCGAAGTAGTGCGTCTGCACGTCGATAATAAGCTGGTCGCCGCCGAGTGACTCGCTTGCCGCCTCGTCGTCGAGCGATGCCTCATCGGGCACAGCAAAGAACTCCTCGCCGTTCGCCTGGTTGATCGAGCGGAGTCCGGTTGCAATTCCGCGACGCGACTCGGTGTACTCAGCTACCGACATCCGGAGTCGTTCACTCGCCTCCTCAATCGCTCGCGCTGAACTACGAGCTGCGACACGCTCGACTTCATTGAGTGGAGGTGGCGTGAACTCATCGTTACTGCAGCGCTGCAAAAACTTGGGAACGATGGGGGTAGCGGTCTCGGTGCGCATTTTCCCTCTCCTTGTTGATAGTTCAGTCGATGCCGAATGAAGAGCGCAGGGATGCCACGACCTCGTCGAAAGCTTCCTGGGCCTTTGGAAACAATTGCGTCAGGTTCAAGAATCCGTGATGCATCCCGGGATACATGGTGTGCACGACCGGGATTCCGTCGTCGTGGAGGCGCTGGGCGTAGGCCTCCCCTTCGTCTTGCAGTGGATCGGCCTCGGCCGTGATCACGAGAGCTGGAGCGACTCCCGCAAAAGTCTCGGCGTAGAGCGGGCTCACATAGGGATTGCAACGGTCTGCGGCGTCCACGTAGTTATCCCAGAACCATTCCATCTGTGATCGAGTGAGTCCGGGCCCATCTCCACACTCCTTGTAGGAGCCACGATCAAAATCAGCGTCGATCACCGGGTACGCCAGCACTTGCGAACGCAATGACGGGCCCGATCGATCGCGGGTCATCAGTGCAAGGGCCGCCACCAAGTTTCCACCTGCACTCTGCCCGTAAGCAGCTATCCGCTCCGGGTCGATTCGGAGCCGGGCGGAATTCTCGGCCACCCATTCGAGCGCAGTGTAGGCATCCTCTGCCGCGGCCGGGAACCGGGCCTCTGGAGCCAGTCGGTACTCCACCGAGATCACGCGGCATTGCGTTCTTGCCGACAATTGTCGACATTGACCTTCGGTCCACA
>Ga0182030_10011774_pt1 | contig 17610 bp, 16 predicted proteins | sample 812S3MmetaG_FD_121299 | JGI IMG/M metagenome (GOLD analysis project Ga0182030, IMG submission 121299) | Permafrost microbial communities from Stordalen Mire, Sweden - 812S3M metaG (Illumina Assembly) | ecosystem: Environmental > Terrestrial > Soil > Wetlands > Permafrost | place: Sweden...
ATAACCTTCGTATGGCATGAGTGTCAGTCATCGACGGGCCTTCTCGATCGTCCCGAGGCTAACCATCCAATCGATCATGGTTCGAAACGCGAGGCCCATATTGCCCACTTGAACGTGGTTTTGCGCCTGCTCCGCGCGCGTGAATAAACGTGCGGTCAGCGAGCGCACATGCGTCAGAGTGGCGATCTGGTCGGGTAGTTGGTGCACCGGGATATAGTGATCCTCGGCGCCTGCCATCAGGAGTACGTCCTGGGTCAGCTGGGACGAGATGCTAGCGGTTTCGTATTTCTGATAGTGCTTCATCATCTCATACGTCGTCTTAACTCCAGTGTTGTGTATCGCCAATTTCACCATCCAGTCCAGAAGCAGGCTCTTGGCCATCGCATCGGCGAAGAACTTGTCGACTGCGACCTCGTTGCCAGTGTCGATCCAGTCAAGGAGCTCCTTTTGTGCCGGGGGAGGCAGAGGGCGAAGGAAGCACTCGATCCCGTTGGTCATAATGTCGTACGCGATGACCCGGCGCACCCTTGGCTCGAAGGCGGCGGCGCGAATGACCAACCCGCCGCCGAGGGAGAATCCCATCAACGTGACCGCGTCGAGGCGGAAGTAGTCCAGCACCGCTTTGACCGGCTTCTCCCACTCTGGAGTCATGGTCAGGTGCGCCAGTTCGAGCGCCGCTCCCTGGCCGGGGCCCTCGAATAGGATCGTGTCGTAGCCGGCGTCGCGAAAGACCAGCGCTGCGGGCAACCATTCTTCAATGTAGCTGTCGAACCCTCCGAAAACGACCAGTGTCCCTATCGGCTTCTTCGGCGTGAGGCGATAGGCCGGGAGCCAGCCGGCCTCAAAAGGAATTCTGCTATATGCAGACGGCGCTATCTGGAGATGGTCAAGGAGCAGATCGACAAAGCGCTGGCGTATGGGCAGCTTGCGCGGGTCGCTAAAGAGCAAAAAGAACTCGGCGAGACGCAGATAGTAGGCTCCTTTGAGCACCTCGTGCCGGGCGAGCGCCTTTTCTCCCAAGTCGAGAATGATTTTCGTGAACGTCGGATAATCGTTCACGCTGGCCACCGCGCCGCGCATCTCGGTCAGCATGCTGTCGTCACCGACCCAGCCATAGAAGCGGTTCAGTTGAAAATTGATGCTGATGTCAGGGTGTAACTCGTAGTAGCCGATCGGAAACGAGAACGACGGGGAAGTGGACGGTAACGTGCCAATTTCCTGGGGCGACGACATCGCCCGGACGATACCGGTTTCGGGAGTTGGACTGGCACCGAGGTCCTTGACCTTTTTAACAGCGGTATTTGTGCTCATAATGTCCTCCAGCGATGGGTTTATATCTGTTAAGTAGTGCCTTATCAGCTATAGGAAACCCATTTCGATACATTCGCTGAGTTGTAAATAACCCATGCCTGGCGGGCGAACGGCTTAAAGGAACCTTCCTACGGTATCCGGCCGGCGGACGGTCGGTAAGGGGGTTTCCATTTTAGAGTCCACACGCCAACGATTAAAGGCTCACGGCGGCAGAGCGTCTGTCCAAAAGCGCTCACATTTGTGGGAAACCGGTGCGAACCCGAATCGGGCCGCTCGTCGTAGACTGTAATCTTCAGAGATAAATTGCCCCGTCACCGGGATTGTCCCGCTGCTCCCCTTTCGGATTGATGTGTCTGATAAATTCTGTTATCGGAAAAATAAAAGGAGGAACGAGTCTGGAGAGCTACTTCCAGCACATCTTCAGAAAAGCAGGCAAGCCCTCATCGTTTTTGAGATAATGCTCCACCGTTTCCCGAGTGGTATTGGCATTGTTTCCCCAGAGCCCTACCTGAGGCAAATGCGTCTGATTCCGTCGAAAAAATCGGTAGTGCCTCAGTTTGAAATTATTTACCAGTCGTAAAGGGTTTGCGCTTAGGGAAGTATTCTGCATCTTCTCGTTCCTTATCGGCAACGTACTTCTCAAGCTGATCGTCAGTGAACGCACCAGTGATCGAGAGGATGTCTACGTTCTGAAAAGCTCGCGTGTTCTGGACAGTTCTTAACCTTCTTATCAACTGCTCATGGCTGGGATGTAGATCGTCGGGCACGCTCATATTTTATCAGGCAAGACTCTCCGCGCAGTTATAAGACTTGAAGGCGCTTCTTGTAAGGGCCGCGCGATGCCCTCAGATTTCAAACTGAGGCACTACCCATTTTCCTGTTGGAAGGATTACGTCCCATAAAAGAGGTTATGGGACGCCAATCCTAGTAATCGCGCGCGACATTCAGTTGCAACGACGCTTCTGAAAAGCTAACAAGAGGGGGCGTTATCGGCTCAATGCACTACGGAAAGGCGGTCCACTATGAGAAAAGCCTGGTGCCTCACGACTTTCGTCTTGCTGTGCCTTGCAGTTGCTCACTCCGCAACGCCAACGGATGACGATGGCATGAGTAACTATCTGACCCGCACCGAAGCACAGACGAAGGCGCTTCAGACCAGAGCCTTGCTGGGTGATGGAAAAGTAGCATTGGTGCTGGCGGGCGACCCGAGACTTAGCAATACAGAAAGACGCTATTGGCAAACCATCTCCGCAGAGGACGGATTCGGACCCGGTATTCACTGGCTCGGCGTGGTTTTGAGCAATGACGACAGTGATCCGCTGAATGTAGTTCGCGCACGGTATTGGCTTAATCTTGCCAAGGCCCGCCATGATACTCCGGTGGTTGAGTATGACCTGTGCCAGCTAGACAGAAAAACCAATCCGGCGCTGCCTCCCTGCAACTTGCCGATTGACGACATGCGAAATAGGCCGCTCAACCTACATTGACTCTCTTCCTCGTCGGTCAGCCTGGTAAACGGCATGTTGCATTCCTGCGTCAGTTGCTGCCTAAAAACATCCCCACCGTGCTCTCGGGTGGCCTTGTGGTGTAGCGTGTGATAAAGGACGTTATCACACGCTTACAAACACGGCGGGGGATGATGGACCAGAACACTCTATTAAGAATACGCCGAGGTGCTTTCCAGTTCTCCGGGAAATGGCAGTCGAAAGTGAAGAGCCTGCCCGAATCGGGCATGGGTTATGTGGTCGTATCTGTGATGCTCAATGATGGCCGGAAATTCAATCAGGCAGTTATCGATACTGGCGTCATGTCAAGGGTCCGCGGCTTGCCTGATATCCCTTTCACGGAGGATGACATCGCCGGCATCGTTGTTACCCACGATAAGTGGGACTGGAAAGAAGTGCCATGACGACCGCTCTCACGCCATTGGACCTGCCGGGCGATCTGGCTGAGACGGGTGCAAAGGCCCCTGCCCTGTTCCTGCGGCAGGCTAGGGCGGCTGAGCGCTTCTTCGAGTTCTTTACCGCGAATATCCAAAACAAACATACAAGGCGGGCTTACTTCAATGCCGCCTGCCGGTTCTCGGAATTCTGCGCCGAGCACGGCGTGCACGATCTGGCGCGCGTGAAGCCCGTGCATGTCGCCGGTTATATTGAAAGTCTTCGTGAGGGCTTTGCCAAACCGACGATAAAGCAGCATCTGGCCGCGATACGCATGCTCTTCGACTGGCTCGTTGTCGGCCAGGTCATCGACGTGAATCCGGCGCACGCGGTGCGAGGGCCTAAGCATGTTGTCATTAAGGGCCGCACGCCCGTGCTGAACCGCGAGGAGGCGCGTGCCCTGCTCTCCTCCATCGATACGAACACGCTCACGGGACTGCGCGACCGCGCGCTCATCGCCGTGATGATTTATACGTTCGCCCGCGTCGGAGCGGTGCTGCAGATGAATGTTGGGGATTACTTCAGCCAAGGACGGCGCGGATGGGTGCGTCTGCACGAAAAAGGCGGCAAGGAACACGAAGCGCCGTGCGTGCCCAAGCTGGAAGCGTATCTCGACGCGTACATCGCAGCTGCGGGCATTGCAGACGATAAAGATGGGCCGCTGTTCCGTACTACGGGACGTTTCACGGGCAGGCCGCACCGCATGACGCAGCAGGACGGCTATCGGATGATTCAGCGGCGCGCTCGCCAGGCAGGCATCAAAACGCGCATCGGAAATCATTCGATGCGCGCAACCGGTATCACCGATTACCTCAAGAGCGACGGTACACTGGAGCACGCGCAAACTATGGCTGCCCACTCCTCCCCGCGCACCACGAAGCTCTACGACCGGCGCAACGACGAAACGGCGCTCGACGAGTACGAAAAAGTGAGGATTTAGTCTTATGGACGCATTCGAGCAAGTGGTCAGCGAAATCCTTTGGATGGATGGTTATTGGGTGCGCACGTCTGTAAAAGTGGACCTTACCAAAGAGGAGAAAGTCCAAATCGGCCGACCATCATCGCCGCGCTGGGAATTGGACATTGTCGGCTACAGCGGACGCGACAATGTTTTGCGAGCGGTGGAATGCAAGAGTTATCTGGATTCGCGCGGCGTCGCCCTGCGCGCCTTTGATGGCACAGATGCGAAGTTTGCCGAGCGTTTCAAGCTATTCAGTGACGACAATCTACGGACTGTGGTTTTTGGACGCCTGCGAAAGCAGCTGGCCGAATGCGGTGCTTGCGCGCCGGACGCGACAATTAAGCTGTGCCTGGCCTGCGGCCGGATAGCAACAACTGCGGATCGCGAAGGCTTGCACAAACACTTTGCCGAAAAAGGCTGGGAGTTGTGGGATGAGAAATGGTTGCGCGAGAGGCTTCAGTTGATGTCCGAGCGCGGCTATGAGAATCAGGTGTCTGCTGTCGTTGCGAAACTCCTTTTACGCGGTAAAGTGGAATGAAATCCTCAGCCCTGATATCCTTTGCCCGGTCCCAGTCGAATCGAGCGCGTCACGAATTGTCAAACAGACGGCGCAACAGAGGATGAACTCATGATCGAGCACACGATTGAGGACATCGCTGAGGCGTTGGGGCCGCACGGTGCAGCGCCCCGGCGCTGTAGCGTTCTTCTCGGAGCTGGTTGTTCAATCAGTGCAGGTATCCCATCAGCATCAGACATAGTTCGCCAAATTAAGGTCAAATTCCCGGCCGCGTTTGCGCGCGCAGCATCCCATGATTATCCAGACTGTATGGCGGCGCTGGAGCGTGGTGTCAGGCGAGACCTAATCGGAGCTTATATTGATAAGGCGAAAATAAATTGGGCACATATCGCGCTCGCACAGTTGATAGACGGGGGTTACGTCGACCGTGTATTGACTACCAATTTCGATCCACTCATTTCGCGGGCGTGTGCACTCGTTAACTCTTTTCCGGCCGTCTATGATTTCGCTGCTTCCCACATCTTTAATCCGGACCAAGTCAGTGAAAAGGCGATTTTTCACTTACACGGTCAGCGGGACGGTTTCGTCCTGCTCAACACGCGATCCGAGGTGACCAAACATCGCAATCATATCAAGCCGGTCTTTGATGACGCACACAAAGGGCGAGTCTGGATTGTTGTTGGCTACAGCGGCGAGAACGATCCGGTATTTGACTTGCTCGCCAGAGTCAATACGTTTGAATACGGTCTGTACTGGATAGGTTATGGTCCTAAGCCGCCAAAACACGTTACCGACAAGCTTTTGGGGAGGCAGTGTGGAGCTCATTTTATAGGTGGCTGGGATGCGGACGACTTTTTTGTAACTTTGGCTCAAAAGCTCCAGTGCTTTCCGCCGCGATTTGTTACTCAGCCCTTTTCGCACCTGAAATCTATGTTCTCCATGTTGACCGATTACAGTGCGCCTCGGAACGACATTGAGGATGCACCAAATTTCAGACAAAGCCGTTTCGACGTGGCTTCTGTTGTTCGGCCTCAGCTTGACAACCTCATTCAGAGCCGAGAGCAATCATTATCTGCGGAATATCATTTCCTCGCGGGCGAGTACGAGCGGGTAGCCGCATTATTTGAAAAGAAGAATGTCAAGAAGCTTTCACCTGAGGACACTGAGACTTACGGATGGTCTATGTTGATGTTAGGCGACAGGTTGCACTCCACTGCAAAAGCCGACGATAACAGGGTGCAATATCGTGCAGCAATAAGGCGGTTTGAAGTCGCGGCGAAGATCTCAATAACGGCAGCGGATGCGCTTTATAATTGGGGCAACGTTTTGTTCGACTTGTCCCTAGCTGTAAGAAACGGCGCTCCCGAAGTGATGACTAGGTCAGCGGAGCAGTTGTTGCGCAGAGCCGTCGCGAAATACCGTGACGCGATTGCGGAAGATCCTTCTTTTGCAGACGCCCATAATAACTTGGCCAATGCCCTAACTGACTTGGCGCGCGTGGAATATCCACGGAAAGACGATGGGACGTTACGGGAAGCGTTTGACCATTATGAGAAAGCAATACGAGGGACAGAGACGCCTGACATAGTACATTGCAATTACGCAAAATCTCTCCATGATCTCGCCAGGATCACCGGCGACCTGCGCTTGTACAAAAAGTCGTCAACCCATTTCAAAATCGCGGAGAAGTTCAATCCGAATTATTACAGCGTTTTTTTGAGCTGGGGGCATGCACTTTCAGACTTGGCCCGGAAGACGGGCTCAGCGAAACACTACACGGCAGCATTTGAAAAGTATCGCCGTGCCGCCGAAATTGACCCAACGGACACTGCTGCTCTTCATAGCTGGTACTATGCGCTGTTGGAGCTGGTCAAAAGGTCAAAGGGATCCAAGAAGGGAGCATTGATTGAACAGGCTGAATCGGTGTCTCGCGAGCAGAAACGTAGACGGCGGCGGCAAATGAAGAATTAGACTGCTGCCTCTCTGGGTGTCCAGTGTCGGGCGGTAAGTTTTGCTGAACCGAGCGGGTGTGCAGGCAGGAAGCATCAACGCGAGGAGTGAATGCGGCGAAGGAAATCGTCCCCTCCGTCAGCCTTTTTTGCACTCCTTAGAAGCTGCTGCACCAGGTCGTGGTCTTTTATTCGCCGCTCCATTTCCGAAGCTGGCCAATTGTTGCGCACAAACGCTGAGATCAAACCCCGCCTCAGGCGCTCACACTTATCCCAGTTCGACAACCACGAAAACTCCGGAACAAGTGGCTCGACGATCAGCCAGGCGCTATCACTCAAGCTCTCTCTCTTGGCGGCTTCATGGATTAGCCCGAAGGACTCTCCAATCAACTCCAGGGGGGTGGGCGGCGCATTGGAAAATGCCAAGGCAAGCAGCAATGCCCCGACATAATTCTTTTCAGCCTCTTTGCGATTAGGAAGGGAGCGGAAAGTCCGCAGCCATACGGCCGAGTCATGGTGCGAAATTTTGGAAGCATAGGGAGCCACTACGTGCGCTACCGCTGCGAGGCATTCGATGGACCTGGCGGGGTTGGCTTCAATCCACTCCATGACGGAAGTCAAATGAAATGTAAGAGCTACTCGGCACGATTCTGACATACTGCCGTTATGTACCTCGATCCAATCGAGAGTATAAAAAACAGCTGGTTGCCCCCAGCGATCAAGCGCGCGCCGGATAAACCCGTCAGAGCCACTCTCTAAAATCGCACCGATGGCGCCACCCACGGTGCCGGAATCGAGGTCTTCATGAGAAACAACCGATTCAAAAAGTTCGCGTCTGCGATCTCCGCCCGCTATCCAGAGCTGAGCCGAGCACGCCAGACTGGGCTTAGCCCGGAAAAGGGCTGGAAGAAACTGCGGATGCTGACTTGTTACCTGGGCAGCCATTTCAGGCTCCATCGCCGCGATCAGGCCGGCCAAGGTTTCCTCGCCCAAAGGATTTAGGGATGACTGGAACAACTTTCCAACCAGCCATCGAGCCGACTCAGGCTCTTCACCGCAAAGCTTCGCTGTTCGTTCCTTGATTGACAGCGCGCCTGGATCAAAGACCTGGTAGTCGGCGGTAGTCGCTATGGCAAAGAGAATGTCCCGTTCTCCGCACTTGACGAGCCAGCGGCGGAGAGTTTGTTGGCCAAACAACATCCTCTTCAGCGAAGATCCGGCGCTAGGTTCAGGAAATAGCTTTGCGATCAGGGTGATAACCGCGCTCAGATCCGGTGAATCGCTCAGCGCGTCAAAAACCGTCATGTACGACACGAACTCCGCACGCACGCCAGAATCATCGCCTGCTGCCCACAGAAACTCGCGGATTTCCGCACCACTCGGAGTCAGGGCGTCGCTGACAACCGAGGTAATCCATTGCGGGTAGGTAGTTGGAAAGGGCGGTATCAGGAGCGCTTCAGGAGAAGATCCTCTGGAAGCTTCGAGCAATACCTCCCTTGCCATCACTGTTGGCGCACATTGAAGGTCAAAAGGACGCCCCGCAAAAGTACGAGTGGCTAGAGAGCCAGTGCAGAAAGTGAAGCCCAGACGCAAGCTCGGCCATTGCTGCGACCACAGTGCGAATATTAAGCTCTCGAATTCTCTCGAACTCTTTGTGGCGATTACTAAGGGTCTATCGCCCATACCGTAGTAGGACCACAAGAGCGGCTGGAATTCCTGCAATGTTTCGTCGAGAGGTGAAGACGGTGCGGGCATTGCCGGCGACAAGACGGTGTCCAGCCCCAGCTCCTTGCTGTACTGCCCGCGAAAAGTCCCCTCCGTGGGGCGCTTGAAAAAGGCCGAGAGGGCACGCAAAGAAGGGAGCTGGGCCAGTACTTGTGAAGGAATTACAAGAGTATGGGTCCAGACACAACCCGGACGGGGCATCTCGGGCGCATACCATGTTTTTGCCAGAGCGTATGCATTGATGGAGGAGAGCGGATAGCCAGTTATGTAGTCCTCGAAACCTGCCACCATGCTGCTGCCGGACAGATCACTCATGCGTAACATCAGGCGCGTCAGGTCATCTTGCAAAGTGAAGGAACCTTCTAGGAGGCGGTGGCCATCAGCGTAGCCGTGAAGAAGCTGGTGCAGTGCCGGCCTTTGCATGAAAGGGGATGGTTGTTTCAACGCATTAGCCATTGAAGCGGCTCGGTGAGGTCATGAGGATTGCGAATATTTGCGCCAACTACTTCGATACGCTCGGATGGAATTTTGTCTACGATGGTGTCCCGCTGGCCGTAGTCGCCTCCCTGCGCACTCACTCCGTAGATCGCGCTCTCGAAAAGCTTATGGTTGCTGTTCAGGAATTGGTGAAACAGTGGGAATTCATGAGCTAGCCAATCCGATGGAGACTTTCCTAGCTGACGCGGCCTATCCCAGGCTGAAACAATGACCGCCAGCCGAAACGGCGGCCTGAAGTAGTCGCGTCCGGAAATGAATTGCAGCAACTCCACGAGCTGCACCTGGGTCGGCGCCCGCTCCGGGTCCCATGGCTTTGGTGTGGATGAGGCGTCTGTCGGGTCTCCCTCCCCTTGCTGGTCTCCGCCTATTTCTTCCACGAGCGGATTGGCCATGTCGATTCTGATGGGCTTGGCGTATTTTAAAGGACTGATAAACAGGATTCCTCCGGACGCCTGTCGCAGAAAGTTGTCATAGCCCTGGGTGAATTGTCGCATTGTCCATTGCAGCGTGAACGATTCTCCGGAAAGGTCTGGAAACGAGAGAGTCAGCGTTTGGCCGGTTTGGGCGTCCTTGAGTGACATGGACACGAGTGTTTCTGAATCGATTCGAGTGTGCGGAACCGGTTCATATCCCGCCCATGCCTGGGCGATTTGGTTGAGATACTTACTGTCGCCGTCCAACTTGTCGAGCCGGAGAGCGCTCAGGACCTGGGAGTGCTGCACCAAATACCAGAGTGCAGCCAAAAAACTGGTTTTGCCCGTAGCAGGTAGTCCGATAAGCACTATATGCTTTGATGTCTGTGTGCTCATTGTGGCTCGTCGGAAGCTGGAAAATGGCGAGAAGCGAACAGCTCGCTTTCGCGGGAACCTAGGGTTGTCGGAGGTAGAAGATTCATTTCGCGATCATGCGGGCTAGAGCTCAACCAGTATTCGAGCAATTCCGCTAATCCGTGCCCGAATTTGAGAGTGGCAACCTGTGTCGGTCGGGCTGCGACCTCACTGAAGGACAGGCGACCGACGCGCGCACCAAATTCCTTCTCTATCTCGCCTCTCAGCTGGACGAGAAATTTCGCATTCTCTGGTGATTTCACGGCTTCAAAATAATCAAATTTCGTCCACAGCACGTTAATCAGGGAATTGCTCGCCAACATTCCACTGTCCAGACAGGAACGCAATAGAGTCATGGAATCGTGCGCCACCTCCCAGCGTTTTTCCTTGCGGACCAGTTTCTCGCAGTCCATCAAGAGGAGAAAATGATGCGCTTGGCTTATGAAGCCCAGTCTCTGGCACTCCAACGTCGAGTCCCGTGCGCGCTCGAAGGACTCTCCTGAAACATCCGTAAACAGGAGGTCGAGTTCCCCAAGGGGGAGATCCTCACCGCTGACACGTAAATGTAGGTACCGGACCTGGCCATAGGGGGTTCGTTCGGTATCTTGCATCGAACGCTCCGAGGCTATACGTGAGAGATAGCAGCGTCGCTCAAAGGCGGGAAGCGTGTCGGACCAGGCGAAAGAGTATCCCGACACCGCCTTCCATTGAAATAGTTCGTACAAGCTCGTCAGGAGCGTTGTTTTGCCACAGCCGACCGCGCCTGCTACTACCACCAGTCGCACCGGCCTTGCTACCTCCAACTTCGCGGCACTCGATTCATCCAGTTCCTTGCCGCTAGGCAGGTCGATCAGATCGGGAACGGCCGGGGTCTCAGACTTCGAGGCCAAGATCTGGCTAATTGCGGATGGGGGTTGTGGGGGCGTGGTACTCATCGCCTTATGTCACCGCTTTCCATGCTCGGCAGAGCAGCGCTTCAAGAAAGAGCTGATACGCCAATACGTTGGGAGAAAGTTCCACGTCCGCTTGAATGCCCGTTGCCTGCGTGAATGCCGATACCCATGCCGCCTCGTCTGGCGACATGAGCGAGATCTTCAAGCCGTGGCCGATGGGCAATAGATCTTCGATTTGAGCGGGACAGCCTTGGCCTACATATTGCTGACGCCATTCTGGCGTAGTGCCTTTTATTGCATCAGTGACCAAAATGCTGGAAGGGGGTTTGGATTTGGCGCACCGAATTACGCGATCGAGAAATGCCACCGCGGCAACCGGACCAGGGATGACACGGGTCAGATCCGCCAATTCTTTGCCAGCCATTAAGGTAACAGCCGGGACGCCGAATTTCTTCCATGGTTGTTTCAGATCACGGCTGTACTCCGAGAAAAGCCACCACAATATATTGCTCTCTTCCGACGCAACTGAAAGTTCGCGCTGAAGACGCTCAAACTCCTTCGGTACGCCATCGTGTGGAGCGCCCAATGTTGTAAGCGCGGCAAAAAGAGCCGTATTTCCCGGACCATAACCGTCACCATCCACGGCTCTATCGATAGACCGCACGCTCAAATAGCTAGCCGCGATCTCCGGAATGTCTGCGACGGCCGGAGTCCCGCGCATATTCTGTGCAGCGGCGCAAGTGACCGACAAGGCTGCAAAATCGGCCACGTTCACCGTGCCGCGTTGGAGGGTGTCCACTAATTCTGCCCCTGCTAGGACGACCAGTTCCTGGTCGTTATCCCGCATTGGAAACGCAGGATCAGTTTTCTGGAAGCTAGCCCGGAATGCGTTCAAGAACGCGTCGTTCGGCTTGCCCAAACGACAAAAAAGACGGGCCAGGGACACGATTTCATCGGGCTCCGGCTGGTACTCCTCGATCGCCGCCCAGCGTTTCGGAAGCATTTCTCCGTTCGGTGTAATGCCGGCCGATCTGTACCATTCGGCGAAGTCCTTGTGCATGTGTAGCCCCTCCCCTATCTGCCTTCCTTAAATGGGTTCTTCTCCGGTTCGCCGTCGGGGTGTCTCTTCTCCACTTCGCTCCACAGATCAGACAGTTTCCCGTTGCCTGCTGCGCGTCGAAAGAAGCGACGGAACAGTTCGTCGTCCAGTTGGTCCCTGTCCTCATCTTGTAGCAGATTCAGGGTTTGCGCAATTTCCATCTGAACATGATATGGCAGGTCCAGAAAATGGTAGGCGAGTCTGCGCGGCGGATTGAACACGGCAGATTTGTTCCCTGTGAGTGGAGGGTGATCCACTTCAAGATTGTAAAGCTCTTCCAATGTTAAGTTCTTGATCGCCATAGTGCTATTTCATTTCCGCTAACTTTTTGTCGAGCTCGTCTGCAAACTCCACGTATTTATCGCGTGGAACGTAGATCATGTCCTCGACGGAGTCCAACGAGAACACCTTCTTGTAAAACCCGCAGGAGATTGGCGTCGCCTCGCCCCAGATGAACCCGCATTGGAACTTCTTTGCCACCTGGCTCAAGAAGTAAAGCAAAGCCGTGCCAACGCCTTGAACCACGTTCGCGTACCCATCTGGAGGCCGCGTAATTAAGGGGTGTACCGTCAGGTAATCCAAAATAATATTATTGCTCCAAGTGCGCCGGAAATGGCTGACCCCAAGTACATTCGAGTCGGGGAACCAGTCGCAGGTTAAGAGGACACAACATGCCACTTCAATTTTGGGATTGCTTGCAATGTGATCATCGATGTCACCGACACTGCGGGCGTAAGGTTGTATCGCTGAGTGAGTAGAGAACCGATCCAATGCAAGCTGAGCAAAATCCACCGCATCTCTCCTGACCGGATTCGGATCATCACCGAGCTTTTGGCGCCAGGCATCGACAAATCCAAAATCCTGCTGCCCTGCGAAAACAAGTTTTGCAGGTTGACGAGTCTTATTCAGCTGAACCGGAAAGTCCATTTCTTCTATGGAAACTCAATGCATTATTGTACGTGCAGTTTGGGCTGAAGGATGCACAAAGGCAAGGAAAAGAACAGGGTTAGATCAGAAGGTCGGCTCGTTGCATGGTCAGGGCGGTAGCGCACACAGTCCGTTGACCGCATTAGGGGACCGACTTCGCTTTCGGAGTCGTCCGATCTCTTGGTGAGGGGCTTGATTCATGGATTTCCCGCAATTGATGAGACCAACTCACCACGAAATGCCTTCGTGAGAGTCACCTGATCGAGGCGATCTAGAAGTTCAGCAGTGCGCTCGACTTCCTGCTTTATGGCGTCCACACGTTTGAAGGCCATGTCTACGCGGCGAGCGATCTCCGCTTGTTCTTTCCGTGGCGGAACGGGAATAAGAATTGAGTACAGGGCGTTCTGGTTTATTTTCGGCAGGACAGTGCGCCCCTGATGTTCCATTGCTAGATGATTGAACTCTGGCGATAGAAGCCACCAGAGAAGATAGCGCGCGTCACACCGTGCATTGATCGGGTACATGTCGGCGCTGCAAACGCCTTCGAAGTCCACGATAACCGCCTTTCGCAGATAGGGGCGGATTTTGGAATAGATGATCTGACCAGGGAAGAAGCGGTGTTTGGCACTGGTGACACCATCTTCTCTAACAGTCTTGTAAGCAAGAAGGCGTGGTATTCCAGACTCAATATGGTTCGGTGCGATGTGTGGCAGGTTCGCGACGTTTGAGGGTTGGATCAAATTGCTGGCGACTTCAGCAACATCCGAGATCCTACCCCACGTCCAAGTCGGCGGAAGCGGCCACGGTTCTGCATCTGTCTTCTCGTTGCAATGACGCCAATTAGCCGTCAGATCCCCGCGAAATGCCAATTGAAGAATAGCCTCTTTATAACGTTCAACCAGACGCGGTATACAGAACAAGTCCTCGCGGGCGCCCTTGGAGTGTTCAAGGAGCCCGTCCAATTTAGAAACAATGAGCTTCTGCTCCTCGGGCGCTGGCAATGGTACAGTGATATTTTCAATCATCTCTTTGGTGAGAGCCTGGCGTGTTACACCGTAATTCTCACCCGCAATAAAATCCTGCATTGACGGCGAAGCCATATATCGTGCTACGAAAGCAGGCTCAACACCGTTAACAGGCCGAATAATGCAGACATGCTGATTTACTCTCGCACCGTGCATCTCTTGGGGGGCTTGGGTAACCCGTCCAATTGAAGCTCCCGTAATATTTAGAAGGACATCGCCCGCCTGAACGGTCACTGCCTTCAACGCAGCGGCCTGTTGTTTATCAAGATAGGCCAGTCCATCGATGTGAAATCCATCGAAATGTATGTTCATTGAGCGAATGAGGGGAATCCCGGTTTTTTTATAAGCTTGTTTTCCTCCTCGCGGTGTTGCACCGCTACCAATCTTTGAGGTCAGGTTTCGAAGCTGTGCAGATTTCCACCTCTTCGGGAACTCACTCATGCCACGACCTCGTCCTGCGCGCTTAGTTCCTCATTGAATGCCTCGATCTCTTCGAGTGCATTCTTCAGGTGCGTGGCGATAGCTGCTGCTAGTTCATCCGGCTCGGTCATCTCGTCTTCGGGATCGTTGCTCGTATCCCTTAGCCAAGTGATATCGAGACTGTCATGTTTGGCCGCAATCTCTTCGCGCTTAAAGTAGCGAAACCTGCCATCTTCGCCTTCGTCTTTCCGCTTGGCCTTCCCGAGCGGATCTTTCCCGAACGCTTTCTCAAACGATTCGAAATCGGAGACCGTGAGCGGCGTGGTCTTGCCGAAGGCATCCATATTCGCCCTCATGTCATAAACCCAAACACCCTTCGTGTTGGCCTTGTCGTTCTTGCCTCGTGTGAGGAACGCGACATTCGTCTTCACACCCTGCGCGTAAAAAATCCCGGTTGGAAGCCGCAGGATCGTATGAACGTCGCAAAGCTCCATCATCCAACTCCGCAACCGACGACCGGCGCCGTCCTCAAAGAGGACGTTGTCGGGAACCACGACGGCGGCGCGGCCTCCGGGTTTGAGTGCTCGAACAATGTGCTCAACGAAAGCGAGCTGTTTATTAGAAGTATCGGCCGTGATCGAAAAATCCGAGCGCGTGGGCCGGCCTCCGCCCTTCTTGGTGCCAAAGGGCGGGTTCGTCATGATGATATCGGCCTTACCGAGGCGCTCTCCTTCGGGTGATAGCGTGTCGCCGCTTCCGATGAGACTCTCAATGCCGTGCAGCATGAGGTTCATCAGACAGAGCCGGTGGGTGTCCGGCACGAGCTCCAGGCCAACTAATGCATTATGCCGCTGAAAAAACGCACCTTTTTCGGGGAGTTTGTAGAGGTCGTCCGTCTGGTCCTTAATATACCGGTCGGCAGCGACGAGAAATCCCCCGGTGCCGGCTGCCGGGTCCTGAATCAGTTCACCCGGTTGCGGCCGAACCAAGCGGATTATGCAGTCAATCAGGGGGCGAGGCGTGAAGTACTGGCCGGCGCCGGATTTCTTCTCAGCTGCATTCTTTTCGAGCAGGCCTTCGTATAGGTTCCCAAGGCCCTCTTCGCGCGCGGAAAACCAGTCAAGCTTGTCGATGGCATCCGTCAGCGCTTTAAGATTTGTCGGCTTGCGCAGCTTGGTTTGTGCGTCGGTGAAGATGGAAAGGACGACAGGGTCCTTGGTTATTTTAGGATTGCCGAGATCGAGCAGCAGACGGCGGTAATATTCAAGCTGATCGAGCCCCTCACCGTGGTCAAGCTTTTCCCAGCGATAGGCTTTGGGCAGGCGCTCCTCATGCCCGGTTTCGGCGAGCATCTTCAGGAACAGAAGAAAAGTCAGCTCGGTCACGTAATCCGTGTACGTGATGCCGTCATCCCGCAGGACATTGCAGAGATTCCACAGCTTGGCGACTATATCGCGGGTCGTGCCCCCCTTCCCGTTCACTGTCTTCGCTACGCTGCCGCCCGCCATACTTCCTCCTGAATGCTGCCCAGAATCGCTTCCATATTCCCCTCGAATATCTTATTAAGTCGAGCAAAGCCACCATCGGCGCGAAAAGGTTCTTCGTCAAGCGCAGAGCGGTCAACGACGATTTCCCGTTCAAGCTGTTCACCGATGCGTTTTAGCCAGCGGCGCTGGATTTCTGTCCAGCTTCGGCTGGCCAGAATCCGTCGAACGGCTCCTTGCACTCGGTCATGATAGGGAATGAGCGCATCTCCGATGGCCGCCTGGCGCACAAACCCGACAATTGAGGCTGCGATGTCTTCATTCTTGGTGTCTGTCCATGCTCTTCGCAGGGCCGCTTCCGAATAGCCGAGCGTATCTAGTTGCTGTTTCAATTCGCGCAATGAGGCGCGGGTGAGGTCGCGAGGACGTTGCACAAGTACCGTCAAAGCGGCGATCTTATTGAGATTGTCGCGAACAAAGGCCGTAAAGCTGCTGAGGAAGTCTTCAGGCCTAGCGGCGGTTCCGTAACCGCGTGTTACGGCGACGACTTCATCCGGATGATGTGAGATGGGCAGCCACAGTGGATCTTTGTTCTCGGAGGTCCAATCGAGGATACGCCCTATTCCGGGTCGCGCCTTAATCCATTGTGCAACCTTTGCGGGCGGCTCGTTTTGCATACGGTTGAGTGTGGCTTCCGGCGATTCCCCGGCTGAGGTCGCGTATTGCTCGCGTGCATTCTGGGGAAGTCGTTTGAGTTGCCTGCGAAGCCGGACAAGAATTTGATCGCGGACAATCTGGCGGTGCTCCTCGCCGCTAACCTGCGACAGCTCATCAAAAAGTTGTCCCAGCGTGATGGTGGGATTGACCACCACTGGACGCATTGAAGTGAGTTCCTGCAGGTGCGGATAGAGATCTACAGCATCGAAGATGCGGAAAGTCTCCTTGCCGATCTCGTCGCATTTACGGGTAGCGCGTCCTAGCATCTGCTCATAAAGGATGCGGCTGTTGACTCTCCTTAAAAAGACAAGGTTCTCAATACGAGGCACGTCGATGCCGGTGGTCAGCAGATCGACGGTGACTGCAATTTTCGGAAGCGCGTCATTACGGTAAGAAAGGATCAAACTCCCGACGCGGTCCACGCTGCCGGTGATTTTTCGGATTGCGGCATCTTCGACTTCGCCGTAAGACTTCCGGAACGCTTTCTTAAGCTCATCCACGACGATGTCGGCGTGAGCATCGCTCACCGCGAATACCAGCGTTTTGCCCGGAAGGCTTGGGTCGATGTGCTTGGCGAGTTCCTCGGCGACCACCTTATTAAATGGCTGGGTCACTACCTGCTTGTTAAATTCTTCGACCTTGTAATGCAGCTCGTCCGGCAGTTCTGCCAGGTCCACGTCGCCGCTGCGCGAGTCGATCATCTCCACCGATTCACCCTTGCCGAAGGTAATCCCGCTCCGGCTCAGGGCTGTGGTGATTTGGATGGGTGGTTCATGATCCACTAGCCAGTCGTCAATGACGGCCTCGCGGTACGGATAGGTGTAGACCGGTTTGCCGAAGATATCGACCGTATGGAGGGCGGGGGTCGCCGTGAGCCCTATCTTCACCGCGTCGAAATGCTCCAGTACCCGGCGGTATTTGGAGATGTAGTCGTCCTGGCTGCGGAAGCTGAGTTCAGCATCCGACATTTCACGATCCAGAAGATAACCACGGTGACATTCGTCAACAACCATTAAGTCGTACTGATCGACTGGCGGCACGTCAGCCGGCTCGGCCGCATAGAGGACTCTTTTAACAAGCCCCTGAATGGTGCAGAGATGGACTTTGGTTTCTGATTCCGGAGCAACATCCGCCAATTCCTTGATGCCGAAAATGTCAGCGAACGTGCGGACGCTTACGATCCTTGTGGTCTTGAATTCGCCTGCGGCCTGCACTCCAAGTGCATTACGGTCCACGACGAAGCAAACACGGCGGAAGCGTTTGGCGGCGAGCAGGCGATAAAGCATCGCGATGGCGAGCTTTGTCTTGCCTGTTCCC
>Ga0182030_10011776_pt1 | contig 17609 bp, 9 predicted proteins | sample 812S3MmetaG_FD_121299 | JGI IMG/M metagenome (GOLD analysis project Ga0182030, IMG submission 121299) | Permafrost microbial communities from Stordalen Mire, Sweden - 812S3M metaG (Illumina Assembly) | ecosystem: Environmental > Terrestrial > Soil > Wetlands > Permafrost | place: Sweden...
CAGTGGCCGCGCAGACGATCACGTTCACCACCAACCCGCCGGCGAGCGCCGCCTACAAGAGCAGCTTCAAGGTGGCGGCTACCGGCGGCGGCAGCGGGAATGCGGTGTCCTTCACCAGTTCGGGGGCGTGTACTAATTCAGGTGCAACCTATACGATGACCAGCGCCACGGGAACATGCTCGGTGATCGCCAACCAGGCAGGGAACTCCAACTACGCTGCAGCGACGCAGGTTACGAAGACCGTGCAGTGACGCCGCTTCACACGTGGTCTCCAGAATGATTTGGCTGGCACGCGGGCAATGACCGAAAAAGCAAACCAGCGCTGTTGTAGAAGCCTCGATTCCGCCTCCGTTTATTGCCCAATGCGGCGGCGGATTTCGGGAACCAGTGGATCGTCGGTCGACTGCCCGCGAATGCTGAGATAGGTCTTATAAAAATCCGCGAACCCGTCGCTCTTCATCCCTTCCCGCGCGCGTCCCTGATAGTAATACACGGGCGGAAAATAAGCATAAGTCGGCACGTTATCCATAAACAGTTCGATCGCTTCGCCTCGCCGCTTCACACATTGATCGAACTCCGAGTCAGCCTCCGTGAACGCTCCCGCTTCCACGTAGGCCCGCCCCAATTCAAATCGGCCGATCCAGGTGTCCAGCAGAGTGTTTGCGGCTGTGATCTGCTTAACGGCTTCGTTGGCGTCTTTTCGCTTCATTGCGATCAGCCCCGCGACGATCTTGCTGTAAGCCTGCGGCTCGCTCGACAGTTGGGAAGAGAGGCTGGTGGCGACCTTTTGCGCTTTGGCAAGATCTCCAGCATCCACGTAGCTGAGGGCTGCCAAAAATTGAATCTGGATCGGCGGTTTGTTCACCAACGCCTTGTCAAGGTCAGAAAGCGCTGCCGCCTGGTGTCCTTGCAACTGTTCCAGGTTCGCCAGCGTCGCGTATTTCCTGGCGGCGCTGTCGTCCATCTTGGCTGCCACATCGGCGGCGGCTCCTTGCGTAAGGATGCGCGCTGCGTCCGCATACTTCCCCTGATAGGCAGCAAGATCGGCTAGTCCAGCAGTCGCGATCGATGAGCCCAACGCACCAAACTTCTCAAGCTGATGGTACGATTCGGCCGCCTTCTCTATCTGCCCTTGCCCAAGCTGCGCTTCGGCGAGCACAAGGTATGCCTGCGCGGCCGATGGACTAATCTCCAGCGCGGCGTGCGCCTCTTTTTCGCTCGCCGGAAAATCTCCCGCAAAGGCACTTATGAATCCCAGGTTCTCCAGTTGCCCCACCCCCCGGGGGACAATCTCAACTGCGCGTTGCGCCGCTTCCAGTGCCTTGGGCGCGTTGCGCAACTGCGTGTAGCAAGAGGCAATGTTGTTTTGGCCCACGCGATCGGCGGGGTAGCGCGTGACGAGCTGCGTAAATTCCTGAACACATTTTTGCCAATCGCCGGCCGTAAGATAGTAGAGGCCGCGGTCGCGGAAGCGTTCCCGCTCGGTCATGCGGTCCACATGTTCCATCGCTAGGGTCATGTACTTTGCCGCGTCAACGGGTCTGCCAAGGTTCTGGGCCATGGCCGCCATGCCGGTGTATGCTCGCGCAAATTTCGGATCCAGTTCCGCGGCCTTCTGGAACGAATCGAACGCTTCCTGGAACTTGCCCGCGAACTGTTCGTCAACACCCAGCGAATCCTGATGGACGGCCTCCAGCGATGCGGCGGTAAAGCCGCCGCTGACCTCGTTGAACTGGACCGAGGCCGGCGTGGTGTCGCCCAGAGCTTTGCGAAGCGGCGCCGCCAGCCTGGGAAGGTCGCTGAGAATCTCCTGCTTGTCGGCAACGGTGATGTCCGCTTTTGCCAGCACGTCGCCGCTCACGGCGTCCACGGCGGTGGCCGAAATATCGTATTTGTCGCCTTGCTTGTTAATGTCGCCCGTAATGACCGCGTTGACGCCCTGGTTTACGGCCACCAGCCGCGCTGACTGCGCGTCAAGAGTGTCGGTGGGATTGGGCAGTTTCTTGGCCAGCTTGCGCGCATCTCCTCGACTGTATGTGTTGATAAAGCTGGCCCCTTCCAGGGCCACGCCGAGCATCGGCTCCAGCGTGTTATCTAAAACCGAGTCGCCGGTATGGTTCGCAAAGTCGCCAACCAGCACCGAAACCGGGGCATGCGCCAATGATTTCGCGGCCTGCTGACTCCTGTTGACGTACCAGGCTATTCCGGCTGCTATCGCAACAATCAGAATGCCCGAGACCGCGAGAAGCAGCCATTTATGCTCCCGAATGCGATTCAAGCGCAGTTGCCCGGATGAAGCAGAAACTCTTCCGATAACGCTCTTGCCTTGCCACGCGCAAAGATCCGCATCCAGTTCTTCCGCGTTTTGATAGCGCTTCGCCGGTTCCTTCTCAAGGCATTTGGCGACGATATTGCTCAGCGTGCCCGGAATATTCTTATCGACGTCCGTCAACGGCACGGCGCGCTGCTGCGTGCGCCTGAGTAAACTCGCAATCGCGCTCTCGGCATAGAAGGGTGTGACCCCGGCCAGCAGCTCATACAAGATCAGGCCGACCGTAAAGATATCGGAGCTGGCCTTCACGTCCATGCCCTGCGCCTGCTCCGGAGACATATAGTCGAGCGTCCCCAGCATGGCGCCGGTGTTTGTCATTCCATCGCCGGCGAACGTGCGAGCCAATCCAAAGTCCATCACCACCACGCGGCCGCTCTTGTCGCGCATGATGTTAGCCGGCTTCAAATCGCGGTGGATGATTCCTTGCCGGTGAGCGGCGCCCAGCCCGCTGGCCACCTGTTCCATGATGTCGACCGCTTCCGCAACTTCCAGTTTGCCTCGTTGCTTCACGATCTGATGGAGGGTCTCGCCCTCCAAGAATTCCATGGTGATGAACTTCATGCCCTGGGCTTCGCCAAGGTCGTAGATCCGGATCACATTGCGGTGGGTCACCTGCGACGAGAGCAGCAATTCCTGTTTGAAACGGGCCAGGATTTCGGGGTTGGAGGCCATCTCGGGACGGATGACTTTCAAAGCCACGATTCGATCCACCTCGCGGTCGGCGGCCTTGTAGACGGCTCCCATGCCGCCCTCTCCGAGGAGTTCGAGAATCTCATAGCGGCTGCCAAGGACAGTCCCGATTTGCAGTAAAATCGCGCTTGCGCCGGGTTCGTTCCCGCTTTTCTCAGACGGGCTCCTGCGGGCCGGGGTTCCCGAAACGATGGTGGCATCGCTCGTCACCTTTGTGGCCGCACTCTTCTTCTTGCGCGGCTGACTGCCGACTATCGTTGCACCAGGGTCTTGTGCCGGTGTTTCAGCAGCAGCCGCAGGATCAGAACCGCGGCGAAGGGGCGAAGGGGCGATGATTGTTGCATCGGAATCTCGCGGCGTCGCGGACTGATCGGGGCGATGAGGAGGCAACGAATTGTCCGGCGCCGAAGAAACAGCTGCCCGCGCACCGCGAGAGGCTGCTTTTTTGGGAACACGGGTTTTGTCGCTGCCCGAGGGAAGATCTTCCATAGCGCGCTTGGCAACCTGCCGGAAATTGAATGGACCAGCCCGGACCGCCAGCCTCGCATGAGCGCTTTGGGACGGGTGTGGTGCCAGAAGTATAAATGATTCTTCTTGAATGAATGCTGCGCCACAAATCAAATCTCCGTCCAAAACGAGAGGCAAGAGATTTCGTCGTGGCGAGGTAGCCTGTCTTGAAGAGAAAGGCCTGGTTTCAACGCACCAGGGTTTCGATATAGCGAGGCTTGTCCCCTGTGTCGCCCAGCGCAATGCGCAGCTTCATCACGGCCGCGTTGATGGTGCGGTCAAGCTCCACCACCGTGTCATTGGGCCATAATCGCTTGCGAATCTCGTCGCGCGAGACAACGCCGCCTTCCTCAGCCAGCAGCATTTGCAGAATTTGAAACTGCTGTTCGGGCAGTCGCAGCCTCCGCTCGTTGGTACGCAATTCCACGGCTTGCAGGTCAAGGTCAAACTGTCCAATGCGGATCAGGTGGAGCATTTGGATATCCAGCGCGGGGAAAGCTCAGAGAAGCCGGTTGCTGGCGATCGTACTATACCGATGGTTCTAAAGCGCTTACAAAATCACTCAAAAATCATTTTGAAGTTACATGCAGACAATTGCCAAACGCGCCCCCCATCGGCGAGGGTAGGGGCGTCTTTAAGGCGGCGCTGCCGTTGCGCGGCGCCCTCGCCGACAAATGAGGTGAGTCGCAAAAGATGATGAGGGTAAAAGCGCCATCTCAGAGATTTATCGGTGGAGGGCCGCAGTTATTCCTTGAAGAAAGCCTGACGAGGGACTATGGTTCCTGCACAGCAGCGCCAGCCTCTTCCCAGTTTGCAAACGGTCAGCCCGGCCGGCGCCCGGCACCCATTCAAAACGTGAAGCACACCCACCGCAAATTACTGTGTGATCTAGCCAACAGGAACGCCGAGGATGAAACCATTTCCCAATAACTGAGAGGTCTCCCCCATGCAAATCCATCGATTCAATCTCTCCGCCCCCGTCGTGAGCAAGCCCAATCCGCCCAAACCTTCGGCCGCCAGGCACAGGTCGTCGCCGTGGCACCGACCCCACACCCTGCTCTGCGTCTTCGCAGGCCTTGTCCTTGGCTCAAGCGCCCTCGCTACATACGCTCAGGCTCCCGCTGCCCAGGACGCAAAACATTCCCTGGACTACACCTCCATCGTCGTCTTCGGTGACTCGCTCTCCGATACCGGCAACGTGGCCGATCTTACAGAAGCAAAGTACGGCTTCCGCATTCCGGGTCCCGTGGCTGATTACACCGACGGCCGCTTCACCGACGGCGCCGACACCGAACCGCAGGCGCAAAACTACCTAGGCGTCTGGATCGAGCAGTTCGCCGCCTCGCTCCCCTCCAAGCCCGAAGTCAAGGCCTCGCTCGACGGCGGAACTGACTATGCCTACGGATTTGCATTCACAGGCAGCGGTACGTCGGTCTTCACCTTCAACGCAGCGGATGGCCTTTCCGTCAACGTCGATAACATCGGCAAGCAGATCACCGACTATCTTGCCACGCACCCCAAAATCACTGACAAGACTCTTTTCGTGGTCTGGGGCGGAGCCAACGACCTGCTGAACGCCACCTCCCAAGACGATGTGATCGAAGCAGGCATCCATCAAACGGTGAATATCCAGCGGCTCGTTGACGCCGGCGCAACGCAGTTCATTGTGCCTAACCTGCCTCCGCTCGGATTGGTTCCCCGGCTCAACGGCTCACCCACAACTTCAGTCCCTGCCACCGCGGCCGCCGAGCTTTACAACGAGGTCCTCGGCGGAGGCGTTGCGCTCCTGCGCGATTTCGATCGCGGCCGCCACGTAGATATCGCGCAACTCGACGTATTCACACTGTTTGAAACGATCGTCGCATCGCCGGCAACCTATGGTCTGGAGAACGTGACGGCAAGCTCGCAAGGCATGCCTGTAAATCCGGACACATATCTATTCTGGGACGACCTTCATCCCACCACGCACGGACACAACATTCTCGCTGTAACGGCAAGCAAGGTTCTCGCCCAATCGCAAAAGGACTGTGCAGAAAAACTCGCCGCCGAGCCCGTGGGATCCAGGCAATAAAGCGCAGCGCAACAGCAGCACTTTCAGTTACCTATTTCTTATGAAGTCTCTCCGGGCTCGCGCCGCAAAGCTACCGCGAGCCCCGGCGAGACGCTTGTCAATTCGTCGTTGCGGCCGCGCGCTTGGGGACCGCTCGTCTGCTCCAACGCTGCCCAATGCCTCAGCGCCCGCCAATCAAGGAGAACAGAAATGAAAGATGACAGCTCGATGTTGAGAACCTTTGCGCCGGCCCTTGCAATCCTGCCGGTGCTGGGCCTTGCCGCAATCGTGATTATTCTGAGCAGCGGCGCCGTCCACACGGAAGGAACCAATTTGGGCACTCCCGGCTTCACCAGCTTTGACGCACCGAGCGCGGGCTCCGCGGCCAGCCAGCTTGAGGGAACCTCCGGCTTCAGCATCAACGACGCCGGCCAAATTGCGGGCTTTGAGACCGATTCGAGCGGCGTGCATCACGGCTTTCTGCGTGCCGCCGATGGCACCTTCACGGAGTTCGACGCTGCCGGAGCCGGTACCGGCCACAGCCAGGGCACGCAGGCCTTTGCCATCGATGCTGCTGGAGACATCGCCGGCCCCTGGATCGACGCCAACTATGTCTATCACGGCTATGTGCGCGAAGCGTCCGGCACCATCACCGAGTTCGATGCAGCCGGCATAGGGACTGCCCGGAACCAGGGAACCTTCCCTGTCAGCATCAATGCTTCGGGAGATATCACCGGCTTCTATGCCGACACGGCAGGGGTCCTTCATGGGTTCATTCGCGTTGCCGGCGGCGCCATCACGACAATCGATGCAACAGGCGCGGGGACGGGAAACAAGCAGGGGACGCGGGCGCTGAGCATCAATGCTTCGGGCGATATCGCCGGGCTCTACACTGACTCGACCGGCGCCTATCATGGCTTTGTGCGCGCGTCCGCAGGAACCATCAGCACATTCAGCGCGCCCGCGTCTGGCGCCATCAAAAGCGTGGGCACGCTGCCGTTCAGCATCGACGCGGGCAGAGACACTACCGGATTCTTCTATGACTCCGCCGATGCCATGCATGGCTTCGTGCGTGCAGCCGATGGCACCTTCACTGACTTTGATGTTACCGGCGCCGGCACCAGCGCCTTTCAAGGCACCTTCCCCATCAGCATCAATGCATCGGGTGATATTGTCGGCTTTTATCTCGATGCGAAGACAGTTTTTCATGGTTTCAAGCGCACGGCCGATGGCACCGTAACGAGCTTCGATGTGGCCGGCGCAGGATCGGGCATGGGCACCGGCGGCGGCTACGGCGCTCTTGAAGGAACCGGCGGATTCAGCATCAACGATGGAGGCGCAATCACCGGCTCGTATATGGACTCGAACTCTGTCATTCACGGGTTCGTCTCCAGCGCTACGCAGGCCACCGTGACGGTGACGCCGGCTTCATCCGCCATTACATCGGCGCAGGCATTAATGGTCACCGTCGCTGTCGCCGGCGGCAGCGGAAGCCCCACTCCCACCGGCTCAGTAACTCTCGCCAGCGGAAGTTATACATCCGCAGCGACAAACCTCACCAGCGGCAGCGCGACCGTCAACATTCCTGCCGGCTTGCTGGCGACGGGCACTGACACACTTACTGCGAGTTACTCCGGCGACGGTAACTACGGGACGGCCAGCGGCACCGCCTCGGTCACCGTCACAGCCGCGGCCACTCTCTCATTTACTGTCTCTGGGGCTGCCGTATCCATCAGTCCGGGCGCGACAACCGGAAATACTTCAACGATTGCGGTAACGCCCAGCGGAGGCTTTACAGGCAGCGTGGTGCTTACAGCTGTTGTAGCTTCGAGCCCCAGCGGCGCGCAGGATCCGCCCACGTTGAGCTTCGGCACCACGACTCCAGTCAGCATCACCAATACAACCGCGGGCACTGCTACGCTCACCGTGTCGAGCACCGCAGCAACATCCAGCGCGCTCGCCCTTCCGCCTCGGCCTGGTGGAAACTGGCATATCTTTGCCGGCGCAGAACTGGCGTGCCTGTTGCTCTTCGGCATACCCGCGCGGCGGCGCTCCTGGCGGACACTAGTCGGCATGCTCGCGCTCTTCACCCTTGTCACCAGCGGCATGCTGGCATGCGGCGGCGGCGGCAAATCCACCGGCGGCGGCAACGCCGGCACAACCGCCGGGGCGTATACCATAACGGTCACTGCAACCTCAGGATCAACCACCGCAACCGGTACAGTGAACCTCACCGTGCAATAAAACAACAAGCCGCGGTAACAAAAGCGCAGGAGTGTGAATGCGAAAGCCCTTCACTGCGATGTGTGTCTTGTGCGCTTCATGCATAACAAGGGGCTTGCAAATCGTGTCCCCGGTGTAACACATAAAGGATATCCCGGTACTCTCACTCCGATCATTTGTAGCATCTCTGAAGATGAAGTTATGGGAAATCGACGTCCAGGGCATAGATATCCCGCCCGCTTGCATCGCGGACAAACATCCGGGTATCATCGGGGGCAATGTCGCTCCAGAACCCCCAGGGGCCGGGGTACCGCTGTAGACCATTCAGACTGAAAAGATCTTTGGGATGCGAATCGCCAACCTTCACGCGCCGAACTCTCGAAGCGCTATCTCCGCTGTTGTATTGAACATACTCCAGACTATGACTGTCAGGTGTCCAGGCTATGTAACCCACGTCATGGTCTGTGACCCAGTCGGCCCACTTTTGGGTACGGAAGTCGTAAATGAGGATCTTCCTGGCTGGGTACTCGAACGAGAGCGCGGCGAGGAATCGGCCGTCGGGAGACCAGCGTGGGCTAAATAGGCCGCCAGAGCCAGGAATCGTGGAAACCTGATGGGACTTCAGATCGAAGGTTTCAATCTCGGATTTTACCGAGCCAAACGTCGTTCCGGTTGCAAACGCAATTTTACTGCCGTCAGAAGACCATGTGGGATCCGATTCCGGGTTGCCCTCGGAGAGCAGAGGGGTAGGTGAACCCCCGTCCGCCGCAATCGATAGAATTCTCCATAGCTTGCCAGCGACCACTGAAATGAAGGCTATCTGCTTTCCGTCCGGAGACCATCTTGGCAGAGCCGAAGGGTTTCCGGCCGACGATGTAAGCTGCAACTTCTCACTCCCATCCACACGGCTGCGCCATAGCTCGTATCCGGGAATGGTGATGTAGGCAATCCACTTTCCGTCGCGCGAGAAGCAGACATCCGTAGCCGAAATGCCTCCGAGCATCGGAACGAATTGCTTCGCGCGGGAATCGAAACGGACGAGTTCCCCACGCTGGTGCCAACCAAAGACAAATAGTTTCTTGCTGTCTGGCGATACTACAGGGTCCTCGAATCTGAGAGGTCCGAAGGTTAGTTGTATTGGCTTAGCCGGTAATCTGGAAAAAATGCCGCGAGACTCTGGAAGAGCATAGATATCATGAGCGCCTTTCCCAGACTCACTCTCGAAGAGATAATACCGACCGTCCGGCGTCCATCTGCCGCAGCACTCGTTGGGTGGCGTGTGCCAACCGGGAAGCAACTGATGAAGGTTAGTACCATCCGCGGCGACCTCCCATAAGGCAAAGGAACGGGCCTGGGTTTTGGAGACAGTAAACCGAATTCGAGAACCGTCGGGCGAAAAGCGGAGCTGGATGGGCTTCCCATCAACTCCCGATACTATTTGTCGAGCATGAGTTCCATCTGCGTCCGCGATATACAGATTGGAATCTCTTGCAAACAGAAGGTGCCTGCCGTCAGGCGCGTAAGTTGCCCAGCTTGCTTCGAGGTCGCCGACCCTGCGCGGAGGACCGGTGGGAAGGGGCAAATTCCAAAAGGGGGCGTTCTCGAAATCGTAAGTGGTGACAAGCAGGTTGGAACGATCGGGAGAGATGTCAGCGATTACGGGATGTGTGATCGAATTCGGTAGGGGTAAAACTTCCCCTCCAGTCACCGATATCTGGGCAAGCGCCGGGCCATCGGCGCGATTCTCGCGAAAGTACAGGCGATAACCGTCTGTAGCCATCGGACAGCACGCGTTGCTGCCGTTTGTGAGCTGAGTGGAACCGGTGACCCTGGGAAGTGGCACTGGCATGAAATACCAAATCACGGTTGCCGTAAGCAGTAAGACGGTCGAGGCCATGCCGCACCATAGCCATATGTCCTTCTTTGAGCGGGGAGCCGGAGTGATGGGCGATATTTCGGCCGGCGTTTTACCTGCGGTCGTCTCTTCCTTGATTCCTTTCAAGTCTGCCATCATCCGCCCGACAGATTCATATCGCAGTCCGCGATCCTTTTCGAGCGCATTGGCGATTATCTCTTCCAGAGCAACTGGTAGTTCGGGATTCAGATTTCTCACCGGAGGGAGCTGTTCGTGCAGAATTGCGGTCTGCACAATCGCCGCCGTTTCTCCGCTCAAAGCTCTTCGTCCGGTGGCCATCTCAAAAAGAATCAAGCCAAAGGAAAACAGATCGGTGCCGACGTCCAATCTCTCGCCGCGGACCTGCTCGGGCGACATGTAGCCCGCAGTGCCCATGGTGATTCCAGTGCGACTCAGGGCCGAGTCGATAGCTGCATTCCGCAAGGCTGGGTCAAGTGAATGTCGAGTTTCGATTTCTCTGAGTGGCTCGGGAAGAGGATCCGAAGCGGTCTTGGCAAGTCCAAAGTCCAAAATCTTGACCCGTCCGGAGGGCGAGATGAATATATTGGCCGGCTTGATGTCGCGATGAATAATGCTCTTCTGGTGCGCGGCATTCAACCCCTCGGCGATTTGAAGAGCGATGTCAAGTAACTGGGGAAGCGGCAAGCCGCGCGAGTCTTCCGTCGCTGACTCGCTGCATCTGGCAATCAATTCCCGCAGAGTCTCCCCTTCCAGTAGTTCCATCGCAATGAAGGGCTGATTGTAATATTCGTCTACTTCATAGATCGTGCAGATGTTAGGGTGATTTAGCGATGAGGCGGTGCGGGCTTCACGTTCAAACCGCTGGATGGTCAAGGAATCTGAACTCATTTCAGAGGGAAGAAACTTGAGTGCGACTGGGCGATTCAGCTTAAGGTCTTCTCCTTTGTAGACCAATCCCATCCCGCCCCCGCCAAGAATCCCCAGCACACGGTAGTGAGAAACTCGCAGGCCGACAAGGGATCCATGCTGGGTCAGAGAAATGAGAGCGACAGGCGGTTTTTTCTCTCCCCACTCCACTGGAACCTTGAGGCGGTAGCCGCGCCGCACCAGGGTTTCGATAAAACGCGGGCTGTCTCCCGTGTCTCCCAACGCGATGCGGAGCTTCATGATCGCGGCATTGATGCTACGGTCAAACTCCACAACTGTGTCGTTTGGCCAGAGGCGCTTGCGGATCTCCTCACGGGAGACCACTCCACCTTCCACAAGCAGGAGCATGTGCAGTATCTGGAATTGCTGCTCCGGCAATCGCACGTTTCGCCCATTGGTCCGCAGTTCCGCGGCTTCGAGGTCGAGTTCGAATGGTCCGAAGCGAACCAGATCGTGCATTTGCAGTCTCCAGCCTGATGCCGGACGGAGGAGTCAGGTTGCAGCCATCCTACTATATTGAAGGTTTTCAATCACTTACAAAACAATTCAAAAGTCATTTTGAAATCATATCCAGACAATTGCCAGTTTCTGTCCTTTGAGGCACCGTGTTGACACCTGACCGGGGTCTCCTCCCCTGGTTCATCTTTTCCGCCGGTCAGACGGCTCACAAAGACGAAGCGAGGTCCTGATGAAGGCAGTTTACCTGAATATTTTAGCTAAAGTCGCATTGGGCCTTGCCGGTGACCCCGAGTTTGACGGCGAAGGCACAGACCGGGGCAGGTTGCGGTTGCAAGACCGAGGTGGTCGGAATCGCGGTAGGAATAGCCGCGGGCGGCGCCGCACTTGGGATCGGCGCGTACTATGCCATTCACCATGGCCATTCTCTGAACGGCTGCGTGGTTACAGGTCCCGGCGGCCTTGAGTTACAGAACCAGGGCGACGAGCAGACTTATGCACTAATCGGGGAAACCGCCGCGATCAAGCCTGGAGAACATTTTCGCGTTTCCGGCAAAAAGGAAAAGACGAATGCCGGCGCTCCCCGACAGTTTCTTGTCGAGAAGTTGGCAAAGGATTACGGTTCCTGCGCGCTAGCACCCGGGGCGCGATAGGCTGTGGTTCCGCAATTAACCCGAAGCAGAAAGGTAGATGCGATGCTCACTCATAAACAACCGCTCAAGACGATGCTGAAGGATCTTGCCATTGTCGTGGCGTTGATCTCCGGACCTTTGTCTCATGGCCAGCATCCGGGATATATCTATGTGTCCAATGAATCGCTGAACACAGTCGATGTCATCCGCGCGTCCGATCATGTGCGGATTGCGTCAGTCCCAACTGTCAGCACACCTTACGGCCTGGCAATCACTGCCGATGGCCGGCGCATCTATGTTTCGAGCTTTGACGGTCACACGATCTCCGTATTCGACACCGAGACGAACGCGCTTGTCTCGACCTTGTCGTTCGGCTCGGAATTGCGCGAGATCGCCCTCACTCCCGATCAACGGTTTCTCTATGCCCCGGATTACAACCTGAATGTGGTCCACGTTGTGTCTACGGTTGGCAACACGCTGGTTGGAGATATTCCCGTCGGTATTAACCCCCATATGGTTGCCTTTGGAGGATCGGGCAAATATGCCTATGTGACCAACGAGGGCGGTCCAGGTATATCAGTGATCGACACGCAAACGAGAAAGATGATTGAAACCATTCCGGAGGGGCAGACTCCGATCGGGATCGCCGCCAGCCCCGACTCGGAGACCATTTACGTTGCAGACTTTAGCGCGGCTGAAATTTCTTATATTTCGGTTCGATCCCAATCCGTCATCGCTACGGTGTCATTACCGTCGAACCCCTATGCTTTGGCGGTTGCGCCGGATGGCAAATACATCTACGTCGTCGCCGACAATCCGGCAAGCGGGTACGCGATATCGGTCGCTGGCAAATCTGTAGTGGGAACCTTTCCGGTTGGGACGCAGCCACGAAATGTCATAGTAACTCCCGATGGCGAAGCTATTTATGAAACCAATTTCGATTCTTCCGATCTGTATGCGGTGAACGCACACACGTTTCAATTGGAGTATATGAAGACGCTGGGAGGCTTGGATGGGGTCGGGTTCAGCGCAACCGCAAAGCCTCTGATCGAGAACTACAGGTTCAAGACCGTCGACTACCCGGGAGCCGTCAAGACCGAGGTCCATCAGATTAACGAAAATGGTTACGCTGTGGGCTTCTACGTCGACAAGGCCACTGTGCAACATGGATTCCTCTATGACAAGGGGGAGTTCGTCAACTATGACTTTCCTGGCGCGAACAGCACTCTGTTGAACGACATCAACTCGAGCAATCTCGCAGTTGGGAGCTTCGTCTATCCTCAAGGGGGCGGCGGCGGCTTCCAACTCTTTGATGGTGTTGGAGGCATCATCAATCTCATTCTTGAGCAGGACGGGCAAAGCCTGACTGTACCCTCAGGAGGAGCCGATGGAATCGATGACGACGGAACGGTCGTCGGCTCCTACTACAACCCCATTGTCTTCGCGAATCTCGGTTACCGGCTCGACGGCCTCTCCGTTCAGGACCTCGCAAATCCGGGCCCTGTCTACGTTGAAGCGGACGGCGTCGCTGGCTCCCTTGTCATTGGCTGGTTCATTGACGCCACCGGCAACTACCACGGCCTTCGCTGGAAAGGTGATGAATATTCGCCGTTCGATTTCGCCGGCGCCGGGACCGATCCCAATGGCAGCATTGGCTTCACTTTCGCCTTCAAAGTTAACCAACAGCGGGACATCGTCGGATCCTGGGGCAGAGATCTCAGCAATCCGCAGAGTCCGCACGGGTATCTGATCGACGGGAAATCGCAACGGGAGATCTCATTTGACTTCCCTGATGCAATCTCCACTTCCAATCACGGCATTAACAACCAAGGTCAAATCACTGGCTCCTATATCGACACGAAAAACGTCATGCACGGCTTTATCGCAACCCCAGAGCCGAACACGTGCGACCACAAAGAGTAAGCACCCTATGGGAGGAATATTTGCCGGGATCGATACCTCCGCTGTGGAGGAATCAGAGTACTGGCCCACGACGGCTTAAGGCCAGATTTGAGAAAGGATGCCCACTTCGCCATGATTGCAAGCTTCTTGCCGGCCTCACGATTTGCGCCTTGCTGTGGACGGCTCAAGCAAAGCCGGCAATGGCCAATTCGCTCTACCGAGAGCGATGAAGTCTGGATTGTCGTTGGGGCAAAATCGAAAAACGATCTCCTTCGATTTCCCTGAGGCAGTGTCGACGACAAACTACGGCATCAGCAATGGCGGAACGATCTCCGGATGCTACTTGCTGAGTAACGTCACGCACGGATTTCTAGCGGTTCCCGAAGCATGCGAGTAGTCGGATGGATAAACAGGTTAGTCCGGGGCATCTTGAGCGGCTCGATCAACTGCTCACGCTGATGGGCGAGCGCAAGCTGGATGCCCTGGTGACAGTCTTTACAGGCGGCCTTACGTTTATGCCTGCTTTCCCTCCGCCGCCCTCGGTCGCCATCTCACTTGGCTGTTTCTTCACTTCTTCAAAGATGGTGGGGGCACACGCACAGGAACTTTTGAAGAAATCCAAAGGCCACCCTTCCCGCGCCGCCCACCGATCGCTCCGACGATGGAACCTGGCGCTGGCTTCTGGACTGGATGGGCAGGAAACCAAAGATTGGTTAACAGTCCGAAGGCGTGGCATCAACAGATGTCCTTTGCCTTCTTGATCCCCCGTTGATGGGCAACAATCTCCAAACGGCTTTCGTCCAGCGATGCCGCTAGCCGCTCGACCACGAAAATAATCCACCGTACGGAACTGCTGTAATGATGGCGGCGAGGGTGCGGATTTCCTGCTCGTTCGCCGTTTCTCTTTGTCGCATCAATAGCGTAATCGCTGTTCGACGGTTTGACGAACGGCCGGATGGGTGCTGGAAAACGTTCAGTCCCCATCGGGACTGTCCCGGCGCCATGAGGGTGTCTTGAGGCAGCATCTCACGCACTACGTACTGGTCCACAGGGAGTAGCCGGATCCAAAGGGCACGGAATCAGTTTTCAACTTTTAAAGAGGTCTCAATCAAAAATAGTTTTCTGGGTACTCTTGACGAAAAGTTCGTCAAAAACTACTTTCCACCGCTCCGTTTGAACTGCTAGGGTTCAATACGGCTCCTCGTACATCACCCCCACTTAGGAATGGTTCACTCCTGCGAGCCTGCGTAAAGCAATCGGTGGCGTTTCGAGCACGGGGCTGGACGCCAACCCAAAATCTCCTTGAGGTCTCTGCCATGCCGTTTTTTAGAAACGTCCAGAAGAAGCTGGCGTCTGCCTGCCTTCGTTTCTTCGCACTGCCGCTCGTGCTCGCCTTCCTGTTGCCCGCCGCGTCCCACGCGCAGGTCACGTATACCGGCGCCACAGCCAGCCTGAACTTCGGTTCGGAGGCCGTGAACACGCCGGTCTCGGCGCAGCTCTCGTTCCAGGTTACCGGGGGAACCACTGTGGGCAGCATCGAGGTGATCACCAAGGGAGCGCCGAATCTGGACTTTACCAACGCCGGCGGCGGCACCTGCGTTGAACAGACTTATGGCTCTGCTATCGCTTGCACGGTGGAGGTGACGTTCACGCCGCTGCATCCGGGTGGGCGCGTGGGTGCGGTGCTGTTCTGGAGCGGGGCCGGGAACACGGGCACGCTGCTGAACAAGACGCTGCTCTATGGCGTGGGGACCGAGGAGGGCCTCAGCTACACCAATGGGACAGCGACGACGATCGGCCCTACGCTGGCCGGCGGAGTCACACTTCAGGCGCCCAACGGGGTGTCGTTTGATGGCGCGGGCAACATGTACATTGCGGACTTTGGCAACCCCGCAAACGGAGCCGGTGCACAGGTGGTCGAGCTTCCGGCCGGGGGCGGCAACGCCGTTGTCCTTTCCACCAGCGCTGGCGGCACGGCGCTGCTCGGCGCTGAAGACGTGCAGTTTGACGGCGCGGGTGACTTGTTCATCGCCGACGTGAACAATGCCCGTGTTGTTGAACTGCCGGTTAGCGGCGGTTCGCCCATCGCCATCGGACCGAACGTAGGAGGCCAAACGCTTGGGGATTACAGCGCAGTGGATGCGATCCCGGGCCCGAACGGGGTGCTATACATCACCGATAACGTCGACAACCGGGTCCTGGAGGTTCCGGACCTGGGGACAGGGACCGCGACCGCGATCACTTCAGTTAACGGAAATCTCAGTTCTCCTGGTGGGCTGGCGTTGGACTCAGCGGGCGACCTGTTCATCGGCGACCAGACCAACAATCGCTATGTGGAACAATTGGCCAACGGCAGCCCTGGTTCGGTCTACGGCCCGGCCATCGCCGGCGTTTCCGGAGACATCAGCGAAGCCTATGGGGTCTTCGTGGACGCCGCGAATGACTTGTACTTTACCGACTTTACTGGAACTGGCCGGCTGATTGAGATTCCCGCGGGCACTTCCACAGGCTCGGTGCTCGCCCCAACAGTGAGCGGCACCACGCTCACGTCGCCAAGTTTCATGACGACAGACGACGCAGGCAATCTGTATGTTGCGGATTACGGCACAGGCCGCGTGTTCAAGATTGCGCGCACCGCAGATATTCCCGCGCCGATGCTGGGGGTGACAACGAGCAGTAGCGGGACCTTTACGCAAGGCTCGACTGGCCAATGGAATGTTACGGTGATCAACGAGGAGCCGGACAGCGCCACATCGGGTACGGTGACTGTTTCCGATACCTTGCCCACGGGTTCCACGTTGTCCAGCTATTCGGGATCGGGGTGGAGCTGCAGCGGGTCATCGACGGTGACGTGCACCAGCACGGCGTCAGTAAACGGCGGCGACACCTATGCGCAGATTCAGTTGATTGTGAACGTACCGGCCAACTCGGCCACGTCGGTGACCAACAATGTGGTTGCATACGGTGGCGGCGACACGACACACACCAACTCAAGCAATGGAGCTACGTCGTTTAGCACGATAACCGTCGTGCAGGTCGCGGCCAGCATCACCATATCCGCGGGCAACAACCAGTCGGCGTTGATCAACACGGCTTTCTCCAGCCCGCTTTCCGCAACCGTTCTGGATGCGGCCAGCAAGCCCATCGTTGGCGCGAGCGTGACCTTTACCGCACCTTCGTCGGGGGCAGGCGGGAGCTTTGCCGGCAGCCCGACGTATGTCGCCAACAGCGGAGCCGGAGGGCTGGCCACGTCGGGCGCCTTTACGGCGAACAGCACGCCGGGCGGGTACAGCGTGGAGGTGAGCGCAGGCTCCGCGGCTGCCAACTTCTCGCTGACCAATAGCTACACTCCGGTTGCCACGTCCTTTCAGTTCTCTTCGGTGCCTTCTTCATCGTATGTTGGCCAGGCCGTGAGCATGACTGTCTCGGCTTACGATCAACTCGGCAACTCCGACACCGGCTACAGCGGCACGGTGAACATCACCAGCAGCGATGCGAATGCCGTCTTCAGTTCGCCAGTCAGTTTTGTTTCCGGCACGGCCAGCTTCAACGTTACGTTCCTTACCGCGGGCAGCCAGACGATCACGGTCACCGACACATCCAACACCGCTCTGACGGCAACCACGGCCGGAATCACGGTTTCCATTCCGGTCTTGGTCGTCAATCAGACAACGGACGATGCAGGCTCGGCCTCCAACTGCGCCGTGCAGACCGGGGCCGGCACCACCACCAACGCCGATAGTTGCAGTCTGCGCGATGCGCTGCTTGAAGCCGCCGCGCTCGGTTCCGGCAGCATCAGTTTTGATTCGTCGGTCTTCAACTCGCCGACAACCATAACGCTGTCGAACGGCGTGCTGAGCATTCCCTCCTACACCAGCATCTGGGGCGCAACCAGCGGCAGCGGCGCAACGCTGACCAACCTGGTGACGGTGAATGGCAACCAGGCCTCAACCGACTTTTATGTTGACTACGGGGTGAGCAGCACCAGCATCAACAACCTGATCGTCACCGGCG
>Ga0182030_10011777_pt1 | contig 17609 bp, 11 predicted proteins | sample 812S3MmetaG_FD_121299 | JGI IMG/M metagenome (GOLD analysis project Ga0182030, IMG submission 121299) | Permafrost microbial communities from Stordalen Mire, Sweden - 812S3M metaG (Illumina Assembly) | ecosystem: Environmental > Terrestrial > Soil > Wetlands > Permafrost | place: Sweden...
CCCTGTTCAATGTACCGGAAAATGTTTTCAATCATCACGATGGCGTCATCCACCACGAAACCCGTCGAGATGGTCAGCGCCATGAGCGTGAGATTATTCAGGCTGAAGCCCAGCAAATACATGATGCCCAGCGTGCCCACCAGCGACAGGGGCACCGCCACGGCGGGAATGGCCGTGGCCCACAGGTTGCGCAGGAATAAGAAGATGACCATCACCACCAGGATCACGGTGAGCGCCAGCGAGAATTGCACGTCGCGCACCGAGGCGCGGATGGTCGTCGTGCGGTCGGTGAGAATGCTGACGTCCACCGACGCCGGGAGATTGGCCCGCAATTGCGGCAACAGCTTCTTCACCCGGTCCACCACTTGGATGATGTTGGCGCCGGGCTGGCGCTGAATATTCACGATGACCGCCGGGGTTTCGTTCTTCCACGCGGCCAGCTTGGTGTTCTCGACATCGTCAATCACCTGGGCCACATCGGAGAGCATCACCGGGGCGCCGTTGCGATAAGCCACCACGAGCGATTGATAATCCTTGCTGCTGAGCAACTGGTCGTTGGCGTTGATCTCGTAAGCTTGGTGCGGTCCGTCGAAATTGCCCTTGGCCTGGTTTACGCTGGCGGACTGGAGCGTGGTGCGGAGATTGTCCAGGCTGATGCCGTAGGCGAGCAACTGGGTCGGGTTCACTTGCACGCGCACCGCCGGCTTTTGGCCGCCGCTGATGGTCACCAAGCCCACGCCCGACACCTGCGAAATCTTCTGGGCCATCCGCGTGTCCGTAAGGTCCTCGACTTGCGACAGCGGCAGCGCCTTCGAGGTGACCGCCAGCGTCATGATCGGCGCGTCGGCGGGATTGGATTTGCTGTAAATGGGCGGCGAGGGCAGATCGTTGGGCAGATAGGTTTGGGCCGCATTGATGGCCGCCTGCACCTCCTGCTCGGCCACGTCAATGTTCAGGTTCAGCACGAATTGCAGGGTGATGATCGAGCTGCCGCCGGAGCTGATTGAGGTCATCTGGTTCAGGCCCGGCAATTCGCCGAATTGGCGCTCCAGCGGAGCCGTGATCGCCGACGCCGTGACATCCGGGCTGGCTCCCGGATAGAAGGTCACCACCTGGATGGTGGGATAATCCACCTCCGGCAGGGCTGAAACGGGGAGCAGCAAGTAAGCGATGAAGCCCGTCAACAGGATGGCAACCATCAGCAGCGACGTCGCCACCGGCCGCAGGATGAATGGACGGGAAGGACTCATGGTGACGGCGAACTTTTGTGATGATGGCTGCCCTGCCCCGCGCCACCCGCCGCACCAGTTCCCGGGACGGCAGCGCTCGCCCGCACGGCCACTTTGGCGCCGTCGGTCAGGCGATTGAAATTATCCGCCGCCACGACCGTGCCCGGGTCGATTCCCTCCACGGCCGTAACGATTCCGTCGGTGGTGCCCGGGGTGATTGTTTGCATGCTGACCGTGCCGGGGGTGGCGGGCGGCCGGCCGGCAGAGCCCGCGGGGGAGTTGGTGGACGCCACCTCGGCGGACGTGTTGTTCGTTTGCGCGGGATCGGGCTCGGTCTTGACCACGTACACGAACGCCCCCTCGGCGTTGCGCTGGATGGCGGAGTTCGGCAGCAGCGTGGCGTTGTCCAGCGTCCGCACTAGCAGCCGCGCGTTGACGAACTGGTTGGGGAACAGCGCCTCGTCATCGTTGATGAAAACAGCCCGGAATTTGACCGTGCCGCTGGCGGTGTCAATCTGGTTGTCCAGGGTTTCCAGCATGCCGGTGGCGAGCTTGCGCGTTTGCGCGCGATCATAGGCATCCACGGGAAGCTGCTTGCCGGCGCGCAATTGCTTGAGGATTTGCGGCAAGTCATCTTCCGCCACGTTGAAAATCACGGTGATCGGCTGCAACTGGGCGATCACCACCAGGGCCGTCGTGCCGTTGGCTTGCACCATGTTGCCCACGTCCACCAACCGCAAACCTACGCGACCGGAAATCGGAGCGGTGATGTGGCAATAGGCGAGCTGGACCCGGGCGTTGTCCAACAGGCCCTGGTCCAGTTTCACCGTGCCTTCATTCTGTTCCACGGCGGCGACCTGCGTATCGAGCTGCTGCTTGGGAATGGCGTTGCTGGCGTAAGCTTCCTGATAGCGCTGCAAATCCAGCTTGGCGTCCGCCAGGATGGCTTGGTCCCGTTTAAGTTGTCCCTCGGCCTGGGTGAGCGCCGCCTGGCTGGGACCGGGATCAATATCAATCAGCGGGTCGCCCACCTTCACTTGCTGGCCTTCCGTGTAGCGCACGGCCACGATCTGGCCCTGCACGCGGCTGTTGATGGACACCGTTTGCAGCGGCGTCACCAAGCCCAGCGCGTTCACATAAATGCCGATGCTCCCGTTGGTCGCCGTCGCGGTGCTGATCATGATCGGCCCGCCCGCGGCGCCGCGTCCGCCCCCCACCGGCGGCTGGGCGGAGGTTTTCGGTTTGCACCCGGCCAGCGCCAAAACCAGCAGCACCGCCAGCCAGCCCCAGGGTTGGCACCCACGGGCCGCCGGAACGGCGCCCGCTTCCCGCTGGGCAGGGGAAGAAACGGACTGCATTATCGGATCTGACATGTTTATTTCAATTATTTAAATTACCTAACTTTAATGTTCACAACCAGTTGGCACCCCAAAGGCCCGAAGCTGGCCTTCTGCCACCGGCGTTGGATGACCGTAGCCAACAACGTCGTAAAATCAAGCGACTTTTCCAGCCTCTCCCGTGCTCCCAGCGCCCCATCCCGTCGCCCGGGTCCAATGGCTGCGGGAGGCTGCCACTGATTCAAATGGTTAGCGGGGACCATGCCAAGCGGTTCCCCAGCGCAAAAAGCGTTCATTTTCAGCTCCTTACCGGAGCTTGTTCACCCCGGCCGGGCGCTCTTCTGTAAAGTAAGTTTACCAATCAGCAAACCGGCTTTGCTTAAATGCGCCCCCGCTCCCCCCAAGCTGAATGCCGGTCTTGGCGTCGGCAGGTGAGGCCGGACCGCGGCTGTGTCCCGCGCGGCGCGGGATCAGCCGCAGCGCGCCTGCACGCCACGCCATGATGAATATTTCCGACGCGGTCAGTCTTGCGAAGCCGCTGCGGCTGGTCTCCGACACAGCCGCGGTCCGCCACGTTGGATAGGCTCAGCCAATTCCAGCTTTGGGCAGTCCAAGAGAACTTTGTCTCACACCCCGGCCCGCGGCGAACCGAAACTTTTGCGTGAGTTTGCCCACAAAGTATTGGATGCTGCCCCCGCAAATGACGGGCGACGACTGGCAACTGGTGGCGTTTTCGGCGCGGATGGCGGTGTGCAGCACGCTGTTGATCCTGCCCGTGGGGCTGGCGCTGGCCTGGTTGCTGGCGCGACGCCAGTGGCCGGGCAAGGCTTTTGTGGAAACCTTCGTGTCCCTGCCGCTGGTGCTGCCGCCCGTCGTCACCGGCCTGGTGCTGCTCCAGCTCTTTGGCTTGCACGGTCCGCTCGGCCGCTGGCTGTATGCCCGGTTTGGCCTGGAAGTGGTCTTCACCTGGAAAGCCGTCGTGCTGGCGCTCGGGGCCATGTCTTTTCCGCTCCTGGTGCTCTTCGCGCGGACAGCCGTCGAGGACGTCAACCCGGCGCTGGAGCAGATGGCGCGGACGCTCGGCGCCGGGGAATGGCGCGTCCTCTGGACCATCACGTTGCCCCTGGCGCGGCGCGGCATCCTCGCGGGCGTCCTGCTGGCCTTCGCCCGCGCGCTCGGCGAATTCGGCGCCACCATCATGGTGGCCGGCAATATCCCCGGCCGCACCACCACCCTGCCCGTGGCCATTTATTCGTCCGTCCTCAACGGCGACGACACCCATGCCTGGATCCTCGCCGGCATCTCCACGGCCATCGCCTTCGGGGCGCTCTGGATCGGCGAAAGATTTTTGCGGAGGCGCAAATGAATCCCCTGCTCCACGCCAGCTTCACAAAAAAATTCGCCGGCGGCCCCGTCGTTCAGGCCGACGACCTGGAAATCGCCGCGACGGGCGTGACCGTGCTCTTCGGACCCTCCGGCTCCGGGAAAACCACGATGCTCCGCTCGCTGGCCGGGCTGGAAATTCCGGACACAGGTGAAATTCGCTTCGGTTCGGAAACCTGGTTCGCGGCGGGCAAAAATCTCGTGCCGCCGCGCGACCGCCAACTCGGTTTTGTGCCGCAGGATTACGCGCTGTTCCCGCATTTGACGGTCGCCGCCAACATCGCGTACGGCTTGCCGGGGCGCCCAGCCCGCAAAAAAGCGGCCCGCGTGGCGGAGTTGTGCGGGTGGCTGGGCCTTGATGGACTGGACCGGCGCCTGCCGTCCGAACTTTCCGGCGGGCAGCAACAGCGCGTGGCCTTGGCCCGCGCCGTGGCGCGCCAGCCCCGGCTGCTGTTGCTGGACGAACCGCTCACGGCCCTCGACGCCCCCGCCCGCCAGCGCCTGCGCGGTGAATTGCGCCGGCTGCTGCGCCAGCTCGGCATCCCCACCGTTGTCGTCACGCACGACCGGCTGGAGGCGCTGGCGCTGGGCGATGAGTTGGTGGTGCTGGACGAGGGACGCATCGTGCAACGCGGGCCCGTCCAGGAGGTTTTTGGCCGTCCGGCCAGCCGCACCATCGCCGGCATCGTGGCCGTCGAGACCGTCCAGCCGGGCCACGTGCTGGCATTGGAAAACGGCCTGGCCACGGTGCGGGTGGGCACGGCGCGGCTCACGGCGGTGGCCGGCGATTTGCCGCCGGGCACCACCGACGTGTTCGTTTGCATCCGCGCCGAGGACGTCATCCTCTCCGGCGATCCCGGGGCACACGCCAGTCCCCGCAACCGCTTGGCGGCCGTCGTGCGCGCCCTCATCAAAGAAGGGCCGGTGACGCGGATCGAGCTGGACTGCGGCTTTCCGCTGACGGCCGTGCTCACGCGCCAAGCCTGCGCGGAACTGGAGTTGGCCGAAGGCTCACCGGTCCTGGCCCTCGTCAAGGCCCCGCAAATCCACCTCGTGCCCCGCACCAACTAAGCCGGACCATGAAGTTGGAATAGGAGAGGGTCCATGTCCGTCCGTGTTCGTCTGTGTCTGTCCGTGTTGAGTGGCTTGTGCCTCACGGCACTTGCAATTCGCCAATTTTGGAGCATGTTAGGCACAGGGGTCATGCAATTAAACCATTCGCTTCAACTCGCCTATTGCACGAATATTCACCGGGGCGAGACCTGGGAAGAAACATTTTTCTCACTCCAAAATTACGCGCTGGCCGTGCGCCAGCAGGTCTGTCCCCAAAAACCGTTTGCCATCGGCCTGCGCCTGAGTCAGCGGGCCGCCCTGGAGTTGAGCGACCGCGCCCGGCTGCAGGATTTCCGGCGCTGGCTGACCCAAAACGCCTGTTACGTTTTCACCATCAATGGTTTCCCCTACGGCCAATTCCACGGGACCCGCGTCAAAGAGCACGTTTACAGTCCGGACTGGATTGTGCCGGAGCGGCTGGCCTACACCAACCTGCTGTTTGACCTGCTGGCCGAGTTGCTGCCCCCTGGCCTGGAAGGGAGCGTGAGCACGCTGCCCTGCACGTTCAAGGAATTCTACCCGTCGCCCGACTCCCTGAAACTGATCCGGCAAAATCTCTGGCGCTGCGTGGAGCACATCGCCCTGCTCCACGCCCGGACCGGACGCAAAATGCACCTGGGCCTGGAGCCCGAACCGATGTGCCACATCGAAAGCACCGGCGAAACCATGCAACTCTTCGACCGCCTGCGCGCCGAGCATCCCCGCGATGAGCGGCTGGCCGAGCATCTGGGCGTCAATTACGACACCTGCCATTTCGCCGTGGAGTTCGAGGAGCCGCTGAACGCGCTGGCCTGCCTGGCCAATGACGGCATCAAGATCAGCAAGCTCCAACTCAGCTCCGCCCTCAAGGTCGTGCCCACGCCGGAAGCCCGCGAGGCGCTTCGCGGTTATGCCGACGACATCTATCTGCACCAGGTCGTGGCCCGCGACGCGGCCGGCAGCCGGATGATTTTTCGCGATTTGCCGGACGCCCTGGCGCACGCGCGCACGGACTACGGACCGGACGTGGAGCTGCCCGAATGGCGGATTCATTTTCATGTGCCGCTGCACGCCCCGGCGGCGCCGCCCTTTGAGAACACGAACGATCATATTCTGGGCGTCCTGGATCTGCTCGCCCAGAACCCGCAGCTTTGTTCCCATCTGGAAATGGAGACCTACACCTGGGAGGTCTTGCCGCCGGCCCTGAAATCACAAGATGTGGTGACGCAACTGGCCGCCGAATACGAGTGGACGCTGGCCCAATTGCAGGAGCGCGGCCTGGCGTGAATCCAAACTTCCTTTTCACACCCGCCGGTTTTTGCTTTCATTCGCCCCCAATGAACCAAAGGTTTCGTACCCTCGTGGTCTTGGGCCGCGTTTCCAACCTGCCGACCATCTGGTCCAACTGCCTGGCTGCCTGGTGGCTGGGCGGGGGTGGAAATGCCTGGAAACTGCCCCTGCTCTTCCTGGGGGTGAGCCTGTTGTACACCGGCGGCATGTTTTTGAATGACGCCTTCGATCAGGAATTCGACCGCCTGCGCCGGCCGGAGCGGCCCATTCCCTCGGGCAAAATCTCCGCCGCCGCCGTCTGGCGCCTGGGGTTCGGCCAGCTCGCCGCCGGCATCCTCCTGCTGCTGGGCTGCGGCACGGTGGCCGCCGCCGCCGCCGTGATCCTCGCCCTGTTCATCGTGCTTTATGACTTCACGCACAAGTTTTTGATGGCGTCGCCCTGGTTGATGGGCGCCTGCCGGTTCTGGGTCTACATCATCGCCGGCGCCACCGGCCAGGAGGGCTTGAACGGCTTCACGATTTTCGGCGGCGTGGCCCTGGCCCTGTATGTCGTGGGTCTGACCTATCTCGCCCGGGGCGAGAGTTCCCGCGGACCGGTGGCGCTCTGGCCGCTGGCATTGCTGGCCGCGCCCGTGGTCGTGGCCCTGGCCATCAACGCCGGCCCCTTCCGCCTGCCCGTGCTCTGGATCTCCCTGTTGTTGGCGCTGTGGGTCGGGCGCTATGTGCGCTTCATTTTCGTGGGCCATCAGCCCAACATCGGCTGGGTCGTCGGCAACCTCCTGGCCGGCATCGTCCTGGTGGATTGGCTGGCCGTTGCGCCGCAAATCCCCCCCTTGCTCAGCACCCTCGTGTTTCTGCCCTTGTTCACCCTCACCAAGTGGCTCCAAAAATTCGTGCCTGCCACCTGAGCCGGTTTTCGCTATTTTTGGGGTAATTCGTTTTTCCAATTTCAAACGGACTGTTCGGCTGACCGCCCAACGCGTTCCTGAATTGAGCCAACTTTAGTGAACGCCGGAGGCGTTCTGGAAATTAGCCGGGGGTTGAGCGACCAGGGAGCGATACCCCCGGTAAACGGCCCCCCGTTTTCCCGCACCCCGGCAGGCGGTGCCGGAAGGGCCCGCATGAAAGGGGCCACGCCATAGTTCGGTTCATTTTTTTTGGCATGATTTTTTGGTTTTTGGTTTCCGCGTCCGCTCGGTCCGGATTCAGGTTGTGTTCTTCGTGTCCTTCGTGCCTTCGTGTGAGCGAAAGTCGTTTCACTGCAGAGGCGCAGAGGGAAAGCCTCTTTTTTTGCTTCTCAGCGTCTCCGCGTCTGCGGTTCACGCCAATAATTCGCGGCAATTGGCAATTCGTGTCAGAACCTCTTCCCCTATCCTGTTAATCCTGTTCATCTTGTCCATGTGCTTTGGCCCTTCCCCTTTGCAAAAATTCGTGTCAATTCGTGAAATTCGTGTCTAAATTTCACTATCCCTCAACCACTTCCGCCTTTCCCGTTAGCCGCTAACTTTGCGAATCCGCCAACCCGGCTATAATCGCCCTGGCTGGGAAACCGCCCCCGCCACGATGAGCCACCCTGCTCGCAATCGAGTCCGGCCCCGGACGGTTCGCCCCCTCGGCGCCCGCCCGCAAGATCTCTTGTCCCGCCACCACGCCTCCATCGGCATCATCCCTTGCGTCCCTTCTGTCCCTTCTGTCCCTTCCGTCCCTTGCGTCCCACCCTCCCGCCACCCTCAAAAGCCCCCAATTTCCTTCCCCAAAATCTGCAAAAACCCCAACAAAACCCGCCATCGTAAACCCTCGTCAACCCTGAATTTTTTTCATCGCCCCCCCGACCCGGGCAAGCAACCCTCCATCCTCCGCTTTTACGGGCTTTTTGCCGGTCTGCAACACCCTCCATCGCATTCTCACTTAAGCTGTGCTTGAACAAGCGCTTATCCCAAGTTATTCTACACCTTCGCTTATGAGCGCAAACGCACCAGCAAAATTGACACACAACGAAGACATCAAGGCCGCCATCCCGACCTTGGCTGGTACCATTGCGGCGACCCTTGCCGACACGGCCACCGACCATTTCACCGAGGACGACAACCAGTTCCTGAAATTTCACGGCAGTTACCAGCAGGACGACCGCGATCTGCGCAAGACCGGCAAGAAATACATCATGATGATCCGCAGCCGGATTCCCGGCGGCGTCATGACCGCCCCGCAATACAGCGCGTTTGACGCCCTGGCCTCCACCTACGGCAACAACACCCTGCGCATCACCACGCGTCAGACCATCCAGTTTCACGGCGTTGTCAAAAACAATCTCCGCGCGGCGATCAAGGCCATCAACGACACGCTGCTGAGCACGCTCGCGGCCTGCGGTGACGTGAACCGCAACGTCCTGGCCCCGCCCACGCCCGCCTATACCCGCGTCCGCGAACAGGTGTATGCTGATGCGCAAAAAGTGGCGGTGGCCCTCGCCCCCAAGACCAAGGCTTATCATGCGATCTGGATTGACGGCCAGCAGCTCGATTTGAACGCGGCCGACAACAAGGACTTCGTGGACCCGCTGTACGGCAAGACGTATCTGCCCCGCAAATTCAAGGTGGCGTTCGTCATTCCCCCCGTGAACGATCTGGACGTGTTCACCAACTGCCTGGGATTCACCGCCATTGTGGAGCAGGACCGCCTCACCGGCTACAACGTCTCGGTGGGCGGCGGCATGGGCCGCAGCCACGGCAACGACGCCACCTATCCGCGCCTGGCGGATGTCATCGGCTTCGTGCCGCCGGACCGGGTACTGGACGTGGCCCGGGCCACGCTCACCCTGCACCGGGATTTCGGCGACCGCACCGACCGCCGCCACGCGCGCCTGAAATACGTCATCGCCGAGCGCGGCGCGGACTGGGCGCGGGCGGAAATTGAAAAGCGCGCCGGCCTCGCGTTCGCCCCCGCCAAGCCGTATCAGTTCACCACCACCGCCGATTTGCTGGACTGGCGCCAGGCGGTGGATGGCAGCTGGTTTCTCGGCCTGTTCGTGGACGCCGGGCGCATCAAGGACGCCGGCCGGTACAAGCTGAAGACCGCCTTGCGGCATGTGGCCGACACGTTTCCACACGTCGAGTTTCGCCTCACGGCCAACCAGAACCTCATCGTCGCCAACATCAGCGACGCGGACAGGCACGCAGTGGCCATGCTGCTCTCGGCCTACGGCGTGAAGACGGAAAAGCAGGCGAGCGTGCTGCACGCCGCCTCGATGGCCTGCCCCGCGCTGCCCACCTGCGGCTTGGCGTTGGCCGAAAGCGAGCGCATTCTGCCGGGACTCGTGGACCGCTTTGAGAAAATGCTCGCCGAGGCTGGGTTGGGCGGCGAGGAAATCATCATTCGCGTGACCGGCTGCCCCAACGGCTGCGCGCGGCCGTACATGGCGGAGATCGGGCTGGTGGGCAAATCCCCCGGACGCTACCAGGTTTGGCTGGGCGGCGACGTGACCGGCACGCGGCTCAACCGGCTGTGGAAAGACGTGCTCAAGGAAACCGATCTGGAAACCGAATTCCGCCCGGTGTTCACGCGCTTTGCCCAGGAACGCAACCCCGGCGAACGCTTCGGCGACTGGTGCCAGCGGGCGCTGTTGAATGAAGCCCCGAAAGGCTGAGGTAATGACCGCCGAACAAATGGCCAAGGCGAATGCCGAGCTGCATTCGCAATCACCGCTGGACATCATCCGCTGGTCCATTGGCTTGGCGAATGGCCGCGCCATCGTTTCCACCAATTTCCGGCCTTACGAAGCCGTCCTCCTGCACCTGGTCACCCAGGTGGAGCCGGAGATCCCCGTCCTGTGGGTGGACCACGGCTACAACCGTCCGGCCACATACCATCACGCCGAGATTCTCAAGCACATGCTCAAGCTGAACCTCAAGCCGTTCGTGCCCCGTTTCACGGCGGCGCATTACGACGCGGTGTATGGCGGCATGCCCGAGGCCCTCCCGGAAAACGAGGCGCGCATCAAGGCCTTCAGCACCGCGATGAAGCTCGAACCGTTTCAGCGCGGCATGCGCGAACTGGCGCCGGTGGTCTGGTTCACCGCCCTGCGCAAGGTGCAAAACGCTAACCGCGCCGGCCTGGACATCTTGAGTGAGGATCGGAACTTCCATTCCCTCAAGGTGAGCCCGCTCTTTTACTGGAGCGATGCGGACCTGGAAAAGTACCTGGGCGAACACAACCTGCCCAACGAGTGGGACTATTTCGACCCGGCCAAGGCGGATGAAAAACGCGAGTGCGGCCTGCATGCCAGTTGGGGCGGCGCGGCCGTTTCCGGCGGCGCGGGCATCTGAGCGGCTGAAATCGTGAATACGCCCGAAACAACGGTAGCGCAGGTTTCCAAACCTGCTGTATCGCCGATTTCCAAATCGGCAGGGTGTCGCAACTGCGTGGCGTTTGCGGGTCTGGAAGCCCGTGCCATGAATCCGCTTTTTATCCGACCCGGTCTCTGGTTATATATTTGAAGTGAACAGTTATCATCTTGATCATTTGCAGCTTCTCGAAACCGAGGCGATTCACGTGATGCGTGAAGTGGCCGCGGAGTTTGAACGTCCCGTTTTGCTCTTTTCCGGCGGCAAGGATTCCATTTGCCTGGTGCGCCTCGCCGAAAAGGCGTTCCGGCCATCGGACATTCCCCTGCCGTTCCTCAACATCGAGACCGGCCACGAATTTCCCGAGCTGATCCAGTTCCGCGACTTCCGCGCCGAACAGCTCGGCGTCAAACTCATTGTGCGCACCGTGGACCAGGCCATCGCCAAGGGGCTCGCCCAACCCGTGCCGGGCGAAATCAGCCGCAACAAGCTCCAGACCCCCGCCCTGCTCGGCGCCATCGAGGAGTTCCGCTTCGACTGCTGCATCGGCGGCGCCCGGCGCGACGAGGAAAAAGCCCGCGCCAAGGAGCGCTTTTTCAGCTATCGCGATTCCTTCGGCCAGTGGGATCCCAAAAACCAGCGCCCCGAAATCTGGAACCTCTACAACGCCCGTGTCAATCCCGGCGAAAACATGCGCGTCTTCCCGCTCTCCAACTGGACCGAAATGGACGTCTGGGAATACGTCCGCAAGGAACAGCTAGCCGTGCCCTCCATCTATTTCAGCCATGAGCGCGAATGCTTCCGCCATAACGGCCAGTGGCTGCCCGTGCCGCCATCCCATGCCGAAAACGGCCGGCCCGATCTCTACGCGGGTGCGCGGCCCAAGCCCACGGACACCGTCAAAAAACTCGTCGTCCGCGTCCGCACCATTGCCGACATGATCAGCACCGGCATGATCGAATCGCGCGCCGATAGCGTGGAGGACATCATTGCCGAGGTGGCCGCCGCCCGCGTGACCGAGCGTGGCACTCGCGCCGACGACAAGGTCGGCGAGGCCGCCATGGAAGACCGCAAGAAGGCGGGGTATTTTTGAATCCCACTTCGTCCGCGCCACCCAGCTTTTGTCCCATGCCATCCACCGAGCATCCCATCGAACTCCTCCGCTTCAACACCTGCGGCAGCGTTGACGACGGCAAATCCACCCTCATCGGCCGCCTGCTGTACGATTCCAAATCGCTGATGGAAGACCAGGTTGCCGCGTTGGAAAAATCCGCCGACATCACCGGCGGCGGCCATATCAACCTGGCCAACCTCACCGACGGCCTGCGGGCCGAACGGGAGCAGGGCATCACCATCGACGTGGCCTACCGCTACTTCGCCACCCCCCGGCGCAAGTTCATCGTCGCTGACACCCCCGGCCATATCCAGTACACCCGCAACATGGCCACCGGAGCCAGTACCGCGAATCTCGCGGTAGTGCTCGTGGATGCGCGCCTGGGCGTCATCGAGCAGACCCGCCGCCACACCTATATCGCCGCCCTGCTCGGCATCCCCCACCTCATCATCGCCGTGAACAAAATGGACTTGGTGGATTGGAAGCAAGACCGCTTCCTCGAAATCCGCGATGAGATCGAGGATTTCCTGCCCCGCCTGGACGTCTTCCGCGACGTCAAATTCATTCCGCTGAGCGCCCTCAACGGCGACAATGTGGTGGACGGCTCGCGCCACACCCCCTGGTACGAGGGTCCCACCCTGCTCCGGCACCTGGAGAACGTCCACATCGCCAGCGACTGGAACCTCACCGCGTTCCGCTTTCCCGTGCAATGGGTTAATCGGCCCAACAATCCCACTGACCCCGCCCTGCATGATTTCCGCGGGCTCAGCGGCCAGATTGCCAGCGGCATCGTGCGCAAGGGCCAGCAGGTGGTCGTCCTCCCGGCCGGCATCAAAACCAAGGTCAAAGACATCTGGACGTACAATGGCTCGCTGGCCGAGGCCTTCTGCCCGCAGTCCATCACCCTGTGCCTCGAACACGACATTGACGTCAGCCGGGGCGACATGATCGTGGGGCTCGAATACCTGCCGGGCAGCAGCGCCGAACCCACCGCGCGCGTCTGCTGGATGCACCCGCGGCCCTTGGTGCCGGGCAAAAAGTATCTGCTCAAGCACACCACGCAGACGGTCCAAGCCGTCGTCACCCAGATCGAAAACAAGATCAATTTCGACACCTTGGAATCCGAACCCGCCGGCCCAACGCTGGCCATGAACGACATCGGCACCGTCAAGCTGCGCACCGCCAAGCCCCTCATCTTTGACGGCTACACCACCAACCGCCTGACCGGCTCGTTCATCCTGATCGAGCAAGGCACCAACGCCACGGTGGCCGCGGGCATGCTCGCCCCTCCCACCGAAGCCCTCCAGCCTGAATACACCGACTTTGCGATCTGATGCGAAAAAGTTGACGCCCGCCGCATTTGCCCGGAAGCTGTGCTTGGAGCACTTATGAAGCCGCGCTTTTGGGAACATTTGACACGGCGGAATCGCAGGCTGTTGCTTTGGGCCTTCCGGCTCACGCTGGTTTACGCCATCATCGGCTTCCTCGTTTTGCCGCCCATCGTCCGCTACGAGGCTGTCACCCAGCTCTCCCGCCAACTCGGGCGCCCGGTCTCCATCGACCGCGTCGTCATCAATCCCTTTGTCCTGTCGGTCTCGGTCCGCGGCCTGCTCATTAAGGACCGCGACGGCGAACCGTTCATCTCCTGGGACAATGTCTACGTCAATTTGCAGCTCTCGTCCTTCCTCGGACACGCCTGGGTCTTTAAGGAGATCAGCGCGTCCAAGCCGTTCGTTCGCATGCGCATGAACCGGGACGGCACCTTCAATTTCTCCGACCTCATCACGAAGTTCTCCACCAACGCGCCCGCCGCCAAATCCGCGCCCGTCCAGCCCCTGGAAGTGCATGTGGGCCGTCTGCACATCGACGGCGCCACCGCTGCGCTGGCCGATTTGACTCCGCGCCAGCCCTTCCGGCGCCAGCTCGGCCCGCTGGACCTCACCCTGAACCATTTCCGCACCGAGCCCGGTAACAAGAATCCCTACGCCTTCACCGGTACCACTGACGCCGGCGAGACGATCTCCTGGAGCGGCTTCTTCTCCCTCTCGCCGCTGCGCTCGGAGGGGCATTTGCAGTTGTTCCATTTCTCCCTGACCAAGTACGCCCCGCTCTACCAGGACCTCGTGCGCTTCGAGGTCCGCGACGGCTCCATCGCGCTGGACACCAAGTACCGCCTGGAATTCAGCCCCAGCAACCGCATCGCCGCCGTGGACGACTTGTCGTGCTCGCTGCGCGATTTCAAGCTCGGCGTGGCGGGCGATCGCCAGAACCTGGTGGAGGTGCCGCTCTTCTCGGTTTTGGACGCCAACGTGGATTTGCAAAACCATGTGGCCGACGTGGGGGCCGTGTGGCTGGACGGCGGCCGGGCCTTCGGGAAACGCGACCGCAGCGCCACCGTGAATTTCGTGGAACTTTCCCGGCCCGCGGCCTCCGCCACCAATGCGCCGGGCGGCATCCTGTTCCTGCTCCGCTCCGTGACCAATGCCGTGGCCCTGCTGCTCGAAAGCACCAACCAATGGTCCGCCACCGTGCGTGAAATCAACGCCACCAATTGCGCGCTGCACCTCGAGGACCGCGCCAACCCCCGCCCGGCGCGGCTCGATTTGACCGACATCTCGCTCGCCGCCAAAGATCTCTCCAACCTGCCCGGCACCAACCTCAGCGCAGATTTCTCCCTGCGCTGGAACACCAATGGAGCCATTCACATCGTCGCCGACGCCGGCTTTCAGCCCACCACCGCCGATGTGACCATGGACATCGACCACCTGGATCTCACCACGCTCGATGCTTATTTGGCCTCCCAGCTCAATCTGTACATCCTGGGCAGCGAGGTGAATCTTCACGGCACCGTACGCCTGCGCCCGCAGGTCAATGATCTGCCCGTCGTCTCCTTCAATGGCAACGCCAGCCTCGAGCATTTTCGCACCGTGGACGGAGTGTATGGCGAAGACCTCCTGAAATGGGATGCCCTGCGCTTCAATGGCATCGTCGCCAACCTCAATCCGCCGCTCATCGCCGTGCGCGAAATCGTGGCCGACAACGCCTACGCCCGCCTGGTCGTAGAAACCAACCACACCCTCAACCTCGTCAACGTCCTGCGTCCCGCCGGCGGCGCGCCCGCCACCAACCAGGCGCCGGCCGCCGCCGCCGCGGGAACCACCAACCCTCCCATCCAGATATCCATCGGGGCCATCATCATCACCAATACCAGCTTCCATTTCACCGACCGGTCGGTGGAGCCGCCGGTGAACTTGGCCGTGCAATCGGTGGACGGCTCCATCTCCGACCTTTCCACCGAGGAGCTGGAGCATGGCGTCGTCAATTTGAGCGCCCAGGTGGATGGCATCGGCCCCGTAACCATCACCGGCACCATCAATCCCCTCAAGAGCACCCAGACCAACGACCTGAAAATTTCCGTGAAAGACGTGGACCTGACGCCGGCCAGTCCATACGCGGGCAAATTCGCCGGCTATGGCATCGCCGAAGGCAAGCTGAACCTGGAGCTCCAATATCGACTGGTCGGCCGGAACCTGACCGCCAAAAACGTGATCACCCTCGACCGGTTCACTTTTGGCGACAAGGTGAACAGTCCCGACGCCACGCACCTGCCCGTGCGCCTGGCCGTGGCCATCTTGAAGGACCGGGATGGAAAAATCGTGCTGGATGTGCCCATTGGCGGCAACTTGGACGACCCCAAATTCCACTTGGGCAAAGTGATCAGCCGCGCCGTCCTGAATATTTTGGAAAAGGTGGCCACCTCGCCGTTCTCGCTTCTGGGCGCGGCGTTTGGCGGCGGGGGCGAGGATTTGGGCTGGCAGGACTTCGCCCCCGGCAGCGCGGATTTGACCGCCGCCGATCGGCAGAAGCTGGATTCGCTGGCCCGCGCGCTCTACGCGCGCCCTGCGTTGCACCTCGCCATCGCCGGCAGCATTGACCCCAACGGCGACCGCGAAGGCTTGGAGCGCCTGGCGCTGGACCACGCCATCCGCGCCCGCGTATGGGCCAAGCTCCGCAAATCCGTACGCGCGACCAACTCCGTGGACCAGGTCATAGTCCCCGCCGCCGAGCGGGAGCGCTACGTGCAGAAACTTTTCGGCGAGGCCTTCGCCAGCAAAAAAATCACGCCCGAGCTGGTCGCCGCCAACTCGAATCTCGTCGCCTACGCCGCCGAGGAATTAGCCCGCCAACCCTCCGTGAAAAAGGGCGACGCACTGCTCGTCTCCCACCGCCTGAAAGCGGCCAGCCATGGCGTAAGCGCCGCCAAGCCGGTCACCAAACTGAACCCGCCGCCCACGCCGTCGGAGGCGCTATTGCTGGCCACCTTCCCGGTGAACGAAGCCGATTTTGAAACACTCGCTGCCAGCCGAGCCCGGGCCGTGCAGGCCTACCTGCTGCAAACCGGCAAAGTCGAGCCGGCGCGAATTTTCGTCACCGTGGGCGGCGCGGAATCCCTGCGCCAGGACGGCAGCCGGACTTATCTGGAGTTTCGCTGAACTCAGGACCCTTCGCCGCCACCAAGCCGGAGTCGCCATGCGCCCGGCGCGCGACCTTCCGGTCGCTTCACCGTGGAGCGTGACGAAAACGTGGGGACAATCCGGACGCTCCGTTCGCTGGCCGCGCGCATCGTTCCGCCTACGGCGAGACCGTCCGGTAATACCGTTGCGGGCTGCCGGGCTGGCCCGGGTCACTGAAGACTACGGCCGTGCCGGTGGCATTGGTCTGGCTGCCGGCCACTGACGTCCAAGGGGCGGCCAGATTGGTCGTGGTCACCACGTGATACGGGTAGCCGGGCACGGTGGCATAGGTGAACGTGGCCGCGCCCCCGCCGCTGATCCCCAAATTGAGAATGCCCAAGCTCGGCGGCGTGGTGGGCTGGACAGTGAACGGCGCGCTCACCGCGCTCAACACCATGCCGTTGTTGACCGCAAACCATTTGTTGGTCAGGTAATTCTCCACCGCCACCCGCGCCGCGGTGCTCAGCGCGGTGTTGTACACCAGCACCTCGGCCACGTCGCCATCCCAGCCGTTGTCCACCGTGCCCGGATCCGGCTCCAGCCGCCCGCCGATGGTCACATCGCTGATGCCGTAGCTGTAGGGGCTGATGCCGTTGACGATGCTCGCGTTGTTGCTGCTGAAAATCCCGCCGGGTGCCGTCAGACAAAGCGTCGCCGCGCCGGCATTGTCCACGAAGGAAAGCTCAAAGGGCGTGTTCGCAGCGGGCACGGTCACATCTGCCTGCATGGGCGTGGCCGGATGGTCGCGCTGAATGCCCATGGGAAACGGTGCGGACTCGCTTCCGTCGCTCAAGACCGCCACCCCGGCGGCGCCCCCGCCGTCGGTCTGGCCATTGGTGCTGAAGCTCACCGGGGCCTGCCAGCCGTAGGTGTTTTCCCACTGGCGTGCCACCACAAAGTAACTCACCTGATTGCCGCTGTTGGTGTACGCATGCTGGCCGACGTTGCCCAGATAGGTGCAGCCGGCGCTGTAGCCATTGCCGTTTTTATTAAATGTAATCACCGGGTTGCTATTCATTTTATTCGTCAGCATGGGCTGCAAAGCGAACGTGTTTTGCGTGAACCAGAGATTCGTGCCCACGGCGCCCGCCCCGCCTGAACCCTTGTTTTTCCAAGCCTGCACCTTGCCTGCGCTCCGGGTCACCGTCGTGAGATCGTTCGCGTCCAGCCACAAAACGGCGCCGGCAACGGGATTGCCGGGCTCGGCGGTGGAGGCCACCAGCTGATCGCCGGTGCCGGTGGTGTCAATGGCCAGCCCCGTAAAGGAAAGGACCCCATTGCCAGCGCCAGTGCCGATGTCGCCGCTTCCAGCG
>Ga0182030_10011779_pt1 | contig 17608 bp, 12 predicted proteins | sample 812S3MmetaG_FD_121299 | JGI IMG/M metagenome (GOLD analysis project Ga0182030, IMG submission 121299) | Permafrost microbial communities from Stordalen Mire, Sweden - 812S3M metaG (Illumina Assembly) | ecosystem: Environmental > Terrestrial > Soil > Wetlands > Permafrost | place: Sweden...
GCCCCTGAGGGAATGCTTTTGAACGAAGACAGCCTGCTGGGGGCGTCTCCGATGCGCTCCCGAGCTACTCAAGCCGGTTTCATCTCGACGTGAAAGACCATCCCCTCAAACTCAATTGGGCCGTATACAGAGATGCCCACATTGAACCGGATTGGGTGCTGATCTACTCCGCAACCGCCGAAAAGGTCCACCTGGAACGGACTGGGAGTCACGAAGAACTCTTTGAGAACGATTGACGCCAGCCGCGGAAGGAGAGTGGGACGTGGTTGAAATGAAGTTCCGGTCGTAACGGTGATAGGACTGCGCGTCAGAACGGATGAGATTCAGTCCTGTTTTTCCTTGGGAGTTTCGGCTGCTTCCAGCAAGGAAAGCAGGTAGAAGCCTCTACGTGTTGGGCGGAAAAAGTGCTCCCCCATCTGGGCAACACCTTCGAATGCCAGCCCGAATCCACTAAGACGCGCGCCAAGAGCGAGACGGTCGTCAGGATGAATGTTCAGTTTTTCCGCCGCGTGTTTGAAGCCATCGTTGTGTTGAGTGAAGCGATTCGAATCACGCAGATTCGGGTCATTCTTGAATACTTCCTTGTAAGCGTTCCGCAAGAGCCTTAGCATCTGAACGTCGTCTTCTCCTAGCTGGGCCAGGTCGCGAATATAGCTGGCCAAATCCTCTTGCCTGTGTTTGTTCTCATGGTTTGGAAAGCAGCCGTGCGCGGCCGCCTTGGCGAGCAGGACAGCCCGTTCTTCGTTCGGCGCGCGCAAACTCTCTTCCATCAATACCTGGACAGCTTTTTTGAACCACACGGAATTCTTGAGAGCCGACTCGGCGTCGGCAGGCCAACTATCCCGAATTCTCTCCAACTCGTCGCAGAGCGAACGTATCGCCGTCCTAATTCGCGCTCTCACGTCGGAAATATCTGCCACGCCCTTGACTGCAGCAAGAACCGCAATTACCGGCGAGAACAACCCACCTGCTTGAATCAGCGAGCTCAGTAGTCCACTATCATCCTCGTTTGTGAGGTTTCGAATCTTCTCCAGTGCGTTGTCAATGGCCACGTGCTGCCTCCCTTGAATGAGATCGGCCAATACTGCGGATTCCGCCCTAGTTCGACTACCGGTTTAGCCCTTAAGCCGCCCGATGGAATGGCTCGATCTTTGGCTGTTTCTTTCGAGATGCCCGCCACATATCGTAATCGGTCTGTAACTCGTACCAGATTGCAGCGTGAGTACCAAACGCAGCGGAAAGGCGTAGCGACATATCTGCCGAAATACCGGCCTTGCCGTTGAGAATGCGTGAGAGCGTCGCGCGAGAAACATGCAAATGCTTTGCGGCAGTGGTTACGTCCACGCCGCCCATAAACACCCGTAGCACCTTGCCGGGGTGCGGTGGGTTGTGCATGCGCATATCGTTTCTCCCGATGGCAATCCTGCCCCTTGCCACAGCACTACATTAATCGTTGCGCATCCACATCCACCACCAGATTTCCCCGCGGCACTCCAGCCTTCTCCGCATGCGCCAGCGCCCCGCGCAGCGCAGCATTCAGTGCCTTCCGCGAGCTCGCCTTGAGGATCAGGTGAAATCGATACACGCCCTTGATTCGTCCAATAGGCGCCGTGCAAGGTCCCAGCACGCGCACACCCTCCGGCGCCGCACTCTCAAACCACTTGCCGAGCTCCGCCGACCACCGCGCCGCTTCCTCCAGCTTCTCCGACTGAATCAACACATTCGCGAGCACGCCAAACGGCGGATAGTGCATCCAGCGCCGATACTTCAACTCGCGCTCCACGAAGCTCGCGTAGTCATGCGTGCTCGCCGCCACAATCGCGTAATGGTCGGGATAATACGTCTGCACCACAACGCGGCCCGGCAAATCCCCGCGTCCCGCGCGTCCCGATACCTGCGTCATCAGCTGAAATACCCGTTCCGCAGCGCGAAAGTCAGGCATCGACAGCGCATGATCGCAGCCCACCACGCCCACCAGCGTCACGCCGTGGATATCGTGCCCCTTCGCAATCATCTGCGTCCCCACCAGCAAATTGATTTCGCCAGAATGGAGCCGCGCCAGCAGCCGTTCCAGATCATGACGCCCGCGTACAGTGTCGCGATCCATCCGCCCGATTCGCGCATTCGGAAAAATCTCCGCAAGCCGCTCTTCACCCTGCTGCGATCCCGCGCCGAGATAATACAGATGCTCGCTCTCGCACTTTGGGCACTTCGCCGGCACCGTCCGCTTATACCCGCAGTAGTGGCACTCAAGCCGCTGCCCCGCAGGCGCGATTCCTGCATCGTCCTCCGCGAATTGAACCGCAGGCTTATGGTGCGTCAGCGCAATCGCACAGTTCACGCACTCCAGCTTCTCTCCACACGCGCGACAGATCACCGCGAACGAATACCCGCGCCGATTCAGCAGAATCAGCGCCTGCTCGCCACGCTCCAGCGCCGCATGCGTCTCCGCAACCAGCGACCGCGAAAAAAGCTGCTCCTTCCCCGTCTCCTGAAACTCCCGCCGCATGTCGATCAGCTCGACCTCCGGCAGCGGCCGATTCATCACCCGCTCCTCGATCGCGATCCGTGTGTACTTTCCCTGCACCGCGTTCTGCCAGCTCTCAAGCGACGGCGTCGCCGAACCCAGTACCACAACAGCACCAACCAATTTAGCGCGCATCACTGCTACGTCCCGCGCGTTGTAGCGCGGCGTCTCTTCCTGCTTGTAACTCTGGTCGTGTTCTTCATCTACGCAGATCAGTCCTAGATTTGGCACCGGCGCGAAAATCGCCGACCGGGTCCCGACCACAATCGGCGCTTCGCCGCGATGAATCCGCCGCCATTGCTCGCTGCGTTCCTCCGGCGTCAGTGCGGAGTGCAACAGCGCGACGCGGGCACCAAACGCCGCATCCAGCACCCCCACCGTCTGCGGCGTCAATCCGATCTCCGGCACAAGAAGAATCGACGCCAGTCCGCGATCGAGCGCCCTCTGCATCGCGGCCAGATACACAGCCGTCTTCCCCGAGCCCGTCACGCCATGCAGCAGAAGCGCGCGGAATCCCCCGAGCCCAGACGCAATCGAAGCCAGCGCGTCCAATTGCGACGGATTCAATCGAATCGTCTCAGACGACGGCTCAATTCCACCCAATCGAAATGCCGCCGCCCGCTCGTCAATCCGCACCAGCCCGCGCCGCACCAGCGTTTGCAGCGTGGACGAAGGCAGCTCTTTCCGTCGCAGCTCAGCAAGCGGTAACTCGCCGCCGCACGCCGCCAGTTCCGCAAGAATCGCCTGCTGTTTCTCCGTCAAAGCCGGTAATCTTGTTTCCGGAATCAAAACCGCGAAGCGTTCCACACGCCGCGCATCGCGCTCGGCCGCCGAGGTCTCGCGCACAATCCATTTTTTTCTAAGCAGCCCAGCGAGCACAGGGAGTGAAGCCGCAGTAGCGGTGCGAAGCGTTGACACCTTCACCGGCTCGCCTACTGCCAATCGTTCCAGAACACGATGTTCCATGTCCTGCTGTTCAGGCGACACCATGCTCCGCCGTTTCGAATCTTTTGCCCCACGCCTCGAACTCGTCGAATCGCCGTCCATGCTATCGGCCAGCACGTCGCGCCCGTGATCCGTGATGCGGTAATACACCGTCCGTCGGACTTCGGCCGTGAGTGGCAGCATGCCCCGCAGCACCTCGCCCAACGGTGCAAGATAATACTGCGCAATCCACTCGGCCAGCGCGAGCAGGTGTTCGCTGAGAAGCGGTTCATCATCCAGAACCGTTTCGATTGGCTTCGCCTCAAAATCCGCCGGCGCCACATCCGTCACCGCCGTGACCACACCGATCAGCTTCTCGTTGCGAAACGGCGCGATCACACGCGCACCACGCTGCACCTGCTCCCCGTCCCGCACCGCATAGGTAAACGTGCGGTCCAGCGGCACCGGCAACGCGACTTCGCAATAAGAGGGCATGGGCTCGATAGTTCAGTTTACCGGTCGGTGCAGACGCTCACATCTGCGGCCTCGCCATTCTCGTGCTAGCGAAGAAGCCCCCGATCGAAACCTGCGATATGATTCCCACACCATGTATTCAATACGACCCAGCATTGTCTTCGCGGCCGTGCTGCTGTGCCTTCCCCTTGCGCCTGCCCAAACTCCGGCGCCTACGGCAACGCCGGATCCCCTCCATGCCTGGACCCAGGGCAACGAGCCCGCCACTCTTGAACCCTGGGTGACCCAGCGCCTCAACGAGGAAAAATCCGACGTCGACAAGTTGATCGCCGTTACCGGCCCGCGCACAATAGAGAACACGCTGCGTCCCTTCGACGACGCGATCAACACACTCACGATCGCCGGCAACAACGCCTTCCTTCTCTATTCGCTCGCCGACGCAGCCAACTTGCGTGACAAAGCGCAGGCGCTCACAAATAAAATTTCCTCCGCGGCCACCGACCTCAGTTTGAACCAGAAAGTCTACGCGGCGCTCGCGGTGATTTCCTTGCCCGCCAATGCCCCCGCGACTCGCCATTATCTTGAACGCACGCTCCTCCAGTACCGGCTCTCGGGAGTCGACAAGGATGAAGCAACACGCAAGCAGATTCGCGCTCTGCAGGACAAGATCACCGATCTCACCCTCGCCTTTGGCCGCAACATCGCCGACGGCACACTGAAGATTACGGCCACACGCGCCGAACTCGACGGCCTGCCCGCCGATTACATTGCGCGCCACAAACCGGACCCGGACGGCACATACACCCTCACCACCGAACAACCCGATGTGAAACCAGTGCTCAACTTCGCCTCCGACGCCGGACTGCGCCGCCGAATGTATCTCGCTTACAATACTCGCGCCTTCCCAAAAAACACGCAGGTGCTCCGCGATCTGCTGGACACGCGGCAGAAGCTGGCAATCGCTCTCGGTTATCCGCATTTCGCCGATTTAAACACCGCCGACACCATGATTGGTTCGGCTGCGAACATTGTCCGTCTCATCGATCAGGTAGACACAGTTTCTCGTCCTGCTGCCGAACGCGAGTATGTCGAGATGCTCGCCTTCGCACAACAAAAACAGCCCGGCCTCACCAGTCTCAGCCAATCGGATAAGGAATACTGGCACGAGCAGTATCGCCGCGCAAAATATGACTTCGACGCGCAAGCTGTTCGCCCCTATTTTCCCTATGCCGAAGTACAGGCCGGAATTCTCTCAACCGCCGCGCGTCTCTTCCGCGTTTCATTCAAACCCGCCAAAGACGCCATTGTCTGGGATCGCTCCGTCGACACCTTCGACGTCTTCGACACCACGCCAGGCATTCAGGGCAAGCTCCTCGGCCGCATTTATCTCGACATGCATCCGCGCGAAGGCAAGGACAAATGGTTCTCCGCCGGGTCCGTAATTCCGGGCATCGCCGGCCGCCAGATTCCTGAAGGCATGCTGATCTGCAATTTTTCCGGTGGCACAGCGGGCGATCCGGGGCTCATGCAATACGACGAGGTTGTTACCTTCTTCCACGAGTTCGGTCACCTCATGCATCACATCGTGGGCAGCCAGGGCAAATGGTCCGGGGCCGGCGGCTTCAATGTCGAATCGGACTTTGTCGAAGCTCCTTCCCAGATGCTCGAGGAGATGTTCCACGACACCGCGATTCTCCAATCCTTCGGCAAGCACTATCGATCCGGCGAAACAATTCCCGCCAGCCTGATTGCAAAGATGAATGCGGCCAGCGCCTATGGCCGCGCCAGCGATCTCCAGTGGTTCCTGCAATTCTCAACTTATGCGCTTGAATTGCACAATCAGGCGCCCGATGGGCTAGACCTTGACGCCCTCTGGACAGCTGACACCAGGCGCTTCAGCCCCTTCACCCCCGTCGACGGCATCCATTATTACTCTTCCTTCACTCACCTCGAGGGATACGCGTCCAACCTCTACACCTACCTGCTCGATAAGGTCATCGCCATCGACTTCTTCTCGCAATTCGACAAACGTAATTTGCTCGATGGCCCGACGGCAATGCGCTATCGCCGCACTGTCCTCGAACCCGGAGCCAGTAAGCCAGCCGCCGAACTGGTGCGCGATTTTCTCGGCCGTCCACAAGGCATCGACGCTTTAAGAAATTGGATGAACGAAGAATTCGATGCGCCGCCAACAATTAAGCAGAGCCAGATGTAACCCTTTCCTGCCCGCCATTCCCTATTTCCCTGCTTCTCTGTTTTCTGTTTCTCTGTCTTCTGTTTCTCTGTCTCACTGTCATTCAGTACAATTCATTGCTGTGACCGTCAAAACCTCGAAACCCGCTCCTCCGGCGCCCGTCGTATCCTCGAACAAAAAGCCCCCCATCACGCTCACTATCGACGTGGGCGGTTCTGGCCTCAAGGCCATGCTTCTGGACGCCACGGGCAGGCCGGTCAGCGAGCGTCAGCGCGTCGACACGCCAGCCGTCCCCACGCCTGCCCTCGTGCTCGCCGGTCTCGATGAACTGCGTGCGCAGCTCCCCTCCTTCGATCGCGTTTCCGTGGGATTTCCCGGTGTCATCAAGCGCGGCACCACATTTACCGCTGCCAACCTCCATCCCGCATGGGTGGGCTTTCCCCTGCAATTGGAGCTGGAGAAGCGCTGGAAAAAACCCGTGCGCGTAGCTAACGACGCCGCCGTACAAGGCTATGGATCTATCGTCGGCGACGGTGTGGAACTCGCGCTCACGTTGGGCACCGGCCTCGGCTCGTCGCTCTTCACCAATGGCCGTCTCTGCCCCGGCCTCGAGCTCGCGCATCATCCCTGGCGCAAGGGCAAAACCTACGAAGATTTCCTCGGCCGCCGCGGGCTTGACAAGTATGGCAAAAAGCATTGGAACAAGCTGGTACAAGATGCCATCGAACAGACCTCAAAACTCTTCAACTGGGATCACCTCTACCTCGGTGGCGGCAACACCAAGAAGATTGAATTCGTGCCTGGCAAGAATGTGAAGATCGTCTCCAATGAAGCCGGCTTGCTCGGTGGCGTCGCTCTCTGGCGCGAGTGGTCCTGAGTGTAGATCCTCGGTGCACGTGAGCAATTTTCCACACGCCACCCGCTCCAAATCCCTTCTTCAGTAAGTCGATAGGAAAATTCTCGCCGGTACTTTTGTTATCCCCGTCGTGACATTAGTCACTTCCCTTCAGCCCACGTCACCCTCAGATTAGAAACAGGCAGACGCTTCAGCAGAGAGAACGACACCAGCCCTGCTCCGGCGCATAATCGCCGACTGCAGGGATTCTGATTCGGTTCCCAGCGTCGGCTGCACAGAGCAGTTCGAGCTCTGCGAAGAGGGAAAAATGATTTCTGGTCCGAGTGGCGCCGTTTCCGCAATCGATTTCGTTCGCAAGATGCAGGGCAAGTCCCAGGCCGCCCTTATCAAGGCCAACGACCACGAGCAATACGTTGTCAAGTGGATGCACGGCCCGCGCTCCACCATCAGCGTGCGGCTTGAAGCCCTCCGCAACTCCGTGTACCAATATCTCGGTCTTCCCGTCTCGACATGGACCACCATCGACATTCCCGATGAACTCCTTGATGCGCATCCGGAGATGTGGATCAGCTCGTCTAAAGGATTGATCCGTCCCGACGCGGGAATCCATTTTGCATCGCGCCTCGTTTCACCCCCGGGCGGTGCGTTTTACGAATTCCTTCCCACCCGCATGTTCTCGCGCGTCACCAATCGCTCCGATTTCTGGGGCGCCTATGCAGCCGACGTATGGACCGAACGCTTCGAGATCCGGCAGGCGCTCTTCGTTCCCGATGAGGCGCCTTCGAGCCTGAGAGCCATCTTCATCGACCACGGAAGCTCCTTCGCCCTGATGGGTTCGAAAGAAGTGGCGCGCCTTACCTCATGCCTCTACTCCGATAGGCTCATCTATCCCGAATCCGAGATGGTCACCGGTCTTCACGACTGGATCGAACATATTCGCAAAAACGGCCACGCGGCAGTTTCTCAGGCGCACGATAGCCTGCCACCCGAGTGGATCACGTCATCCGTAGTCGAAAAGGAATCGAGGTTCATCGATCGCATTCAGGACCTGCGCGACATCATGTTCCCGTCGATCTCACGCTTTTCCTCCGCTGCGAGTCGAAAAACCGGCAGGTGCTGCAGCGTGCGCGTCCTATTGCGGGCCGGAACGATTCTCTGAAGGCTACGCATTCTGCGCTCGCTCGCCTACTCCTCGTTGCCTTCCACCGGAGGCAGCTCGTCGCTTTCCCGTGCCGCCCAAACGTAAAGCGTCGGCAGCAGAAAAACGCCAATCACCAGGTTGGCCAGCAACCCGCCCACAATCACAATCGCGAACGGCCGTTGTGAGTCCGACCCAATGGCGTGCGACAATGCCGCCGGCAGAAGGCCCAGCGTCGCCACCAGCATCGTCATCATAATCGGCCGCAAGCGCAGCACGGCGCCCTCAACTGCCGCTTCCACAATATGCGCCTGCGACGAGACCTCCATACCCTTGCGCCGCGCCCGCACCTGGTTGATGAACTCGATCATAATCACACCGGTCTGCACCGACACGCCGAACAGCGCCAGAAACCCAACCGCCGACGACACCGAAAAATTCGTGTGCGTGACGAACAGCGCCAGCGGCCCGCCGATCGACGCCATCACGACGCTGACAAGAATCAGCATCGCCCATTTGAATGAACGAAACATCGTGTAGAGGATCAGGAAAATCGCCAGCACCGTAATTGGCACAATCAGCGCCATGCGCTTGTTGGCGCGCTTCTGGCTCTCGTATTCGCCCGCCCATTCCAGGTGGTACCCGGTTGGCAGTTGAACGTTGTGTTCCACTTTGCTGATCGCTTCTTCCACCGTCGAACCCAGGTCGCGTCCCTTCACGGAGTACTTCACGGCAATATAGCGTTGGCCGCCTTCGCGATTAATCTGTTCCGCGCCGTCATCGGTTGTGGTCGTCGTAAGCTGCGCCAGCGAGACCCGCTCGCCCGATGGGGACAACAGACGAATGTTTTCGATCGCCTCGCGGGTGTCGCGATACGGCTGCTGATAGCGAATCGTCACATCGAAACGCGCTTCGCCCTGTTGCACCTGTGTGATCGCGTTCGCTCCCACCGCGGTCTGCACCGCATCCTGCACGTCGTTCACGCTGATGCCCCACCGCGCCGCTGCTTTGCGATCGATCTGCAAATTCAGATTCGGCTGCCCGACAATGCGAAAAATGCCCAGGTCGCCAACTCCCTGAACCGTTGCCATCTGCGCCTGAATCTTCTCGGCAGTATGCTCCAGCGTGCGCAAATCGTCGCCGTAGAGCTTCACCGCCAGTTCGCCCTTCACACCCGAAACAGCCTCTTCCATGTTGTCCGATATCGGTTGCGAGTAATTCCAGATCACGCCGGGGAATTTCTCCAACTGCTTGTCAATGGCAGCGATCAAATCTTCTTTGTTGCGATGAAAGACGGGACGCCAGTCTTCCTTGCGCTTCAGGTCGACAAAGTATTCGGTGTTGAAAAAACCGGTGGTATCGGTTCCATCGTCAGGCCGGCCCGTTTGGCTCACCACCTGCGTCACTTCGGGAAACGAAGCCATCACCAGCCGAGCCTGGTTCGTAAACTTGATGCTTGCCGTCGGACCTTCGCTCGGCGGAAGTGTGCCGCGTACCCAGATCGAGCCCTCATCGAGGTGCGGCAGAAACTCCGATCCGATAGGCCCTCCCACCGTGAGGTAGATGGCAATTAAAAAAAGCACCGTCGCAATCGTCAACGTCGTTCTGCGATGCACAATGGCGGCACGAACTGCGGTCCGATACCGCACCGTCAACCAAACCATGATCGGGTTCTGCCATTCCGTGGCCCCGTTGTGAAACAGAATGCTCGCACCCACCGGCGCCGCAACAATAGCGAAGGCAAGCGCCCCAAGCAGCGCAAACGTCACCGTCCACGCCATCGGCTTGAACAACCGGCCCTCCACTGCCTGCAACGTGAAGATGGGCAGATACGACGTAATGATAATGGCGCGCGCGAAGAAAACGGGCCGCAGCACCTCATGCGCGGCTTCGCGGATCTTCTGTGCCGGAGTGCGCGTCTCGTCGTTCTTGGCGAGGTGCCGCACCATGTTCTCGATCATCACGACCGACCCGTCCACCAGCATGCCGAAATCGAGCGCTCCCAAAGATAGGAGATTCGCCGGAATGTGGCTCAGGTCGAGGCAAATCGATGCGAACATCAACGCAAACGGAATTGTAAGCGTGACGATAATCGCACCGCGAATATTGCCCAGGAAAAGGAAAAGTATGACCGAAACAAGAATCATTCCCTCGGTCAGATTGTGTTCGACCGTCTCCACCGTGTAACTCACCAGAGCGGAGCGATCGAGGAACGGCACCACCTTCACGCCCTTGGGCAGAATCCCGTTGTTCAGTTTGTTCACTTCCTCATGAATGCCCGTGAGCACCGGGTCCGAGTCATCCCCCTTTTGCAGCAGCACGATCCCTTCCACCGTGTCGGGATTGTCGACGATCGTACCGTCCGGCCTGTGCCACGCTCGGCCGATCTGGCCCAGCCGGATCTTGGCGCCCTGCTCCACGGTGCCAATATCATTCACCGTAATCGCGGCGCCGTTCTGCGTTTTCACCGCTGTGTCCGCGATGTCCTGCACGCTCTTGTACAGCCCCATCGATTGCACATTGATCTGCTGCGCGCCTTGCTCGATAAAGCTGCCGCCGCCGTTGGTATTGTTGTTCCCGATCTGCTGCTCTATTTGGCCGATGCTGAGCCCATACGAAACCAGCTTCCCTGGGTCGAGCTTGATCTGATATTCCTTCGTCGGCCCGCCGAAGCTCGAAACGTCCACCACACCCTTCACGCTCTTGAATGACTTCTCCAGAAGCCAGTCCTCGAGCGCCTTCTTCTCCATCACGTCGTAGGCGGGATTTGTGCTCTCTACCGTGTACCAGTAAATCTGGCCAACTGGGCTCCAGTCCGTGCCCATCTGCGGCACCAGGTTTCCCGGCAGATTCACCTGGCTCAGCCGCTCCAGCACATGGGCACGATTCACATCGCTGGTCGTCCCGTCCTCAAAAATCAGCATCAGGCTCGATAGACCGGCCAGTGTGGTCGACCGCAAATGCTCCAGCCGAGGAATCCCGGCCATTTGGATTTCAATGGGGACCGTGACCTGCCGCTCAATCTCTTCCGCCGAGCGTCCCGGCCACTGCGTAATGATCTGTACGTAATTGTTGGCGACGTCGGGATACGCCTCAATGGGCAACGCGCGGAAGCTGATGACGCCCCACACCGTCAGAACCGTGACCGCGCCGAGGACCAACCACCTGTTCTTTAACGCAAAATCAACCAGCGCACGAATCACAAACGGGTTCCCGAGGTGCAAACGCAAGGATACTATCTCGCTGCGTCCCGCTCCAAAGCATCGCAGATAAGCATTGGCGCCGCATGAAACGCTCCGAACAAACCCTGCAAATTCGACTGCCAGTTCGCCGAACGCGCCGTGCGCTTCTCATCTCAACTCTCGCGCTGCCTCTATCACGCTTTCTGGACGCCCCAGATCACGCCATTTGTACTCATCCGCGCGGAACGCGAGAATCCTTTCTCCTTGAGTCGATAAACGCAGATACGCGTCAATAATCGAAAACGCGCCCGTCTCGTTCAGCTTCGCGAAGATTGACGGAGACACAACATGAATCCCCGAAAACGCCAGCGCCCGCAATGCCTCCGCAGGCCCCGCCGAGTCTATCCTATCCCCGCGCCCGCGCAATCCTCCAGCTCCATCGAAGAGCAATGGCCGCGATGTCTCCCGGTCCTGCACAGCCATCGTCGCCAGCGCACCCTGCTCTGCGTGAAATCGGACCATCCGCTCGAGATCAATCGTGCTGATCACATCCACGTTGTGCAGCAAAAACGGCTCCGCCGCATCCGGCGCGTTCTCCAAAAAAAAACATGCAGCCTTCTTCAGTCCGCCGCCCGTATCCAGCAAGTCCTCTTCGTGCGAAATCTCAATCCGCATCCCGAAATTGTCGTGCTTCTTCAGATATTCCGGAATCATCGTCGCAAAGTGATGCGTGTTCACGATTACCTCGCGCACGCCAAATTCCTTTAGCCGCGCCAGCGTAATCTCCAGCAGCGTGCGCCCGGCAACCTCGACCAACGCCTTGGGCCGATCGTTCGTCAACGGCCGCAATCGCGTCCCCTGGCCGGCAGCCAGAATCATAGCCTTCACTTGCCCATCTTCTCCAGCTCAATATGCCGCACCACTACGTTTACCCCGGCGCTTCCGAGCAGATGCTTCGCCATCTGCTCCACCAGATACACTGACCGATGCTGTCCTCCAGTGCACCCAAAAGAAATCATCAAGTCTGAAAATCCGCGACGTTGGTATGCCGTTGCGCTCGCGTCGACGAGTGCAATCGCATTCGCAAGAAAACTGCCAACACTCTCCTCGCGCTCCAGATACTCCTTCACCGCCGCATCCTTGCCGGTCGCCAATCGAAACCGCTCCTCGCGCCCCGGATTCGGCAGGCTCCGCGCATCGAACACAAATCCCCCGCCGTTCCCCGACTCATCCTTGGGCATCTCGCGATGAAACGAAAAACTGAAGATTCGCACCGTCAATTCGCTGGCCGGAGCCGCCAAGCCCTGTAGCTTCTCCGAAGAAGACAGGCTCCCCAACGCCTCCATCAGTGCAGGCAGCGCAATCGGCAACTTCACATTTGCTGCCAGCCAGCTCAGGTTCTTCAGCGCATAAGGCACGCTCTGCAAAAAATGCGCCTTGCGTTCGTAGAATCCGCGAAATCCATACGCCCCAAGCGCCTGCAAAATGCGGACATAAACGTATGCGTAGTAGTGCTCCATGAACGCCTCGCGCTTTAGGTCAATGAATCCACCAAGGCAATCCAGATAACAGTCAAGCAACTCTTGGCGCAGCGCGTGCGGTAAATCGGCCTTGCCATCGTAGAGCAGCGATGCAATATCGTATTGCAGCGCTCCTCTGCGCCCACCTTGATAGTCCAGAAAAAACGGCTGCCCGTCCCGCAGCATCACATTGCGGCTCTGAAAATCCCGATATAAAAAATACTCATGCGGCGCGCCCAGCAAGAATTTTGTTAGCCGACTGAAATCCGCCTCCAGCGCCTGCTCATTAAACGGCACTCCAGCCAACCGCAGAAAATAGTATTTGAAATAATTCAGGTCCCACGCAATTGATTGCCGATCGAAACTCGCGCGCGGATAGCACACTTTGTAATTCAGATCCCAGCCCGCCTCCACCTGGAACCGCGGCAGCACGGCCACCACTTTCCGGTACGCCTCAATCGCCTCCGGCGCAACCGTCTCACCCACCCGATGCGCACTCAAATACTCAAACAGCGTCGTGTCGCCAAGGTCCTCTTCGAGATAGGCCCCCTGGCTCAAATCTTCGCCGAGAATCTCCGGCACCGGCAAACCCTTCCGCCGAAAATGCCGCGAGAACTCCAGAAATGCAACGTTCTCCTCACGCACGCCATACAGAATGCCAATCGCGCTCAAAGCCCCGCTAGTGAGCCGCACAATGGTCCGCCCAGAGCCGCCAAGCTGTCCCTGGAGCGGTTTTACCTCTTCGGCCGGCGCCTTGAAATGCCGCTCAAAAAGTCCTTTAAGAACTTCCATCCCACTCTTTCCACCGACGATTAACCTGCTCTCCAATCATACCCAGCCGATGGTCAGCGCAAGATAACTTCCATGCGCAGGGAATCCCATTCATGCACAGTCGAAGATGGCATCAATTGAATCGGGAGAAAGATTCACGGCTGCGGGAAGCCAATCGGACCCAGCGCTGCGCTCGAAGCCCGCTTCAGTCAAGTCCAACTGCTATCACCGCCAAGGCACTTCCTTGGCCGCCGGCATCATCAGCATGCCCATAAGAAAAAAGAAAGCAGCTCCCACCACCAAAACCGTAAAGCCTCCGGCGGCGTAGTAGAGACTTTTCATGGTTCTCCGCTGAAGTCGCATCGTTCCAAATTTCATCTGCCCTTTTTATCCCATTCACTTTCTTGGGGACGGAATCCTCTCCCCAGGCAATCAAATCCATCGACGCCACGTCCAACATGCGCAGTCCAACGAGCGGACTGTGCCACTCTCCGTAATCCAACCAAGCGGTCAGATCGCAGTTTTCCGCTCGATTCGCATTTAGGCGTACCGAATGGGCGTAGCTCTTTCTGGGGGAAAGGGTTGCATTAGATTAGCACGACCCTTGAGAGGAAATTCAAGGCTTTCTGCGAACTTTCCCTAAATAATTGAAATAAAGCGACCTGATAACATTCGTAGTGCATCGTGCATCGGTCACCCACTCCGGCGGAGTTCAACCCCAACTTCTGATCAGCCCCACGGCGCCAGCTCAACAGATCTCGCCTCACCCATGCCTTTAGCCTCACCAGCCTGTGGCACATGCGTTTCGTTCAGCAATTCCTGCAGCACATTCTCAATCGCGTCCACCGCATCCCGCACCGGATCCGTCACATGGGGATGAGTTACAAATACCAAACATTCAATCGCTTGCAGAGAATTCCTGATGCGATCATTCATCCCCCGAATGACCTCGAACCGCCGCAGTACTTCCATCTTCTGGTGCCGCTTGGCGAGTTGCCACCGCAGCGTAAACAGAAACGTCAGCACCAACGCCAACACGCTACCCACCAGCCGCGTCGGACCGTTGCGGTGCATCCAGTCGTCGTAAATCAGCCACTGCAGCAGAATCGCAATCGAAAACACTGACACCGCGGCAAAAACAGAAATCAGCCAAATCAGCGCGTAGGAAGGAATTTGCCGGAAAAGAGGGAGTTCAACTCTCAACTTCATCGAAGTGCGCCTGCAACCCATCGATCCACTAAGGCTTCTTAAATGTAACCTAGCACAATCGCCGACGCTCATCGAACGAGACCGGCACCGTACCCCATCTCACTTCGAACCCGTGCCCCGTGCCCTGTCCGCGCCGCGTCCGCATCACCGCCAAAGCCCTGAGCCGGTGACGCCGTTTGTACGAGATCACCACCAGCCGCAGGCACAGCGCAATCGATCCCCCCGGCACCGTCTCAACAGCGCCCGCAACATTCCGCTCTGCTATCTCCGCAAACCACAGGCGCCGATTAAATCTAAATCTGGCGTAGCTTCCGGCTCTTTCGGTGCGCCGACTTAGTTATCCGCGATCAGCTCGTACTTACCACTCTTAATCTTCCTAAGATGGTCAATTTCGCTCGCCAAACTTGCTCTTTCGTCACCAATCGAAATGCGACGATGAGCAGTTTCATACATTTACCTGCAGACCTATCTTGTTAAGTTTGCGAAAACGAGTCGACTCGGCGCTCTCCGCCAAGCCGAAGTATCGATGATATTTAGACGCCGTGCCATCACGGTTGGGGCGAGAGGGATTAGATGAGCAAGTATAAGTTGGGTATCAAGCATTGGTTAGCAATTCTACTGCTGGTTTTTGTTGCCGGATGCGGTCAGGAAACCGTCAACGTTCCCACTGTGGTGTCTACAATCCCCGCCAATGGCGCTACGAATGTAGTTGTGAACACGCTCATCAGCGCAACCTTCAGCATGGCGATGAACCCGGCTTCGATGAATGCAACGACCTTTACAGTCACCGCGCCCGGCGGAACGGCAGTCGCAGGAACCGTTGCCTATAGCGGCGTTACTGCCACCTTTACACCCACCGCAGTTCTTACATATGCCACGGCCTACACGGCCACCATCACCAATGGGGCCACAGCTTCGACAGGGTCTCCGCTGGTCGCAAATTATGTGTGGACATTCACAACTATGACTCCTCCGCCGGTGACGATCGCCACGGTTCCGGCGAATGCAGCTACCGGTGTACCGACGGACCAGGTGCTCAGCGCGACATTCAACGAGGCAATGAGCTGCGCGACACTCGCATCGCCTGCGACAACGTTTGTCCTCACGGGACCCGGTGCGACAGCAGTAGCCGGCACAGTCGCTTGCGCAGGCGCCGTCGCCACTTTCACGCCAACAGCAGACCTTGCTGTCAACACTGTCTATACGGCGACGATCACCACCGGGGCCGAGAATCTGGCAGGTACGCCACTCGCCGCCAACTATGTGTGGACCTTCAGAACAGTTCCAGCGCCGGCTGCGCCCACGGTAATCTCGACAGTGCCCGCCAACCTCGCATCCTCTGTGCCGACCAACCAGGCCCTTAGCGCGACGTTCAGTGTGGCGATGAACCCCGCGACCATCGACGCGACAACTTTTACATTGTCTGGACCAGGGGGAGTCGCCGTTACCGGTGTAGTCACTTATGTTCCAGCCGGTTCGGTAGCTACATTCACGCCGTCGGCGAACCTGACACCGAGCACGCTCTATACAGCAACGATTACGACGGGAGCAACCGACCTGGCCGGCGCTGCACTAGCTGCCAATTCTATCTGGACGTTCACCACCTCTGTCACCGCGGCTCTCACGCCGCCCTCAGTAACTGCGACAATTCCGATCACCGGAGCTATAGGCGTGCCGCTAAATCAGATCGTCGACGCCACGTTCAGCGTGCCGATGGATCCCGCCACGATCAACTCGACAACCTTTACTCTGACAGGGCCCGGTACCACCGCCGTCCCAGGACTGGTTGCTTACGCAGCGGTCGGAAACACGCTGACATTTACACCGACAGCGATTCTGGCGCCGAGTACCTTGTTTACCGCTACCATCACCACCGGCGCACAAAACCTCGCAGGCACCGGGCTTGCCGCCAACTACGTTTGGACATTTACTACCGGGACGACTTTAGCCACGACCCCACCCGAGATAGTTTCGACTGTTCCTGCCAGCGCGGCGATCAATGTGCCACTAAATCAGGCGGTGAACGCAACCTTCACCGAGGCGATGAATCCACTCACGATCACGACGGCGACCTACCAGGTCACTGGGCCAGGCGGCACAGCCGTCACGGGAACCGTTTCCTACAACCCAGTTAGCTTCATTGCTACTTTCACTCCGACCGCGTTGCTGATCGCCAACACCACCTATATCGCAACGATTACCAATGGCATGACAGATCTGTATGGCAATCCACTCGGAAACACGGGTGCACCGAACCCGTGGACGTTTACTACCGGTACTTCGGTCATCACGCCGCCAGTGGTCCTCAAGCCAACCATAGTGCTCTTCGGCGGATTTGGCGGCGGTGCCGGAATAACTAACCAGGGAACACTCACAGTGGTCAACGGAGAAATCGGCACCACGGGCACTTCCACCACGATCACCGGATTCTACGACACGAGCGTTGCCGCTGTTGCCGGCGTCTATCCGTGCTCCTATACGGTAACGCCAAGCAATATGGGATTAGTGAACGGGTCGATCAACACTGCTCCTCCGCCTCCAAGCGGTGCGTGTTCAAGTGAAGGAAACGCGAATACCTTCGCTATCGCAACCGAAGCCGCGCTGGAAGCTCGAACCGCATATACCACGCTTCAGGCCCTGCCTCCTGGAATTACTCTGCCAAGCAATGAGTTAGGCAATCTAACCCTGGTCCCTGGCACTTACACATCCGCAAGCTTCTATCAAATAACTACAGGGCCACTTACTCTCGACGCACAGGGCGATCCCAACGCGTCCTGGGTATTCCAGATGGGGTCCTACCTCACCGTAGGCAC
>Ga0182030_10011780_pt1 | contig 17608 bp, 13 predicted proteins | sample 812S3MmetaG_FD_121299 | JGI IMG/M metagenome (GOLD analysis project Ga0182030, IMG submission 121299) | Permafrost microbial communities from Stordalen Mire, Sweden - 812S3M metaG (Illumina Assembly) | ecosystem: Environmental > Terrestrial > Soil > Wetlands > Permafrost | place: Sweden...
CTGCAAGGTGGCTTCGGGGGCGGCGGCCGGTTCCGGGGCAGGGGCGGGTTCCGGCTCGCGGCTGTTTTTCAACAGATGCTCCGTCCGTTCCAATTCTTTCGCGCGTTCCAGCAGGGTGGCAATTTCCGCCTTCGGGGGGTTCCAAGGGAACACGCCTTCACTCACCGGCCACGCCTGCCAGATGTGTTCGACCAAGCCGCGCCGTTCCGCCGCCGGCAGCCGGCGGATGGCTTCCAAAATTTCGGCCACGCTCATGCGGGTAACTTACCGTGCTAAGGCGACGGCGCAAGTGGCAAATGTCCCGGAGGGACAATCGGGAATAGCCCGGCGTTTCAACGCCGGCTTTGGATCAGTGACCTCGTCAAGTCCCGCAGGGACGGCTGAGAACCACCGGGCTTCAGCCGTCCCTCCGGGACTCAGGCCGATATCCGGCCTTCCCGGCGTTGAAACGCCGGGCTGCTCTCAGGAAGTCCCTCCGGGACTGCGCCCGGGCCATGCTTCGGCGTCCGTGCAAGCCTGGTTTTCCCCGCGTTCGGATTCATCCTTTCTCCCTCATAATTCATCCATTTCCCCCGCATGATCCCGCGCGAAATCCTCAAAAAAATCCGGCAGATCGAGCTGCGCACCAACCGCGTGGTGACCGAGACGCTGGCCGGCGCGTACCACAGCGTCTTCAAGGGCCAGGGCATGAACTTCGACGAGGTGCGTGAATACCAGGCGGGCGACGATGTGCGTTCCATTGACTGGAACGTCACGGCGCGGATGAACCATCCGTTCATCAAGAAGTTCATCGAGGAGCGCGAGCTGACGCTCATGCTGCTGGTGGACGTCAGCGGGTCGGGGCTGTTCGGCTCGCGGGCGCAGTCCAAGCGCGAGCTGGCCGCCGAGCTCGCCTCGGTGCTGGCCTTCTCGGCCATCCGGAACAACGACAAGGTGGGGCTGCTGCTGTATAGTGATGAAGTGGAGAAGTACATTCCGCCGCGCAAGGGGCGGGCGCATGTGCTGCGGGTCATCCGCGAAGTGCTGTATTTTGAACCGCGCCGGCGCGGCACGGACCTGGTGAAGGCGCTGGAATTCATGGGACGCGTGCTGCCGCACAAGGCCATCTGCGCGGTCATCTCGGATTTCCTGGACAACGCCCCGCCCGACCGCCGCGCGCCGGTGTGGACGGAGCCGTTGTCCAAGGCGTTGCAAACCGCGCTGCGTGTGGCCAACCGCCGCCACGATGTGGTGGCCGTGCAGGTGACGGACCAGTACGAATTGGAACTGCCGGCGCTGGGCCGGCTGATCTTGGAAGACGCGGAGACCGGCGAGGTGCTGGAGGTCAACACCGGCAGCGCCATGCGCCGCGGGGCGTTCGCGTTGCAGCGGCAGAAGCACCAGGAGGCGCTGGTGCGTCAGTTGCGCGGCGCCGGGGTGGACCTCATCCAACTGCGGACCGACCAGCCGTATGGCGTGGCGCTTGGCAAGTTTTTTGAGAACCGCGAGAAACGGAGGCTGCGCGGATGATCACCAACGGCACCTTGTCCCGGGCGGCCGCGCCGGTTCCCGCCCCGGAGGACATTCGCGACCTCAAGCCGCCGCTGGACATCCCGAACGGCTGGGCGCCGCTATGGTGGACGCTGGGCGTGCTGGCGCTGCTGGTTGTTTTGTTTTGCGTCTGGCGCTGGTGGCGCGCGCGGCGTTTGCTGGTGCCCGTCGTGCCGCCCGTGCCCGCCCATGTCCGTGCCCGGCAGAAACTGGCGGCGGCGCTGGCCTTGCTGGCGCAGCCCAAGCCGTTTTGCATCGCGGTCTCCGATGTCACCCGGGTGTATCTCGAGGAGCGCTTCACTTTTCACGCGCCGGAACGCACCACCGAGGAGTTCCTGCGCGAACTGGCCGGCACCGACCGGCTCACCCCGGACCAGAAGGAGAGCCTCAGCCGGTTTCTGGAAAGCTGCGACCTGGTGAAATTTGCGCGCTATGAGCCGGGCGAGCCCGAGTTGCGCGCGCTGCATGAGTCGGCCGGGCGGTTGATTGACGAAACGGAACCCCGGCCCGCGACCGCCGCGACCGCGACCGTGCCGGCCCCGCCGGTGTTGAAGCCCCATTGATCATCCCATGACGTTTGCCCATCCTTATTTGCTGTTGACCTTCCTGCTGCTGCCGCTGGTGGCGTGGCTGAAGGGGCGGCGCGGCCGGTCGGCGGCGTTTGTGTATTCCTCCGTGCAACTGGTGGCGGGTCTCACGCGCGCGCGCCGCTCGCGGGCCGGCGCGCTGCTGGCCGCCCTGCGCTGGCTCAGCCTGGCCGCCTTCGTCTTCGCCTTGGCGCAACCCCGGCTGACCCGCAGCCACACGGAGGTGAAGGCCAGCGGCATTGACATCGTCTGCGCGCTGGATTTGTCCGGCAGCATGAAAACCGGGGATTATGTTGTCAACGGCCGGCAGGTGAGCCGGATCAACATGGCCAAACCCGTGCTCGAGCAGTTTATTGAAGGGCGGCCCAACGACCGCATCGGGCTGGTGGTGTTCGCGGCGGAGGCGTTTATCGCCGCGCCGCTGACGCTGGATCATGAGTATTTGCTGGATTACGCGGACCGTTTGGACATCGGGGCGATCAATTCGGACGCCACGGCGATCGGCGACGGCGTGACGGTGTCGCTGAACCGGCTGCGCGACCGCGACGCCAAGAGCAAAATCATCGTGCTGGTGACCGACGGCGGAAACAATTCCGGGAAGATCAACCCGGAAACGGCGGCGGAGGCGGCGAAGGCGCTGGGGGTGAAGATCTACACCATCGGCCTGGGCAACCGGGAAATCGTGCAGCGGATGCGGCTGCCGGCGAGCTTCCTCCCGGACGAGGACACGTTGCGGAAGATTTCGGAGAAGACCGGTGGCAAATACTACCGGGCGGACAATTCGCAAAAGTTCAAGGCCATTTACGCGGAGATTGACAAGCTGGAAAAATCGGAGGCCGTGATCAACAAATATACCCAATACCAGGAACTGTTTCCGTGGTTCATCAGCGCCGGGCTGGCCGTGCTGCTGCTGGAGATTCTCCTGGGCCAGACCCTGTTGCGGAGGTTGCCATGAATTTCGCCCACCCCCAAATCCTCTGGCTGCTGCTGGTCGCGCCCCCGGCGCTGGGCGCGTTCTTCTGGTGGTCGTGGCGCGCGCGGCAACGGTTGGTGGCGGCCTTCATTGACGCGCGGCTGCTGGCGCAGCTTACGGCGGGGGTTTCGCCCGTGCGCCAGAAAATCCGGCTGGCGCTGTTGGTGGCGGCGGTGGCGGGGCTGATCTTCGCCCTCGCCCGGCCGCAGTGGCAGTTTGACTGGGACAAGGTCGAGCAGCGGGGGCTGGACATCGTGGTGGCGGTGGACACCTCCAAGAGCATGCTGGCCACGGACATCGCCCCCAACCGGCTGGCCCGCGCCAAGCTCGCGGCGCTGGATTTGATGCAGCAGGCCAAGTCCGACCGGTTGGGCTTGGTGGCGTTTGCCGGCGAGGCCTATTTGTCCTGTCCGCTGACCATTGACGATACGGCGTTCCGGCAGAGCGTCGAGGCGCTGGATGTCCACACCATCCCCGAGGGCGGCACGGCCATCGCCACGGCCATTGACACGGCGCTGGCCACGTTCAAGGAAGGCGGGCATTACAAGGTGATGGTGCTGCTCACGGACGGCGAGGACAATGACAGCGAGACGGGCGCGCTGGAGGCGGCGCAGGCGGCCGGCAAGGCCGGGCTGAAGATTTTCACCGTGGGCATCGGCACCGCCGCGGGCGACCTGCTGCGGACCACCGATGCCAATGGCAACACCGACTATGTGCGCGACCCGGACGGCAACGTGGTGAAATCGCATTTGAATGAAGGGTTGCTCAAGCAGATCGCCGACGCCACCGGCGGGTTTTACCTGCCGCTGGGGCCGCAAACCATGGACACCATCTACGAGCGCGGCATCGCGCCGCTGCCCAAAACCGGGGCGCAGGAGAAGCTGATCCGGCGGTACCACGAGCAATACCAATGGCCGCTGGCCGCGGCGATGGCGCTGCTGCTCCTGGAAATGCTGCTGCCGGACCGGAAGCGCGAGCGGAAGGCCGCCCCCCCCGTTTCCCCCGGCGGCGCGGCGAAGGCGGCGGCGAAGGCGGCGGCGCTGCTGCTGGTGCTGGCGCTGCTGCCGTGGACGGGCGCCGCCTCGCCCGCGAGCGCCTTGCGCGACTATAACCGCGGCAATTACACCAACGCCGTCGAGGAATACGAGCGGCTGGCGCAAATCAGCACCAACGACCTGCGCCTGGTTTACAACGCGGGCGCGGCGGCGTACCGGGCGACGAACTACGACGAGGCCGCCAAACAGTTCCTGCTGGTGACCACGGCGCCGGACTTGAAATTGCAGCAGCGGGCCTATTACAACCTGGGCAACACGCTCTACCGGCAGGGCGAGCTCAAGTTCGCCGCCACCCCTGATTCCGACAGCCTGGCGGCGATGGAGGAAACCTGGCAGGCGGCCTTGAAGAGTTATGCGCAGGCGGTGAATTTAAACACCAACGACGTGGATGCCGCCTTCAACCAGCAGTTTGTCAAACGGCAGCTCGGCCTGATCGCCCAGTTGCGCGAGGCCATGCGGAAGGCCAAATTGTCGGCGGACGCCGCGGTCCGGCGCAACGAGTACCACACGGCGTTGGAAATCATGGAGAGCCTGAACAACCCGATTGCCACCAAAAAATTCCAGGACTACATCAAAAAACTAAAGGACATCGATGCGATTGCCACTCCTCCTCAGTCTTAGTCTGCTGTTGCTGACCGGGTTGTCCGTCCGGGCGCAGTTCATCCCGGCGGAGGACTTTTTCAACAACGGCGCGCACTTTTACATCTCCAACAACATCCCCTCCGCAATGGAGCAGGTGGACCTGGGGTTGAAATTATATCCGAATGACCAGAAGTTGATCGCCTTGGACAAGCTGCTCAAACAACAGCAACAACAACAGCAACAACAGCAGCAAAACCAGCAGGATAAACAGAATCAACAAAAACAGCAGAACCAGCAGGCGCAGCAATCGCAGGATAAAAAGGACCAGGACGCGCAGGCCAAAAAAGAGGCGGAGCAGAAGCAGGAACAGGAAAAACAGGCGCAGGCCGCGCCGCAGGATAAACAAGACAAAACCGGTGGAGAAACCAACGACGTGGCCGAGGTCACCGGCGAACACGAGATGACCCCCAAGGAGGCCGAACACCTGCTCGACGCGCAAAAGAACAACGAACAGTTTCTGACCCTCAAGCCCAAGGAAAAAGCGGAGGACGCGCGGCGGTTGGTGAAGGATTGGTGAGAACCGAATTGGCGGATTAACCAACGCACCGGTGGGGTTTCAAAATGCGTATGGTCGGTTTTGCGCTTTCAGGAATGCCTTGCTTAAAACCCGGCCATGCTTTACCTATATCCTGCGTCCATTTGCTGACTTGAAATGAAATGAAACTTGAATCCCAGCGCGTCTCGTCTGTGCCGGAGGGCCGGAGGGGAAGCCTCGTTTCGTCGGGGAACCAGCGGCCTTGGCTGGCCGGGGTTTTGCTCTTCCTCTTATTCATCTGCCGGCCGGCGGCGGCGGCGCCGGTGGGGACCAATGAGGCGGCCCATGCCGTCCAGGGCTGGCTGCGGCAGGATCAGCGCCCGCTGGGCAAAATCTTGTCCGCGAAGATCCGGCGCACCGAAGCCGTCCGGGACGCCGTCGGGAACGTGGTTTATTTCGCCATCCATCTGGACCCGGCCGGCTATGTCATTGTGGCCGGAGATGACACGGTGGAGCCGTTCATCGCATTTTCGGCGGGCGGGGACTTTGATTCGTCGGCGCGGGAGGGCGTGGCGGCCTGGGTGAACCGGGATTTGCCCGGGCGGACGGCGCGCGCGCGCGCGCGCGCGGGCGATCGGGAACGGCAGGCGCAGCGGAAATGGCGGAGCGCCCTGGCGGCTTCGCCCATTCCCCCGCCGGATTTGCCCACCAATAACTACGTGGTGCTGGGGTCGCAGATCTGGGTGGCCCCGTTTCTGCAAACTTGGTGGAATCAAATGACCGACATCTCCCTGAATGACGCGTGTTTCAATTACTACACGCCCCCGTACGGCGCGGGGAACGTGAATAATTATTTTTGTGGCTGCGTCGCCACCGCCATGGCCCAGTTGATGTATTATTACCACTACCCGACCGCCGCGGTGGGCACGGGGACGTTTCCCATTACGGTCAACGGCGCCGGCACGATGGCCAGCTTGCGGGGCGGGAATGGCACGGGCGGTCCCTACTCCTGGACCAACATGCCGCCCATCCCCAACAATCCCACGACCGCCCAGGCGCAGGCGATTGGCGCGCTGTGTTACGACGCCGCGGTGTCGGTGAGCATGGATTTTGAGGCGGGCGGCTCCGCCGCGTACGATTCGGCGGTGAAGCCGGCGTTGACCGGGACCTTTCAATATGGGGGCGCGGCTTACGGCTTCAACAACAACAACACGTTGAGCGGCACGAATTTGCTGGCGATGATCAACCCGTGCCTCGACGCCCGGATGCCCGTGATGCTCGGGATTGAGTCCGTGGAGGACGGGGGGCACGAGGCGGTGTGCGATGGCTATGGCTACAGCGGGTCCACCTTGTTTCATCACGTCAACATGGGTTGGGGCGGCAACGACGACGTCTGGTACGCGCTGCCGGACATTGATACGTTCGACAACAACGGCAATTACACGGTCGTTACGGATTGCATCTATGATGTCTATACCAACGGCTCCGGCTTGGTCATCAGCGGACGCATCACGGATGCCACCGGCGCGCCGGTGGCCGGGGCCGCCATCACCGCCAAATATTCGGGCGGCGCTTTTACGGCGACGGCGGACACCAACGGGATTTATGCCCTGATCAAGCTGCCGGCGAACACGCTTTTGGCGCTGACCGTCACCAACGCGGGGTGCCAGCCGGCCGGCGCAAATGACACCACCGGCCAGAACGCGGACAACACGATCAAAACCGGCAACATTTGGGGGGCAAATTTCACCCTGGCCCCCACCTTGCTCGCCGTCCCGAAAACCGGTTTCGCGGCCATCGGGCCGGTGGGCGGCCCGTTCAATATCACCGGCCAGACTTACAGCCTCACCAACGGCACGACGGCGGCGATCAACTGGGCGGCGTCCAGCCCGCCGGCTTGGTTGGACCTTTCCACGAACAAAGGCGCGGTGGCGGCGGGTGCGGGCGCGGGTTTGGCCATCTGCCTCAGCCCGGCGGCGGCGGGCCTGGCGGCCGGCTCCAACGCCGCCACGATCTGGATCACCAATCTGACCACCGGTCTGGCGCAGGCTCTCCCTTTTTCCCTCGTGGTGGCCGCGGCGGATTACCCCCTCGCCGTCACCGGCTATAATGACGACGTGGTCGTGGAGAAAACCGCGACCGGGGGCGACTCTTATTTGTACGCCGACACGTTTGACACCAACAACACCATGCTGTTCACCACGGCCACGCCGTTCTGTTTTTACGAGCACGGTTTGGTGGCGGTCAATCAGGGTTCGAACAATGTGGCGTCGGTGGCCGGACTGCCTTCCGGCGGGTTCTTTACGAGCGCGGCGGACGGGGCGACGACGTTTCAATTCGGGCCTTACGTCGGGTACAATGTGCTCGCCCTGACGGCGGGGGCAACGAACGGAACGCTCACCCTGGCCGTGCCGCAGGCCTGCAAATCGTTGTCGGTGCTGGCGGCCACGGCCGAAGGCGGCGGCAACGGCACGATGGTCCTCAATTTCGCGGACGGCACGCACAGCCCCCCGCTGGCCTTCAAAGCGGCCAATTATTTCTCCCTGAATTCCCCCGGCGCGGGCGCGGCGTTGAGCCGGTTTGGGCTGCTGTTTCCGGGAGATTACAATGAATTCGACACCTACGACACTTCGTATGGGTTTCCCAATGTTTATCAAACCACCACCAACCTGGCGGCCGTGGGCCTGCACACCAAGCCCATCAGCTCGGTCACATTCGCCATGCCGGGCGGGCAGGGGACGAACGCGGTGACGGGCATTTTCGCCCTGAGCGGGACCCAATCGCCGTATCCGCTGATCACGGCCCAGCCGCAGAGCGCGTCCGTCGTCGTGGGCGGCGCTGCGGCCTTCAGCGTGGGCGTCAGCGGTCGGGCGCCGCTGGCGTATCGCTGGCTGCTGAACGGCGCGTTGCTCGCGGGTACGTCCACCAACCCGACGGTGAACATCACCAACGCCGGCCTGGCCAATGCCGGCTATTATCAGGTGATCATCACGAACACCTCCGGCGCGGTCACCAGCTCGGTGGCCACGCTGTCCCTCACCAATCTGCCCGTGCGCTTTGCCACCGGCGGGAAGGCGCTCCTATACGGCGGCGGCCAGTTTATTCTGCAACTGACCAACTTGGCGGGGCAGGGGGCGGTGGTGATTTCCGCCTCGACCAACCTGATGCAGTGGACGCCGGTTTTCACGAATCCCTCCGCCTTCGGCTCGTTCAACTACACCGACGTCAACGTCCGGGTGTTTCCCCACCGGTTTTATCGCGCGACCACGCCGTGAGCGGGAGACCGCGCTGCAAATGCGGCCGGCCCTACGGGCTTGACGATGTTGCGGCCGGGGTGGCGGGCAGGGTGTGGATCATCCAGCACAGGCCAAAACGGTCGGCCACCATGCCGAAGGACGGGGAGAAAAAGGTTTTGGCCAGCGGCATCTGCACTTCCCCGCCGTCCGCCAAGGCGGCAAAGAATTTCTCGGCCTCGGCCACGCTCTTCACGTTCAGGGACAGGGAGAAGCCCTTGAAGGACGGCGCGCCTTCACAACGGCCGTCGGAGGCCATCAGCAGGGTTTGGCCAACCTGAAAGCTGACGTGACAGATTTTTTCAGCGTTCGCCGGCGGGCAGCCCGGGTCGGGATTTTCCTTGAAACGCATCAGGAACTGCACCCGGGCGCCCAGCGCCCGGCGGTAGAATTCGAGGGCCTCTTCACAGCGGCCGGCGAAGTTCAGGTACGGTTGAACGTGGAAGGTTTGATCGCTCGTGGTCATGGTTTGGGGGGACATAACTTTGATTTTGGTCAGGTTCTAATTTGATTTGGTTCGCTCCCGCGGGCGGCCTGGCCGGCTGTGTTCGCGGCCGGCGGGGCGGCGGCGCGTGGGATCGGCCGGCGCGGCGAAGGCGCGGTTCAGGCGGCGGGACATACATTTAACCATGGGGTTAAATGTTAGCGGAGGCCGGGCCGAGGTGCAAGCATTTTTTGCGGTGTAATAAACAAGTTTTGACGGGTGGCCCCGGGAATTCCTATCGTCAGCCCGGCGGCCGTAATGGCTGCTGGTGGTCCTGCATGGTCTTGTGTAACATCTGCTTTGGGGGCTGATGCGAATCGTCTTGGAGGATTGCCCCCTGATTCATTTTTAAACCTGCTTAATTTTGGCCTGATTGGTCAAGAAGCCCGCCGGATCGAAGTTCAGCGAAAATTGGACAAATTTGGCCGCTAAGGAAGTGAACACTTGAACCTGCGGGCCACCCATGGCTGTAAAAATGAAAAAATCTTCCGATGCAATAATGATCGTATCGTTCCTTTTAGTTGTTTCCTTTGGTTTTTGGTGGCTAATCAGTCCCTCGAAAGAGTTGACCCTGGTAAACGCCTCACTTGTTGGTGACACTAATGCGGTATTCATGCTGGCAAAAGACGGCGCAAATATTAATTGGAGATCAAAGCAAACAGGAAAGACGGCGTTAATTGTGGCTGCCAGTTATGGAAAAGCTGAGGTTGTCAACATATTGTTGAGGTTGGGTGCGGATATAAATATTAAAGACAATTTAGGTAAAACGGCCGGAGATTATGCGGCATCAGGGGGTTGGACAAATTTGACCAAACTCCTATCCACTAACAGTATGATAAGCAACCAAGTGGACTTTACACGTCAACCAAAGCCGTAAGTCCAACCCCAAGCAAAGTGCCATGTTCGTTGAAAAATGAGCCTTACGCGCCAACCATGGCACGCGGGATGCCAGGAAATTAAACGCTGGACATTTTGTTTACGAATGTTTCAGCAAGTGAAGCAAACCCTCCCTGCTCAACGCCCTCATGGAGCCGTTATTGGAGGATTGAAGAAATTATTCATCTCATCGCTCTCCCCATAGCTGCTATAACCGCCGGACGAAACTCCCTGCGACTGCAGATACGCGTTACCCTTCTGGTTGTATTCCGCCCCGTACAGGCCCAGCCCTTGCAGCACCTGTTGCATGAAGCCGGGCGGATCATCCTGCCGCTGCCGGTCGCGCAGCGCTTTCTTGGAGCCGAAATAATAGCGCACCCCGAACAGCAGGTGGTCGTAGCCATGGTCGCCTTTGGCCGCCTCCGCCGTCAGCGCCAGTCCCCGGATCGGGGTTTGGTATTCCAACTCCGCCCGGCCCAAGTTATCACCAAATGCCGTGGTGTACGAGACTCCCGCCCGCAAATCCTTGATTGGATAATAATCAACGGACACCCGGCCGATGAACCGGGTCGGGTTGGTGTCAATGAACGGCTCCGCGTTCGCATAATTGATTTGGCCGATGCCGGCAAACGCACCCAAGGTGAATTGGCCGATGTAGTATTGCGCTTCCGGCCCCAATTGAAAGGTGTCCACCCCGCTGCGGTACAAATACCCGCCGGCCAACCCGATCAGGCCAATGTCAGGATCGCGCCAGAAGAAATGCCCGGCTCCGCCGTAAAAATCCCCGGCCCCGATGCGGCTGTACAACGTGTCGGCCTGAAAACCAAAGGAGTGGCTGACCGGCAAGGTGATGGTGGCGTTAAAATTATTGCCCTCGGAGCCGTCCATTGTGCCGCCCGCATACCCCGCCTCGCCGTTGATTTCCGAGACCGCCGGCGCGGCTTGGGCGATTATCGAATCCGCCCCGCCCAAAACCAGGAAGAGCGTCAGAAAAGGGAATGCCGTCCGCCTTCCCTTTGCGGGCTTATGAAACAGCGGACTAATTCCAAGGTTCGCCTTCAAGCAGAACTGATTATGCAAGCAGTTCTGTGGAGAGTCAATTAAAAGCTACCCCAGAATTCCATTGGCCACGGATGGCTGGGTATCCGCCAAATGGAACCCTGCGGTCTTGGCCACGCCGGCCCGCGTGCAGGCTACGCCGGCACGGCCAGCTTCTCGATGCGCGTAATGTTGTCCGCCACTTCCGCGAAGCTTTCGCAACCGAGCGAGAAACAGTGAACCGCGTTCTTGGTGAGCGCGTAGCGCAAGGCCTCGTTGTGACGGTCTTCCACCAGCGTGCCCTCGCCCAAGACCTTGATCCCAATGATCCCTTTCCCGTTGGCTCTCATGGTCGCCAGCACCGGCAGCACGGTTTCCGGGTCCGCGTCCATGCGCTCCCCGGCCGGGTTGATCCGCACCATGCAAACATCCAGCCAGGGGTGTTTGGCCGCCACCTTCATCGCCTCGACCGAGTGGCAGCTCATGCCCACGGAGCGGAGGATTTTCTTTTGTTTGGCCTCGGCCATGATGTCCATGGAACCTTTGTCCTCCACATCCCAGCTCGGGCTTTCGCGGGTGTGCAGCAGGAGAATGTCAATGTAATCCGTTCCCAGCTCCTGCCGGAAACGATCAATGTCCGCTTTCGTTTTATCGGCGCTCCAAGCGTCCGTCTTGGTGACGATGGTGATCTTTTCGCGCGGAACGGTCTTCAGGGCGGCTTTGATGGCGGCATGGGTGCCATAGGCATCCGCGGTGTCCCAGAAGAAAATGCCTTTGTCGTAGGCGGATTTCAGCATGTTCGCCACCCCGTCCACCCCCAGGGCCCGGAGCTGATTGGAGCTGTTCCCGGCGCCATACGTGCCGGTTCCGACGGCCATTCGCGACACTTTGATTTTTTCGGGGCCCAATTCAATCACATCGGAGGCGCGGCGAACCGGCGTGGCGTCCGCCCAGGCGTGGAGCGGCAGTGTTGCAGCGGCGCCCAAGACGGCGGTCTGCCCCAGAAATTTACGGCGATTAATAGGCATCATTATTTTTTGGTATGGTTCAGCACACATTGCGTTTGATTAGTTTGCCACGCTTTTTCAGAAAATTCCAATTTTATTTTGCCTCGGAGTTGGGGGCGGCCGCCACGGGTTCGGCTGCCTGCTTCACCGCCGCGAGGTTCAGGCTGTGCACCGCCACGCGCGCGCGGGCTAATGCGTCTTTCGCGTCGGGGCCGGCTGCTTCCAGGCCGGCCAGAACCTGGGCCATGTCCTCCGCCAGCTTCAGGGGTGGCGACCCGGGCTTATGGCAGCGCGTGCAGACCGAGGTGGACCCGGTCAGCATGGCCGTGGTGGCCGGCTGGGTGTCATGCGCGGAATGGCAGACCGTGCAGCCGGGCCGGTCCGCGTCCGTAAACAGCCGGCCATGCCGCGTGTTGGCGTAAGCTTCGGCGGTGGCCCCATGACACTTGGCGCACGTCCGGGCTACCCGCTGCGGACTCGCGGTGGAAAGCGGATCGCCGGGCGGGCGGATGTCGTGGATGGAATGGCAATCCACGCACTCGGCCGACCGCTTGCGCCCGCCCGCCAGCAATTTGCCGTGCACGCCGGCCTCGTACCGGGCCAATTGGTCCACGCGCAGTTGCGACTCGTATTGGCTCATGACATTGGTGTCGCTGTGACAGCTCCCGCAAAAGGCGGGCACCGCCTGGCGCTGCAGCCGGAGCTTGAAGCCGCTGCTGGCGTTCATGGCGATGTTCTGGTCGGATTCATTGGGATCGCCGCCGTGGCACCGGTTGCAACTGATCGCTTTGGTGAAATGAATGTCGTTGGTGAATTTCAAGCTCGTGCCTTCCATGACCCGGTGACATTCAAAGCAGGAATCCTTCCCGGCACAGGACCAACCCGCCAGGCAGGCGATCAGCGCAACCAGCAATCTTTGCATTTTCATAGAGTCCAATCAGGCAACGCACCTCTTATTAGATGAGCAACGCGGCCATCGCAAGTACTCTTTAAAAACTTTTTGAAAAGGCGTGCGCTCCGACAACGTTAACCGTCGCCCTTTCCCCGCCAAACCTGCGGGCGAGGAGCAACGGGGCTGGTTGGGGGCCGCAGCCCGACCCTGACCGTGGATGCGGCCGGACGGCGGGCCGGGCAGGCGCCTTGCGGTGTCCCCAGCCGCATAACCGTGGGCGGCCCGAACGCGGTGGGTCGTCCCCTCGGGTCACGGGCTGGCGGGCGGGCGGAGGCCGGCGAGGAGCCGTTCGAGAATCGGGCGGACGGCGAGGAAATGCTGGTTGAGCTGGGCGATCAAGGCCGTGCATTTGGCCCGGTCGCCCCGGCCGGCTTGTTCCTCAAGTTCGAGGCCGAGCTGGCGCAGGTCGGTCAAACCAAAAATGCTGCAACTGCCGGCGAGGGAGTGGGCGGCCCGGGCGAAGGTTTCGCGCACCGGGGAGCCGGCCAGGGTGGTGAGTCCGGCGAGGGAGGCCGGGGTGTCGTTGAGGTAGGCGGTCAGGAGTTCGACCGCGGCCTCGGGGCCCAGTTCGCGCTCCAACCCGGCCACGCTGGCTTCGATGGATTGAACCATTGAGGGGGCGACCGGCGGTTCCGCCGGCTTGGGCTCGGCGGGATGGATGAGCTTGTTGAGGGCCGCTTGGAGCAGTTCCATGCGGACGGGTTTGCTGATGTAGTCATCCATGCCGACCTCGAAGCATTTCTCGCGGTCGCCGCGCATCGCATTGGCGGTCATGGCGATGATCTGCGTGCGATGCCGGCCGGCCTGGGCGGGCAGCTTTTCGAGTTCGCGGATTTTGCGGGTGGCGGAATAGCCGTCCAGCACGGGCATGTGGCAGTCCATGAGGATGACGTCATAAGGGACGTTCACCCAGGCATCCACAGCCTCGCGGCCGTTGCTGGCAAAGTCGGACTGGCAGCCGATCTTTTGCAGCATGAACATGGCGAGGCGGCGGTTGATGTCGTTGTCTTCGGCCACGAGGATGCGCAATTCGGCCATGGCGGAGGCCTCGGCGCTCTGCGAGGCGACGGATTTTTGCGGCCGCGCTTGCCGGGGGGTTTTGCCGGTGAGGACGGTGGCCAGACAATCGAAGAGCTGGGATTGCTTAAGGGGCTTGGCGATTTGGGCGACCACGCCCGTCGGCATCAGGGGGGTGGGGGCCAGATTGGCATGGGTCAGCAGGATGACGTTGGCAAGGCTCGGGATGGTCCCGATGCACAAATCAGTTTCGACGAGGGTGGCGGTGAAAGGATGACGGCTTTTTTTGGCCTGATCGGCTTTTTCGACGGCCTGATTGAGGCTGAACGCCTCGTCAAATTCCATGTGCCAGCTTCGCAGCATGGCGATGACGGCCTCGCGGGTGGCGGCATGGCGGTCCACCACGAGAATGCGGGCAACGGGCAGGGTGGCGCTGCGGAAAGGTTCGGCCGGCAGGTTGACCAGTTCAAAACCCAGTTTGAACCAGAAGGTGGAACCTTCGCCCGGGGTGCTGTCCAGCCCGATTTCACCGCCCATGAGGGTGACCAGCCGTTTGCAAATGGCCAGCCCCAGACCGGTGCCGCCGTATTTGCGCGTGACCGTGGAGTCGGCCTGGGTGAAAGGTTGAAACAGGATGCTTTGCTGGGCGGGCGTGATGCCCTGGCCGGTGTCGGTGATGGCAAAGCGCAGCGTGGCGTGGCGGTCCTCCTTTTCCAGGCATTGCACGCGCAGGACGACTTCGCCGTCATCGGTGAATTTGATGCCATTGACGAGGAGGTTGACGAGGATCTGGCGCAGGCGGCCGTCGTCGCCGCGCAGCCCGAAGGGGACGTCCGGGCCGAACAAACCGACCAGCTCCAATTTCTTGGCATGGGCGCGGGGCGCGAGCAGTTCCAGGACGCCGTCCACAATGGAGTGCAGGTCAAATTCCTCCTGTTCGATGACGAGCTTGCCGGATTCGATTTTCGAAAAGTCGAGGATGTCGTTGATGATTTCCATCAGCGCCTCGCCGCTCGTGCGGACGGCCTCGACGAAATCCAACTGGCGGGGTTCCAACGGGGTGTCCCGCAGCAGGCTGGTCATGCCGATGACCGCGTTCATCGGGGTGCGCAATTCATGGCTCATCGTCGCGAGGAACTCGCTCTTGGCCTTGTCGGCCGCCTCGGCGGCATCGCGGGCGCGGATCAATTCCTCGGTGGCGCGCGCCCGGATGATCGCGTTGCCAATCGGCCCGGCGGTCGCGCGCAAGGCGTCAATTTCCGTCTGGTTCCAGAGCCGCGGGGAATGGCAGTCATCAAACCCGATGAAGCCCCAAAATCTCTTTTCGATCTGGATGGGAATGGCGACAAAGGAGACCACGCCCTGGGCTTCCAGCAGGTCGCGTTCGGAAGGGTCAAAATCCTCCAGCAGGCCGTAAACCGGCAGGCCGGCGCTCATGGCCGCCACCCAGCGGGGCCGGATCTTTTCCATGGGCAGGTTTTGCAGGCCGGGATTGGGGATGCGCACCAGGGCCTGGGAACTGGTCCATTGGTAGAGCAGGCTGGAGAGCAGGGCGCCGCTCACGGGGTCCGAATGGTTTTCATAGACATACACCCGGTCAGCCCCGACGGCATGGCCCAGCGCGGCGAGAGCCGCCTGCATGGAGCGGTCGAGATTCTTTTCCACCAGCAGCAGTTGTCCGGCCTCAGCGATGCCGGCGAGGACAATTTCGCGCTTGTGCAGTTCCGCCTCGGCCCGGCGGCGTTCGGTGACATCCTGGACGATGCAATGGAGCACCCACTTTTCGCCCGTGTCCACGGGGCCGGCGCAGATTTCGACGTCGCGCAGTTCGCCGGTGCCGAGCCGGTGCTGGGTGGTGAAGAAATCCAGCGACCCCGTGATGATGGCGTGCATGCGCTGCAGGAACTTCTCGGCCGTATCCGGGGACAGGTCCCCGAGGCTCCGCCCGCGCAATTTGTCCACCGGCAGCCGGTAGTAATTGCAGGCGGCGGGGTTGGCATCCAGCAAAATGCCGGATTCAGGATCAATGAGGAGCATGACGGCGGGGTTGCGCTCAAACATCTGGCGGTAGCGCCGTTCGGAGGTGGACACTTTTTTGGTGGCGGCGGCGGTCTTTTGGTGGCCGATGGTGAAGTTTAACAGGAACAAACACGCCAGCCACATCCCGATCAAGGGCACCAGCCGCGCTTGGGCGATGTATAAATTGAGGTCCGTGGCCTTGATGCCCAGGCCCAGCACCGCAGGCGGCTGGCCGGACGACCGGTCAGGGACCGGTACATATGCCGTCAAACACCAGCCCCAGTGACCCGGGCCGGGGCCGTGCACAAAGGCCTGGGCCACGCTCAACCGGGACAACAACGCCGGGTCCGTCGCCTCATACAGCCCGCCCGGGGGGATATAAAGCGGCGAATCCGGCGGTTCGGAATCAGCATAGAAAACCGGCCGGCCCGGCCCGGTCCGCAGGAGGCAGACAAACAGGCTGTCCTGGTTCGCCTGGCACAGAATGGTCAACTGCTGTTTGAGCCGTTGATACTCGGGCCGGGCCAAATCCCCGGGGGCGAGGGACAGGCCCGCCAGCCAGGCGGGGTCAATGGCGGCCGCCGCCAGTTCGGTGCGCTTCAGCAAATTGTCGCGCAGCTCATGGGTGCGGTTCCGGTCCGCCAGTTTGCACCCAAGCCCGCCGATCAGGAACAGGACGATCCACGCCAGCACCAGCCAGCGGGTGCCGATCTCGATCACATCCCCCATGGCCGCCGAGGAAGTATGCAGCAGGCTGGTCTGGCGGTTGATAAATTGGGTGTCCACCCGGATCAATTCCAGCGATGGCCGGGCGGCCAGTTGCTTCTGATGGCTGATCCGCTGATAAACCGACATCGCGCCCACCGCGCCCCAACTGATCAGAATCTGGCCGATCACCAGCCAGGTCTGGACGGGATGGGCTTCATGCCCCCCCGCCGGAAGTCCCCGACCCATGGACAACCCGGTGTCGAACGAATCAGCCCAGGCGTTGCTGGCGACAAATCCGCCCAACCCGAGGGTGGCCAGCGCCAGCCAGCGGCCTTCGGCGGAATGCCGCCAGTTGGAGCGGTGCAGCAAGGCCACGCAGGCCAGCGCCCCGGGCAGAATGAGCACGGCCTGAAGCCAGAAGTTTCGTTCCAAGTCCGCCTGCACCCGAAACCAGCCGGCAAAGGCCAGCACGGCCAGGTACGCCGCCCACCGTCCCAGGACGCCCCGGCCCTTGTCACGAAGGGCCTCCATGGCAAATTCAACGAGCAGAACCGTGGGAATAACAGTGAGGTAAAAATTGACCAGCTCGTGACTCGCGTTGGTTCCCAGGCTGTCGTTGAGCACCCGCGACCATTGTGCCACCGCCAAAGTGAAGACCGCCAACTGCAGCCACCCGGCCATGACCCGGTTTTTCCAGTGGATGCCGTACCGGCACATGCAGCCGAACAACAACCAAGCCAGCCCGCAAACCAGGTGCAGGTAGTCCAGATGCGTCGCGACCGCGCTCATTAATCTTGTTGGCATCGGCGTGTCCGGGGAGATTATGTCATGAAACCCTGGGGCATGACGAGCCTGATTTGCCCCCGGGACCCGGCCGGTGCAAGGCTGCCGACAAAGTCGGGGTGGGGACGGCTCGTCCCCACATCCGGCCACCGCCCCGTCCCCCCGGCCC
>Ga0182030_10011781_pt1 | contig 17604 bp, 13 predicted proteins | sample 812S3MmetaG_FD_121299 | JGI IMG/M metagenome (GOLD analysis project Ga0182030, IMG submission 121299) | Permafrost microbial communities from Stordalen Mire, Sweden - 812S3M metaG (Illumina Assembly) | ecosystem: Environmental > Terrestrial > Soil > Wetlands > Permafrost | place: Sweden...
CGCGTTGATCTGGGCGCCGAGCAGGTCGGTGACGTAGAACACGTCGCGGGCGCGCTCGCCGAAGGTCGCGACATGGGCCGAGGCGATGTTGAGATTGAGTTTCGAGATCGCGGTGGTCAGCTCGTACAACAGACCCGGCCGGTCGAGGCCGGATACTTCGATCACGGTGTAGCGGTCCGACCACTGGTTGTTGATGGTCACTTCCGGCTCGACCACGAACGGGCGCACCTTGCCGCGTCCGGCGGCGCGGCGCGCCACCACTTCGGGCAGCCGCAACTTGCCTTCCAGCACGTCCTCGATCATCTCGCCGATCCGCGTCGCGCGCCGTCCCTCGTCTTCGTCGCGGTCGTATTCCCTCGAGATCGCGATGGTGTCGAGCGCGCGCCCGTCGGTGGTGGTGTAGATCTGCGCATCGACGATGTTGCCGCCGGCCGAGGCGCAGGCCCCGGCGATGATCGACAATAGCCAGGGATGATCCACCGCCAGGATGGTCAGTTCGGTGACGCCGCGGGCCTCGTCGAAGCCGACATTGATGGCGAGCTTGTGGCCGGCCTGTTCGCTGGCGCGCAGGAAGCGGGCATGGCGGATCTTGCGCGGCAGTTCGACCTTGAGCCAGTAAGCCGGATAGTGCCGCGCCAGATAGGCATTGAGTTCCTGCTCCGGCCATTCGGTGAAGGCCGCGCGAAACTCCGCCTGCGCCACCTTGATGCGCTGGGCGCGATTGACCTCCGAGAAGCCGCCGGTCAGCACCGGCTCGGTCTCGTAATACAGCGTGCGCAGCAACTGCGCCTTCCAGCCGTTCCAGACCCCGGGTCCGACGCCCCTGATATCGGCGGTGGTCAGGATCGTCAGCAGCTTCATGTGCTCGACCGACTGCACCACCGCCGCGAAATTTTCGATGGTCTTGCGGTCCGACAGGTCGCGCGATTGCGCCACCGTCGACATGGTCAGATGCTGTTCGATCAGCCACGCCACCAGTTCGGTATCGGCGGCGTTGAATCCGAGCCGCGGGCACAGCCGGCGCGCCACCTTGGCCCCCGCGATCGAATGATCCTCGGGGCGGCCCTTGGCGATGTCGTGCAGCAGCGTGGTGATGTAGATCACCGCGCGGTGCTCGGGCCGGATCTTGCGCATCAGGTCGCTGGCGACGGCGAATTCCTCGTTGCCGCCGCGTTCGATGTCCTGCAGGTAGCCGACGCAGCGCAACAGGTGTTCGTCGACGGTGTAGTGATGGTACATGTTGAACTGCATCATCGACACGATCTTGCCGAAGGCGCGAATGAAATGGCCGAGCACGCCGGTCTCGTTCATGCGCCGCAGCACGACTTCCGCGTCGTTCGATGTCAGGATTTCCATGAACAGCCGGTTGGCTTCCGGATCGTCGCGCAGCTGGGTGTTCACCAGCTTCAGCGAACGCGTCACAGTGCGCATCGCGTCCGGGTGAAAGGCCAGGTTGTTCTTCTGGGCGAGGCGGAATATCCGGATCAGATTGACCGGGTCATGCCTGAACACGTCGGGGACGGCGAGATTGATGCGGTTGTTGTCGATGATGAAATCGTCGCTGTCGGGCACCCGGCGCCGGATCGTGCTCGGCCGCAGCCGCGCCATCATGCGGCTCAGCACCGGCACCGGCTTGGCCTGCTGGTCTTCCAGCTTGGCGCACAGGAACGCGGTCAGATCGCCGACATCCTTGGCGACCAGGAAATAGTGCTTCATGAAGCGTTCGACATCCTGCATGCCGGGATGCGAGGTATAGCCGAGCCGGATCGCGATCTCGCGCTGGATGTCGAACGACAGCCGCTCTTCGGCGCGGCCGCTGAAGAAATGGATATTGCAGCGCACCGACCACAGGAAATCGGCGCAGCGGCGGAAGGTGCGGTATTCCTGCGCGTCGAACACGCCGCGTTCCAGCAGCTCGTCGGTCTCGCGCACGCGGTAGACATATTTCGCGATCCAGAACAACGTGTGCAGATCGCGCAGCCCGCCCTTGCCGTCCTTGACATTGGGTTCGACCAGATAGCGCGACTGCCCGGCGCGGCGGTGCCGCTCTTCGCGCTCGGCGAGCTTGGCGGTGACGAATTCGGCGGCGGTGCCCTGCACCACCTCGCGGTCGAACCGCGCCACCAGTTCATCATACAGCGGCCGGTCGCCGGTCAGGTACCGGGTCTCCAGGATCGCGGTGCGGATGGTCATGTCGCCGCGCGCCTGCCGGATTGATTCATCGACCGAACGCGTCGCGTGACCGACCTTCAGCCCCATGTCCCACAGGCAATACAGGATGGCCTCGGCGACCTGCTCGCCCCACGCGGTCTGCTTGTAGGGCAGGATGAACAACAGATCGATGTCGGATTCCGGCGCCATCAGCCCGCGGCCGTAGCCGCCGGTGGCGACCACGGCCATGCGTTCGGCGCCGGAAGGGATCGGCGAATGATAGAGATGGCGGGTGGCGGCGGCGAACAGGATGCGGATGATCTCGTCCTGGACGAAACACAGCCGCTCGGCGCAGCGCCGGCCGTGACGATCTTTCAACAGCACGGCCTGCGCCTCCGCGCGGGCCTCGATCATCTCGGCCTTCAACAGCTGCGCCACGGCGGCGCGAAACACGTCCTCGCGTCCGAGATGTTTGGCGGCGAGCGCATCGATGGCGGCGGTGATCCGCGCGGTGTCGAAACGCTGGTCGGCCTCGGGGCGGGCGGCTATCAAAACACTGTCCATGACCTACCCCGATATCGGACGGCGCGGACGCTGTCACGGAACATTCGCGGGATCGCAGCAGGTCCATGCTGCCGGGCGCGGGCTTTCGGCAAGGCTGTGCTTGGCGGCCGCCTTCCGCCGGATCTATTTTCTCATTGACGTGTCGTCTTAACTCATTGAAATAAAATGGTGTTTTAAAGCTCGCCGGCGGCGCCGGCGCGGTCGCGTTGACCGTCGCCGGCAATCTGGTTTGATCATTTCCACGACGATGGAGGCATCGACGATGCTGAGGATTTTGCGGTGCAGTTTGATGGCGATGGCGTTGATCGCGGTTTCGGCGCTCTCCCCCGGCGGCGCCCGTGCGGCCGACGCGCCCAAGGAAATCCATATCGACTGGGCGACCTACAATCCGGTGTCGATGATCCTCAAAGAGAAGGGCCTGCTGGAAAAGGAATTCGCCAAGGACGGCATCGGCATCGTCTGGGTGCAATCGGCCGGTTCCAACAAGGCGCTCGAATTCCTCAATGCCGGATCGATCGATTTCGGCTCGACCGCGGGTTCCGCGGCGCTGGTCGCCAGGATCAACGGCAACCCGATCAAGTCGATCTATGTCTATTCGCGCCCGGAATGGACCGCGCTGGTGACGACCAGGGACTCCAGGATCGCCAATGTCGCCGACCTCAAGGGCAAGCGCGTGGCGGTAACCCGCGGCACCGATCCGCACATCTTCCTGGTGCGCGCGCTGCTCGATGCCGGCTTGAGCGAAAAGGACATTACCCCGGTGCTGCTGCAGCACGCCGACGGCAAGACCGCGCTGATCCGTGGCGATGTCGATGCCTGGGCCGGCCTCGATCCGATGATGGCAAGTGCGGAAATCGAAGACGGCGCCAGGCTGTTCTTCAGGAATCCGGCCGCCAATACCTGGGGCATCCTCAATGTGCGCGAGCAGTTCCTGAAGGATTATCCGGACGTGGTTCGCCGCGTGCTCGCGGTCTATGAGGAGGCGCGCAAATATTCGCTGGCCAATGCCGACGACCTGAAACGGACCTTCGTCGCCATCACCAAATTGCCGGACGCGGTGGTCGACAAGCAGCTCCACGATCGCACCGATCTGACCTACAGCCGGATCGGCGCACCGCAGCGCGAGTCGATCCTCGCCGCCGGCGTGGCGCTGCAGCAGGCCGGCGTGATCGACGCCAAGGTCGACGTCCGGGCCGCGCTCGATGGCCTGATCGACGATCAGGTTCCGCTGCCGACCAATTGAGATTTTCCCGCTCCATCAGGGGGAGCGGGTAAAGACATGCGTTGCATTCGGCATCTTGCAATCCCAGGCGCGACGCGTTCTTGCTATGGCCATGACGGTTGAACTGCCCGCGCTTGAACCTGCCGACGCGATGGCGACGCCCGCGCCATCGGCGCGGCTGCGGCGCTGGGCGCGGCCGGCGCTGGGGCTGTTGCTGCCGCTCGGACTGGCACTGGCGTGGGAGCTGATGGTCCGGTTCGGCCTGTCCAACGGACGGCTGGTGCCGCCGCCGAGCCGGATTTTTGCCACCATTGTCGAACTGGCGCGCACCGGCGACCTGGCGCGCCATATCACGGCGACCTTGCTGCGCGTCGGCGCCGGGTTCGGCTTCGGCGTGATCGCAGGCACCTTGCTCGGCGCCATCTCGGGCTATTGGGGGCTGGCGCGCCGGCTGCTCGACCCCACCGTGCAGGCGCTGCGCGCGATTCCGTCGATTGCCTGGGTGCCGCTGTTCATCCTGTGGCTCGGCATTTTCGAAACCTCGAAAATCGCGCTGATCGCGGTCGGGGTGTTTTTCCCGATCTATCTCGGCGTGATGGGTGCGATCCTGTCGGTCGATCGCAAGATCGTCGAGGTCGGCCGCATCTTCCGCCTCAGCGGGCCGGCGATGATCCGGCGCATCCTGTTGCCGGCGGTGCTGCCGGCCTATGTCGTGGCGCTGCGGGTCGGTCTCGGGCTGGGCTGGATGTTCGTGGTCGCGGCCGAATTCATGGGCGCCTCCGAGGGGCTCGGTTATCTCCTGATCGACGGCCAGCAGCTCGGCAAGCCGGCGCAGATCCTGGCGGCGATCGTCATCTTCGCCATTCTCGGCAAGACCACCGACTGGCTGATCGAGACCGGCGCGGCGCCGCTGTTGCGCTGGCAGGACGGCTTCGGCCGCCAGAGCGGAGCCGCCTGATGCTGGTGCTGGATCGGCTGTCAAAGACCTATCCCAACGGCGTCAACGCGCTGCAGCGCTTTTCCGCCGAGATCCGGCTCGGCGAAATCGTCGCCATCATCGGTGGCTCCGGCTGCGGCAAGTCGACGCTGTTGCGCGCGATCGCCGGCCTCGACCGGGCCACGTCAGGCACCGTGACCCTCGATGACCTCGTCATCTCGGCGCCGCACGCGAAAATCGGCATCATCTTCCAGGAGCCGCGGCTGCTGCCGTGGCTCAGTGTGGCCGACAATATCGGGTTCGGCCTCGCCGATCTGCCGGCCGGCATGCGCCGCGACAAGGTCGCGGCCGCGCTGGCGCGGGTCGGCCTCGCCGACAAGGCCGCTGCCTGGCCGCGCGAACTGTCCGGCGGCCAGGCCCAGCGGGTGGCGATCGCCCGCGCGCTGGTGCCGCAGCCGGAAGTGCTGCTGCTGGACGAGCCGTTCTCCGCGCTCGATGCGTTTACGCGGCGGGATCTGCAGGACCATCTGCTCGACCTGTGGGCCGATAGCAGGCCGACCCTGGTGCTGGTCACCCATGACGTCGACGAAGCGGTGGTACTGGCCGACCGCGTGCTGGTGATGCGGCCGCGGCCGGGCCGCCTGTTCGAGCAGATCAGGATCGACCTGGCGCGGCCGCGCGACCGCCATTCGCCGCTGTTCGACAATTTCAAGCGCCGCGTGCTCACCGCGCTGGATCGCTCGCTCGACCGGAAGGTGCCCGACACCGACATCAAGACCGGCGCCGGCGAAGCGATGTGGTGGTGACATCGGCGGCGTCTTTCATTACATCCGATGCACAATTGGTGCTGGAAAGCCAAAGCCGTTTTTTGGAGGAAGACATGGACGCCGCCGAACTCCGCGCCACGCAGGCCCCGATCAAGGAGCGCTACAAGACCGATCCGAAGACAGCGATGATCACGCTGACCGCCAGGGGCTCGCTCGAGAACGAGGGCATCGCCTGCAAGGTCGAGACCGGCCGCGCCTTGGCGGTGGCCGGGCTGCATCCAGCCACCGGCGGTTCCGGGCTTGAATTGTGTTCCGGCGACATGCTGCTCGAGGCGCTGGTCGCCTGCGCCGGCGTCACCCTGAAATCGGTATCGACGGCCATCGAGGTGCCGCTGACGGCGGCCAGCGTGACCGCCGAGGGCGATCTCGATTTCCGCGGCACGCTCGGCGTCGACAAGGAGGCGCCGGTCGGGTTTGCGGAAATCCGCCTGCGTTTCGACGTCGATACGCCGGCCCCGCAGGACAAGCTCGACCTGCTGCTGAAACTCACCGAGCGCTATTGCGTGGTCTACCAGACCATCAAGCACGGCCCGAAGGTCTCGGTGACGATGCAGCGGGTGTGAATTCTCAAAGCCGAGCCGCCATGGAGCGCAGCCTGTAGCCCGGATGCAGCCATTGGATCGCGCGCATGCGCGAGCCGATGGCGAAATCCGGGGCCGGCGCATGATTTATTCCCGGATTGCGCCGCCGGGATGCCCATGCGCGCGACCCGCCGGCTCCATCCGGGCTACGAGGCAGGTTCGTCACCATTCAAGTCTTCCACTTCATTAGATGCCTTGGCCGGGGACGTTAAGGAAGCCACCATGTCCCCCGACCTCGCTTTCATCCTGACACTGGCGCTGCGCATGGCCGTGACCGCCGCGTTCGTGGTGACGGCCTCCGTCGTCACCGAGCGCTCCGGACCGGTGATCGGCGCGCTGGTCGCCACCTTGCCGATATCGGCAGGGCCCTCTTATGTGTTTCTCGCGCTCGATCATGATCCGGCCTTCATCGCCGAAGGCGCGCTGGCGAGCCTGCCGGCCAACGCCGCGACCATCGTTCTCGGCCTCGTCTATGTCGTGCTGGCGCAACGCCGCAGCGCCGCGGTCAGCTGGTCGGCCGCGGTTGCGGTCTGGATCGCGCTGGCCGCAGGGGGGCGAATGGTGCACTGGTCGCTGATGTCAGGGCTGTTGGCCAACGCGGTGGCGTTCGCGATCTGCCTGCCGCTGCTGCGGCGCTTCCGCCACGTCAAGATGCCGCCGATCAGCCGGCGCTGGTACGATATCCCGCTGCGGGCGGCGCTGGTCGCAACTCTTGTGGCGAGTGTCGTCACGCTGTCGGGCTGGGTCGGCCCCGATATCAGCGGCATGATCGCGCTGTTTCCGGTGGTGTTCACCAGCATGATGCTGATTCTGCACCCGCGGATCGGCGGCCGGCCGACCGCGGCGGTGATCGCCAACAGCGGCTGGGGTCTGATGGGACTGGGCGTCGCGATCGCGGTGCTGCATTCGGCCGCGCTGCGGTTCGGCTCGGCGATCGGGCTCAGCCTGGCGCTGGCGACCGCCGTGAGCTGGAATCTCGGGCTATGGTGGAACGGGCGTAGACGCCTGGCGCGTTAGCTACGGCTTCGGCAATTTTGCCTTCAGCGCGTACAGCGCCTCCAGCGCGTCGCGCGGCGACATTTCGTCCGGATGCAGCGCTCTTACCGCCTCGACCAGCCGTTCGGCCTCGCTCGGCGGCGCCGGTTCGGCGGCGGCGCGCGACGGCACCGCGAACAGCGGCAGGTCGTCGGCGAGCGCCCGCGCGGTCTGGCCACGATCCTGCGCCTCCAGCTTGGCCAGCACCGATTTCGCCCGTGCGATCACAGCCGCCGGCAGGCCGGCGAGCTTCGCCACCTGAATGCCGTAGGAACGATCGGCCGAGCCCGGCAGCACCTCATGCAGGAACACCACGTCGCCCTGCCATTCCTTGACCCGCACCGTGACGTTGAACATCCGCGGCAGTTTGGCCGACAGCGCGGTGAGCTCATGGTAATGGGTGGCGAACAGCGCCCGGCAGCGATTGCTCTCGTGCAGATGCTCGATCGCCGCCCAGGCGATCGACAGGCCGTCGAAAGTGGCGGTGCCGCGGCCGATCTCGTCGAGGATCACCAGCGACCGTTCGCTGGCCTGATTGAGAATGACGGCGGTTTCCACCATCTCCACCATGAAGGTGGAGCGGCCACGCGCCAGATCGTCGGCGGCGCCGACCCGCGAAAACAGCCGATCGACGATCCCGATCCGCGCCCGCTTCGCCGGCACGAAGCAGCCGGTCTGCGCCATCAGCGCGATCAGCGCGTTCTGGCGCAGGAAGGTCGATTTGCCGGCCATGTTGGGGCCGGTGATCAGCCAGATCTGCCCCGCCCCCGCCTTACCCGTCCCCGCTTGCGGCGGCGACAGGTCGCAGTTGTTGGCGATGAACGGATGGCCGTCGCGCTTCAGCGCCTGTTCGACCACCGGATGGCGTCCGCCCTCGATCGAAAAGCCGAGCGAAGCATCGACCTCGGGCCGGACATAATTGTCGTCGACCGCCAGTTTCGCCAGCGCGGTGGCGACGTCGAGCCGCGCGAAGGCGTGCGCGGCGGCGCGCAGATCGTCGCTGGCATCGGCAGCCATCGCGCTCAATCGCTCGAAGATCTCCAGTTCCAGCCCGAGCGCGCGATCACCGGCATTGGCGATCCTGGCTTCGATCTCGCCGAGTTCGGCCGTGGTGAAGCGGGTCTGGCCGGCCAGGGTCTGGCGATGGATGAAGCTCGCATTGAGCGGCGGCGTCATCAGCTTGTCGCCATGCTGCGCGGTGACCTCGACGAAATAGCCGAGCACGTTGTTGTGGCGGATCTTGAGGCCCTTGACGCCGGTCAGCTCGGCATAGCGCGCCTGCATCGCGGCGACCACCAGCCGTGAGGCGTCGCGCAGGCTGCGGGTCTCGTCGAGGGCAGCTTCATAGCCTTCGCGCACGAAGCCGCCGTCGCGCTTGATCAGCGGCAGTTGTTCGGCCAGCGCGCGCTCGAATTCGTGCGCCAGCTGGCGCGACGGACGGCGCAGCGCCGCCATCACCGCCAGGACCTCCGCCGGCGGATCCTCGAGCCGGGCCAGCCGCGCCAGCGCGGCATCGGCCGCCACGATGCCGTCGCGCAGGCCGGCGAGATCGCGCGGGCCGCCGCGCCCGACCGACAGCCGCGCCAGAGCGCGGGACATGTCGGGGGCGGCGCGCAGCGTGCTGCGGATATCGTCGCGCGCGGCGGTGTCGGCCACGAAGGCCGCGATCGCGTCGAGCCGCCGCGCAATCGCGGCGCTGTCGGTGAGCGGTGCTGCCAGCCGCTGGGCCAGCAGCCGCGATCCGGCCGCGGTGACGCTGCAGTCGATGGCGTCGAGCAGCGATCCCCGGCGTTCGCCGGCGAGCGTGCGCGTCAGCTCGAGATTGGCGCGGGTGGCGGGATCGATCGCCATGGTGGTGCCGGCGGCTTCCCGCGCCGGCGGCGACAGCGGCGGACGCCTGCCGACCTGGGTGCGGTCGATATAGGTGACGGCGGCCGCGGCCGCGGTCGCCTCCAGTCGCGACATCGCGCTGAGGCCGTCCATGGTGGCGACGGCGAAATAATCGCACAGCCGGCGCTCCGCGGTCGAGCCGTCGAACACGTCGCGGGTCAAGGGCGTCACCGCCGGCAGTTGGCGCAGCAAGGGTCCGAGATCGGGATCGCCATACAGCGCGTCGGTGACGATCACTTCATGGGGGTTGATGCGCGAAAGCGTCGCCGCAAGCTCGCCGACCGCGCATTCGGTGACGATGAATTCAGCGGTCGAAATATCGATCCAGGCGAGCCCGATGCGGTCGCCTCCCGCCGAGGCGCGGCTCCGCGCGATCGCCAGCAGGTAATTGTTGGCCCTGGCGTCGAGCAGGGTGTCTTCGGTGAGCGTGCCCGGCGTCACCAGCCGCACCACGTCGCGGCGCACCACGCTCTTGTTGCCGCGCGCCCGGGCCGCCGCCGGATCCTCGGTCTGCTCGCAGACCGCGACGCGATGGCCGGCCGCGATCAGCCGGTGCAGATAGTCCTCGGAGCGTTCCACCGGCACGCCGCACATCGGGATGTCCAGGCCCTGATGCTTGCCGCGTTTTGTCAATACGATGCCAAGCGTCTTCGAGGCGATTTCGGCGTCCTCGAAGAACAATTCATAAAAGTCGCCCATCCGGTAGAACAGCAACAGTCCGGGATGGGCGGCCTTGATTTCGAGGTATTGCTCCATCATCGGCGTGACGCGCGCCGCCTCGGCAGCCGGGGTGGCGTCTGATGCTTGCGGAAAAGGCTGCGGGATCATCATTGTGGGCGGCAAACTACAAAATTTTGCCGCCGGGTCCTATCGGTTTGCCGCCGCGAAACGGGTTTTCCACCTCCGCCGCGGCTGATTCCTGCCACCTCGGACCTGCGGACATGACCGACCTCCCGCCAACGCACCGCTGCCGCCGAAGCGATCAATTGACCTGCCGCGTGGCCGCTCTTAAAACTCGCCTCAATTCCGGACGATCCAGCGCGGTTGCGGCATTCCAGGGAGAGAATCAATGCGTGATGTGTTTGTTTGCGACGCCGTCCGGACCCCGATCGGCCGCTTCGGCGGTTCGCTGGCCAAGGTGCGTGCCGACGATCTGGCCGCCGCCCCGATCAAGGCCTTGATGGCGCGCCATCCCAAGCTCGACTGGTCCGCGGTCGATGAGGTCTATTTCGGCTGCGCCAACCAGGCCGGCGAGGACAACCGCAATGTCGCGCGGATGGCGCTGCTGCTGGCGGGCCTGCCGGAATCGGTTCCCGGCCTCACGCTCAACCGGCTGTGCGCCTCCGGGCTGGACGCCGTCGGCGCCGCCGGGCGCGCGATCCGCGCCGGCGAGATCGATTTCGCCATCGCCGGCGGGGTCGAATCGATGACGCGGGCGCCGTTCGTGATGGGCAAGGCGGCGGAGGCGTTTTCGCGGTCGGCCGATATCTACGACACCACCATCGGCTGGCGCTTCATCAATCCCCTGATGAAGGCGCAATACGGCGTCGACGCGATGCCGGAGACCGGCGAGAACGTCGCCGAGGAATTCCAGGTGTCGCGCGCCGATCAGGACGCGTTCGCGATCCGCTCGCAGCAGCGCGCCGGGCAGGCGATCGCGTCGGGCTATTTCGCCGAGGAAATCATCGCCGTCTCGGTGCCCGGCGGCAAGGCCGGTCCGGTTCAGGTCGACAAGGACGAACATCCGCGCCCCGAAACCACGCTCGAGGGCCTGGCCAAGCTGAAGCCGATCGTGCGCAATCCCGGCACGGTAACGGCCGGCAATGCGTCCGGCGTCAATGACGGCGCCGCGGCGATGATTCTGGCTTCCGAAGCGGCGGTAAAGAAGCACGGCCTGACGCCGCGGGCGCGGATTCTCGGCCTCGCCTCGGCCGCAGTGCCGCCGCGCATCATGGGCATCGGCCCGGTGCCGGCGACCCGCAAGCTGATGGAGCGGCTGGGGCTCAAGATCAGCGATTTCGACCTGATCGAGCTCAACGAAGCCTTCGCCTCGCAGGGCATCGCCTGCCTGCGCCAGCTCGGCGTCCAGGACGATGCCGATTTCGTCAACCCGCACGGCGGTGCCATCGCCCTCGGCCATCCCCTGGGCATGAGCGGCGCGCGGCTGGCGATGACCGCGGTGCACGGCATGGAGAAGCGCGGCGGCAAGCGCGCGCTGGCCACCATGTGCGTCGGCGTCGGCCAGGGCGTGGCGATGGCGATCGAGAAGCTGAACTGAGGATGGCCCTCATCCTGAGGAGCGGCCGCTTGGCCGCGTCTCGAAGGATGAGTTGTGATCTCTTCATGGTTCGAGACGGCGCTGAAGCAGCGCCTCCTTACCATGAGGCACTGCAATACGGGAGATCAAGATGACACTCAGCTATCCCATCGCGAGCAATGCGGCGCATCCGGCGCGGTTGTCGCCGGCCTACCGCAGCACGATCAAGCGGTCGCCGCAAAAGCCGCTGATCCTGATGCGCCACACGCTGTCGGAGCTGACCGGGCCGGTCTACGGCCACGAGACGGTGCGCGAGAACGATGCCGACCTCACCACCCAGCACAAGGGCGAACCGCTCGGCGAGCGCATCATCGTCCATGGCCATGTGCTGGATGAAGACGGCCGCGGCGTGCCGCATGCGCTGGTCGAGCTCTGGCAGGCCAATGCCTGTGGCCGCTACATCCATGTGGTCGATCAGCATCCGGCGCCGCTCGATCCGAATTTCACCGGCGCGGGCCGCGCCAAGACCGATGCCGAGGGCTATTACCGGTTCGTCACCGTCAAGCCCGGCGCCTATCCGTGGGGCAACCATCACAACGCCTGGCGGCCGGCCCACATCCATTTCTCGGTGTTCGGCCATGCCTTCATCTCGCGGCTGGTGACGCAGATGTATTTTCCGGGCGATCCCCTGTTCGAATTCGATCCGATCTTCAATTCGGTGCCGGACGAAAACGCGCGGATGCGCATGGTGTCGGCTTTCGACCTGGAAAACACCCAGCCGGAATGGGCGCTGTGCTACCGCTTCAACATTGTGCTGCGCGGCCGCAACGCCACGCCGATGGAGACAAAATAGTGCAGGACACCAGCGTAAAGGGCATCACGCCATCGCAGACCGTCGGACCGTTTTTCAAATATGGCCTGACGCCGACCGGCAAATATGACTGGAACGACGCCTTCTCCAGCAACCTCGTGACCCCCGACGCTTCCGGCGAGCGGATCCGGGTCGAGGGTCGGGTGTTCGACGGCGACGGCCAGCCGGTTCCCGATTGCATGCTGGAGATCTGGCAGGCCGATGCGCAGGGCCGCTTCAGCGATCCGCAGGACAAGCGCGCCTTGCCCAATTCGGCGTTCAAGGGTTTTGGCCGCTGCGGCACCGATCCGAACGGCGAATATGCCTTCGACACCATCCGGCCCGGCTCGGTGCCGGATCCCGACGGCAAGCCGCAGGCGCCGCATCTGTTGCTGGCGATCTTCGCGCGCGGCATGCTGCTGCAGCTCTATAGCCGGATCTATTTCGACGGCGAGGCCGGTAACGCCGCCGATCCGGTGCTGGCGCTGGTGCCTGACGACCGCCGCGGCACCCTGATCGCGGCGCGCCAGCCCGGCTCGGGCAATGCGGTCTATCGTTTCGACATTCGCCTGCAGGGCGACAACGAGACGGCGTTTTTCGATATTTGAGTTTTGCTCTTCTTTGCCTCTCCCCGCGCAGAGCGGGGAGAGGTTAAGGAAGTCGCTACTCGATCACCGCATGTTCCGGTGCCACCGCCTGCTTGCGCAGCGCGACCTTGGTGGAGCCGATCATGATCGCCAGCGGGATGGCGCCCAGCGTGATGAACATGACCATCTGATAATCCAGCGAGAACGCAATGATCTGCGCCTGGATGCCGACCACCGCATCCGCCAGGGCGCGGCCGCCATCGGAATTGAGGTCGATCAGGCGGCGGACATCCGGCATCTGCAGCGCGCTGTTGAACGGATTGATGTGCTCGGACAGGATGGCATAGACGCGGCGGCCGCCCTCGGTGAGCTGCGCGATCACGATGGAGATGCCGATCGAGCTGGCGACATTGCGCAACAGCGTCAGCATCGAGGTGCCGTCGGTGCGCAGATGATTGGGCAGCGTCAGGAACGCCACGGTGGAGAGCGGCACGAATACCAGCCCGAGCCCAAAACCCTGCGCGATGCTGATGACGACGATGGTTGGAACGCCGGTCTGGTCGGTCCATCCGGTCATGAAGAACAGCGACAGCGACATCAGCGCAAGCCCGCCGATGATCAGGGTCCGCGCCTCGATATATTTCATCAGCCGCCCGACCAGCATCATGGCGACGAAGGTGCCGGAGCCCCGGGTCGCCAGCAGCAGGCCCGCGGTCAGGATCGGATAGCCGATCACGTTCTGCAGATAGGGCGACGACAGCGCCATGGTCGAGTACAGCACCAGCCCCATCACCGCCATGAAGACGCAGCCGCCGATGAAATTCCTGTCCTTGAAGATCGCGAACTGAATGAACGGCCTGGCGGTCGTGAACGAATGGGCGAAGAAATAATAGAAACCGATGATCGAGATGATGGCTTCGGCGATGATCTCGTTCGACCCCAGCCATCCCAGCTGTTCGCCGCGGTCCAGCGCCAGCTGCATCGAGCCGATGCCGAGCGCGAGGGCGGCGAAACCGAACCAGTCGAACCGCAATTCGGTGTTCATCTCGGTCTCGTCCATGAACACCAGCAGCCCGAGCACGGTGAAGATGCCGAACGGGATGTTGACGAAGAACACCCAGTGCCAGGAATAGGTCTCGGTCAGCCAGGCGCCGAGCGACGGCCCCATGATCGGACCCATCATCACGCCCATGCCCCAGATCGACATCGCCTTGGCGCGCTCGTGCAGCGCGTAGGAATCCAGCATCACCGCCTGCGACAGCGGTACCAGTGCGGCGCCGAACACGCCCTGCAGCAGGCGGAACAGCACCATCTGGTCGATGTCCTGCGCCACCCCGCACATCACGGAAGCGACGGTGAAGCCGCCGGAGCACAGGATGAAGATGCGCTTGCGGCCGAAGCGGTTGGCGATCCACCCCACCGGCGCGGTCATGATCGCGGCGGCGACGATATAGGAGGTCAGCACCCAGTTGATCTGGTCCTGCGACGCCGACAGGCTGCCCTGCATATAGGGCAGCGCGACATTGGCGATGGTGGTGTCCAGCGCCTGCATGATGGTCGCGGTCATGGCGCAGATCGTCACCATGTTGCGGCGCAGGCCGGGAACGGCAATCGGCGACGCGGCCATCGTGGTCATGGCCGGCTAGTCCTGGTCCGCTACCGCCGGCGAAAAGCCGAACAGTGCGGCGAGCGAGCGGCGATGGCCGGTGTCGATCGTGGTATAGGCGCTCATGCCGGCCTTCAGCTTGCGGACGAATTTGTCGTTGCTGTCGAAATAGATTCGCACCGGTACCCGCTGCACCACCTTGACGAAGTTGCCGGTGGCGTTCTGCGGCGGCAGGATGGCGAATTGCGCCCCGGTGCCGGGACTCAATGAGCCGATGGTGCCCTTGAAGGCATGATCGGGAAAGGCGTCGACGTCGATGGCGACCGTCTGGCCGACCTCGACATAGGTGAAATCGGATTCCTTAAGATTGGCATCGACCCAGGGTTTTGCGGTGTCGATGACGCTGAACACCGGCGTGCCGGCGACCACAAAGCGGCCGAGCTGGATCTGGTCGACCTGGGTGGCAATGCCGTCGATCGGCGCGCGCATCTCGGTGTGGTTGAGATTGCGCTCGGCCTGGTCCAGGGCGGCCTTGGCCAGCACATAGGGCGGGAATTGCTCCAGCGGCAGGTCGGGATCGCCGAGCAGCTGGGTCTTGGCGCTGGAAGTCTGCTGCTTGACGAATTCCAGCTCCGCCTGCGCGGTCACCAGAGCGGTCGACGAATTGTCGAGGTCGAGCTGCGAGCCGAAATTGCTCTTGGCGAGCGTCGATTTGCGATCGACATCGTGCTGCTTGAGGTCGACGCCCTGCTGCATGAGCTTGGCCATGTCGTTGTAAATCTTGATGTTGGCCTTCAGATTGTCCCAGGTGGTGCGGGCCTGGTCGAGCGTCGCCCTGGCCTGCTGCACCGCGAGCTGGAACGGGATCGGATCGATCTCGAACAGCACGTCGCCTTGCTTGACCGGCTGTCCCTCGCGAACCACGACCTTTTCGATCTTGCCGGAAATATCCGGCGTGATCAGAACCTTCTGGGCGCCGACATAGGCGTCGTCGGTGGTCACGTAGCGGCCGCCGTCGAGATAGAACACCAGCCCGGCGACCAGCGCGGCCAGCGGCAACACCACCAGCAGCAGCACGCGCCGGTAGCGCCGCATGCCGGCCATCAATCGGCGGCGCGGCTGCGCTGCCATTTTTGCCGGCGGGGTACGCGACGGTTCGCCTTTCTGCTCGGGCGGGAATTTGAGTACCGGATCAGCCATAGCGTGGTTCCTTCCGTGGCGGTTCGCCGGCCGGATTCTGGATCGCGTGGCGGACGTTTTCCTTGATTGCTTCCAGCTGGGTAAGCAGGCGGTGGGCGTCGGCTGGATTGATGCCTTCGAGCGCCGTTGCCGTCAGTTCGGAGCGCAGCCCGCTCAACTTGCCGAGCAGGGGGCGCGCCGCCTTGCGCAGATAGAGTCGGTTGACGCGGCGGTCGGTCTCGTCGCCGCGGCGTTCGATCCAGCCATTGTCGCAGAGCCGGTCGATCAGCCGGGTCAGCGTGATCGGCTGCATTTCCATCAGTTCGGCGAGTTCCGACTGTTTCAGGCCCTCGGTGCGTTCCACCTTGGCCAGCACCGCCCATTGCGCGCGGGTAATGCCGTAGCGCGCGGCCTGCTTGTCGGCATAGAGCCGCACCAGCCGCTGCAATTCGCCCAGCGTGAACAGGAAGTTCATATCCACCGAACCGCGGGACATCGGGCACACCGTTTTCGAAGTTCGTGAAACAAAGCGTCCCTGCGGCAACGAACTTCCAAACCAATGGGCGCCCGGAAACGCTCGCGCGCCTCCGTAAGCATAGGATATTATAAGCTAGCTCATGAATACCACATGGCGGATTAGCGAAAGGCTGACCCGCGGACTACACATGGCTCGGTCCGGCGCGGAGCCGGAACCGCCGGCCCGGGGCTTGGGATTATCCGCCAAAATGCTACACCATGACGCTATGACCCTGACAAAGCCGACATTTCCCGCGCCCGATCACGATCACGGCCGCTGCACCACGGACGCGATCGTTCATGCCGAACGGGTCTGCCAGCAGCGGGCGCAGAAATTCACGCCGATCCGGCGCCAGGTTCTGCAGGCGCTGTTGTCCAGCCACCGTCCGCTCGGCGCCTATGAGGTGATCGACGAGCTTGCGAAATCGATGCCGCGGCCGGCGCCGATCACGGTGTACCGGGCGCTGGATTTCCTGATGGAGAACGGCCTGGTTCACCGCATCGAAAGCCGCAATGCGTATCTGGCCTGCGCCCACGACCATGACGCGGCGGCGATGGTGGCGTTTCTGATCTGCGACGCCTGCGGCTCGGTCGGCGAAATCGCGGCGGCGCCGCTGGCGCAAGGCCTCAACGCCGCGGCGCGCGCCACCGGCTTTGCCCCAAAACTGTCCGTCGTCGAAATCACCGGCACCTGCGCGCACTGCCAGAAATAACACGGCGACAAGCCGGCCACGAGGATCCATGCCGCCGAATCAAACCCCGCCATCGGCCGGGCGCCCGCTCAGCCCGGGCGCCGCCGCTCTCATGCTGATGCTGTGCCTGAGCTGGGGTTTTAACCAGATCGCGGTCAAGCTCACTCTGCCCGATATCCCGCCGATGCTGCAGGCCGCGCTGCGTTCCGCCGGCGCATTGCCGGTGCTGCTGCTGATCGCGCGGCTGCGTGGCGTCAGACTGTTCACGCGCGACGGCACGCTGGGCGCCGGCCTGTTCGCGGGCGTGCTGTTCGGGCTCGAATTCGTGATGATCTACCGCGGCCTGAAGCTGACATCGGCCGCGCGCGCGGTGGTATTGCTCTACACCGCGCCGTTTTTCGTAGCGCTGGGCTCCTATCAGTTTCTCGGCGAACGGCTGCGCCCGTGGCAATGGGGCGGGCTGGCCTTGAGTTTTGCCGGCGTGGCGCTGGCGATCGGCGTTCCCCAGCCCGATGTCGATGCCAGGGTGCTGCTCGGCGACCTCCTGATCGTCGGCGGCGCCGCGCTATGGGCGGCCACCACGCTGATCGTGAAGGCGACGCCGCTGCTGCGGGCGCCGCCGGAAAAGGCGCTGGGCTACCAGGTGGCGCTGTCGATCCCGATTCTCGGGCTGGCGGCGTGGATTTCGGGCGAAACACTGACCCGGGTTC
>Ga0182030_10011786_pt1 | contig 17602 bp, 16 predicted proteins | sample 812S3MmetaG_FD_121299 | JGI IMG/M metagenome (GOLD analysis project Ga0182030, IMG submission 121299) | Permafrost microbial communities from Stordalen Mire, Sweden - 812S3M metaG (Illumina Assembly) | ecosystem: Environmental > Terrestrial > Soil > Wetlands > Permafrost | place: Sweden...
GATGGCGTCACCGGCAGCGTAGCACCCCGCACCGCCACTCATGCCGTTACCTTTGGACAATGGCATCTACTTTCCGGCACGATGGATGGAGTTAATGGTTCAGTCCATGTCTATGTGGATGGCATCGATGAAACGATTACCAACGCCGTAGACACAGCGTTTCAAGTGACTAACTATGTGCGTTGCGGGTCGCTCTTGACCGGCACTCCCGGCGCGACCGGCAATGTCTGTTTCAATGGCTCCATGGACGAAGTTCGCATCGAAAACGGCGTCCGTTCTCCCGCCTGGGTGTGGGCAAGCTGGGCCACAGTGGCTGAAAGTAATTTCGCCACTTACGGATCAATCGCCCCCATCAACATAGCCCTTAACTGGCAGATGATCAGCAGCCAGCTTGTCCTGACGTGGACATCGGGCGCACTGCAATCTGCCTCCGCTGTGACGGGCCCTTATACGAATATCTCCGGCGCAACGAGTCCCTATACGAATGTGCCGTCCGCCGCCCAGCAATACTTCCGCGTCAAAGTCCAGTAGCGCGGCCAAATTATCACGGGCAGGAAACCGCTATGGCCCTGATTTCCCTGCTTCAATGCGCCAGCGGAGCCGTTTCGTCTGGCCGCGCCTTTCCCTCCTTGACGTTCATGCCGGACGCGACGAACTTAATCTGAGTTGGTCAATACCCGGTCAGCATTGACGACCGGTGATCCTTTTTCGGTCGTTGCGTCGTTTCCCGTTGTGCAGTCCCTGCGCAAACGTTTGGAAAATGGGGAACCGTTGTCTTTTTCCTCGGTCACTCCGGCAGCGCAGCCTTTTTTCTCGGTCATGCTCGCCCGCCTTTTCCCCAAACGTCCCATCGTCGTTGTCACAGACAGTCTGCGGACGCAGGAAATCTTTCAGCAGGATATTGAAACCTGGACCGGGGAATCGCATGAGGATGGCCCGCCACCGGTTCGGCCATTGTTCTTTCCCGCCTGGGAAGTTCTGCCTCAGGAACCGCGCCTTCCGCATGTCGATGTCATCAGTGAACGTCTGGAAACTCTGGTCGGCCTGTCGAACTACACCGCGGCGGAGCCGGCGCCAATCATCGTGTCCAGCGTCACGGCCTTGTTGCAAAAAACTTTCCCTGCCGGCGAAATCGCGCGCCGCACGCGCTCCCTGCAACGTGGTGATTCCCTGGACCCGCTGGACTTGGTCGAATGGTTGGAAAACGAAGGTTACGAACCCGAAGCTCAAGTGACGCAAAAAGGCGACATGGCGATGCGTGGCGGCATTCTGGATCTCTGGCCTTTGACCAATCCCTGGCCCGTCCGCCTTGAGTTCGTCGGAAATGAATTGGAATCCTTGCGCCATTTCGATCCCCTCACCCAAATCTCCCGCGACGAAACGACGACGCTCATCATTCCGCCTGGCGGTGAGCTGGGATTGTTGAAGGCTCATGTGGAACTGCCGGTTGCCAGCCTGCTCGAATATCTTCCAACCGGAACTGTGTTTGTGCTGTGCGAACCGGAATTGTTGCGCGAACAAGCCGGCCGCTATGGGGAACAAGTTCAATCCGGGGACCGTTTTTTTATTTCATGGGAACAATTCCAGGAAGAGATCAGGCGGCGCGGAATGGCCGCCGTCGAAGTTGGCGAAACTGAAAACGGCCTGATCGAAAACATCATTCCCGGCGCGCCGGAGTTGGCCCTCAAAGACGAGATGACCTGGCAAAGTCTGGAGGTCTTTCGTCCCGTTGGCGATCACCGCCCCGAACCGCATATTGCCGAAGCGCAACGCAAGGAATTCTTCAGCCAGATTCATCGCTGGCTCAGGCAGGATTACGCGGTGCATCTTTTTTGCAACAATGACGGCGAGCGGCGGCGTTTCGAAGAAGTCTGGTGGGAATATGGGCTGGGCAACACGGCCGCCCTCCACTTGCACATCGGCGCGCTGGCGCGCGGATTTCTTTTTGACGCAGCGAAATTGGCCGTGATCACGGACGCGGAGATTTTCGGGCGCTATAAAGTGCAGCGCCCGCGCCGGCTCAAATCGCCCCACGCTCAATTGGGCAAATCCTTGCTCGACATCAATTTTTCCGAGTTGGTGGAAGGTGATTACGTCGTCCATATCCAACACGGCATCGGGCGTTATGTGGGCTTGCGCAATCTTCCCGCCGCGCTGGGGCGCAAGCCGATGGCCGACAGCACGCAAGTCGCCGTGGCGGGCGAAGAGTGCATGGTAATCGAATACGCGGCGGCCGATCCGCTCCAGCCGGCGCCGAAACTTTACGTGCCCGTCAGCGAAGCGCATCTGGTCAGCAAGTATGTCGGCGCGGGCAAGGGCCGCCCGCCCCTGAACGCATTGGGCGGCACGCGCTGGGCCAAGACCAAGGCGCTGGCCCAGGAAGCGGTGCGAGATCTTGCGGGCGAAATGCTTTCCATCCAGGCGGTGCGTTCGACTCAGGAGGGGCACGCCTTTCCGACCGACGCAACGTGGCAGCACGAATTCGAAGACAGTTTTCTCTACGAAGAGACACCCGATCAATGGCGCGCCATTGTCGCCACGAAAAAGGACATGGAAACTCCCAAGCCCATGGACCGCTTGATCTGCGGCGACGTCGGCTACGGAAAAACGGAAGTCGCCATTCGAGCTGCCTTCAAAGCAGCCCTGGCCGGCAAACAAGTGGCCGTGTTGGTTCCCACCACCGTGCTGGCCCAGCAACATTTCAACACGTTCCGCGAAAGGATGGCGGATTATCCGTTGCGAATTGAACTGCTCTCCCGTTTCCGCACCGCGCGCGAACAGACCCGCGTCATCAAGGACTTGGCTGTCGGTTCGGTCGATATTGTTATTGGCACCCACCGCCTCGTGCAAAACGACATCCATTTTAAAGACTTGGGACTGGTGATCATCGACGAGGAACAACGCTTCGGCGTCCTGCACAAGGATAAGTTCAAGCGCTTGCGCACCATGGTCGATGTGCTGACCCTGACGGCCACACCCATCCCGCGCACCCTTTATCTGGCGCTGGCCGGCGCGCGCGACATGAGCACCATCGAAACGCCGCCGCAGGATCGTTTGCCGGTCGAAACCCTCGTCGCCCAATACGATGAACGGCTCATTCGCGACGCCATTCAACGGGAACTGAATCGCGGCGGGCAGGTGTTCTATTTGCACAACCGCGTCTTCGACATTGAAGCCGTGGCGCAACGGTTGCGCGTCCTGGTTCCGCAAGCGCGGCTGGCCGTCGGCCACGGCCAAATGCACAGCGACCAGTTGGAAGAAGTCATGGCCACGTTTGTCAACGGCAAGACCGACGTGTTGCTTTCCACGACCATCATCGAGAGCGGCTTGGACATTCCCAACGCCAACACCATCATCATCGACCGCGCCGACCGATTCGGGCTGAGCGATCTTTATCAATTGCGCGGGCGGGTCGGGCGATTCAAACACCAGGCCTACGCCTATCTGCTACTGCCGCGTCATGCGGGACTTTTGACCGACGCCCGCAAACGCATCAACGCCATCAAACAATATTCGAGCCTCGGCAGCGGATTTAAAATTGCCATGCGCGACCTGGAAATCCGCGGGGCGGGCAATCTTCTCGGTTCTGAGCAGAGCGGACATATTTCGGCGGTGGGCTTCGAGCTCTATTGCCAACTGCTCAAGCAAAGCGTCAGCTCGCTCAAAGGCGAAAAAGTCCAGCCGCGCCTCAACGTCAGCGTGCGCCTGGATTTTCTGGCGGCAAGCACGGAGGAAGAGCTGGCCAGCCCGCAAAGGCCCGCGGCCTGTTTTCCCGCGAGCTACATTCCCGAGGCCAAACAGCGCATCGAGATTTACCGCAAGCTGGCCCAGGTCAACGATACTGTTTCGTGGCGCGAATTGAAAAAGGAATTGCGCGACCGCTTCGGCCCGCTGCCCGATTCGGCCGAACTGGTTCTCAAAGTGGCCGATCTAAAAATTGCCGCAGCGCAGCGCCAAGTGAGACAGATCGAAACGCAGGAGGACAAACTGATGCTGACCCAGCGCAACGATTTCGTGATGTTGGACGGCAAATTCCCGCGCCTGACGAAAACCACCGCGCGCGGCCGTTTGGAAGAAATCAAAAAAGTCCTGCTCGCCCTCTGACCTCGGCGTCGAAGGATGCGCGTCTGAGCGCAAGTTTGTTTTTGACACCTTGTAATTTCGAGACAAGGCAGGGTTGGAAAGTTTTTGGCCAATCGGTTGGTTTTTCGTCGAAATTTCCGGTTGAGACTCGATTCAAACCGGTGTCTTTGGCAAAACCTTGCCAAAACCGGGATGCGCACGCCCCGGAATTCGCGACAATAAAGGCTCGACCTCATGCCAGATGGCTTTCCTCACGCTTTCGACCGGCAAAGTGGCATCAATCGTTTTGACGCGATCCGGTTCGGCGGCGGCCAGCTTTCGATAGCCTTCTTCAACGCGTTCAAAAAACCCCCGGTCTGCTTCTTCCATACGATCGCGGACATTTTCCATGCCGGGAAGCAGTCTGCCCAGCCGGCGCGCTTCGCTCACCGCGACCGGGACGTTTAAGAGCAAAGTCAGCTCCGGACGGGTTTCCCCCACGGCGCAGGAAATAATTTGTTGGATTAGGGCCAGATCCAATCCGCGGCCATAGCCTTGGTAGGCAACGGTCGAATCATAGAACCGATCGCACAAAATAATGTCCCCGCTGTCGAGCGTGGGGCGGATCACTTCGCGAACCAACTGGGCGCGGCTTGCGTTCATCAAGAGCAATTCCGTTTCCGGCGTCATGCCGTGATTGACGTTGCTGTGTTTGAGCGTGTGGCGAATTTCTTCGCCGATGGGCGTCCCGCCCGGCTCGCGCAACGTGCGGACCTTGTGCCCCAGGTCCTGCAACCGCGCCGTGAGCAGGGCAATTTGGGTGGATTTTCCACTGCCTTCGGTTCCTTCGAACGTAATGAGTAATCCTCGCATATTAATTAAAGCCGCTTCAAACGCGCTCCCTTGGAGGTGTCTTCGATGAGCCATCCTTCGCTCTTGAGTTGGGCGCGCAAGGCGTCGGCGCGCTTGAAATCTTTGGCTTTGCGCGCGGCTTCGCGCTGTTCCAAAAGCGCCAGGCTATGCGGTGGAAACTCCGCCGTCTCAACGGGCGCAAGTCCTAAAACGGAAACAATTTTTTGCCACGCGGCCAGCCCGGGGGCGGCTTTTTCGGGGCGCATTTCGCCGGAGGCAATCAGCCGGTTGTTCTCGCGCACCCATTCGAAAATAGCGCCCCAGGCGGCGGAGACATTAAAATCGTCATCCAGCGCGGCGACGAATTTTTGCAGTAATTCTTCATCAGGCGAAGCGATTGCGCCGGCGGCGGCGTCACGCAATTTAGCCAAGCATTCATCCAGGCGTCCCAGGGCAGTCCGCGCTCCTTGCAGCCCGTCGATCGTAAAATTACACGATTCTCGATAATGCGCCGTCAGCAGCAAATAACGGATTTCGCGGCCGGTAAAACCTTTGGCCAGCAAATCACGCACCGTAAAATAATTGCCCAACGATTTGCTCATCTTTTTCCCTTCGACCAGAAGATGCGCTCCATGCAACCAATACTTTACGAAGGGCTGATGCGGGCTTTGCAGGCCGGCCCCCTCGCTCTGCGCGATTTCATCCTCGTGGTGCGGGAAAATCAAATCCTCGCCGCCCATGTGCAGATCGAAGCTTGGCCCGAGCAATTTCATGCTCATGGCGCTGCACTCAATATGCCAGCCTGGGCGTCCTTCCCCCCACGGGCTGGCCCAGAAAATCGCGCCGTCCTCCGGGACGCGCGCTTTCCACAATGCAAAATCCGCCACTGCTTCCTTGGCGTATTCATCACTGCTCACTCTTTCGCCGGGCCGCATTTCCTCGAAGTTCAATTTGAGCAACTGGCCGTACTGGCAGCCGCCTGCCCGGTATTTTTCGATGCTGAAATAAACCGAGCCATCCGTAGCGCGATACGCCAGCCCCCGGGTCATGAGTTTCTCAATCAACGCGATAATGTCCGCGATGCAGTTGGTGGCCCGGGGCGTTTCATGCGGCCGCAAACAGCCCAGCGCCTGGAAATCTTCAAAAAAGGCCGATTCGTATTTGGCGGTGTAATCGCGCAGCGAAACGTTCGTTTCCGCAACCCGGCGGATGATTTTGTCTTCCACGTCAGTGATGTTCATGACATGGCGGACAGAATAGCCTTTAAATTCCAGGCAACGCCGGACCAGATCGGTGAAGACGAAAGTTCGGAAATTTCCGATATGGGCAAAATCATGCACCGTCGGCCCGCAGCAATAGAGGCCGACGCGTTTCGCGTCCGCCTCGACGGGGACAAACTCCTGCAAAGATCGGGACAAGGTGTTAAAAAATCTCAACGCCATTAAGCAGTGGTATCCTTACCCACCCATTAATTCAATCCCAGGTTGGATATTTGCATAAAAATGATTCCAGTGATTTTTTCTTCTGCCTTTCCTGTCTTCGCAGCTCGTGGTAATAAGTCCGCGCTGATGGACGCCACTCAAAAACGGATTGCAGACGACGCCCAAAAGCGGCTTGGCCCCAGGGTTTTTGCCATCGTGGCTGGACTTTTTTTCTTCGTGGCTTTGGTAAAATTCGGCACACCGGTCATTTTGGACAACATTTTACTGCCGCCGGAAAACGCGCAGGCGGCTGTGTTCGAGTCTTGGCAGCTTAAATGGGGTTACTGGATGATGCTTCCCCTGTTCGCGGCGGGTTTGGCCGCTGTGCGAGGGCAGAAGCTGAGTTTTAGCTGGATGTTGATCCTTCCGCTGGTCTGGCTGGCGTGGCAATTCATTGCCGCAAGCCAAAGCGTTGGCCCCATGCTAATGTCCGTCCCCCTGGACAATCTATCGCCTGAGCAATTGGCGAGGCTGGAGAAAAACTATCGAATGCTGCGATTGGTCACGCTGGAGCATTTTTCGGCCTGTGTCGCGTTGTTTTACCTGGGATACTTTACGATGAGGGGTGTTCGAAGTCCGTGGCCGGTCTGGACGGGCATTGCGCTGGCCTTGTGCTGGATATTGCACGCGGGTTTGGAACAGCATTTTGGAGGATTGGAGGCAACCCGCCGAATGGTGGCTTCGATGAAAGAGAGCGTGGGATTGCCGGCAGGCATTTTGAACGATCCCGACTACCAGAAAAAAATTGCCAGTAACCGGATTTTTTCGACCTTCTCCAGCCCGGACGCCCTGGCCGGCTGCATTATACTGCTGCTGCCTATGACGCTGGTTTTTCTTTGGCAACTGACGCCGAAAGTCCGGACGAGCGTGCGCCGGGCGTTTGTGGTCATTTTGGGAGGTTGTGGACTGGCCTGCTTGTATTGGTCGGGTTCCAAAGCGGGATGGCTGGTGACACTTATCGTCGCTGTGGTCGCTTTGGGGCATTCCGCGATTGCGACGAAATGGAAGAGAATTCTGATTTGCGGAGTCCTAGTGTGCGGTGTGGCGGGGTTTGGGCTGCGATACGCGGGGTTCTTTCAGAAAGAAAAAAACAGCATGGGCGCCCGTTTCGCTTACTGGCGTGCGGCCCTCAAGATCGTGGAAATGCACCCATTGCTTGGAACCGGTCCGGGGACTTTTTCAATCTTTTACGGGCAACTGAAACGGCCGGACGACGAAGCGACCAAGCTCTGCCATAACGATTACTTGGAACAGGCCTGCGATTCAGGTCTTCCTGGCTTCCTTGTCTATACGGGAATGATTGTGGGGTATTTATGGTGGCTATATCGTTATCGGACAGGTAAAAGCGTGAGAGAATTCACCATTTTTTATGCAGTTTGGCTTGGGGTCGCAGGCTTATGCTTGCACAGTGTGGTTGAGTATCACCTTTACGTGCCGAGCCTAATGTGGCCGATGTTCTTTTTGCTGGGTTGGGCTATGAGTTTGATGGATTAACGATAAAGTTTTAGTATTTTCTGGCCATAATTGAGCAAAAAATCGACGTTGTCTTGCTGTCCTAAGGTTGAAATTAAAGGCTTGACGCCACTTGACTGCATCCTTTAAGTTCAACGCAATTGAAAATGATGATTAAAGCAGGGTCGAGTGACGGAACTGCCTTTTTTTTCGAGGAGCGTTTTGAAGAGCGACCGAATCTGAATCAAGGAGCCTTATGGATTTGAAAGATATCAAGGCCATCATTGACCTAATGCGGAAGAACGCGCTTTCTGAATTTGAGCTGGAGCGCCAAGATTTCAAAATTAAGCTGAAGCGAGGGGTTTCTGGGACCGTCGCTCCTGTTGAGGAACCTAACGCCACCCCTTACGTGGCGCCGCCCGCCGTAGTCGCACCTGGGTTGCCGGCAGCCAGCCCTCCGCCCCCTGCGGCTGCGTCTCCATCCCTGCTGGAAATCAAATCTCCCATGATTGGCACGTTCTATCGCGCGCCTTCTCCGGAATCTCCGAACTACGTGGAAATCGGCACGGAAGTGATGCCTGAGACAGTCGTCTGCCTGATCGAAGCAATGAAAGTGATGAACGAGATCAAAGCGGAGGCCAAAGGCGTTGTAACGCACATTCTCGTCGAAAATGCCAAACCGGTCGAGTTTGGCCAGCCCATGTTTCGCATCCGGCCCAACTAAGCCGGAATAATCCGTCAGGCGTTGTTTTACCCATGTTTGAAAAAATTCTCGTAGCCAATCGAGGCGAAATCGCCGTGCGCGTTATCCGTGCCTGCAAGGAGTTGGATATCCGGACTGTGGCGGTTTATTCCGAAGTCGATGCCAATTCCATGCATGTGCAGATGGCCGATGAAGCCATTTGCATCGGCAAAGCCGCCAGCAGCGAAAGCTACCTGCGGATTGACCGCATCATAAGCGCGGCGGAAATAGCGGACGTGGATGCGATCCATCCGGGCTATGGGTTTTTGTCGGAAAACGCGCACTTTGCCGACGTATGCGAGAGCTGCAACATCAAGTTCATCGGGCCAAATTCGCGGGCGATGAATGCGTTGGAAAACAAGACTTCCAGCCGGACCCTGGCGAAAAAGGCGGGCGTCCAGACTCCACCCGGTTCCGATGGGCCGGTGGAAAATGAACAGGACGCCCTGGCCACGGCCAAACGAATTGGCTATCCGGTCATGATCAAAGCCATCGCGGGCGGAGGTGGACGGGGGATGAGGGCGGCGCACAACGATGTATCCCTGGTCAAAGGTTATCATACCGCCCGCAACGAGGCCGAGAAGGCCTTTGCCAATTCCGGTGTTTACATAGAAAAACTCATCGAGAATTGCCACCACATCGAATTCCAAATCCTCGGTGATCAACGGGGCAACATCATCCATTTGGGCGAGCGAGATTGTTCTGTCCAGCGCCGCAATCAGAAACTGGTCGAGGAAACGCCTTCGCCGATGATCGACGGCAAATTCAAGGACCTGCGAAAAAAAATGGGCAAGGCGGCGGTTCGCATCGCCGAAGCCGCCCATTACACCAACGCGGGCACGGTTGAATTCCTGGTGGATGAACAGGGCAATTACTATTTTCTTGAGGTCAACAAGCGCATTCAAGTCGAGCATCCCATCACGGAAGAAGTGACGGGCTTGGACATGGTAAAGCTGCAAATCACCATCGCCATGGGCGAACCCATGCGCATATCGCAGGGGGACGTTCGTATGCGCGGTCACGCCATTGAATGCCGCATTAACGCGGAGGATCCGTTCGACGACTTTCGTCCCTGCCCGGGGCGGGTGGAAATGTATTATTCACCGGGTGGACGCGGGACGCGGGTGGACAGCCATGTCTATGCCGGTTACACCATTCCCCCGAACTACGATTCGATGATTGGAAAATTGATCACGCTCGGAAAAGACAGGCGCGAAGCCATGGACAAAATGAGCCGATCTTTGGGCGAATACATGATTACCGGGGTCAAAACAACGATAGCTTTCCAGCAGGCCATTATGCAGGACCCGAATTTTCGCCGCGGAGTTTATACGACCAGCTTTTTGGAACAATTGCTGGGCGGTGCCCGCCGCGAATTGATTGAGGAACAGGCCTGATTTTGATCCTAATCTAATCCTATTTTTCTCCCGGATTAAGATTACGATTAAGATTAGGAAAAGATTATGAAGCCGCTGGAACAATGCCGCCTTTACACCTTTATTGACACCGCCTGTCTCGGCGGGCGCAAAGCTGCCGAGGTTGCCGCGCAACTCTGTGACGGCGGGTCGGATTTGATCCAACTTCGCGCCAAAGGGGCGACCGCCGACGAAGTCTGCCGCCTGGCCGAAGAAATTCAGCCGGTGCTCCATCGGGCCAATATCGGTTTGGTGATAAACGACCACTGGGGAATCGCCTGCAAAATTGGCGCAGAGTATTGCCATTTGGGACAGGAAGACTTTTTCGGCGCAGGGCGGGCGGAGAGCGCAAATCAGCTTTTGGCAGAGTCGCCTCGGCGAGGCGAGTTTGGACGGCTCGGCGAGCCGTCCCTACCTCAGAGGGAGGTTGCTTCGTCAAAAGCTGATTTGCGCCCGGGGACGGACGTGTCTGGGGCCGTTTCTGCATCGGGGGAGCGATCAGGCGCGGGTGTGTCGCCGCAGGTCCCTTTGTTGGGGCTTAGCACCCATGCGCCCGCGGAGGCGTCGCGCGCGCTGGCCGCCAAGCCGGCGTATGTTGCCATTGGCCCCGTCTTTCCCACAGCCACCAAGCCGGAGGCCGCGCCGGTGACTCTGGACTACGTGCGGTGGGCAGCGACGAACATCCGCATCCCCTGGTTCGCCATAGGGGGAATCAATCTGGGCAACATTGGCGAAGTCCTCCATGCCGGAGCGACGCGCATTTGCGCCATCTCAGCGATCCTCAACCATCCCCGCCCCGCCGAAGCCTGCCGACAATTCAGACAACATCTATCCAGCGTTTCTTGAATGCCGAAGCCCGGCTACGGCACCGTTATAACATAGTATTGAGCCGCGCTTGTCGCCGGCATGTCCGTATATACATCCACGCCGCCGCTAAAGGTGTTGCTGGTGAGCAAGGTCCAAGTGGTATTCACCGGCGTCCGGGTCGGATCGGTGGAAGTCCAAAGCCGATAACCAGAGGCTGCCGCGCCGGTGAAGTTTAATTGGAACTGGCCGCTGCTCACCATGCTTTCGGAAATGAAAACTGGAGGCAAGGGGTTTACGGTCAAGACGGTTTGGGCGGTACTTGGGGCAACACCGTTTTCAGTCGTGATGGGGGTGCTGACTTGCAAGGTGTAGGTGCCGCTGTCGCTTTGTTGCACGCCCGAGATAATCAAAGCGCCGTCTATAGCGACGTTAAAGCGACCGCCGACAACCAACGGGCCGGAATGGACGCCATTATTGGTCTGCCATGCGTAAGAAATGGGAACGGCTCCCGCCACAGCGGTCGAAGCGAGCGAAACGATTTGCCCGCTGTTTGCGGCGATGCTGGCTGGGGCGTAACTGGTAAATTGCGGGCCCCCCGTCACGTAGGCCCAATTGGTGCCAATGCTCAGGGAGTTATAGATGATTCCCGAAGGAGGTAGGGAGGCGTTGTTTTGGCAATAAGCCAGAAAGAAAAAGCCGCCTGCATCGAGCAAGGAAACGGAGTTGCTGGGGCTGGTGGAGGTGTTGGCGTTGGGCTGCGCGGCAGCGCCAAAGCTGGCGGCGGCTGGGTCCACCCAAATGCGCTCCACGTCAGCACCTGTTCCGCCGTTAAACTCATAGTCCAAAACAATAAAATGAATGGCTGCGGGCGAAACGGCGGCAGCCGATGCCAGACCGGCGCCGGAGGTGTTGTTGTTATATCCAATACCCGGCTTCCAAGTGGTTGGATTTGATGCGCTGCCAGCTCTGGCATTGAACTTCTCAAACACCAAAGGTCTCATGTTTTGATTTGCGCCGGTGGGACTGGGAAGCTGGGAAGAGGGGAGAAAACCAGCGGTCCAGCCGAATCCCTCGGACTGCCCTTGCCCATAAGTGTCTCCGTTGCCGGTTAAGGCAGGCACATCGACGAAAAACGACACGAAAATTTTACCGCCGGCGATGTTGGAAACAGGACTGGCAAATTGCAGGCAGGCACCGATGCCGCCCAGAGGATTGTTGGCAAGAAGATAACCCGGAGTCCAGATGCTGTTGGTGCGGGTGTCATTCCCGGGAACCAACGGCCCGGGAAAGCCTGCGGGAAGATTTGGGGCCGGGGTGTCGCTGCTGCCTGCGCCCGTGAAATAGTTGGTGACATAAACATTTGAATTTGCCACCAGATTCGCCGGCGTTTCGTTCGTGTACGCGATCCAGCTTTCGCCGGATGGAGCGATATTTCCTCCCAGCAAGGAGCCGGAAGAGCCGTAAGAGGCAAAGTTATCGTAGGCAGGCAGGGCGTGGAGGGAGATTGACAGAGTGAGGAAAGCCGGGAGAGCAATTAGTTTTTTCATAATCACGGAGCTTTACTGCCAAAACTGTGTGTTCATGGTTCACGGACTGGGCTGAATGCTTAAACGATACAGCAAACGCCTGGCGCGATCAAGCTTTATTTTCCCCATTGACGCGCCAATACTGTGTAGTCGCCGACAACCCAAGAAGCGGAGGGTCGAGCGACGGAGGGCAGGGTGCCGTCTCAAGGCAAAAATGCCGAAAATGAGTGCTTGCCAATCGGGCGGGCCAAGTCTATTGTCTCCCTCCTTTTGGACGCCGTGTGAGCGGCGGGCGGTTGAATTGAATGTGGCTCGCCGCCGTCACAGGAACATTATACTATGGCAGTTAGAATTCGAATGAAGCGGGTCGGAACGAAGAATGCGCCTTATTTCCGCATTGTGGTGGCGGATTCGCGCAGCCCGCGCGATGGCAAGTTCATCGAGGAAATCGGCACCTATCAACCGCTCAAGAAGGGCGACAACTACAAACTGGACCTTGAACGCGCGAAATATTGGGTCAGCAAAGGAGCCCAACCCAGTGAAACAGTCGCCAGCTTTTTGAAGGCCCTGAGCAAAGCCGCCGCGCCAGCTTAACTATTTTGCCTCATGCAAGCATTTCTGGAGTACGTGGTCAAAGGTTTGGTCAATCACCCGGAGGCCGTTACGGTCACCCCGGTGGCCAAGGACGCATTGACCATTTATGAACTGCGGTTGCATCCTGATGACGTGGGCAAGATCATTGGCCGTCAGGGTATGACGATCAACGCCCTGCGCTCGCTTTTATTGGCGGGCAGCGCCAAGAAATCCTTGCGCTGCTCCCTCGAGATCGTCGAGGACAAGCCGCCGGCCTAGCTTGAAAATTGATGTGCTCACTTTGTTCCCGGAAATGTTCACGGGACCGATTGATGTGAGCATTGTCCAGCGGGCGCGCAAGAACGGGTTGTTGGATTTGCGGGTGCATAATCTTCGCGATTACACGCATGACAACTATAAGACGGTGGATGACCGTCCTTTTGGCGGCGGGCCGGGGATGGTGTTGAAGCCGGAACCGATTTTTGAGGCGGTAGAGGCTCTGGCCGGGGAAAAGACCCGGGTCGTTTTATTCAGTCCGGCGGGCCGGACGTTTGACCAGAGCGCGGCGCGCGAATTGTCAAAGCACGAAGCGTTGCTTTTTATTTGCGGGGCCTACGAGGGCGTGGACGAAAGGGTGCTCGAGGCGCTGGTGGACGATGAATTGTCCATTGGTGATTATGTGCTGACCAATGGTTCTTTGCCAGCCATGGTGGTAATCGACGCCGTAACGCGTTTGTTGCCGGGGGCGCTGGGGGACGACCAAAGCCCCGTGGACGAATCGTTCAGCCAGGGATTGCTTGAATATCCGCATTACACGCGGCCGGCGGAGTTTAGGGAGATGAAAGTGCCGCCGGTGCTTTTGTCGGGCAATCATGCGGAGATTGAGAAATGGCGGCGCGAACAGGCACGGGTGCGGACGCAAGCGCGGCGGCCGGATTTATGCGACAGGAAGCCGGATGCCGGGCAATGAAAGAAATGATTTATGAACCAGGTACTATTAGACAAAATTGAAACAGAACAATATCGCAAGGACACCGGCAGCTTTGAAGTCGGCGATACCGTGCGGGTCCATACCAAAGTGGTCGAAGGCGACAAGGAACGCATCCAGATTTTCTCCGGCGTGGTCATTGGCCGCCGGGGGCACGGGTTGAATTGCACATTCACTGTCCGGCGCATCAGTTACGGCGAGGGCGTCGAACGCGTTTTTCCCCTGCACTCGCCTCGTATTGACAAGGTCGAAGTGGAACGCAAAGGTTCCGTGCGCCGTTCCAAACTGACTTACCTGCGCCAGCGCATCGGCAAGGGCGCCACATTGGTCAAGGAGAAGGAGGGCCGCGTGTCCGCCAAAGTCGCTGCCGTGCCCGCACCCGCGACGGCGCCCATCGTGCCCGCCACGCCCACGCCCGCCGCTGCGCCGTCCGCCGAAGCTGCCAAGTAGCCGCGACCGCAGTGGTGGATTGGTGAGGGACGGCATTTCGCTCAGGCAATGTCAGGACGAATTAGCGCGAATGAAGAATGACGAATGAGTCCGGCAAAGTCACCGTTGGATGATCTGCGTATCGAGCGCGGGCCGGACAGAAGGCCGTCATCGAATAAGGCTTGGCTGGTTATTATCGTGCTCGCGGCGGCTTTGCTAATCGGCGCAACGCTGTGGTGGCATGGGCGGTCCGAGATTGTGGAAGTGCATACCGTCGTGGCCCGATCCAGGAGCAGCAGCGGGGCCGATCGGGCGGTCCTGCACGCCTCCGGCTACGTCACCGCGCGACGGAAAGCCACGGTATCGGCCAAAGTTACCGGCAAGGTGACCGAGGTGCTTATCGAGGAAGGCATGAAAGTCAAGGAGGGCGAGGTTTTGGCGCGGTTGGACGTTTCGAATATCAGAACCGGCCTGGACGTCGCCCAGGCGCAATTAGAATCCACGCGCCTGTCGCTGCAAGAGACCCGCGCCCAGCTCAAACAAGCCGATTTGGAGTTCAAGCGCGCCACCGAGCTGTCCAAAGACCACATTAACTCGCAATCTGACGTGGACAAAGCGGAGTCCGACGCCATGACCCTCCGCGCGCGACTGGCCCGGCAGGAATTGGACATCACTACCGCGGAGCGCCAGGTGACGCTGTGGCAGCAACAGATGGAGGACATGATTATCCGGGCGCCCTTCGAAGGGGTGGTGACCACCAAGGATGCGCAGCCGGGCGAGATGATTTCACCCGTTTCCGCCGGCGGCGGATTCACCCGTACTGGCATCTGCACGGTGGTGGACATGAATTCGTTGGAAATTGAGCTGGACGTCAACGAGAGCTATATCAATCGCGTCGAGCCCGCCCAGCCGGCAGAAGCCGCGTTGGACGCTTACCCAAACTGGAAAATTCCCTGCAAAGTCATCGCCATCATTCCCACGGCCGACCGGCAGAAGGCCACCGTCAAAGTGCGGGTGGGATTCGATAAACTGGACCCGCGCATTCTACCCGACATGGCGGTAAAAGTGTCCTTTCTTGAAACAGCCGCCGCCCCCTCCCTCGCAACGGTCATCGTGCCGAAAAACACCCTGCAAAGCCAGGACGGTCACGACGTGATTTTCGCGCTGCAAAATGGCCGCGCCGATCGGCGCGCTGTCACCGTGAGCGACACCGAGGGAGATGACGCGGTGTTGAGTGCAGGCGTCGCCGCCGGCGAAAAAGTGATTGTCGATTGCCCCGCCGGCCTTAAAGATGGGACGCTAGTGAAGGAAAAAAACCATGAATGAGAATGACAAGCCCAACGGCGCATTGGTGCGGGTGGATGGAGTGGACAAGGTTTTCCATCGCGGCAGCGAAGATATTCATGTGCTGGACAATTTGAGTTTGCAGGTCGCTGACCGCGAGTTTCTGGCCTTGATGGGTCCGTCGGGCTCAGGCAAAAGCACGCTGCTCAACCTGATCGGCGGGTTGGATCGGCCCAGTAAAGGCTCTGTGTCGGTCGGGCAGGACCGGATTGACCAGCTCTCCGACCAGCAACTGGCGCATTGGCGGGCGCGGCATGTGGGATTTGTTTTTCAACTTTACAACCTCATGCCGGTATTGAATGCGGAGCGAAACGTGGAATTGCCGTTGCTGCTCACGCACCTTTCCAAATCCGAACGGAAGAAGCACGTGGCGACGGCGCTGGAGGTGGTGGGATTGTCGCATCGGGCCAAACACTATCCGCGCACCCTGTCGGGCGGTGAACAGCAGCGAGTCGGGATTGCCCGGGCCATCGTGACCGACCCGACGCTCCTGTTGTGCGATGAACCGACCGGCGACCTGGATCGCAAGGCGGGCAATGAGATCCTCGATTTGTTGCAGGCGCTTAACCGGGAACACGGCAAGACCATTATCATGGTCACACACGATCCTCACGCCTCGGCCCGCGCGCAACGGACGGTTTATCTTAACAAGGGCCAGTTGGGCAGCGAACCGGAGAAATGAAATTCTTCCACCTCATCTGGGGCAATCTCAAGCGCAAGAAATTGCGCACGCTGCTCACGATGCTGTCGGTGGTGGTCGCTTTTGTGCTGTTCGGTTTTCTCTCCTCGATCAAACAGGCGCTGACCGGCGGCGTGCAAATGGCGGGGGCGGACCGTCTGGTTGTCCGGCATAAGATCTCCATTATTCAGCTTTTGCCTGTCAGTTATAAAGCGCGCATGGAGCGAATCCCGGGCGTGGTCCTGGCCACGCATCAAACGTGGTTCGGCGGCATTTACCAGGACCCGAAGAATTTTTTCATGCAATGCCCGGTGGTGCCGGAGGAGTTTTTTGCCATTCACCCGGAAATCACTCTTCCGCCCGAGCAGATGAAGGCTTGGCTGAAAACTCGCACCGGGGCCGTGGTGGGCCGCAAAACGGCGGAGCGTTTTCATTGGAAAATCGGTGACCGAATCCCGATCCAATCTGCCATCTACACCCGCGCCGGGGGCAATCGCACCTGGGAATTCGATCTGGTGGGCGTCTATGACAGCAAAGAAAAATCGGCGGACACGACTCCGATGTTTTTTCGCTACGATTATTTCGATGAGGCGTGCGCCACGGAGTTTGGCAAAGGATCGGTGGGCTGGTACACCATCCGCGTCAAGGACCCCGCGCGGGCGGCGGAAACGGCGAAACTGGTGGACCAGGAATTTGAAAATTCCGACGCCGAAACCAAAACGGAGCCGGAAGGCGCTTTCGTCCAGGCCTGGGTCAGCCAGATCGGCAACATCGAATTGATCGTGGCGGCGATTCTTGGCGCGGTGTTTTTCACCATCCTGCTGGTGACCGGCAATACCATGTCCCAGGCCGTGCGCGAACGCACCGGAGAATTGGGCGTGCTCAAAGCCATCGGCTTTACCAACAGCCAGGTGGTCTCGCTCATTCTCGTCGAGTCCTGCCTGCTTTCTGTTTTGGGCGGCGGCTTTGGCCTCGGGCTGGCCTGGCTTCTCATTTCCCGCGGCGACCCCACCGGCGGGATGCTGCCGCTGTTCTTTTTCCCCGTGCGCGATTTGGCCATTGGCGCGGGTCTCTGTTTGGCGTTGGGATTGGCTACGGGAATTTTTCCCGCGTTGCAGGCTTTGCGTCTCCGTGTGGCCGATGCCTTGCGCCGCATGTGACCCACTGGCCCTATGAACTGGTTTTCACAAATTGCATCCATCACCCGGTTTGGGTTGCTGAGCATTCCGAAGCGGCGCGGCGCGGTGGCGGC
>Ga0182030_10011788_pt1 | contig 17601 bp, 21 predicted proteins | sample 812S3MmetaG_FD_121299 | JGI IMG/M metagenome (GOLD analysis project Ga0182030, IMG submission 121299) | Permafrost microbial communities from Stordalen Mire, Sweden - 812S3M metaG (Illumina Assembly) | ecosystem: Environmental > Terrestrial > Soil > Wetlands > Permafrost | place: Sweden...
CCCGCGCCTGGAACCGTCAGGTCAATCGGCATCGGGTCAAGATCAACTGGCAGTTCACCCGTAAGAGGGCACGCGCAAAGTTCGGCTATAAAAGGAATCTGTTTATGCGGTCAAAGACCTAGTCGCTCGAACTCGCATAAGTCGTTTCAATGATGGCTTTCTGCATGGCCCAGAAGTTTTCCATCGGCGTGTCCAGTTGCACATGGTGAGTGGGGGCTAGGATCAGGCCGCCATTCCTTCCCATCGTTTTCAACCTTTCCTCGACCTCCTGGCGAACCTCTTCGGGCGTTCCAAAGGGCAGAGTATGCTGCTCATCGATGGATCCCCAAAAACAAAGATTCTTTCCAAATTGCCGTTTGATCTCGGCAGGGTCCATGGAGGCGGGCTGAATGGGGTTCAGGACATCCACGCCGATTTCGATCAGTTCGGGAATAATCGGTGTAATCCGACCGTCGGAGTGGTAGGCGATTTTCACATGCGGGTTGATGGCTTTCAGCTCGGCAATGAAATTGGCCATGCGCGGCTTAAGAAACTTGCGCCAACAGGCAGGGGAGATGATCATGGCGTTTTGCCCGCCCACATCGTCACCCGTCCAGACCATGTCGACGCCCATCTGCACAAGGCGCTTGGCCGCGGTCAAATGGTAATGGTAGGGAATGTCGAGAATCCTCTCCGCGATCTCGGGATTGAGCGCGAAGTCCATCAGGGTTTGTTCCAGCCCACGCAAGGCCCAGGCGCATTCAAAGATGGTCGTCACGGTGACGCCCACAATCCAGAATTCATCCTGGAAGTCCCGCAGAGTCCGCGCGGCATCCTCGTAGAGTTCGGGGCGAGTGGGGTCGGGGGGACGGTAAGTATCAAGCGCCGCATCCTCAGCGAGGGGGTGCGTGGCCATCTCCGTGTAGCTCCCCCTGCCGAAGCGGGTGGTGTACTCACATTGCTTCCACCCAATCCCCCACTCGTCCGTGTAATTGCCCGCTTCCTGGTAGTAGCAATTCGCCCAGCCAATCGATGTCATGAGCATATCTTCACCAAGAGTGCGCTCCAGCTCATATGTGTTTCCCCCGCCGAGCGGGTTGTGCGCCTCGCCATCCTGCTTCAGCATGTCCAGGCGGAGCCGGGAGGCAAACTCCGGAGTGAAGCTAATCTGCATCGGACACCTGTCCGCTTGCTCGTGATTGAGCGCCATAAGAACTCTGTCCCTGTGCTTCATCGCCAATCCCTTCCTTGCCGCAACCAAGGCGGCGTGAAATCCGCAAGTAATGTGCCCCATGGTTCGTGTCTCAGTTTGATGTAGAGGCGGCTTTATGCCGCCATTTGGCGAGGTGAACTCGCCGCTACATCATCAAACTGAGACACTGCGGACCCCTGTTCATCGCGTGGGGAACGGACAAGCAAATTCGTAGCTTCCTGAGTCGACATCGTACACCGAAGCATCGTTCTCCACGCGCAGGAACTTGACACCCTCCGAGTGGCCGGCGGGTTTGCCGCTTTCGCGCACGGTTTCGGCGTCTTTCGCCGGCACGAAGACGGTGGCCGTGGCATTGGGCGGCACCACAATCTTCCAATGAAACTCCCCTTCCCGGATCTGCCAACTGCTGGCGATCTTACCCTGGGGCGAATCGAGCGAGGCTTTGGCGAAGGTTAGCCCGGGGATCACCCGAGGATGCATCAGGATGTTCTTGAAACCGGGGTGCTCCGGATCGTAGGTGATGCCTGCCAGGCTTTGATAGAACCACGCCTCAACGTCGCCGGTCTGAATCAGCAGGGCTTCGCTATTCATGCCGGGGTCGCGCGTGTCCATATCATAGCGCTCCCAAATGGTCGTGGCACCCTTGGCGATCATATAACCCCAACTCGGCCGCTCCGTGCGCGTGGCGATGGTAAGCGCCACATCGGCGTGTCCCGTTTCCGTAAGCACTTCCAAAAGCCACTGCATTCCCAGCAAACCCACGGTCGAGTATCCGTGATGCTGAATCATGATGTTATCCACCAGGTTCTGGATAACCTTGGGGCGAGACTCGTCCTGAACAAGGCCAAACGCCAGTGGCAGCACGTAGGAGGCCTGGGTGGCGCTTTCGTATTGGGAGGTCTGGGGATTGAAAAACCGCTGGTTGAAACCGTCGCGAATCTTGGCGGCAAGGTCGGTGTAGTGCTTTTCGTCCTCCGGCTTGCCCAGTCGCTGCGCCGTCCGCGCCATAAGTTTAACGTTCAGGTAACAGTAGGAAGTCCCAATAAGGGGTAGGCTGGTAGCTCCCTCGTCCTTCCCCTTCCCGTCCATCGATGCGGTGTCGCACCAATCTCCGTATGTCACCTTGTCAACGGTATAATCCGGCTTCAGTTGGTGGGCGCAGTACTCCACCCAGTTTTTCATCGGCGCGTAATTCACTTCCAGGATGCGCCGGTCGCCATAGAACGAGTAGTACCAATCCGGGATGATGGTAAGGACGCTGGGCCAGGGAATGTCGCCGCTATAGAACGCCCAATAGTCCGGAGAAACATCGGATTGCTTGCCGTCGGGCTGCTGATCGAGGAAGACATCGTTAATCCACTTTTCGTAAAACGCGGCCACGTTGAAGTTGAAGGCTTCGCCCTCGCTGTCTTTCGCCGTGTCGCCCGCCCAGCCTTGCCGTTCGTCGCGGTCGGGATCCAGCGGGACGCCGTTGCGCATGAAAATGCGCTCGCCCCACCAAACGTTGCGATAGATATGGTTGAGCAGGGGCATGGAGCACTCAAAGGAGCCGACATGATCGAGGTTGTTCTCCACCACGAGTCCGGCAAACTCATCGGCGGTGACTTTCCCCGGCAGGCCGGTCACTTGGACGCGGCGGAATCCCTGCCCCCGGAATCGCGGGCTCCAGGTTTCCACGCCCACCCCTTTGAAAATGTAGGTATCCGTCGCCAGCGCGCTCCGGTTGTCTTGGGAGCGAAGCGAGCCATCGGGGTTAAGACTGTAAGCCTCCCGCATTTTTACCACCGTGCCTGCGGGAGCAGACGCGGTCAGGCGGACCTGCCCGTAGAAACTTTGCCCAAAATCGACCAGATAGGTTCCCGGCTTGGTTTGATGGACGGAAACAGCTTTGAGCACCTGGGTGTCGCGGGTCGGTTCCACCATTTGAGCTTGGAGGCGCCCGCCGGGCGACTCCATCAAGTCCACGTTTTGCCAGCGGGAGTCCTTGAATCCCGGTTTGTCCCAGCCCGGCATTTCCTTGCGGGCGTCGTATTCCTCGCCGTCGTATTCATTGTTCGTGAGCGTCGGGCCGTCCGCCGTGACCTTCCAATCACCGTCGCTCACCACGCGGTCGCGCGTGCCGTCGGCATATTCAATTTCGAGTTGGAGCAGTAACCTCGGGTAGCCGTAGGTCTTGAATTTTACGGGATGCTCGTCGCCTGCCCGGGGAGCGAAAAACCGCCCGTTGCCCAGAACCGCGCCCAGGGCGTTCTTGCCGGGCTTAAGTTGGCGGGTCACATCAAACGTCAGGTAGAGAATCAGCTTGGAATATTCCGTAAGGGCAGGGTCCATGATGTGATCCCCCACCTTTGCGCCGTTCAGGTAAAGGTCAAAGAACCCCATGCCGCTCACGTATACCATGGCGCGACGGATCGCCTTGGGGGCATCGAACTCCCGCCGCAACATGCGAGCGGGAAGGCGCGTGCGCCCAGAATCGTGCGGGCGCGTCTCGTCCCCGCCCTTCAAGCCGATCCATTTTGCCTCCCAGTCGCTCGCATGAAGCAATCCCATACTCCACAGAGCAGGTTCGCTCCACGCAGAAGACTTGCCATCCTGGTCCCAGATTCGGACCTTCCACCAGCACATCTGACGCGATTCCAGAGGCTTGCCCCAGTAGGCAATGTTGTGACTCTGGTCGGAGCTGACTTTGCCGGAATCCCACAAGTCTGTCTTGCCGCCACCGAGCGCTTGTTCCGTCGAGCCAACCTGAATTTGGAACGCCGTCTGTTTCAGACCGCGACCGGCAGTTGGAGCAACTTGCAACACCCAACTGAGCCGGGGAGTTGTGCGGTCAATGCCAAGAGGGTTTTTGAGATACTCACAACGCAGATCAACGGGATGTAATACCGATTCCGCCGCCAGAGATTGTGAGCAAAATATCGACGTGATGATGAGCAAATAAAAGAATGATAGGTTTAGTGGGTGTTTCATGCGCGCCAGTGTACTCCATTTCGATTACGGCAGCCATCCCGGCTCCAAGAAGCTGTCCCACGGTGGAAAGTGCGAGTGTGCGACGAGCAGGGAAAGCCCCCGGCCTAAAGCGAACCGGCGGATTGGGTCCATGGGAGTGCTCAGCCCCGGTGATTGGCCACGATTGGCAGCAGCGTATCCGATGGGAACCGTTGGGCACGACGGAATAAACGCAGATTATAAGTCCGCCACCCTTGCGCGTAGCTATGTCGTCCTGCACTACATCCGGAATTGGGCGAAGATTCTTGACTAGCCAACTGGGCTGTGAGGACACAAGTCCAAAAGCAGCCTGAATCGGCACACATGCTACAGCCAGCCAAAACTTGTGGACGAGTACAAAATCGGTATAAATTGAGCGTTCCGAACGTGCTTTTTAGCGACTTCGCGTTGCCAACCGACCCCCTTCTTGGTATTACCGAGATGAAGGGCTTTGGAAGCGAAGTCACAAAGGGAGAGGAATTGCGTGATTCGGTCGATGATCAGATCGTGACTCCCTCCGGAAATCCTCTGATGCCACCGGGTGAATTTACTTTACTAGGCGTTGATGATTTGGAACGGGCTCTCGACTGACCGAGGTTACGACTGGAATATGGGATTATAGCTGTAAGATTCTAAACCACAATAAGGAGAAAGAGTGATGACAAAACGAAGCGCAATTCAGGTGACGGCCATCGCGATCCTTATGGGGCTTGCCAACATGATCCCCACGGATGCCCATGCGAAGCCCCGGGGCGACAATACGCAATGCAGAGAAAGAATGAAAGGCGCCAAGACGAAAGATGACAAAATGGCTGGTGACAAGATGGCCGAGAACAATACATTGAGGCGTTTTGACCCTAGATGACCAGCGACAAGATGGGGATTGAAACAACCGAAGTGCAGATGATGGGTAAGGCGGGCGACGAGGGCAAGATGGGCGAGCCAAAGATCTAGGCTCTTGATCCAATAAGCGGGGGGTCGGAGCCACAAACCGTCCCCTCCGAATTTCAACTGCGACACTGGAGTTGGCGTTGTTCTTCCGTCCAAAAATGCACGTCGAGGATTTCGAAGCCGCCGCGATGCCTCATTTGGCTGACCTGTACCGGTCCGCTTCTTTGTTAATCCGGGACTCGTCAGAAGCCGAGGACTTAGTGCAAGAGGTTTACCTGGAGGCTTGGAAGTCGTTTCACCGGTTTGCGCCGGGAACGAACTGTCGGGCTTGGCTGTTTAAAATTCTGTTTCATCGACTCCACCATTTCAGGCGCCGGCTGATTAAGGCATCCCGGGTGGAAACGTTCGCGAGTCCGGGGGAAGAGGAAAACTTTATGGCCGAACCTCCGGTTCCGCAGGAGATCCGAGATGAGGATGTTCTTGTGGCTCTCGAAAAGGTGCCTTTGGACTTTCGCGAAGCCGTCCTGATGGCGGACGTCGAGGAGTTTTCGTACAGAGAAATCGCTGAAACCATGAGGATTCCTTTGGGAACCGTCATGTCGAGGTTGAGCCGGGGGAGAAAGCTCTTGCGTGCCGAATTGGCTGAGGTTGCCCGGTCCTTTGGAATCAAGCAGCGGGGAGAAGCGGCGGGACAAGGTGGATCCGTATGAAAGTGCTCAATTTTAACTCCCAGCAGTGTGAACGGGTGCGCCGGCAACTTGACGCGTATCTTAGTAATGAGCTTCTCGTGGAAACGACGAGCGAGGTATTGAGACACCTGGAGAGCTGCGAGTCCTGCTCACACGAGTTGGATGCGCGGACGCGTTTGCGGAAAGCCTTGCGGAAGGCCGCCGATCAGCGGGTGCCACCAGAGCATTTGAGGGAAGTGATTAGCCGACGCCTGAGGAGGGAGCAAAATGGGTTTTTCGGGGAATTCCGCGTCATACCCTGGGCGGTGGCACTAGCGAGTCTTGTCTTGGTGGTAGTCGCCGCACAGCAGGGACTCCGATTGGAGCGCGGCAGGCAACTTGTTTCGAGCGTCCTGGCCATTGGAGTCTCGGATCATATTCAATGCGCCATCAAGGGTCACAACTACCCCGAGGTCGCGAATCCTCAGGATCAACTCCGCAAGAAACTCGGAGCCGAGTACGCCGGGCTGCTACCCATCATCCAGCAAAAGCTTCCGGGCTTTCAGGTGCTGGAAGCGCACATTTGCCAACTGCCGGGTAACCCGCGAAAGTACATTCACTTCATCACTCGCGGGCAAGGAACGATTCTTTCGGTGACACTCACCAAGCGAGACGGAGAAAGCCTCCCCGTCCAAAGGCTTCTGGTGACCAAGGATTTCAGCGGCTCCGATCTATACCACGCAAAGCTCGAGGGCATGAGTGTCGCAGGGTTTGAAACAGATGAGTACTTTGGGTTTGTGGTTTCCGATCTCGGCCAAAACGAAATACTCCGGCTTGCGGCAGCGATCGCTCCGCCACTGCGGGACGCGTTGGATCGGAGCATTGGAACTAACACGTCGGCAACTCCAGTGTTTCTGGTCGACTCCGTTTCCTCGGACTTGGCCCGGAAAATCGAGTGAGCAAAAGGAAATATAGATGAAGCGCCACTATATCGCCAGTATATCATGCCTGGTTGGATTGTGTTTTATGGCCTGGATCAGCCCTCCAACCGGGGAATTCGCCTCGGGACTGACGGATATCAAGTCCTCACAAAGCGAAGGTCGAGCAGGTCGCACTCCGGTTGTAGTGGAACTTTTCACCTCAGAGGGATGCTCCGACTGTCCACCTGCCGACAAGGTGCTTTCATGGCTGGCGAAGAGCCAGCCAGTGATGGATGTGGAGATCATTCCTCTAAGTGAGCATGTCGATTACTGGAATCACCTCGGGTGGTCCGACCCTTATTCTTCATCTGCCTTCAGCGATAGGCAACGCAGCTACGCCATCGGCCTGCGCAGCGAGGTCTACACCCCACAAATGATAGTGGATGGGACGGTTGAGTTTGTGGGTAGCGATGCCAACCGGGCGCTGAAGGCCATCACCGATGAATCGAATGCGCGTAGGGTAACAGTTAAAATTCGACCGACCAGCTCGACCACTGCTGCCGAAAAAAACTTAGTCTCCTTTTCCGTCCGAGTGGAGAAGCTTCCTCCGCTCGACCCAAAGACCGAAGGCTTGGTGTTCATGGCCGTGACTGAAGACAATTTGCAGTCCAGCGTTGTACGTGGAGAGAATTCGGGGCGAACTCTTGCCCACACTGCGGTGGTGCGCGAACTGAAGACGATCGGCAAACTGGATGCTCGCCCGGACGCGGCCTTTGTCGCTGAGCCCTCCATTGACATTTCCAGGGGATGGAAACGTCAGGATCTTCGGGCCATCGTATTCGTCGAGGCTCAAGGCAGTCACAGGATTGTGGGAGCAGCGGAGACAAATCTTCCTGCTCTCTGATGGCTCCGAGTCATGCAGCATCGCAAAATGAATGATGTCGGAATTTATTTTCAGAGAGGAGCGTGCTATGGCTGGCCCAAAACTTGTCGTAATCTATCCACCGCCCAAAGGCGTCGAAGCCTTTGAGCGCGTATACCAGAAAGAACATGTGCCTATGGCAGTCGAGAAACTGGCCGGGAAGACCAAGATCGTCGCAACCAAAGTGGTGGGATCACCTCAAGGGACCCCGTCCATATACCGTATCGTCGAAGTACATTTCCCGTCGATGCAGGCGCTCCAAGCGTGTGCGGCGTCCGAAGGCGGGAAAGCGACAATAGCCCACGCCTTCGCGATTTCCACCGGTGGGGCGCCCGCTATCCTCGTAGCTGAGGAAGAGACGTTCAATTTCGTTTGAGAGGCGCAACCGGGGCCTGGGCAAGCTGCCCGCCAGCAGCCTTAGGAGGTGGAAATGTTGAATCTTGAAGGTGGACAAGACACGCTATCCCGTAGTTTAAATCGAAGGGCATTCATTGTGGCATCGGTCTCGGCGCTTGCCGGCCTGGGCATCTTGCATTATCGAAGGCTGGAAGATGTGGAGGCCGAAGCGGCGCCTGCCTGGCCGTCGAAAATGGTTCAGGTCGTGGAATTTTCCGATGCGGGCGTACGGCAAGGCGTCGTAGTCGTCCCGATGATCATCAAAAGCGACGAGGAATGGCGGAAGCTGCTGAGTCGGTCAGCGTACGACATTACGGGGAAGGCAGACACGGAGATGGCATTTACCGGCGCCTACTGGAATCTCCACGACAAAGGCCTGTTTCGCTGCATCTGTTGCGATACGGCCCTTTTCAGCTCCGAGACGAAGTTTGACTCAGGCACCGGCTGGCCCAGCTTCTGGGCGCCGATCGGCAAAGAGAATATCGAGGAACTCGCCGATAGTAGTTGGGGGATGGAGCGGACGGCGATTTCCTGCCGCCGGTGCGACGCTCATCTGGGTCATGTGTTTAACGACGGGCCGCGGCCCACCGGACTTCGCTATTGCATAAATTCGGTAGCTTTGCGATTCCTCAAGTCAGCGTGAACGCACTAGGCAAGAATCGGAGTCGATCCTCGGTCGACTTGCTTGATTGAGCGCCGAAAGGTCGAGTGCCTGCGGGTTTGAAGAATTAAGACATTGAGGTCTTGCCATGACGATTTCTAGCTCAGACCGTTTTCACAACTTCCTTTGCGTGCTCGTTTTGGTTTCTATGTCGGGATTGTCGGCCTGCTCGCCTGCCCACGGACACGTTCCACCTATTGCCGGTGAGTCGCCCTCTCCCAACGCCCAGGGCAAGCAGACCGCCGTCTTAGCTGGAGGCTGCTTCTGGGGCGTGGACGCTGTGTTTAAACACGTAAGGGGTGTCATAAACGTGATTTCGGGATACTCGGGAGGGAACGCTTCGACAGCGCAGTACGAGACGGTAAGCAGCGGTACAACCGGCCATGCTGAATCGGTGAAGATCACCTATGAGCCGTCGCAGATTTCATATGGTGAGTTGCTGCGAGTTTTCTTTTCCGTGGCGACGGATCCAAGTCAGTTGAACCGCCAGGGGCCGGACGTGGGAACGCAATATCGCTCGGTGATTTTCTATGCGAATGAGGATCAGAAACAGATTGCGTCGGCCTATATCGACCAACTGAACAAAGCCAACGTTTTCGCTGGCCCGATCATGACCCAGGTAGTCCCCCTAAAGGAATTTTATCCGGCGGAGGAGTACCACCAGGATTTCCTTGAGCGCAATCCCACCAACCCCTATATCGTTTACAACGACATGCCGAAGTTACGCGAGCTGCAAAAACAGTTTCCCGATCTCTATAAGTGATAGCGAACGTGCATGGACAACATGTTGTGGACTCGCGTGGAGGAATGGATTGGCGGCAAATGCTTCCTCGTTGTTGAAGGACCAGAAAAGGAGCGGTCATGTCAGACGTGATCTACACATCCAAGGTGCACATCGAACGCGAGTCTGGCCCACTGCGCGTCGCTATATTGCCTGGGGAGCCACAGCCCGTTGCGTTCAGCGTGCACGGGGCGATCGCCGAGCACTATAAGGTTAATCCGGCGAGCATCACGGAGCCTCACGCCTCCACTCTGGATTACGTGATTGCAGCGACCGCCGGTTGAATGATGGGCACCTTCGGGGGCGCGCTGGAGGCGCGCCAGATCGATGCCAGTCATGGCAGGCTCACCGCGGAAGTAACCGGTGAGGTGGAAAAGGAAGATGGCGTGCTCGTTATTCGCCGCATCCATGTGGCCATGCGGCTCGTGGCGCCGGAAGGAGTTCGCGAGACCGTTGAGCGCGTTCACGGCATGTACGCGATGCGCTGTCCCCTTTATCGGACATTGCACAACGCCATTCAGCTTACGTCTTCCTGGACCCTGGACACGCGGGGGACCGAGTAGGTATGCCTATGGGCGGTGAATTTAGAATCCTCTGGAAAGTAGGTTAGTATATGACTGCGAAACCCCGAGTGTCGAGACCGTTGCGCCGCGGAATTGACTATCGCCTCCAGGCACTACCTTGGACACGCCTCAGCGCGCGCCTGCTGCCGGTGCTGATCCTCTTCTCTGCCTGTGCGGTGACATGGGCGCAACAGGCCATCAAAACCGGCCCGGAGGTCGGTTCTAGCGTGCCTTCGTTTGAGGCGCCTGATCAAAACGGTCGATTGCAGAACCTGAAAAGTATTCTTGGCCCGAAAGGGGCCCTGCTGGTATTTTTCCGTTCGGCCGATTGGTGACCGTTCTGCAAAACCCAGCTCGTCGAGCTGGAACAGCATGTCGGTGATATCCGCGCCCAAGGCTTCGATCTGGCCGCGATCAGCTATGACAGCGTGGGGGTGCTCAAGAACTTTGCGGACCGAAAGCATATTACCTATCACCTGCTTTCTGATCCCGATTCCAAAATTATCCGCACTTTCGGGATTTTGAACGAAACCGTTCCAGCGGATTCTATGGCCCATGGCATCCCTTATCCGGGAACGTACGTAGTCGATACCAGTGGCAAGGTGGTCGCCAAGTTCTTTGAGAACGACTTTAAGGAGCGCATTCCGACGCTTGAGATTCTCGACCAGGTTGGGGGCGCGCGCGGCTCGGCGCAGGCTGCCGTGGAGGCTAAGCAGCTCCGCTTAATGCCGTCCGCGAGCACGACCGTAGTCCACCCAAATCAGCGGGTGGCGCTCTTCCTGGACATCGACCTGATGCCCAAGATGCACGTTTACGCGCCAGGAGTGGAGGGCTACATCGCCATCGAATGGAAGATGACAGGGACGGCGGCCAAGACCTACCCAGTGAGTTATCCGGCGCCGGAGAATCTTCGCTTGGAGGTCATTAAGGAAACCGTACCCGTGTACCGCGGCCACGTTCGGCTGGCGGAGGACGTTGTCATCGGCCCGGAGGCACAGGTGAAACCCAAGCTGAACGAGCAGGGGGAGATGGTCCTCGAAGGTTCGCTGCGCTATCAGGCTTGCGACGATCACGAGTGTTACATCCCCGAGACCGTCCCGCTGAAGTGGATATTCAAATTCGAGCCGCTCGATCGCGAGCGCGTTCCCCCGGAGATTCAACACAAGCCCAAACCCTAAGGACGCGGAGTGGCTCCGGAACGGGAGAGAGCGCACGATTGAAAATTAGTAGGCGGGTTGCGGCGGTGCAGGCCATTCCGCGTTTTATGCATCGCCAACCTGGCCATCGTTTAAGGCTGGCAGTCCGCGCCGGCCCCTCCAAGTTTACTTAACCAAGCTGTAACTTCTTCCGGGACCCCGTATCTAACCATTTGGTAGTATCAGCCCTGCACCGGACCGCAGAGGAGGCGCAGTGAAACCCATAATTCGGCGAAGCCTGATCGGGACACTGGCGGGCGCGGCGGCCTCGGCGGCGCTGGTTGCAACCGCTGGTCACGTTGGCCTATACCTGCCGTTTGGCGCGGCGATCGGCGCAGCTTTTTCGGCCAGCCCGGGGCAAGCCCGGGGCGCATATCTCGACAATATGATGGCGGCGGGAGCCCTCGGTGTACCACTTTGGGGAATTTTCAGCGTCATCGCTTTACCGTTGCTGTCGGGACAAATGCCGGAGTGGAGCGCCGCGCAGATGCGCGAGCACTTTCCCGCCCTGGTGGGATGGGTACTCTATGGCGTCACGCTCGGTCTGCTGGGGCAGACTTTGAACGACGTCGCTGAGCGCCTGCTCGGCCCCGAACCGGCACCCAAGCCTGCTACCCCGAAACCAAAGAAACGCATCCTGATTCTTGGAGGCGGCTTCGCCGGGATGAAAACGGCAGAGTGTCTGGAAAAGGAGCTGGCTAAAGATCCGACGGTTATCATTTCTCTCGTCAGTGAAACCAATGCCTTGTTGTTCACGCCGATGCTCGCGGAGGTGGCGGGCAGCAGCCTGGAGCCGAGTCACATCAGCACGCCTCTGCGAACCACGCTGCATCGCACGGAGTTCGTCCGCGGGCGCGTCGCCTCGGTCGATCTGCAAAATCGGTTCGTCGTCCTCGACGCGGACATGGGCGGAAATGAATGCTGCCACAGCGAGCTTGCCTATGATCAGCTTGTTCTCGCACTCGGGGCGGTCTCCCACTATCTCGGGCTGACCAACGTGCAGAAACTTGCATTCGACTTCAAGAGCCTGGTGGACGCAATTCGCATCCGCAACCACGTGATTGAGATGTTCGAGCGGGCCGACCGCGAAAACGACCCGGCGGCGCGCCGGTCGCGGCTTACCTTCGTCGTTGCCGGCGGAGGCTTCGCCGGTATCGAACTCGCCGGCTCCCTGAATGACTTCGCCCGCGGCATTCTCGCCGACTATCCCAATCTGTGCGACGAGGACGTGCGAGTCATTCTGGTGCATTCGCGTGACCGAATTCTGCCCGAGCTAAGCGAGTCCCTCGGACGTTACGCACAAGGCCGCATGGAAGCTCGCGGCGTCGAGTTCCGCCTGAATACCCGGCTGACCGACGCCCGCCCCGGCGTGGTTGTGCTCAGTGATGCGGAGGTTCCCGCCGAGACGCTGGTATGGACGGCCGGAACCTCGCCAAATCCTTTGAGCAAGTCTCTGCCCGTGGGGAAAGACAATCGCGGCGCGGTGATCGTAGACGCGACACTTGCCGTGCCTGGCCACGCCGGAGTCTGGGCATTGGGCGACTGCGCCGCAGTGGTGGACGCCAGGACCGGACGCCCCTGCCCACCGACAGCTCAGTTCGCCTTGCGCGAAGCGGCAACCCTCGCGAAAAACATTTGCGCCAGCTTGCAAGGCCGTCCGACCCGCGGATTTCACTTTGACTCTCTCGGTGCCCTATGTGTGGTGGGCCACCAGACGGCTTGCGCCGAGCTTACAGTGCCGTTTGCGCACAACAAATCGATGCGCTTCTCCGGACTGTTCGCGTGGTTGCTGTGGCGGGGAATCTATCTAGGGAAGTTGCCGGGCTTGGAGCGCAAAATTCGAGTACTGGTTGATTGGACGGTTGAGCTCTTCTTCCCGAGGGACATCGTCCAGACTATCGACTTGCGATAGGAGAGAAACCACGATGCCTGCCCCAGGACCGCTTGCCGCGCTGAAGATTGAAACCAAGCCGGGGATTCCTGCGCGGGTTGAGCCCGCTCTTGGCTTGGCTGCCGGGCTCGCCGGAGGGGTGGTGCAAAGCTTGGCGCTGGGCACACCGGTCACGCACGGACTGACGACCGGCGGCCTGTTCGGCCTGGTCTTCGGCATCCTCTTTGTGCGGCGCGCCACCAGCGCCGGAGCAGGCCTGATCTGGGGACTGGCGGCCGCCTTCCTGATGTGGCTCGTCTTCCCCGCCGGGCTTCGGCCGTGGTTCTCCGCGGGCGGCCGCTCGATGGCTGCGCTGAGTGATGCTCGCGACCAATTTCCGCTACTCGTGGGTTACCTGGTATGCCTCGGAATGCCGGTGGGGCTTGCCCTCGGAATTCGGGGCGGTCTACTTTCGAACGCGGCGGAGCCGCATTTCCACGGGGGGCGAGCCGTCGTGGCAGGCGCCTCGGCCGGCTTGCTGGCCGGTTTCATCTTTAATCGCTGGATGTCCGCAGGCAACTTCTTCCCGCTTCTCTCGGGTCTGAGCGAGCTGCCCTCGCGGGCCTCCAGCCTGAGCCTGCAATTCGGCATCGCAGTTCTGATGGGCATGATTTTTGGCCTTTTATTTCAACGCGACGTTCGCAGTTACGGTTCGTGCATGGGCTGGGGCGTAGGGTATGCGATTATGTGGTGGTTCCTCGGCCCGCTCACGATTCTGCCATTGCTGTCGCACACTCCCCTCGATTGGTCCGCCGGGAACGCCAGCGCCATGTTCGGTGCTTTGGTGGGCCACATCCTCTACGGGTTGATCCTCGGCGTGAGTTACGCCACTCTCGATAAAATCTGGGTGCGGCTGTTTATTCAGTCGGATCCGCTTAACCGCGAAGCCCATGGGCCTGGATTGCGCGTAATGCAGTCGCTAGGCTGGGGAGCCGTGGCGGGGTTGGCTGGTGGAACCGTATCGAGCCCCATCATGTTGGAGACGGGAGTGCTATCGAAGGTCATGGGCCTGGGCACCAGCCTCACCAGCCTTGACGGACTAATTGTCCATTTGCTAGTCAGTTCCCTCATCGGGATGACCTTCGGATTGCTGTTCCGCAATGAGTCCTCGAACCTTGGGGTTGGCGTTGCATGGGGATGGCTGTTTGGCCTGATCTGGTGGTACTTGGGGCCGATGACACTCTTGCCGCTTATGCTGACGGGTGTTTGCGATTGGAGCACCGATGCGGCTTCGGCGCTGCTTCCATCTCTGATCGGTCACCTGCTGTATGGAGCCGTCACGGCGTTCGTTTTCTTGCTACTCGAGCGACGCCATACCCGTTGGCTATTCTTGGACCCACGCATTGCCATACGTGAGCGCCGTAGGTTGCGGCCGGTGGGAACACCCGCGCCCGCACTCTGGTTTCTGGTTCTGGGCCTCGGCGTCCTGTTGCCGATTTTATTGGGTTGACGGTTGATGACCAAAGCTTCAATTCCCCGGTAGGATTATGCGAAGCTAAGTGCAGACTATAAACAATCCTGTCGGCAATGCGATCATCCATTGTTCGCATCGCAATAGTGGGGGAACCATGAACCAAATGAAAATTCAGCTACGCCAAATTTCGTTGTCGACATCCGAGGCGACCATTCGGACGCACCAAGTCCTGATTGACAGGCCTCTGGAGAAGGGTGGCTCCGATGCGGGGCCGATGGGGGGCGAGTTGTTCCTTGCGTCGATCGGCGGATGTTTTATGAGCAACCTGGTCGCCGCGATCAATGCGCGTAAGGCAAACATTTCTGAAGTCCGAACGGACGTAATTGGCATTCTTGCCGAAGCACCGACTCGATTTTCCGCTGTGGAACTGCAGGTCATCGCCAAAGGTTCAAGTGAAGAGCTTGAACACCTAGTCGTAGTCGCCGACCGGGGCTGCATTATGATGAACACCCTGCGCGGCAAGGTTGAAGTTCGCATCCTTACAAGTGTTGCCATGTAAAACCTCCAGTTTCCAGAGGTAGATAGAATACCGTTCCGCTTTATCATCGATTCGTTCGCCAACAATAAGGGCATGCCTGCCTTAATGCAGCTTCAGTGGGATGAAGAGAAGTAAATATTTATCCAAATAGCGGAGCTATTATTTCCGTATTCCTCGGGTATGGCTAGGCACGCGCGGTGCCAATCAGCGCCCGGCAGTGAAGAGATTCCGATAGCGCGTGTGAGTCAAGTCAGCGAGACTCGCCAGTTGCTTCTCAGCCGAAGGCACTCGTGATGGATGTCGAAGTGGGCAGGCACGCCGCCGCTGGGCAGTTTTCACAATCTCCGCGCACTTGCGCTGGCGTCACCGCGCACGTAGTGCCCGTTTTTACCTTGATAAACCAGAGCTAGATCTGAGCCATTCCGCCATCCACACATATTTCACTGCCGTTCACGAAGGTGGAGTCATCGGACGCGAGAAATAGCGCCACCGTTGCGATCTCTTCCGGGCGTCCAAGCTCCTTGCGAGGAATTCCCGACCGGAAATATTCCTTCGCTTCTGCAGGAAGATTTGCAAGAGCGTTGGTAGCGATCGGTCCCGGGCTAAGCACATTGACGCGAACCCTGCGCTCTGCGAGTTCCACCGCCCATGATCGCGCGAAGGACCGCAGAGCCGCCTTGCTTCCCGCATAAACGCCCAGCCCAGCCATACCCTTGAGGTGAGCGATCGATCCGTTCATGATAATGGATCCGCCATTCCGCATCATGGGCAGCGCCTTCTGGACCGTAAAGAGTGTGCCACGGGTATTCAGGGAGAACATGCTGTCGAACTGCTCTTCTGTGATCTCCCCCAGGGGCGTGCGACCGCCATGACCGGCGCTGGCAAACACTACATCGATATAGCCCTTCTCCCGCTTGACCGTCTCGTAGAGCCGGTCGAGATCAGCCAGCTTCGCCGAATCGCCTTGCACTCCGGTCACATTATGCCCAATCGCCTTGACGGCTTCGTTCAGATTCTCTTCCCTCCTCCCTGTGATGAACACGTACGCTCCCTCTTCGACAAACAGCTTTGCCGAGGCCAGCGCCATTCCGGAGGTTGCTCCGGTGATCACTGCCACTTTTCCATCCAACTTACCCATGATTGCCCTCCTTTTCGCTCGATTAGAACCGTTGAATGCTTATTCGCTGATCTGTGCTTGAGATTGCTTGAGTGCTCGGCCATCGCAGCGAAGGTGAGGGAAAAATTGCTTCGCCTACAGCCTTCGTTAGACGATCACCTCGGAGGCTTTTCGGTAATGCTGTTTCGGATCGCTGCCAGAGTCGCATTTGAATCGAACTCGATACCATGAGAACCGGTTCGCACTCCGAGTTCGAGCCAGAGCTTATTCAGGTCAACCCGGACGGGGCTGTTCTTCCACGTGTTGTACAGACCCGACAGGACCGTCGTTCCCGTTGCTTCGTCTCCGACAGCCAGTACTCTCTCAATCGGCCACTCGGTATCGATTGTTGCCCGGGCTGCAACAATCGCGCGAAGAGCATCCTGCAGTCCTTTTCGATTCTGGGTAGCTTCTCGGATTCTGATGTCGGCAACAAGACAAAACATGGCACCTCCCCAGTAGGTGCGGCCCCAGGTGTGTGCCTGGTTGAGACCCTTGTCTCCGGGCCCAGGCTCGCCATTGGGCATTCCCTGCACCATGCCCTCCCACGCCTGTTCAGCCGTCAATTGACCTGCCTGGACCCGGGCGATTGGTTCGACATAAGTGGCCAACCCTTCCTCTAGCCAGTGCGATTCGTCCGGGAGCGAAGAGAGGGCCATGTGGACAAATTCGTGCGTCATCGTCCAGTCCGAATTCAGGTCGTTTTTCGTTACACCACCCCCGAGCCGCATCCTCGAAAAACCTTGAACGCCGTCGATGTCTCCCCAGGTTGTTCCATGAATCTCCCTGCCATCTCCCAGGCTTTCGGCAGCGCGCACTCGAGCGCGTTCAACCGGAAAGACTCCGTAAAATGCGGTTACGGCATCGGCAGCCCTTCGAACCCATTCGAGAACGTCCTCCGGCCGGAGGTTGGAACCGTTCAAGCCAATATCTACCTGTATTTCCCGTCCTCCGGGTTCAGAGACATGCCAGGAACTATCGTCCCATCGGGCGACCGCAGCCGGGGCCATGCGAGCGGTGCCTTCGGCCGAATGTCTCATAGATGTGGCGACCAGGGCCAAGAGAACAACTGGAATGATCATTTATTCGATTCCCGCGATGGATTGAATCCTTTGAGCCCATAGTTGAATCTGAAGGTACGTTGCACAAGCCATTGGAGTCTTGACGGGGCGATTGGTTACATCCAACCACGATTGAAAGTTTCACCCCTGCAGATAGAGCCATCGAGGTGCCTCCTGTCGGCGGCGACAGATCTGTTACATCTATACAGAGCGTCTGAAGTAATGCAGCATAATTCGATTGACTCATGGGCCCCTCTTGCTCGTAGAATGCGGCAGGAGGTGGAGCCATGCGAAAGCTGGAGATTTCCGATGTTGAGGTCATGC
>Ga0182030_10011789_pt1 | contig 17601 bp, 12 predicted proteins | sample 812S3MmetaG_FD_121299 | JGI IMG/M metagenome (GOLD analysis project Ga0182030, IMG submission 121299) | Permafrost microbial communities from Stordalen Mire, Sweden - 812S3M metaG (Illumina Assembly) | ecosystem: Environmental > Terrestrial > Soil > Wetlands > Permafrost | place: Sweden...
ACGCGTGGATCCGCACATTCGCAAACTGGAGGAGTTGCCGGCCCGCGATTCACAACTGCTGCGGGGCGAGCGGTCGAGCACCATCTTCACGGTGAACGGGGTGCGGTTTCACTTCGACGGACTAAGCGGCCAGAAGACCGGGGCATTTCTTGATCAGCGCGAGAACTATGCGGCCGCAGCGCGCTATGCGCACGGCGAAGCGCTGGACGTCTTCACGTATCAAGGCGGATTTGCGCTGCATCTGGCTCGCGTGTGCGAGAGCGTTGCCGCGGTCGATTCCTCACGGCCGGCGCTGGAGGTTGCCGAGCAGAACGAGCAGCTCAATCGCGACCAGCATCGTGCCGGCGAGATCGAGTGGATCGAGGCCAACGCCTTCGACCTGCTGAAGGACTACGCCACCGCCGGCCGGCAGTACGAAACGATCGTTCTCGACCCTCCGGCGTTTGCCAAAACCAAGCGCGCCGTGCCGACTGCGCTGCGCGGCTACAAAGAACTCAACCTGCGTGCGCTGAAGATGCTTCGTCCCAGAGGCATACTGGTCACGTGCTCCTGCTCGTTCCGTGTGAGCGAAGCGGAGTTTCTGGAGATGCTGGGCTCGGCCGCAGCCGACGCAGGACGAGTAGTCCGCGTCCTTGAAAAGCGCGGCGCCGCACAAGACCATCCCGTCCTGCTGAATGTGCCGGAAACGGCGTATCTGAAGTGCGTGATCAGCGAAGTGCTGACTTGAAGCCAGCGGTGCCCGCGACAGCGGGAGCTTTCTGTCTGGCTGAGAACTTCTTCCGGTAATAGCTCTTCCAAACGCGGATGCCGGGCACTCCGACCATCGCTGGCCACAGCCACACCCACCAGGCATTGCCGAAGTGAGGCCCGAGATTAACAACGGAGAAGGCGGCGACTGCAGCAATATAGCTGGCGATCATGCCGCTCATGTGCTCAAACCACCAGAATTGCTTGTCGGAGGGCGGATGGACGAACAGCAGTATTGACCGGCCGCCCAGGAGCATGCCGATGCAGCCCAGTACGATGGGCACCAGGCGCGGGAGGCCGGTTAACATGTGCGGGCGGATGGCACCGATTGCGGCCAGCGAAGCGCTTGTCATGAACGTGATGAGAGCGGCGGCCCAATCGATCACACGGGCACGTCCGCCCCTCGCCAGGTCCTTCAGAGACAGGACACGATAGCCCGCGTAGGCGGCATAAAAACTGAACACCGCGACGAGCGCCAGGAACAGAATCGGCAGCAGGATGGATAGGAACAGGGCGCTCGCGGCCACCACGGCCATGGCCCAGAAATAAACCTTCCCCCATTTGCGATGGGTCTTTCCGCCCTTCGTCGTCAGAAGCGCGACCGGAGCGCAAACGAAGGCGACAATGCCGCTGGCGATGTGGAGCCCGAGAGCCGCCTTCAGGTAGACAGGCCAGGCTGGGTGCACCGGATTCCCGATGCCGAGAACGATGGCAACGATCAAAGCTGTCATAAACACCTGCCGGTGCGACTGTATCGGTGGGTAGGTACGTGACCAGGGCCTTATTAGTTCCAGGTGAGTAGTTGGCAACTCGGCAACTTGGCGCGCCGTAGTCCGTGCGGGACCTGAAGGGCGACTCTTTCCTGATCGGCGAACGCGGCACCGAAGCGCCGCACCACCTGAAACCGACTTTCCCAGCCCGAGGGGTGCCACAGGGCAGGCAATCATCGACCCCGCTTCTAACCCTTGAATCCTCGCGGTCGGCATGACCCGGCATCAAACCATCCTTTACAAGTTACCCGCGGATTCCATTCAAAATATTGAAAAATAACAACTTGAGCTTAATTTTTCCAATACAAGAAGACCGCCTTTACATAAATTGACATTTATACGCTCATATTTTATGATTCTTTAGCGCTAACAAATGCATCTGTTCTGTTAGCGATGATCGTACAGACCCAAAGTACAGATCGCACATTAAGTTATCGATTAAACGTTTGGAGGATTTGGACCATGACAATTTTGACTCGTTGGGATCCTTACCGTGAGTTGAGTTCACTGCAGAACCGGATGAGCCGGCTGTTCGAGGAACAATACGGCGGTGGCCGCGAGGAATCGCTGACCGCCGGGGCGTTCGTGCCCGCGGTCGATATCTACGAGGACGAGCACGGCATCCAGTTGAAGCTGGAAGTGCCCGGCATCGACGAGAAGGACCTCGACATCAAGGTCGAGAACAACGTCCTGAGCGTGAGCGGCGAGCGCAAGCTCGAAAAGGAAGAGAAAGAAGAGAACTTCCACCGAGTGGAGCGCCGTTATGGCAGCTTTACTCGCTCCTTCACGCTGCCGAACACCGTCAGCACCGACGACATCAAGGCCGACTACGATCACGGCGTGCTGAAGATCCGCCTGGCAAAGCGGGCCGAGGCCAAGCCGAAGCAGATCAAGGTCAACATTGGCCAGAAGTCGATCGAAGGCAAGAAAGTTGAACCTCAGAGCCAGGGCCACGCGGCCTGAGGCAGGTTTCGCCCCTCGGGAGAAATTTCCTGGAGGGAGACGAACTGGGGAGTTCGAGGGAGGCGGGTGCAAATCTTGCCTCCCTTTTGTTTACCAAAGGGAACTCTCCGGGGGGCGAGAGCAGTTAAGAAATAGTTGCCGGTAGCCAGCCTCCAGTTGCCAGTATGATTATCCTGACCGAACGAGGTCGGAAATCTTGAACGGCCTAATCGCTTCTTTGCAATGATGACTGCTGACGCTGGTTACTGACCACTGGAGTTTACATGGCAATCCGTTGGGACAAATTAACTGTCAAGGCGCAGGAGGCAATGCAGCGGGCGAACGATCTCGCCAGCGAGCATGGCAATCCTGAAGTGCAGCCAGTGCACATTCTGGCCGCGCTGGTCGAAGACACCGAAGGCATCGTCGCACCGCTGCTGGAGCGCGTGGGGCTTCATGCCTCCGCGGTGCAGGCTGAAGCGATGCGCGAGATCGAGAAGCTGCCGAAAGTTTCCGGCAGCGGCGCCACGCAGGCGCATCTCTCCGACGTTACTTCCAAGATGCTGGAGAACGCCTTCAAAGAGGCGTCGAATTTCAAGGACGAGTACGTTTCCACCGAGCACCTGCTGCTCGGCATGACCAAGCTGAAGCGCGACCCGGCTCAGGAGATCCTGGCGCGCGGCGGCGCCGGCTACGACAACATTCTCCGCGCTTTGACTACCGTGCGCGGCAATCAGAAAGTCACCGACCAGAATCCGGAGGCGAAATATCAGGCGCTGGAGCGCTATGCCAAAGATCTGACCGAACTCGCGCGCCAGGGAAAACTCGATCCCGTCATCGGGCGCGATGAGGAAGTGCGTCGCGTGGTGCAGGTGCTGTCGCGCCGCACCAAGAACAATCCAGTGCTGATTGGCGAGCCCGGCGTGGGCAAGACTGCCATCGTGGAAGGCCTGGCGCAGCGCATCATCTCCGGCGACGTTCCCGAACAACTGAAGAATAAACGCGTGGTGTCGCTCGATCTGGGCGCGATGCTGGCGGGTGCTAAGTATCGCGGAGAGTTCGAAGACCGCTTGAAAGCTGTGCTGAAGGAGATCGAGCAGTCGCAGGGAAAGATCATTCTTTTCATCGATGAGCTGCACACGCTGGTAGGAGCGGGCGCGGCCGAGGGGGCAATCGACGCCTCGAACATGCTGAAGCCGGCGCTCGCGCGCGGCGAGTTGCGTGCCATCGGCGCCACCACGCTGAACGAATATCGCAAGTATATCGAGAAGGACGCCGCGCTGGAGCGGCGCTTCCAGATCGTGTTTGTGGGCGAGCCCAATGTGGAAGACACCATCGCCATTCTGCGCGGGCTGCGCGAGAAGTACGAAGTGCATCATGGCGTGCGGATCAAGGATTCGGCGATTGTGGCGGCGGCGACCATGTCGCATCGTTACATCTCCGACCGCTTTCTCCCCGACAAGGCCATCGACCTGATCGACGAAGCCGCGGCCTCGCTGCGCATTCAGATCGACTCCATGCCGACTGAGATCGATCAGCTGGAGCGCCGCGCCACGCAACTCGAGATCGAGCGCCAAGCGCTGAAGCGCGAGGACGATGCCAACTCGCGCGAGCGGCTGGCGATCGTCGAGAAAGAACTGGCGCAAATCAAAGAAAAGGCCAACGCGCTGAAGGCGCTCTGGAAGCAGGAGAAGGAAGCCATTGCCAAGGTGCGCGAACTGAAAGCGCGCATCGACCAGTTGAAGACGGAAGAAGTGGAAGTCACGCGCAAAGGCGACTTCGAGCGCGCCGGCAAAATCAAGTATGGCGAGATACCGCAGCTTGAGCAGCAAGTCGCGAAGCTGAGCGCGGCCATGGACGGCAAGCAGTCGCGCATGTTGAAGGAAGAAGTTGACGAGGAAGATGTCGCCAAGATCGTCAGCAAGTGGACCGGCATTCCGGTGTCGAAGATGCTGGAAGGCGAAGTGAAAAAGCTGGTCACAATGGAAGAGCGGTTGAAGGATCGCGTCGTCGGACAGGACGAAGCGATCCTGAGCGTGGCCAACGCAATTCGCCGTTCGCGCGCGGGACTGAGCGATCCGCGCCGGCCCATTGGCTCGTTCATCTTTCTGGGCCCGACCGGCGTGGGCAAGACTGAGTTGGCGCGCGCTCTGGCGGAATTCCTCTTCGACGACGAGCACGCCATGATCCGCATCGATATGTCGGAATACATGGAGAAGCACTCGGTGTCGCGGCTGATCGGCGCACCTCCGGGATATGTGGGCTACGACGAGGGCGGCCAGTTGACCGAAGCCGTGCGCCGGCGCCCGTATGCGGTCGTGCTCTTCGACGAGATCGAGAAGGCGCATCCCGACGTGTTCAAGATCTTCCTCCAGATCATGGACGACGGCCGTCTCACCGACGGCAAGGGACGCCATGTCAGTTTCAAGAACACGATCCTCATCATGACCTCGAACATCGGATCGGTGTATTTGCAGGACCTGGGCGTACATCACGATGCCGAGCAGATAACCGAGGCGCACAAGCAAGTGATGGAGGCGCTGCGCGCGCATTTCAAACCTGAGTTCCTCAACCGCGTGGACGACATCGTGATCTTCAACCCGCTGGGCAAGGAGCAGTTGGTGAAGATCGTCGATCTGCGGCTGGAGGACCTTCGGAAGCTGCTGGCCGATCGCAAGATCTCGCTGGAGCTGACGCCGGCGGCCAAGGAGTTGGTCTTTACCGAAGGCTATGATCCGAACTACGGCGCGCGTCCGCTGAAGCGGGCCATCCAGCGCATCGTGCAGGACCCGCTGGCCATGAAGATCCTCGACGGCGAGGTGCTGCACGGCGATCACGTAACCGTCGACGCCGACAAGAAGCAACACAAACTGACCTTCAAGGTGGCGAAGCGCATCGCCGAGCCGGCGAAAGTGGCAGCCTCGAAGTAAACACCCGCATCTGACGAGCGGCACAGCCGTCGGCTGTGCCGCTTTCTTTTCCACACGACAACCCCCCGATCCTGCGTTTTCCCACAATGGAATCCGGCACTCCAGTGCCAGCCGATTCTTCTTGACCCCGCGACTATCGCTTCATAGAATCTCGGCCACACAAACTCGGGCCTTGAACTCGACCACTCGCGAAATCCGAAGCGATTGTGCCTTCTCTCCGCCGTCGCGTAATACGCCGCGCGATCGTGGTTGTCCGCGTTCTGGGGAGGGCGGACTTCGCCAGCCCAGCGAGTGGAACCCTGTCAGGATGCTCGTCCCATTTTCTCGAAAGGAGCAGTTATGAAGGATCCGCAGGGAAGTTCTGAAGGTATTCTGCCCGTTGGCGACCATGACACTCAACGCAAAGAGGAAGAGCGTCGGAAACTCACGGGCGCAAACCCGCCGGGTACCAGTCGACGCTCCTTCCTGGGCCAAGTCGGTATCAGCGGCGCCGCAGCAGTGGCACTGGCTGCCATTCCATTCGAACCGCTGATTGAGGGAAAGCACGGGGAGGCTGAAGCCGCGGTCGTGCAGTATGGTTCTGGCCGCCGTGCCAGGGATAGTTACAACTACCGCCAGGACACCGCCCGCAAGGAAGAGATTGATGTTGGCGAACAGCCGGACAACGGCGATTCGCAGCGTTTCACGGACTACAGCGGCAACTATAGCAAGTGCCTGCAGCACCAGTATCTCGGCATACCGGTTTATTCCTCTTACCAGAGCATGCTCCATGCCTTGCAGACAGGTCGGTTCTCCGATTTCCAGAACATCCTGCTGGGAAATCCGGGCGGCGCGAATTCTACCTCGGCCTTGAACGGCCCGCAGGGCTCGCTGGCATTCGACCTGGAAGGCCTCGACTCCCACGCTACCGTCATTCCACCTGCGCCGAGTGTAGCCAGCGCGCAGACCGCGGCCGAACAGGTTGAGCACTACTGGGCCGCGCTGATGCGCGACGTGAACTTCACCGACTATGGGACAAGTTCGCTGGTGGTTCAGGCCTGTGCCGACCTGAACAACATGTCCTACATCAGTGGAAATCACAACTACGAGTTTCCCTACCCGGTCACTTCGCAAAATCTATTCCGCGGGCAGATTATTGCCGGCGACGGTCCGGTTCAGGGTCCGTACGTCTCGCAATTCATGATTCAGCCAACGTTCTTTGGTGCGCAACTGCTGACTCAGCAGTTTCAGCGTTTCTTGTCGGTGGGCGAAGGCGGAGCGGACTTCATGACCGATCCCACTGAGTACCTGAACGTTCAGAACGGTCAGCCGCCGAGTGGCAGCCTGTCTTTTGACCCGACCTACCGCTACCTGCGAATGGGCAGAGACCTGGCTGCTTACACCCACGTGGACGTGCCCTACCAGGCGTACTTCACGGCGTTCATGGTTCTCGCCGCCATCCATGCGCCGTTCAATCCGGGCAATCCCTATATTGGTTCGCGAACCGAGCACGGCTTCGGTACCTTCGGCGCGCCGGATGCGGCATGTACTGTAGCCGAGATGGCTACCAGGGCATTGAAGGCCGCCTGGTTCCACAAGTGGATTGTCGACCTGCGCATGCGACCTGAGGAATACGGCGCCCTAGTGCAGGCCAACCTCACTCACCAGAATCCCATGCCTCAGGCGGCAGCGGCGCTGCACCACGACGTGCTCACTTCAGCGGTGCTGCCCATCATCAACTCGCAGTACGGCAGTTACCTGTTGCCGCAGGCATACACGGAGGGCTCACCGACCCATCCTTGCTATCCCACGGGGCACGGAACGGTTGGCGGCGCGTGCATCGCAGCGATCAAGTTCTTCTACGACGGAAGTCGAACGATCAGGCCGCTGCTCCAGGCGGCAGGATCGGACGTCATGGTGCCGAGCGAGGACGGTCTCTCGCTGGTTCCTTACACGGGTTCTGATCGCGACAGCCTCACCATCAATGGAGAACTGGCCAAGCTCGGCTGGAACATTTCGTTTGGCCACGGCATTCACGCCGGGATCCACTTCCGCAGTTCCAGCTACTGGTCGCTTCTGTTGGGCGAGCAGGTTGGGCTCAGCGTTTTGCAGGATCGCGCCAGGAGCTACAACGAGCCGTTCACCGTCCAACTCACAAAGTTCGACGGGACGACTGCGACTATCAGCAATCAGCACTAGGGCCGAACGTCGAACTCGTCACCGGGGCGTCAAGCAGATGACGCCCCGTTTTGTTTTGTCGATTTACTGCAACGTTGAAGGCAGTCGGCGCGCGCTTTTCCTCATAGCTTCCAGGGGCGGCACGACCGTCCCTGGCGTGCAATTCGTTGCGATTCACCTTTGTGGTTTCACGCTGCGGGCCTGTAGACTGGGCTGCACTCTTTCATCATTCCCTGCGGTCCAAACATGTCTTGGTTTGCCATCTTCTTCTTTCTATCCGGGCTATGCAGCATTGTTTACGAACTAGTGTGGCTGCGGCTGGCCATGGCAAAGTTCGGCGTGACCACGGCGCTCGTGTCCATCGTGCTCTCGGTCTTCATGGCAGGTCTGGGAGCAGGCTCGTGGATTGCCGGCCGGGCGACCCGGCGCTACGGCGATCGCATCAAGTTTCCCGTGCTTCGGCTTTACGGCGTTATCGAGCTTCTCGTCGGCATGTCTGCCTTGACCGTGCCGCTGGAATTCGCATGGGGAAGCCGTTGGCTGGAGCGGATCGCAGGCGCGGTTTCGATCTCATCAGGAAGCTACTATCTGATGTCGGGCGCCTGGCTGGCTCTGACCCTGATTCCGTGGTGCGCCTGCATGGGCGCAACCATACCGGTGGCGATGTTCGCGATACGCCGTGACGCACGGCATGAGTCACATCGCTCCTTCAGCTTTCTTTATCTCGCAAACGTGATTGGGGCTGTTGCCGGCGCGTCAATTGCTCCCGCCCTTGTCGAAATCTATGGCTTCCACGGCACACTTCGTACTGTTGCCATTCTGAATGGGTTGATTTGCGTCTCGGCCCTGGTCCTCAGCTTGGAGCGGACTGCACGCACTGCGTCCACTGCTACGGCGTCGCCAGCCGCTGCGAATCCAGCAATCGTCTCCACGGGAGGCAACGCGGCCCTTTTCTTACTTTTCACCACCGGCTTGACCACGATGGGCATGGAGGTGATTTGGATTCGCCTGTATACGTTTTTCATCGGCCCGCTGGTATATTCCCTTGCCAAAATTCTGGCCACTTACTTGGCGGCGACGTTCGTTGGCTCGAAGGTATACCGCATCTGGAGCCGCCACTCGCAAGGGAGCGAGTCGCGGCTGGTTTGGGTGTCGCTGGCATTCCTTGGCTTGCTGCCCTTGCTAACGGCTGACGTCCGCCTTCACTTGACCTCCACTGCGAGAGTCATTCTTGGGGTGGCACCCCTCGCCGCGGTCGTGGGATTCTTGACTCCCATGTTGGTGGACCGCTGGTCAGGCGGCGATCCCGATCGCGCCGGACGTGCCTACGCCGTCAATGTGGTTGGCTGCATTGCAGGGCCGCTGCTGGCAGGATTTGTGCTGCTTCCCTGGTTCGGCGAGAGCGCGTCGATGCTGCTGCTGGTTCTGCCCTGGTTCGGCATGGCCATGTTCGGCGGGAGGCAACGGGAAGTCGGAGGGCTCCAGACCGCTGCCACCGCCGGGCTGCTGATCGCATCGCTGACGTTGTTTTTCTTCACCAGGGATTATGAAGCCCGCTATCCCGGCGCGATCATTCTGCGTGACAGCACAGCCACGGTGATTGCCGCCTCCAGCCAGGACGGGAACAAGCAACTCTTTGTCAATGGAGTTGGAATGACCGCGTTGTCGCCATTGACCAAGATGATGGCGCACTTCACTCTCGCCCATCTGGCGCGGCCGCCACGCAATGCGCTGATCATATGCTTTGGCATGGGTACGACGTTTCGCTCCGCCATGTCGTGGGGAATTCCCGTGACCGCGGTGGAACTGGTGCCCAGCGTTCCGAAACTGTTCACCTACTACCATCCCGACGGCGGCACGCTGCTGGCATCGCCACAGGCCCACGTGGTGATCGACGATGGCAGGCGCTTCCTCGACCGCTCAGCGGAAAAATTCGACGCCATCATCATCGACCCGCCGCCGCCAACCGACGCAGCCGGTTCCAGCCTGCTGTATTCGCGGGAGTTCTACATGCAGATCAGAGAGCACCTGACGCCGGGCGGGATTCTGCAACAGTGGCTCTTCCTGGGCGACAACGAGGACAAGGCGGCCGTTACACGCGCCCTGATGGATGTCTTTCCCTATGTCACTGTTTACGAGTCGATGGTCGCCTATAGCGGCCTGCATTATTTCGCCAGCATGAGCCCCATCCCGCAGCGGAACGCGTCGGAACTGGTGGCGCGCATGCCGGCAGGTGCCATTGTCGACATGATGGAATGGGGCCCGGGAGCGAACCCGCTGGAACAGTTCAATCTCATGCTGGACAAGAAGAGATCGACGGCTCCGCTGTTGGCGCTCGCACCCGGCACGCCCGCGCTCCAGGACGACCGGCCCATCAATGAGTACAACCGGCTGCGCCAGATGTTTCCGCGCCTGATGAGCGTGAACGCTCCCGGTCATTAGGCCCGCCCTGTTCCCGGATGGCGCTCGGCCAACAAAAAGCAACACTCGATAACTTCTAAGGCGGGCCAGAGTGTGGCACGGCGAAACAGGGAAGTGCTATTCTCGAATTTCGCCTTCAAGCCAATGGCTTGGCGGGCAGCGTCAGTTGGTCCTCTTGCCAGACCGGGGAGACGTTCTGCTTTCTAGCCAGCACTACCATCAAATCCACAAGGAGAAAAATGGCAACCGTAACGTTATTTCCACCCACCCAGGAACCGAGGGACTTTGAAGATGCAACCGAATTGACCCTGAATCAGGGGACCTTGATGTTTCACGCCCGCAAGAGTCAAGAGGATCACACCATCGTTACTTTCGTCACGAACATCCCGTTCCTGTGGGTCGATTAGAGCGCTGCGGCGCAACGGTTACACACGACCTCTGGCCACCGTTTCATTGACATGCAGGCTGCGATGGTCTATCCTTAGATCTTTCGCAGTCCTGCGTTTGCCCGCCTGAAGGTATCTGCGCGTCCAGCGCCTGAACCGAGCGGCTCTTTCGCGGTTTTTTCAAATACTGGGAGAGTTTAGAGATGTCAACGTATTTCCCCAAGGGGGAAATCGCGCGCAAGTGGTTCGTCATTGATGCCGAAGACCAGACACTGGGTCGGCTGGCGACACGCGTAGCGCGCATCCTCTCTGGCAAAGATAACCCTAAGTACACGCCGTTCCTCGACATGGGCGATCACGTTATCGTGATCAATGCGGCAAAGGTTCGCATCACGGGGCTCAAAGCCGATAGCAAGATGTACCATAGTTACTCGGGCTACCCGGGTGGCATGAAGTCCGAAGAGTACAAGAAGCGGCTGCAGCGCAAGCCGGAGCAGATTGTGGAAGACGCGATTACCGGCATGTTGCCCCATACTAAGCTGGGACGGGCCATGGCAGGCAAGCTGAAGGTCTACCGGGGCGACAAGCATCCGCATGTGGCACAGAAGCCCGAAGCGTTGGCGCCGGCCGCCAAGCGCGCTTAGCGCGGATAATCCCGCCGCAGGCGGGATGAAACTGTAATAACCCGGCGCGGAAGCGCTGGGTCAGCGCCAAATAGAACCCGAGTCCCGTAGGGATGGCACCAGAGACAGATCCCTCACCGACTAAAGTCGGTTCGGGATGACAATAAAAAGGCTTAATGGCGCGGCTAAAGCCGTGCCCCTTCAAAATTTCTGGGAAGGACCAATCGGGAGCGCATGCTCCCAATGGATAACGAATGGCAGAACTGATTCAGTATTACGGTACGGGGCGCCGCAAGTCGAGCGTGGCCCGCGTGTTTCTTCGTCCGGGCAGCGGCGAACTCAAGGTGAACGGCAAGCCGTTCGAGCAGCACTTCGTCACCGCGGCTCAGCGCATTATGGCCAAGTCAGCGCTCGTGGTCACGGAGACCGCCGGCACCTTCAACATGACTTGCACGGTGAGCGGCGGCGGCGTCAACGGCCAGGCCGGCGCAGTACGCATGGGCGTGGCCCGCGCGCTTCAGGAGTTCAACCCTGAGCTGCGCGCCAAACTGAAAGCCGAAGGCTTTCTGCGGCGCGATGCGCGCGGCAAGGAACGCAAGAAGTACGGCCAGAAGGGCGCCCGCAAGCGCTTCCAGTTCTCGAAACGCTAGTATCCAGTAGTCACGAGCCAGCAATGTGGCTCGTGACAAAAACTGGCAACTCGCTTCATGGTTCCGGGGGCGAGAGTGGAAAATTCAACCGGAACGAAATCTTCCCGCACTCGCAACAGCGCGGGCCGACGGGAAAAGCAATCCGGAGCGGTGAAAGCTGCCGCGAAGGATGCAAGCCAACCGAGGAGGTAGCTTGGCAAACATCACGATGAAGGAATTGCTCGAAGCAGGCGTTCACTTCGGGCACCAGACGAAACGTTGGAATCCGAAGATGAAGGAATACATCTTCGGCGAACGCAATGGAATTTACATCATCGACTTGCAGAAGACGCTGAAGATGTTCAAAGAGGCGTCCAAGTTTGTGCAGGACCAGGCGGCCGAGGGCAAGCTGGTGCTGTTTGTCGGCACTAAGCGCCAGGCCCAGGACGCGATTGCGGAAGAAGCCACGCGTTGCGGCATGTTTTATGTCAACTCGCGCTGGCTGGGCGGACTGCTGACCAACTGGGTGACGGTGCAGAAGTCGGTGAAGCGGCTGAAAGAACTCGACGAGATGGCCACCGATGGCCGCTATGAGCTGCTGCCCAAGAAGGAAGTCATTAAGCTGGAGCGCGAGCGCAAGCATCTGCAAGCCAATCTCGCCGGTATCAAGAACCTGAATCGCCTGCCCGACGTGCTGTTCGTGATCGACTCCAACAAGGAGCAGATTGCGGTGAAGGAAGCGCGCAAGCTGGGCATTCCGGTGGTCGCGGTGGTCGACACCAATTGCGATCCCAGCGAAGTGGACTACATCATTCCCGGCAATGACGATGCGCTGCGCGCGATCCGTTTGTTTGCGTCGAAGATTGCGGACTCGGTGGTCGAAGGCTCGCAGGCCGTGACCGACAAACAGATGGCCGACATGGCTGTGGGCGTGCAATACAGCGAGGCGGCGGAAGCTGCCGCTGCCAGTCCGGCGGAAGGTGAAGAAGGCGTCGCGTCTCCGGCGTCGACCATAGATGATTCCGAAGAGGTCAGCATGGAAGAAGTGCTGGGCCGAGGTGGACGGCGCGCCGAAAACACCAGCGCGTAATTGATTTGGATTGACGAGTGGTTCCATGGCCCGCGCGTTGATCGAGCGCGGGCGGTTTTTTAGGAGCTATTAGCCATCAGCTCTTGGCTTTTAGACAGCCCTGCGGCTGGAAGGCAGCTGCTCAATACTTTGTTTCTTCAATATTTTCTTGCTAAGAGCTAATAGCTAGAAGCTAATAGCCAAAAGGATTTTCGAAAGATGGGTACTACAACCGTGAACATTTCTGCCGCACAAGTAAAAGAACTTCGTGACAAAACCAACGCCCCCATGATGGATTGCAAGAACGCCTTGACCGAATCCAAGGGCGACGTCGAAGGCGCTATTGTCATTCTCCGCAAGAAGGGCATTGCCACGGCTGCCAAGAAGGCCACGCGTGCCACCAGTGAAGGCTCGGTGTCCAGCTATATTCACGCGGGAGGCAAGATCGGCGTGCTGGTCGAGGTCAACTGCGAGAGCGATTTCGTAGCCCGCACCGACGACTTCAAGGGCCTGGTGCACGATATTGCCATGCACATCGCCGCCACCGATCCGCGCTTCGTCCGCAAGGAAGATGTGACGCCGGAAGCTTTCGAGAAGGAGAAGGATATCTATCGCGCGCAAGCTGCGGCGACCGGTAAGCCGGCTCCGGTGATCGAGAAGATTGTCGAAGGCAAGATGGATAAGTTTTACGAAGAGGTCTGCTTGTACGAGCAGCCTTTCATCAAGGAGCAGACCATCACTGTCGGGCAACTGATTGCCACGGTGATCGGCAAGCTGGGGGAGAACATCTCCGTGCGCCGCTTCGCCCGCTTCAAGGTCGGCGACGTAGGCGAGACGATCGCCGTCAGCAAGGCCGGCGATACTGCCAGCGAGTAGCGATCAATCGAACATCAAAAGAAGGGCGGGAGATATCCCGCCCTTCTTCTATTTTGCCTTGAATTCGGTTCTTACAGAATTGTCGCATCCCTATGTCGCACTAAAGTCTTTAATTTCAATGTGATGCGTCGTCATAATGCCTTCACTTATCCTTCACCGCCTTCAAGAATGCCGCTCCATATTTGTCCAGCTTTGCCGGGCCAATGCCTTTGATCTCCGATAGCGCCACCATATCGGCAGGCGCGGCGTGGGCGATAGCCTGAAGCACTGAATCATGAGCGACGCAAAACGCCGGCACGTCCTGCGCCTGAGCCAACTTCAGTCGTAGCTTCTTCAGGCGCTCGAATCGGTCGAGGCCAGAGTGGTCCAGTTCGCGAGATTCCATGCGCGGCGCTTTGCGGTTGCCGGAACGCCGCTGTGAGGGGACGGCATCCGCCTCGAGCGGTTTACTCATGCGGACCTGCCCACGGCAAACGTCGCAGACACACTGGGTGACCGCGGTCCTGTCGCCAAAATAGTCGAGAATGGCACGGCGGCGGCAGCGCGAGCGGTACGCGTAATTGAATACCTGATCGAGCTTCCGGCGAGCGTGAGCTTGCAATGTTTCCACTTGCGCCGCGGAGAGCGCAGTATTGTTCTCGCCAATCTTGTCGATGAAGAATTCCTGGGTAAACCGGTCTCGGGGACTGCAATACAAAATGCATTGCGCTGGCCGGCCGTCGCGTCCGGCGCGGCCTGCTTCCTGGTAGTACGCTTCCAGGCTGGCCGGAATGTTGTAATGGACCACAAAGCGGATGTCGGCTTTGTTGATCCCCATTCCAAAGGCGTTGGTCGCCACCACCACTGCGCCGGGATTGGCCATGAAGTCTTCTTGGCTCGCCTTGCGCGCCTCGGCATCCATCCCCGCGTGATACGCACGCACCGTGCGCCCGGGCAAGCGCTCTGCAAACAATGCTGCGAGTTGCTCAACCAGGCGGCGCGTCGAACAGTAGACGATGCCGCTGCCAGGCTGCCGGGAGAGACCGTGCAGCAGGGCAGCGTCTTTTTCGGCTTCCGTATCCATGCGACGGCAGGCATAGGTCAGATTCGGCCGATCGAAGCCGGTGACGTGCAGCTTGGGGCTGCGCAGCTTAAGCATTATTACGATGTCATCACGGACGTTCGGAGTGGCTGTCGCAGTCAGGGCCATAGTCACTGGCGATCCCAGTTGCTCGCGCACCTCGGCCAGACGCATATATTCAGGCCGGAAGTCGTGCCCCCAGAAGCTTAGACAGTGGGCTTCGTCCACCACAAAGAGCCGCGGCTTCAACTCCGGGAGTATGCGTTGGAACGACGCCGCGGAGAATCGCTCAGGCGCCACGTAGAGCAGTCCCGCAAAACCCCGCTTGAGTCCGGAGAAAACCTCGCGTTGCTCCTGGTGGCTCTGCGAGCTATTCATGAACAACACGGGGACATTCAGCCGCCCCAGTTGTCTCACTTGATCTGCCATCAGCGAAATCAAAGGAGAGACGACGACGGTCAGACCTCCCAGCATCAACGCCGGAAGCTGAAAGCACAAGCTCTTGCCCGCGCCTGTGGGCATGACGCACACGACATCGTTGCCGGCCACGATATCCTGGATAATCTCCCTCTGATGAGGACGAAACTCCGGGAGTCGGAAGACCCGTTGCAGGATGTCGTTAATGCTGTCCATGAGATGGGCTTCAAGATCTAATGTATCGCGGATGCCCCGAGGCAGCAGTGACATACCATCTCGGGCGCTGCCAGACTCCGGAATCTTCCACTGGTGCTTAGTCTGCGGGCGTCACCGATCATTCGGGCAATCCTGATAAACTGAATGATTAGTTTTCTTATGGAAAGCATGAACGCTCCCGCTTACAAACGCATTCTGCTCAAGATTTCCGGCGAGGCACTGGCCGCCGGCCAGGGTTTTGGCGTCGACAACACACGAGTCCACGAGATTGCCAGCGAGCTCGCCGAGGTCCACAGCCTGGGGACCGAAATCGCCATCGTCGTCGGCGGCGGCAACTTCTTCCGCGGAGTGGCCGAGCAAGCCAAGCTCATGGACCGCGTCTCGGCTGATCACATGGGCATGCTGGCGACAGTGATCAATGCCCTGGCACTGCAAGACGCGCTCGAAAAACAGCACGTTTTCACGCGCGTCATGAGCGCCCTGGAGATGAACCAGGTGGCCGAGCCCTTCATCCGCCGCCGCGCCATTCGCCATCTGGAAAAGGGCCGGATCGTCGTGTTCGCCGGCGGGACGGGCAATCCCTACTTTTCCACCGATACCGCCGCCTCGCTGCGGGCGATGGAAATCAAAGCCGACGTGATTCTGAAAGCGACCAAAGTCGACGGCATCTACACTGACGATCCGGTACTGGTGAAAGACGCCACCATGTTCGACGAGATCAGCTACATGGAAGTGTTGCGCCTGGGCTTGCGGGTCATGGATGCCACTGCAATTGCGCTTTGCCGCGAGAACAACCTTCCGATTGTTATCTTCAATCTCAACAAGCGTGGCAACATTCACCGCGTGGTGATGGGCGAGAGAGTGGGTTCCGTCGTCAGTCAGGGATGACGCTATTCACTCGTTGTGGCTTGCTCTGGAGCAGGCCGGAATTCGCCGCCGATTTTCTGCACGGCTTGTTCCCCAGGACAGCGTGACAGCTTCGCCCCACGACTCCATCCGTGGCAAACTAGCTCGCGAAGAAACCGCTCGTTGTACTATTCGGAACAGAGCACTATGGACGAAATCGACAATGACAGTTGGGAATCCGACCCGACGACCAGTGACGGCGACGAGGCCGGCATTGCCGATTCTCTTGTCCCTGCATCCGATCCCGACTATCGCATAAAACTCCCTCCTCTTCGCAATCCTAATGTGGCGCAGGCCGTTCTGCTCGCTGGAACGCTGGCGCAGCTGGGTCTGGCCCTGCTGATCACCATCTACCTGGCACGCGTGCTGACGGCGGCGGATTTCGGCTTCTTTTCGCTGGTCGGCACCATCTTTATTCTCGCCCGCAAGTTCCTGGATCTCGGCCTCAGTAACGTTGCTGCGCGCGACATTGCCGCCGACGCCCGGCGCGAGCGTCCGATTCTGGAAGGCATGATGGCGTATCGCCGCGTGGCCGGGCTCGTGCTGGCGCTAATGCTGTGCATCTTTGCTTTGATGCAGCGGTCGGCCCCGGAACGAGCTGTCTTGCTGGCGGTCGGTTGGGTCCTTCTCTTCACCGAGCCGGCGGCGCTGGATCCGGTCTTTCAGGTGCGGCAGGCGCAAGGCGCCCCCGCGCTGTTGAATGCCCTGGGTGGTTTATTGGTGCTGGGCGGTAGTGTGGCATTCAAGCGGCTCGGCCTCGCCGGAGCGGCCTTCGCATGGCTGCTGATTGTGCGCGAGTCCGTTACCCTGGTGGGCACCAAGCTGCTGGCGGAGCGCTTGCTGGGCTATCGGCCTAGACCAGGCTTTCGCGAGCGCGGGCTGAAAGCATTCGTGGGGCCGGCGCTGATCTTCGGTCTTGCCAGCCTGGTCTACACCATCTACTTCCATTGCGATGTGTTCTTCGTATACGCGTTGCGCGGCAAAGATGAACTGGGCGCTTACGCGGCGGCCTTTCGTCCCATCAACCCCTTGTTGCTTCTGCCGTGGCTGCTGATGGTACCTTTGGTGCCGGTGTTGACCGTGGCTGCCAGGGACCGCGAGCGATTTGTGACTCAGGTGCGAGAGCTGTGCGGCTTGGCCGCCGGTCTGGGCGCTTGCGGTTTAGTCGCGGGCGTCTTACTCGCTCGCGACCTGGTCAGCCTGCTCTATCGCGGCCGCTATCTGGCAGGGCCGCTCTCCTGCGTTAACGCTTTTCGTTGGCTCGCGGTGGCCCTCGGACTGGTGTGCGTCACCACCGTTTTGACGGCGGCCATGCTGGCCGACCGCAGGGAGAAGATGCTGCTGGCGATCGGCACTGCAGCTTTGGTAGTCAATGCCGCCATGAATCTGGTGCTGCTGGACATTTACAACTTCACCGCGGCGGGATTCGCTACTGCGGCGACGGAGCTACTG
>Ga0182030_10011790_pt1 | contig 17601 bp, 16 predicted proteins | sample 812S3MmetaG_FD_121299 | JGI IMG/M metagenome (GOLD analysis project Ga0182030, IMG submission 121299) | Permafrost microbial communities from Stordalen Mire, Sweden - 812S3M metaG (Illumina Assembly) | ecosystem: Environmental > Terrestrial > Soil > Wetlands > Permafrost | place: Sweden...
AAGCTGTGCGATGATCGATCCGATCGCGCCGCCCGTCATGATGATCGGTCCTTCGGCGCCGAATGGACCGCCAGATCCGATCGAGATTGCAGACGAGAGCGGCTTGAGAACGGCCAGCCGCGGCTGAACCTTGCTGCCATGGATCAGAATGGATTCGAGCGCTTCGGGAATGCCATGTCCACGAATTCGTTCGGAGCCATAGCGAGCCATCAGCCCAATGACGAGCCCACCCGCTACGGGAACCAGCACGGCAAACCAGCCGAGGTGATTTTCCGCCGGTGACACCAGCACGGTACTCAGTCGTCCGTAATAGAAAGCATTCGTGAAGAATGCGATCAGGCGCAAAAGCGCCCAGGCGACGAACGTACTGACGAGGCCAATGCCGATCGCCAGAAGGGATATCGGGATAACGCGTGCCGTGGTCGTGAAATCGCCTAGCCGCTCCGAATTGTCCTGATGCGCCTTCATAAGGCGGCCGCCTTCCTGCTGTGCCGTAGAACGGACTGCAAGGCGCGCGCCAGCTCGGGACCCGACCGTTCCAACTCCGTCCGGTGCGCCAGGGCAAGACGGCGCAGCATCGCGCGGCCCGCCGGCGTCAGCCGGACCCAGACTTCGCGCTTGTCTTCGACGCCCGGTGTTCTGGCGACTGCACCCGTGATCTCCAGGCGGTTCACCAATTCCACCGCGCTGTGATGTTGAATGAAGAGTCTTGCGGCAATCTCCCGAATCGTGGGTTTTATGCCCTCGGGAAGGCCTTGGACGGCCAGCAGCAGTTGATGCTGCTGCGGTTCGATGTGATGGTCCTTTGCCGTGGCTTCGCTGAAGTGAAGGAACTGCCGGATCTGGCGGCGGAACTCAGCCAGATCGCGGTATTGCTCAGGAGAAAGGTCGCGATCGTTGCGCACGGATATATCGTAACACGATATACTTCCAGCAGGGTGGGCTCTATACTCGGGGTGTCATGACCGCCAAGTCTGCGACGCGCTGGATGAGTTTGGGAAGCTCCTCGGCGAAAAAGGTTCGCCAGATAGGCATCGACTCCCTCTCACCAGCTACTTGGTACCATTAAGGTTGTACGGAGTTGCGGTGGGCAAGTTGAAACGGCCTCCCGCCCTGTTACCCCTCTGAAGCGTTTCAACACGGTGCGCGGAATCCCCTTTCGCAGATTGGACGCGTCGCATGCATCTCAAGATCGGCTACGAACTCATCTATAACCTTCCGCAACCCACGCCCATGATCCTGGTGGTGAATGTGCACCATTCCCGGGCCGCCGACATCGTCGTTCCCGATCGAGTCACGGTCGAGCCATTCGCTCCGCTCATCGACTATCGCGACATTTTTGGAAATCTGTGCCACCGCCTCCTCGCACCCCCCGGGCGCTTGCGCCTGACGGCCGACGGCGTCATCAGAGATAGCGGCCAGCCGGATGAGACGATTTCCGGGGCCTGGCAGGATTCCGTTCAGGATCTGCCCGAGGAAACGCTGGTATTCCTGCTAGGCAGCCGCTATTGCGAGACCGATCTGCTCTCCGACACAGCGTGGCAACTCTTCAGCGGCACGCCTCCCGGCTACGCGCGCGTGCAGGCCATTTGCGATTACGTTCACAACCATATTTCTTTCAATTACCAGAACGCCCGCGCCACGCGTAGTGCCGCCGAGGCCTTTCGCGAAAAGACCGGCGTGTGCCGCGACTACGCGCATCTGGCCATCGCCTTCTGCCGCTGCATGAATATTCCGGCGCGCTACTGCACCGGCTACCTGGGCGATGTCGGAATGCCGCCTCCCTACGGAGTGGGCGATTTCGCCGCCTGGTTCGAGGCGTGGATCGGCGGCCGCTGGCATTTGTTCGATCCGCGCAACAATGTGCCGCGCAGGTCCCGCGTCTTGATGGCCCGAGGGCGCGATGCATCCGATGTCGCGATCGCGACGACATTCGGGCCCAGCACGCTAGAGAGCTTTCGCGTTTGGACCGATGAGATTCTTGGCGCCCAGTCGCTGGGAACAGCCGGCTGATGTCCATTCTCAAGGTGCGCCACTCCACAGTTTACTGCTACCGTAAGCCCGTGAGCCTGGGCGAACATCGGATGCTGTTCCGGCCACGCGAGAGTTATGACCTGCGGTTGATCCGAACCAAACTCGTCATCACGCCGAAACCCGTTTCGGTTCGCTGGCTGCACGATCCCTTCGATAACTCGGTCGCGGTCGTCACCTTTGAGGGCACCACCAGCAAACTCAGCTTCGAGAGCACCGTAAGTTTGGAGCATTTTGAGACCTCCCTGCCGGAGTATCCGCTGGAGGACTATGCGCGCACTTATCCTTTCCGCTATTCCGACGAGGACTTCCCCAATCTCGAGCCCGCCCTGGCCCGGCATTACCCGAGCGCCGGTGTGCCCGAATGGGCCAGGCAGTTTCTGGATCCGTCCGAGACGACCCCCACCATGAAACTACTTCGCGCCATGACCCTCGGCATTCGCGAACAGTTCACCTACACCCGCCGCGTGGAGAAAGGTGTCCAGACTCCCGAGCAGACGTTGCTGAGCCGCCAGGGCAGTTGCCGCGATTTCGCAATCCTAATGATGGAAGCGGCCAGGTCGTTGGGTATCGCAGCGCGCTTCGTCAGCGGTTATATCTTCGTACCCAATAGTTCCGGTTTCGCCGGCGGCGGAGCCACCCATGCCTGGATGCAAGCCTATTTGCCGGGCGCCGGCTGGATCGACTTCTGCCCCACCAACAGCATCGTCGGCAACCGCAATCTCATTCGCGTCGCCGTGGCTTGGACGCACGATCAGGTTCTCCCCTTATGGGGCACTTATGCGGGACCTGCGGGAGCTTTCCTCGGCATGGATGTCACCGTAAAAGTGACCGAATCGGCTAAATGACCAGCGGCCGTGTTGATCGCGTGGATCTGACGGCTCTTCGGATTGTTCGTCCGCGCGTTCTTCGTCCGCAAGGATCGGGCCGTTTTGTTTTCTTCTGCGATCACGCCAGCAACTCCGTTCCGCCGGAACTTCACGACCTCGGTTTGCCGGCGACGGAACTCGCGCGCCACATCGCGTGGGACATCGGCGCTACAGGCATCACCGAGGCGCTTTCAGAAATCTTCGACGCTCCGGCCATCCTCTCCCCCGCTTCGCGTTTGGTTATCGACTGCAACCGCCATCTCAACGCGGCGGATCTTATCCCTGAAATCAGCGACGGGACGGTGATCCCCGGCAACCTGCACCTCAGCGCGGAGGCGAGGGCGACCCGCATCGAACGCTGGTTTCATCCGTATCACGAGGCGATCGAGTCGATCTTGTTGGACCGCGAGGCGCGCGGCGCTGCATCCATCGCGGTTTCCATTCATTCCATGACGGCTTCTCTTGCCGGTAAATCGAGACCCTGGGAAATCGCTCTCTCCAGCCATATCGACCGCAGCCTTGCCGACCCCGTGCTGGCTGCGCTACGACGCCCGGGCGACGTTGTGGTCGGGGATAATCAACCGTACAATCTGGATCCGGAAGTGGACTACAGCACTCCCTTCCACGCCCTGCGCCGCGGACTGCCGCACATCCAGGTGGAGTTCCGGCAGGACGTCGTCGCGGACGCGACCGCTGAGCACCGCTGGGCTGTGCGTTTCGCTCAGGCGTTGCGGTAACGCTCCCGCTCTTAATCTTTCCTCAAGTGCGGCGCGTCTTTCTCGTTCTCGCAGAACATTTCGAAGATGTCGTCGTCGGCAAGCAACTCGAAACCGATCTTCATCGCGATGGGACGGGCAAACGTTTTAGGATCGTCAAAGGTCATCTCGATATCCAAATGTCCGAAGTCCCGGCGGTGGTAGCGCTCGGTCAGCCGCAAGTCTTCGCTATGAAAATGCCCGCTCCAGTCCATGACGCCTCGATCGTTAAACCCGGCGGACTCCACCACGAAAACATCCTTCTCCCAATGCCCTGCTGAATAGCCCAGATACGCAGGCAGACCGAATTCCTTCGGAAGGGTGCGGCCGTCCGTGAAGATCTGGCGATGTAGAGTATCCACCTCATAGAGGATGATGGTCAATTTGGGCGATTGGACGATCTTGATCGGCTCGGAAGCCAACTCGGCAAAAGGAAGGCCGACGGGTTCCGCGCAAACCTTCGAAGGGTCCCGTTCGGCTCCGCGCTTGCGGCGAAGTTCCGCCGCTTCCGGCGTCAAGGTCGGCTCGCCGGGCTTGAAATCCGCAAAGATGTCGAAGAAGTACTTGTGCTGCGTGCCGATTTCCATGCCGGGGATCGAACCGGCAATTTCGCCATCGAAGCGGTTGCCGAAGACGCGTTTCACGTCCTCGACGGTGGTCGTTTCATGCATCCATACGCCGGAGAGGTCGGGTTTCCCATCCAGCGCCTTCGGGGCAGGAGCCGCCAAGTTCGGCTTGCCATTCTTTAGCCGCGGCGTCCCCGGCATTTGATAGTTCAACCACTGCGCAGGGGCGCCCAAGGAAAAAAACGCGACCAACACTGCGAGCAGACCGAAACGCGTCATTTCATGCCTCCAGAGCCTCAATGCTATCATTTGCGCTCGATAGGGCGATCGACACCGGCGCCAGCGCCGACGGGAGCTTGAAGAAGTGAAGGACGGGCGCTGAAAGAAGGGAAGGATGCGCGGCCGTGGTTGACAAAATATCAGATTAGATATAATCTAATTTCTTCGTGGATGCCGAGACGATTAAACGGTCCTTGGAAGGCAGCGGGCTGCGATGCACGCCGCAGCGCTACGCCGTGATGGCATTATTGATGGAGCACAACCGCCATCCCACGGCCGCGGAAGTCTTCGAAGCCGTGAATCGCGCGGATCCGCGCTCTTCCAGGGCCACCACTTATAACAATCTGCGGGACCTGGTTCAGGCGGGTTTGGTGCGAGAGGTGGCCGTCGAGGGCCGTGCCGCGCGCTTCGATGCGACAGGCATGCGGCATCACCACTTCATCTGCGACCGTTGCGGCAATGTGGAGGATACGGACTGGTTCGACGTGCCTCGGCCCGGCTCCAGCACGCTTGGGAAACGGGTTCTGCGCGAATGCGAGCTGATTTTCCGGGGGCTCTGCACGAAGTGCGCTCCACGGCGCGCTTCCCGTTCGCGACACGCTGCGAAAAAAGTGTCGTAACGAAAGGAAAACCGGAACGGGTTCATAGTTCGTCATAGTATTTTTACCAATTCGAAGGAAGATAAATATATGGAAAAACAATTCGAACACGCAATAGGGGAGCCTGTGCCCGATAACGAAGCAAAGTGCCCGTTTTCGGGCGGCGCGCGCACACACGCACTGGCGGGAGCCCATGCCAACGCTCACTGGTGGCCCGATCAACTGAACCTGAAGATCCTGCATCAACGGTCCGCGCTGTCCGACCCCATGGGCGAGAAATTCAACTACGCCAAGGAGTTTAAGAGCCTGAACCTGGATGCCGTGATCAAGGACCTGCATGCCTTGATGACGGACTCGCAGGATTGGTGGCCGGCGGACTTCGGCCACTATGGGCCGCTGTTCATCCGCATGGCGTGGCACAGCGCCGGCACATACCGCATCGCCGATGGCCGAGGCGGCGCGGGCAACGGCACGCAACGCTTTGCGCCGCTCAATAGCTGGCCGGACAACGTGAACCTCGACAAGGCACGCCGCTTGCTGTGGCCGATCAAACAGAAGTACGGTCGGAAAATCTCGTGGGCCGACCTGATGATTCTCGCCGGTAACGTCGCGCTGGAGTCGATGGGATTCAAAACCTTCGGTTTCGCCGGTGGGCGCGAAGACGTTTGGGAGCCGGGAGAAGACATCAACTGGGGTCCCGAGACCAAGTGGCTGGGAGACGAACGCTACAGGGGCGACCGCGAGCTCGACAATCCCCTCGGCGCGGTTCAAATGGGACTCATCTACGTGAATCCGGAAGGGCCCAACAGCAACCCCGATCCTCTCGCTGCGGCCAAGGATATCCGCGAGACCTTCGCCCGCATGGCGATGGACGACGAAGAAACGGTCGCGCTGATTGCCGGCGGACACACCTTCGGCAAAACCCACGGCGCTGCCGATCCCAGCAAGTATGTCGATCGCGAACCCGAGGGCGCTGCGATCGAAGAGCAGGGCTTCGGCTGGAAGAACATTTTCGGCGCGGGCAAAGGCGGTGACTCGATCAGCAGCGGACTGGAAGTCATCTGGAGCACGACGCCAACCAAGTGGAGCAACGACTTTTTCTCAAACCTGTTCGGCTACGAATGGGAACTGACCAAGAGCCCTGCCGGCGCGCAGCAGTGGAGACCGAAGAATGGCGCAGGCGCCGGTACGGTACCGGACGCGCACGACTCGTCCAAGCGTCACGCTCCCTCCATGCTGACGACGGATCTCTCCTTGCGCGTCGACCCTGCCTACGAAAAGATTTCCAGGTACTTCCACAAGAACCCGAAGGCGTTCGCCACCGCTTTCGCCAAGGCTTGGTACAAGCTGACGCACCGCGATATGGGACCGATTTCGCGCTGCCTTGGCCCGCTCGTCGCCGCGGAACAAATATGGCAGGACCCCGTTCCCGCCGTGGATCACAAATTGATCGGCGACAAGGATATTGCCGCGTTGAAGGCCAAGATCCTGGCATCCGGACTCTCCATCTCGCAACTGGTGACGACGGCCTGGGCCTCGGCCTCAACCTTCCGCGGCAGTGATAAGCGCGGCGGAGCCAACGGTGCGCGCATTCGCCTGGCTCCACAAAAGGATTGGGACGTCAATCAACCGGCCGAGCTGGCGAAGGTTCTGCGCAGGCTACAGGCGATCCAGAAGGATTTCAAAAAGAAGGTCTCGCTTGCCGACCTGATCGTGCTGGGCGGTTGCGCAGCCGTCGAGGCAGCGGCAAAGAAGGCCGGCCAAGACGTAAAAGTTCCCTTCTTTCCGGGGCGCGGGGATACTTCGCAGAAGCAGACCGACGTGCATTCGTTCGCCGTTCTGGAGCCGACCGCGGAGGGCTTCCGCAACTACATCCGCAAAGGACAGGAAGCAACGGCCGCGGAGCTGCTGGTGGATCGTGCGCAGTTGCTGACGCTCACCGCCCCTGAGATGACGGTCCTGATTGGCGGCCTGCGCGCCCTGGGTGCAAACTACGGTGGATCCGAACACGGTGTCTTCACCAAGCGGCCCGAGACGTTGACGAACGATTTCTTCGTCAACCTGCTCGACATGAATACGAAGTGGGGGAAGTCCGCTACATCGGACGGCGTGCTCGAAGGGCGCGATCGCGCGACGGGCGAGCTCAAGTGGACGGGCACCATCGTGGATCTCGTCTTCGGCTCTAACTCCCAGCTGCGAGCCCTGGCGGAAGTCTATGCGTCGAGCGACGCGCAGAAGACCTTCGTGAAGGACTTCATTGCCGCGTGGAGCAAGGTGATGAATCTCGATCGTTTCGATCTGGCCTGAGCTCGGCAGTTAACTTGATTCAAGGGGGCCGGTGGTTCGAATCCACTGGCCCCGATTTATTTTGGTCTGCGATTAAACCCACTCTCCGGCACGCATCACGGGCACGGATTCACCGGTCGCGCTGATACCGTCGACATCGATGCGATTCGATCCGATCATCCAGTCCACGTGAATCAGGCTGGTGTTGGCCCCGCGCGAGGCAAGTTGTTCGGGAGTGAGACTATCGCCGTCCTTCACGCAGGAACTGTAAGCCTGTCCCAGCGCAATGTGACAGGCGGCATTCTCATCGAAGAGCGTATTCAGAAAAAGTAATCCGCTGGAGGCGATCGGCGAGGAGTACGGAACGAGCGCGACTTCGCCCAACTGCCGAGCGCCTTCGTCGGTCTCGATCATTTTCTGCAGGACTTCCTGGCCTTTGGCGGCGTGCGCCTCGACGATACGCCCCGCTTCAAAGCGCACCGAAATCTCTTCGATCAGCGTGCCTTGATAGGACAACGGCTTGGTGCTGGTGACGTGCCCATCGACGCGATCTTTGTGCGGCGTGGTGAAGACTTCTTCGGTGGGCATGTTCGGAATGCAGTACCGGCCGTTGTGCGCCAGCGTGCCTCCGCCGAGCCACAGGTGACCGTCCGAAAGGCCGACGCGCAGATCCGTGCCCGGTCCCCGGAAATGCAACGCCGTGTAACGTCTTTCGTTCAACCACTCGGCGCGCGCATGGAGCTTGGCGTCGTGCTCTTTCCACGCCGTCACCGGATCCGGCTGGTCCGCGCGGGATGCCGCGAAAATCGCAGCCCATAATTTCGCCACGGCCTCGTCCTGCGGGAGATTCGGAAACATGGCCGCCGCCCACGCAGGCGTCGCGCAGGCCACAATCGTCCAGTTGATTTCATGGCGCGTGATCAGCTCCAAAGCCGGGCGGTAGGCTTTCGACATGGCGCGATTCGCCCGGCTCACCTTCGCCGGATCTTCTTTGGAAAGCAGGGAAGGATCGCTGCCCGCGATCGCAAGCCGCGCCGCACCGCCGCGAAAGGCCTGCGCCATGCCGTCGTAGAGCCACGATGCAGCGCTGTCGAAGCTCGCATCCGCTCCATAGCGATAACGCAACAACGATGATGCTTCGTCGGTGAACAACGTCGTGACCAGCGAAGCGCCGGCCTTGTAGGCGTGCTCCGTGATGCGTCTCGCCAGAGGAACCGCGTCGAGCGTGGCAGTCATCACCGGCTCCTGCCCGCGCGCGAGCCCTAATCCAACATGGATGGCAACCTCGGCAAGACGATCGAGATGCTTTTCGAATTCAGGAGTCTGGAGAAACGTTCTGTCAACGGAGGCTGTGGTCGAGCTCATGGCTATCATTATCACGCGAAGGCGCGTCGTCTTCTATTTGGCCCACACCTGGGCGGCCCACTGCTACGCCGACCGCGGGTGAACCTCCTCGGCGCCTGGCGCGACCATGGGCGCAACGTTTCCGAAGCGCCGCTCTCTTCGGTTGAACTCTTTGAGAGCCGCTTGTAGATCCGTTTCATCGAAGTCCGGCCACATACGATCGGTAAACACCAGTTCCGCATAGGCGGATTCCCACAGCAGGAAGTCCGATAGCCGCTTTTCTCCTCCCGAGCGAATCAGCAAGTCGACGTCCCGGTTTCGTGCCGACAACGACTGCGCGATGCATTCGGTAACGGACGCGTGCGAGATTCTACCGTCGCACGGAAGCTTCGCGATCTCACAAGCTGCCGCCTGGGCGATGGCATCGCGCGAAGAGTAATCAATGGCGATCACGAGGTCGAGGACGCAGCCGTCGTTGATTGATAGTTCTGGGCTTGAGACCTCTGCGGTGGCGGCTTCGGCGTTTTCAATTTCGCGCAGTACGACTTCGGACAATCGATCGCGACGGCCGATGACTCGCAGCCGCACGCCTTTTTGCCGGAGGCGTTCGGTTTCCATCCGCAGGTAGGCGCTGAGGAGCGCAAAGATTCCTTCTACCTCCGGCACCGGCCTTCGCCAGTTGTCCGAGGAAAACGCGTACATCGTCAAACGTCGGATGCCGAACGTCGGGGCGCTTTCCACCACGCGGCGAATGGCCTCAACGCCGGCGCCGTGCCCTGCTACGCGCGGTAATCCGCGCCGTATTGCCCAGCGGCCATTTCCGTCCATGATGATGGCGACGTGTAACCCGTGTTTTTCGTCCGTTTGCATGGCGATGCTCTCCGCTCTAACGTGTGCTCGGGGCTGCAGGTGGTTTTGATGGCGATGGTGGCGAGGCGTACCAATCGATGTTCCGCGTGAAATAATCGCTCACTGTGTCCTCTCATAACTTTGCATTGCAAAGTTACTAGTCAAAAAAGCTCAGCCTTTCGACGGCGCCAGACCACCGAGGAACGCGGGCTTGTCCGCTTTTCCCTCGGCCGCGTCCTTCACAACTTGCTCCAGGGTCGAAAGGTATTCTAAAAATCGCGTGCGGCCCAGCGACGTAATGCGGCACACGGTCTGGGAACGATTGTGATCGTGTCCCTTCACGATCTCGACGATCCGGGCTTCTTCCAAGACGCGCAGGTGCCTGCTGAGATTTCCGTCCGTCAACGCGCACAGTAGTTTCAGATCGTTGAACGTGAGTCCTTTGGCGCTGCTAATCAGGGAGGTCAGGATGCTGAGCCTCGCCCGTTCGTGAATCACGCGATCCAGCCCTTCGTAGGCGAAGCGCGCCGACTTCACGTCCCCAGCTTTGCTCGCTGCAGCCTTGCCGGCCGACGATTTCGCGTCGCCCCTCTTCGTATCAAATTTCATGATCGCCCTCCGGTGCGGCGAAATACAGCACGACCGCCACCAGAAACTGTCCCACTCCATAGGAAACTCCCATGGTCCAGGGAGAAAACGCTCGATTGTCGCCCAGCGCGATGCACGCCAATCCTGTAGCCAAGTACCACAGCCCCACGGCCACCATCGCTCGCGGCAGAAAACGGCAGGAGGAAAACACGCCCAGCCCAAAAATCAGCTGCCACAATCCCGGAAGCATCCACAATATCGACGGAACCCATCGCACCAGTACAAGTGTGATCAATACTCCCGCGCCCGCTGCCGGCAGAAACTGCTCCACCGAGAGATGAATCATTTCCGTCGCCATGCCCGAATGCAAGCGGTGCGTGCGCGTCACCGTCTGCACGGCGATCAAGATGGCCGACACAACGGCCGTCACAATCCAGATCAATAAATAAGATTGAATATGACGAGGCGGATCCGGCAGCCAAACTGCCTGTGCGACCGCAGCCCCGATCGCGAAAACGCCCGTGGTCGCGAGCGTCGCAGGACCATAGCCGCGAAACTCCGTGGTACTCGCCACCTGCCGCCGTATGTTGCTGATGTCGCCCAGCGCTTTGCTTAAATCGTCCATCCAAATTCACTTTTCACTACAGGCCAAAGTCACTTTTCACTACAAATCACTTTACAGTACAAAGTACGCCAAAGAACGAGATTTGTCAACAACAAAAAGACCTTACCGTTCGGCCCCTGTGTCCGCGATTTTTGTTCTCGCGCGCTGGACGGATGTATACTGCACCAGTGGAGATCTCCGTATGACTCAATCCATTTCCGTCACGATTAACGGGAAATCGTACAAGCACGATGTTGAACCGCGGCTTCTCTTGGTTCATTATTTACGCGAAGTCGCCGGACTAACCGGCACTCACATTGGTTGCGAGACGTCGCTGTGCGGCGCGTGCACCGTGGAAGTGAACGGGCGCGCGATTAAGAGCTGCGCGATGTTCGCGGTCCAGGCCGATGGTGCGAGCATTCTCACGGTGGAGGGCTTGGCGGACGCCGTAGGCAAGCTGCATCGCATCCAGGAAGGCTTCTGGAACGAGCATGGACTGCAATGCGGTTTCTGCACGCCGGGGATGCTGATGGTCTCGAAACAGATTCTGGATCGCAATCCAGCGCCGACGGAAACGGAAATCCGTGAAGGGCTCGACGGCAATTTGTGCCGCTGCACGGGATATCAGCACATCGTCAAAGCGGTGCAGGCCGCGGCTAAGGCGGGGGTGTAGCAATGTCCAGTACGACAACCATCCCGCGCGAAAAACTGGTCGGCAAGCGGATTCGCCGCCGCGAAGATCCGCGCATGATCACAGGCACCGCCCGTTACGTGGACGACATCAAGCTTCCGGAAATGCTGTATGCCGCCATCGTGCGCAGTCCTCACGCGGCGGCGAACCTCCGCTCGATCGACACCAGCAAGGCCGCGGCGTTTCCTGGAGTCGTCGCCGTTTACACCGGCAAGGACTTGAAGGACGTTGGCGGCGTGGTTTGTGGCGTGGATCTTCCCGGACTTCGCAAGCCGCATCACAACGTCATCGCGATCGATCGCGTTTATCTGGTGGGTCACGCCGTCGCCGTAGTGGTCGCCACCGATCGCTACGTGGCGGCCGATGCCGCGGAGCTCGTCGAAGTGGGTTACGAAGTCCTACAAGGCGTGGCCGATCCCGAAAAGGCGCTCGCAGCGGGCGCTCCCGCCGTTCATCCGCAGTGGCCCGACAACATTGCGTTCAAGTTCGAACAAAAAGGTGGCGACATCGACGCGGCGTTCGCCGAAGCCGACGTGGTTTGCAAACAGCGCATGACCAGCCAGCGCATGGTGGCGAACCCCATGGAAACGCGCGGCTGTATCGCGCACTGGCATGCGGCGGATCGCAAGATGACGTTCTACACGTCCACGCAGATTCCGCACCTCGCACGAACGATTCTTGCGGGGATGCTCGGCCTGGAAGAAAATCGCTTCCGCCTGATCGCTCCCGACGTGGGCGGCGGCTTCGGCTGCAAGCTCAACGTCTACGCCGAAGAGGCAGTGGTGTGCTTCGTCGCCATGAAGCTGGGGCGTCCGGTGAAGTGGATCGAAACGCGGCGCGAGAATTTTCTGACGACGATTCAAGGTCGCGGCCACGTGGATTTCTGGGAGATCGCGGCCAAGCGCGACGGCACCATTCTCGGCGTGAAAGTGAAAATCATTCAGGATCTCGGCGCGTATCATCAACTGCTCACGCCCGCCATCCCGACGCTCAGCGTCCTGATGATGCCGGGGCTGTACAACACGCGCAGTATTCACGCCGAAATTGTCGGCGTCTTCACCAACTGCGTTCCCACCGACGCGGTGCGCGGCGCGGGACGTCCCGAAGCGACGTACGGGATCGAACGCATGGTCGATATACTGGCCGCCGAATTAAAAATGGATCCGGCGGAGATCCGCTTCAAGAATTTCGTGAAAGCCGATCAGTTCCCCTTCGCCACGGCGACGGGCCTCAATTACGATTCGGGCGACTACGCAACCACCTTCCACAAAGCTCTCAATATGATTGGCTATCAGCAGCTGCGCGAAGAGCAGGCTGCCGCGCGCAAAGAGGGCCGCCTGGTCGGCATCGGCATTTCGACTTATGGTGAAATTTGCGCCATGGGTCCATCGCCCGCCGTCGCTGCCGGTGGATGGGAAAGCGCCACTGTCAAGGTGGAACCCTCCGGCAAGGTGACGATTCTGACCGGCATTTCACCGCATGGCCAGGGCGAAGAAACCACCTTCGCGCAGGTTGCGGGCGATGAACTCGGCGTGCCCATCGACGATATTCTCGTGCTGCATGGCGATACGGCGATCGTGCAATATGGCATCGGAACCTTTGGCAGCCGCGGCACGGCGGTCGGCGGCACGGCGCTCTATCTCGCTCTGCAGGACATCAAGGAAAAGGTTGTCCGCTGGGGATCGATGCTGCTCGAGTCGAACGACGTTCGCTTCGAAGACGGCTTGTGCATCGATAACGCGACGGGCAACTCGGTTTCGTTCCAGAAGGTGGCCGGAGCGGCATACCGTGCTAAGAAGATCCCGGCACATAGTGAACCCGGATTGGTCGCCACGCGTTTCTGGGAACCGGGCAACTTTACGTATCCGTTTGGAGCGCACATTATTCACAGCGAGGTGGATCCGCAGACGGGACAAGTCGAAATCAAACGCTACGTTCTGGTGGACGATATCGGCAACATCCTGAATCCCATGCTGGTGGACGGCCAGTTGCACGGCGGAGCGTCCTGGGGGCTCGGGCAGGCGCTGTGGGAGCACGCGCTCTACGACGATAACGCGCAACTCGTTACCGGCGAATTCATGGATTACACCATCGCGCGCGCGAGCACCATGCCATGGCTCGAGAGCGCTCACACATGCACGCCGTCTCCCGTGAATCCGCTGGGCGTGAAAGGTGTGGGCGAGGCGGGCACCATCGGCTCCACGCCCGCGATGGTGAACTCCGTGATCGACGCGTTATCGCCCCTGGGCATCAAGCACGTCGACATGCCGCTGACCCCCGAGAAACTCTGGCAACTGATTTCCACCCACTCAGAGGTAGGCAAATGATCCCGAATACTTTCGATTACACCGCGCCGTCGACTTTGAAAGATGCGCTCGATCTGATCAAAGAAGGCGGCAAACCGCTCGCGGGAGGCATGAGCCTCATCCCGATGATGAAACTGCGCCTCGCTTCGCCTGAGCATGTGATCGACGTCGGGCGCATCGCGGAGCTCAACTACATCCGGGAAGCGGACGGCAAACTGCACATCGGCGCCAACGCGACGCACTATGACGTGCAGAGCTCGCCGCTGCTGCAAGGCAAATGCCCGTTGCTGGCCGAAACCGCGAGCCACATCGGCGATATACAGGTCCGCAATCGAGGAACCCTCGGCGGCAGCGTGGCGCACGCCGATCCTTCAGCGGATTATCCGGCTGCGTTGCAAGCTCTGGAAGCGGGAATTGTTGTGACGAGTTCCTCCGGAACGCGCACGGTCGCTGCGGCGGATTTCTTTATCGACACGTTCACTACGGCGCTGGAGCCCGGCGAACTGATCACCGAAGTCGTCGTGCCCATTGAGGCAGGACTCACCGGAACCAGTTATCAAAAATTTCCGCAATCGGCCAGTGGATTCGCAGTGGTCGGCATCGCGGCTCGCATGCGGCGCGTAGGTGGACGCATCACATTGGTGCGGATTGGCGTGACCGGTGTCAGTGGGTCGTCGTATCGCGCGCTCAAAACCGAACACGCCCTCGACGGCAAGGCCGGATCGGACGCCGAGATCGCCGCAGCAGCCGCGCTGGTGACGGATGGAGTCGAAGCTAGCGCCGATCTACACGCATCGGCCGTCTACCGCGCGCACCTCGCATCGAACTACGCGGCCCGTGCGATTCGCGCGGCGCTTTCCAGATCTGTATGAGGACAGCCGGATCCGTATGAGGACAGCATGAAGATCGCCGGCATGGCACAACTGCCGTTTCCTCCGGAGCGCGCCTACGCACTGATGCAAGATCCGGCCGTGCTGGCGGGCGCGATTCCCGGCTGCGAAAGCCTGGAGAAGACGGGCGACGCCGAATATCGCATGAAGATGAAGATGGCGCTCGCGAGTTTCTCGGGAGCCTTCGAGGGTCAGGTGCGCTTGCTCGATCCCGCACCGCCCACCAGCTTCCGCATGATCGTGGCAGGCTCCGGCAAAATCGGATTCATGAAAGGCGAAGGCGTTCTAACACTGACCGCGAAGGATGGCGGAACCGAAGTTTCCTTCGATGGCGACGCGCAAGTGGGCGGGACCATGGCGGCGGTGGGTCAAAGGCTGATCGACACAAGCGCTCGGATGCTGATCAAGCGCTTCTTTGAGAAACTTGCTACGGAAGCCCCGTAGAACAGCCGCGACGCGCCGTCGTTTTGTTCAACGCGATGATATAATCGAGCTTCAAGCTTCGCCTGTCGGTCTCCGCCTCTATGTACCGTCGATTCGCTTCTCGCAAGACATCCCGCAAGATCGCGAATCTTCTGGCACCCGCTGTGGTGCTTGCCGCGGGTTTCTTCTTGCGACCCACGCCCACGATCGCCCGTCCCGACTACACGCGCCGCACCAAGCAGGAATGCCGCTACTGCCATCCTCCCGGCGGTTGGAATCTGAACGACGCGGGTCACTACTTCGAGAAGCACCGCTCCTTAAACGGCTATCAGCCTGCCGAGCCGCCCAAGCAGAATGCCGGACAAAAACCCGCCCATCCGGAAGACGCAAAGTCCAAGTAGTTTCCATTGGAGTTTTCGAAATCGTGCGCTCGCGTAGAATGAGATGACTCAAGCTCAAGGCCGCCGGATGTTTTCGGAGCCCGTCCTTGCCACAATCGCGGCACTTGCCATTGCGCTTCATCTCATCCTGTGGTTTTTGGTCCCCGGCGCCGTTCTCTACGCGAACTACCCACTTTTCATTTCTCTGCTGATCGGCGGGATCCCGCTGGTCTTCGAACTCACCAAGAAGCTCTACCACAAGGAATTCGGCAGTGACTTGCTCGCGGGGATTTCGATTGTCACCGCGGCGCTCCTGCACCAATACCTGGTTGCTTCGATCGTCATCCTGATGTTGTCCGGCGGAGCATCGCTCGAGCGTTTCGCGCAACGCCGAGCTTCCTCCGTCCTCGAAGCTTTGGCCCGGCGCACGCCGAGCATCGCCCACCGAAAAACGACGTCCGGGATTATCGACCTAGCCCTGAAGGACGTTGCAGTGGGCGACATGCTCGTCGTCCTGCCGCACGAAATCTGCCCGGTCGACGGCACCGTCATCGAAGGACGTGGCGTCATGGACGAATCGTATCTCACGGGCGAGCCTTTTCTCGTCCCGAAGACCGTGGGATCAAGTGTGTTGTCTGGCACCATCAATGGCGACGCGGCGATCACTCTGCAAGCGGCAAGACTTCCCGTGGATTCGCGCTATGCCAGCATCATGCGCGTGGTGGAAGAATCGCAGCAGCGGCGTCCGCAGCTGCGCCGAATGGGCGATTTGTTAGGCGCCTGGTACACGCCTCTTGCGGTCGCGATCGGGATGATGGCGTGGGTGGCCAGCGGCGACGTCACGCGCTTCCTTGCCGTCATGGTGATCGCTACGCCTTGCCCCTTGCTCCTCGCCATCCCGGTCGCCGTGATTGGCGCGATCTCGGTGGCCGCGAGCCGCAGCATCATCATTCGAAATCCCGCCGCCTTGGAGTTGGCGAGCGAATGCCGCACGTTGCTCTTCGACAAGACCGGTACCTTGACCACGGGACGCCCCACGCTGACCGGCGTCGATTGCGCCGCGGCCATGACTCGCGACGAAATCTTGCGCATTGCGGGCAGTTTGGAACAATACTCCAAGCATCCTCTCGCGGGGGCAGTCGTCGAAGCCATGCTGGCGGCAGGCATCTCCGCTGGTTCCGTGGAACGCATGAGCGAGCGGCCCGGCGAAGGCCTCAGCGGTGTGGTCGACGGACGCGAAGTGAAAATTACGGGACGCTCTAAGATTGGCGGCCTGGACTCCCTCTTGCCGGAAATTGGCCCCGGGCTGGAGTGCGTCGTTCTGGTCGACGGAGCTTACGCGGCAACGCTCCGTTTTCGCGACGAACCACGTTCCGATAGCGTCGGCTTCATCGGCCACTTGGAGCCCCGGCATCTCGTAACCCGGATCCTGCTGGTGAGCGGGGATCGGGAATCCGAAGTTCAATATCTGGCGCAAAAGGTTGGCATCAGCGAGATCTTTGCGGGACAGAGTCCCGAACAAAAGCTGGCGATTGTCCGCCGCGAAACGGCTCGTGCAAAGACGCTATACGTCGGCGATGGCATCAACGACGCCCCGGCTCTCATCGCGGCCACCGTCGGTGTGGCATTCGGCGGAGCGAGCGATATTACGTCGGAAGCCGCCGACGCGGTCATCCTGGAGCCCACCCTCGCCAAGGTTGACGAACTCATCCATATCGGCCGCCGCATGCGGCGCATTGCGCTACAGAGCGCCTTGGGCGGCATGGCGCTGAGCGTTCTGGGAATGGCTCTTGCGGCGCTCGGTTACCTTCCGCCCGTGGCCGGCGCCGTGGCGCAGGAGATCATCGATCTCGCCGCCGTCCTCAATGCCGTGCGCGCGGCGTGGCGGCCGCGTACGCTCACCGATTTCTAAACTCACGTGCGCAAGCAAAAAGAAAAGGCGGGGAGAGCCGAAGCCCAACCCCGCCGGATCGACGTCCTTGAATCGCGCTTAGAACTGGAAGCGCATGCCGATCTGGAGGCGACGCGTATCGCCGTTGCCGATGATCGGGCTGGCTCCGATGATGTTCGGCGTTCCGGTGGTCGCGCCGAACTTCGTGGGCGCTCCCAGATTGCCGCCGTTGGTCGCCGTGAGCGGAGCG
>Ga0182030_10011791_pt1 | contig 17600 bp, 11 predicted proteins | sample 812S3MmetaG_FD_121299 | JGI IMG/M metagenome (GOLD analysis project Ga0182030, IMG submission 121299) | Permafrost microbial communities from Stordalen Mire, Sweden - 812S3M metaG (Illumina Assembly) | ecosystem: Environmental > Terrestrial > Soil > Wetlands > Permafrost | place: Sweden...
ACGGTCATGACCGTGGTGCAAAGGTAGTTGCGACGGGATATGCTGACATTGGTTTTGATGTGGATATGGGTCCTTTATTTCAAACGCCGGCTGAAGCTGCAAAGCAGGCAGTTGAAAATGATGTTCATATATTAGGTGTATCGAGTTTAGCGGCAGGACATAAAACATTAATTCCACAGGTAATAGATGAGCTTAAAAAACTTGGACGTGATGACATCATGGTCATTGCCGGTGGTGTCATTCCGCAGCAGGATTATGATTATCTCTATAAATCCGGTGTGCTCGCTATATTTGGCCCCGGGACATCGGTTGTGGAAGCAGGGAAAAAGATTCTTGAAGTGTTAATAGATGCAAACAAAGGATAATAATTGATTAAAATTATATAAAATATGAGACCATATATTCTGGCAGAATCCAACTGGAAGATGATAAAAGATCAGGACTTTGAAATAGCAGTCCTGCCGTGGGGAGCCACGGAAGCGCATAACCTGCATCTCCCTTATTCCATTGACAACATTGAAGGTGAAAAAATTACCGGGGAAGCAGCGAGGATTGCCTGGGAAAAAGGAATAAAGATTATTATACTTCCATGCATTCCTTTCGGTGTCAATACGGGTCAGAGTGATATTAAACTTGATATCAACATGAATCCCAGTACTCAGTTTGCCATATTGAAAGACATTCTGGAAGTACTCAACAGACAAGGAATAAAAAAATTAGTCATTGCAAACAGTCATGGCGGTAATGATTTTAAATCAATGATCAGAGAGGCTGGACTTCTTTTTCCTGATATGTTTCTTTGCAGTTGTAACTGGTATCAGATTGGAAATAAGATGGATTTTTTTGAAAACCCGGGTGATCATGCTGATGAGGCGGAAACCAGTCTGCTGATGTATCTTAGACCTGACTTAGTTCTTCCTTTATCAGAAGCTGGTGACGGTGTTGAGAAAAAAAATAAAATAAGTGCTTTCAGGGAAGGTTGGGCATGGACAGAACGTAAATGGTCAAAAGTAACAAAAGACACCGGTGTGGGGAATCCCAAAAAAGCGACAGCAGAAAAAGGGAAGAAATATTTTGAGATGATAACGCGAGAAATGGCATCTTTTTTCATTGATCTGGCAAAAACCAATCGGGACGATATGTACCAATAAGATCAATGAAGTGGATCAGATGGAGAATCAATTATTTGACAATCATCTTACTCACATTAATAATTTCTTCACTCTCCATCCTTACAATGTATATCCCAGATTGTAATTTATTCCCGGTATAATTGAATAACTCTTGTGAAGTGGTTGTTTCTAAGATTTCTTTTCCTGTTATATCTGAGATTTTAATTTGCTGTGTCTGATGATCGGGATTTGAAAATTCCAGAGTAAAGAAGCCATCATTGGGATTGGGGAATATTTTAAAGTTGCTGCTATCTGAATTTGGATTTGTAATCTTTGTTGGTTTTACTCCGGTAATTGCTGTGATCCCATTTCCCACAGCATAACCAATAGTGGAATTCAGAAAATAGACAGAATTTAAACCGGTAACAGAAGACCCGGTTAATGCGGTAGTCCATGATGTTCCTGCATTAATTGTTTTTAAAATTATACCATTTAAACCCTGTTGATCTTCAGACCCTGCAATATAACCCGTATCGGCATTCGTGAAATAAACGGAATTTAAATAATAGAAATCTGAAATAACTGTCCAGTTTGAACCGCCATTAACTGTTGATAATATTGTTGCTATACCTACAGCATAACCGGTAAGGGAATCAGTAAAATATACTGAATTTAATGTATGAGCTGTTCCGCTAATAGTTTGAGGAGCTGACAAGGTGATCCCTCCATCATAAGTTTTTAAAATGATTCCGGCAAAATTACCATTGTCATCACCAACAGCGTAACCAGTAATGGTATCAGTAAAATATACTGAATACAGATTAATAGATGTGGTACTTTGTGTCGTCCATGTTGTTCCCTGATTAATTGTTTTTAAAATTATTCCGCCTCCTGCTCCTTCACCCCCCGGAAGATAACCTACAATGTAGCCGGTATTGGCATTTGTAAAATAAACGGAGTTTAATATATAATTTACTGTTCCAATAACTTGTTGTGTCCAGTTATTTCCACCATCAATCGTTTTAAGGACTAACCCACTGTCAGCAGCATTTATACCAACAGCATAGCCTGTCATTGAATCGGTGAAATATAATGAATATAAATAATTATTCATACCGATATTTTTTGTTGTCCATGATGAGCCGCCGTTGGTAGTTTTTAAAATTAGCCCGCTATCACCTGTTGTTCCTCCCATTCCAACAGTATAACCGGTATATGTACTTGTAAAAAAAACTGAATTTAGCGTTATGTTTTCAAGAGTTTGTACGGTCCATCCGTTTTGAGAATAAAGATGTATATTGCAAAGAGCAATAAAGCTAAAGAGAGAAAAGATTTTTTTTATCATGTTGACTAATTCAAACCCGTTAAGAACCTCTAAAAAAAAGTAAATTTAAAATAAATATTTTATAGGATCAATTTTTTTTAAAAAAAAGAAACACAAATAGAAAATTTTATTTTTAAAACGCCAAAGATTGTTTTAATTTGTACCGGATTTAATTTATAAAAGGAAAAAGTAAATTATGAATAATATTCAATTAGAACAGCAACTCAATTCATTTCATATTTCTGAGCGAAAAGAAGCACTAAAGAAGTTAATCTCATCAGGAATTCCAAAGATAGGTTCTTCTGAAAATGTCAACATGCACATTCATTCATTCTTTTCATTTAATGCTGAGGGCTGGTCTCCGTCACGTATTGCCTGGGAATATGCAAAACATGGATTGTTTGCAGTGGGAATCATTGACTTTGATGTGATGGATGGCTTGCTTGAGTTTCAGGAAGCGGGTGAGAACCTTGGTATACGCACCAGTGTGGGTATTGAGACACGCGCTTATCTGACCGAATTTGCCGATAAAGAAATTGATTCACCGGGCGAACCAGGTGTAAGTTATATAACTGCAGGGGGTTTTGCAAAAGTTTTTCAATCAGGCTCCCCTCAAAAAAATACGTTGGACATTTATCGTAAAACGGCTGATGAACGGAATATGGCTCTGATAGGTCGGATCAATCCCAATGTTTCAGAAATAGCAATTGATTATAAAAATGATGTAATCCCCCTGACTCCATCCGGCAATGCCACAGAAAGACATATTATCAGTGCCTATATTAATAAAGCCGTTGAGAAATTTAAAAATACGGCTGATCTTGAGAAATACTGGTCATCATTATTAGGCAAAAGCATGGAGGAAATCAAAAAGTTAACAGGAAATCGTCCGTCATTGGAAGAAATTGTCCGTGCCAGGTTTGCTAAGAAAGGCGGATTTGGTTATGTTCAGCCTACGTCAACTACCTTTCCCAGGGTGGAAGAGTTTTTTGCCTGGGCCAAATCGTGTGATGCCATACCAATGGAGTCATGGCTTGATGGGACAAGCGAAGGTGAATCAGATCCTGTAAAATTGCTCGAATTATCCTGTTCAAAGGGTGCCGCAGCATTAAATATTATACCTGAAAGGAACTGGAATATAAGTGATCCTGAAAAGAAAAAAGTAAAAATTGCCAATCTTTTTAAAATTGTCGAAATCGCAAATAAAATGCAACTTCCCATGCACGTAGGAACAGAAATGAATAAGCTTGGTCAGCCAGTGGTGGATGATTTGAACGGTCCGGTGCTGAAGGATTTTAAACAGGATTTCCTTACAGGTGCAAGAATATTTGTTGGGCATTCAGTATTGACGCGTTTTGCAGATTTTCCTTATTCCGGATTACATGCCGAATCCCGTTTTCATGGCGATATGAAAGCGAAAAATCATTTTTTCGAATCCGTAGGTAAATTATCTCCTGTAAATACTCAGATTGCTGAAAAATTACGGAATGCAGGTTTAAAAAAGACTTATGATCTTCTTTCTGATTCAGTTGTAAAAAATAAATGGATCATTCAGGAATAGAAATTCAGAAATTTAAATTTAAAATTATTATACAAATGAAGGCAGCAGTAATTAAAAAACCGGGGACGATAGTAGTCGAAGAATTTGCAACACCGAAGCCAGCTCAGGGTGAAGTGTTGCTAAAAGTTGAAGCATGTGCCATCTGTGGTACGGATCAACGCGTGTTAAAAGGAGAAAAACATGTTGATGTTCCCATCGTTGGGCATGAGATTACAGGTGTTGTTACTGAATTGGGCAAAGAGGTGCAACAACTAAAAATTGGTGATCGTTATGCCATTCAAACTGTTATTGGTTGCGGAACCTGTCCGATGTGTAAAATACACCGCGAAAATTTATGCGAGAATGGATTTAAAGCAATGGGATACCAGTGGAATGGTGGTTTTGCTGAGTATATGATCATGCCTAAAGTGGGTGTGGAACAGGGGTGTCTGATCCCAATTACCAAAGATATGTCATCCAACCTGGGAACATTGATTGAGCCACTCAGTTGTTGTATCAATGGGATGCGTATCATTCCTTTTGAATCCATGCAGCATGTTATTGTATTTGGTGGCGGGATTATTGGTGTCTTGAATAGTTTAGTCGCCAAATTTCGCGGAGCAAAGACAATTACAATCATGGATGTTTCCCAGGAAAGACTTGATCTGCTTAAGAAATTGGGATTACCGTTTGATAATTTTGTTAATTCATCAAAAGAAAATCCGGCAGAGTGGGTAAAGAAAAATACAAATGGAAGGGGAGTAGACGCTGTTGTTGTGGCTGCTTCTGTAAAATCATTGGTAGCAGTCGGGTTGAAGTTATTAGCCCGTGATGGTCATCTTTCCATCTTCGCGGGTATGCCAAAATCTGATCCATCCGAACTGATTGATCTGAACCTGATTCATTACCCGGAGCTCCATATTCATGGTGCGAACAGTTCCGTTTATCGCGATTACATTGAAGCACGAGATATGATCATGAAGCAAAAACAAGCTTTCGAAAAATTAGTAACACATACTTTTAAGTTGTCCGATTTTAATAAAGCCGTTGATATTCAGGGAAATCCGGCAAATGGTGCGTTAAAAGTAATCATAATTCCTTGATTAAACGCGGAGGCGAGGAGACACAGAGAGACTGAAGGCTGAAAAAACAAGACTGGAAATGCTATTAAAATTAAAATCAAAAAAATGAAAAAGTTATTTTATGTTTTAGTCATCACGCTGGTTTTCATTTCATGTCAGAACAGACGTGATCACCAGATAGATACCGGAATAGATTTTAAAAATTCCTGGAAATTCAAAACCGGTGATTCCGTGGCATGGTCGTCAACAACATGTAATGATGCGTCATGGGATACTATTTCAGCCGGTAAAGTATGGGAAGAACAAGGTTTTGATAATTACGACGGGTTCGCGTGGTATAGAAAAAGCATTGCGATTCCTGCTTCAGTGAAAGCCGGATTTAATAAAGGTTATAACAGTTTGTTGTTATGTCTTGGTAAAATTGATGATGCGGATGAAGTATTTTTCAATGGAACAATGATAGGTCATACGGGAAGCATGACTGATAAAAACAAAAGTGCTTATTCTGTTGAACGCAATTATATCGTTTCTGAGAAATTGATTAAGTGGGATAGCGCTAATCTGATTGCTGTCCGGGTTATGGATTTTGGTGGTGTTGGCGGGATGTATTCAGGAAAATATACCTTGCATTATACGACATGGAAAGATTTTATTAAATGTGAACCTACACTCAGCAAACCGGAAGCGATTTATTCATCTTCCGAAAAAGTAATTCCCACGTTTACGTTTACGAATAACTCCGGTGAAAATCTGAATGCCAAGGTTGTTTGTCTTGTATATACGGATCAGAAACAGGAAGTAAGTAAAAATGAGCAGCAGGTTAAAATACCTGATAATTCCCAGGCAGATGTTAAGTTTGAATTTGGTCCTTTGCAGGCAGGATTTTATTCAGTAAAATATTTATTGATCACTGATTTAGGTTCTGATACATTATCTGATTTTATAGGCTTTGGGGTTGATCCCACCTCCATAAAACCAGCACTAACCCGGCCGGCTGATTTTGATGCATACTGGAACAATGCACGAAAGGAACTGGCTGCGGTAAAACCAAGGTTTAAGATGATTCCTAAAAAAGAATATTCCACTAAAACGAAAGATGTCTATCTGGTTGAGATGTATTCTTTAGGAAATGCACTGATCAGGGGCTGGTACAGTGTTCCGGTCAGGAAGGGAAAATATCCTGTGATGCTTCGCGTACAGGGTTATAGCAGTTCGCAAATGGCAGATGTCAGAACAGAAGATTTTGTTGTTTTTTCTCTTAATATCCGGGGGCACGGGAATAGTAAGGATAGTGTTAATCCTGGTTTCCCTGGTTATATATTAAGCCATATTGATGATAAAGAGAAATATATATATCGTGGCGCTTACATGGATTGTTTACGTGCTGTTGATTTTATATGTACCAGGCCAGAAGCCGATACTTCCAGGATAGTCGTATTGGGTGGAAGTCAGGGAGGTGCGTTAAGTTTTGCTACGGCTGCTTTGGATAAACGTATTAAACTTTGTTCTCCTCATGTTCCATTCTTATCTGATTTCAGAAGTTATTTCAAAATTGCGCCATGGCCTGCCAATGAATTTATCAAATACGTGGCTGATCATCCGGAAACCAGTTGGGATAAGATATATGGAGTATTAGATTACATTGATATTAAAAATCTGGCGCCATGGATCCAGGTACCCATTCTGATGGGATCCGGGTTAAAAGATATGACCTGTCCACCCTATATTAATTTTGCAGCTTTTAATAATGCGAGTTCTAAAGACAAAGAATTTTTTGTTTATCCAAACAATGCACATTCATGTCCTGAAAAACATTTCACATATGAAATGCAATGGATTAAGAAACATTTTAATATTAAATAAAAATTAAAAGCTAAAGTAATGCATTTACATCCTGTTGACATTTCAATAATTATTTTATATCTTGTTATTACGATATTTATAGGCTGGTATGTCTCTAAAAAAGCATCTGAAAACATTCAAAACTACTTTTTAGGAGGGAATTCGCTTCCCTGGTATGTATTAGGCATATCAAATGCTTCGGGAATGTTCGATATTGCCGGCACGATGTTATTGGTTTACCTGATGACCTTATACGGATTAAAAAGTATCTGGCTGCCCTGGTTATGGCCGGTTTTTAACCAGATATTTATGATGGTTTACTTAAGTGTCTGGCTTCGCCGATCGAATGTAATGACAGGCGCTGAATGGATCAAAACCCGTTTTGGAACAGGAAAAGGAGCTACATTATCACATATTATTGTTGTTGTTTTTGCATTGGTTGGTGTTATCGGTATGTTATCCTATGGTTTTAAAGGTATTGGAAAATTCGCAGCTACTTTTCTCCCGTCACTTGTATCTGTTGATACAGCAATCCTTCATCCACAGCTGAATGCCAATTTATGGGCTGTTATATTAATGGGGATTACAACTTTTTATGTGGTTAAAGGGGGGATGTTCAGCGTGGTGATAACGGAGGTATTACAATATATTATTCTTACCATTGCTTCCATTGCTATCGGAATTATTGCCATGAATAAAGTGTCTCCTGACATGTTACGTCATGTGTTGCCTGCTGGCTGGAAGGATCTCTTTTTCGGATGGTCCATGGATCTTGACTGGAACTCTGTAAAAGCGGCTACTTCAACAAAAGTCAGTGCCTTCAATGAATGGATTACAAAAGATGGATATTCCATGTTCGGGTTGTTTTTTATGATGATGTTATTTAAAGGTATCTTTGTTTCTGCCGCTGGTCCTGCTCCTAACTATGATATGCAAAGAGTGCTATCAACAAAAAGTCCAAAAGAAGCTGCTAAAATGAGTTCACTTGTAAGTATCGTGTTAAATCCTCCCCGTTATTTTATGATTGCCGGTATAACCATTCTGGCTTTAACAAATTTTGATAAACTATACACCGGAGGAACGGGCAGTCCTGATTTTGAATCCATCTTACCTCAGGTTATGATCAATTATATACCAGTAGGATTACTTGGGTTGTTGCTTGCAGGATTGTTTGCCGCTTTCATGAGTAACTTTGCAGCGACTGTTAACTCTGCTCCGGCTTACATTGTGAATGATATATACAAACGTTATATTAACTCAAATGCCGATAGTAAAAAATATGTCAGGCTCAGTTATATCGTTTCAATCGTTATTGTGATTGTTGGAATTGCTTTTGGGTTTGTGGTCGAATCTATCAATGAAGTGATGCTTTGGATCACAGCAGCGCTCTGGGGTGGATATGTAGTCTCGAATATTTTAAAATGGTATTGGTGGCGTTTTAACGGATATGGTTATTTCTGGGGAATGGTTGCCGGTATTGGTTCATCATTGCTTATTCCTCTGCTGATCAAATTAGGGGCGCTGAATTTTCTCATCAACTGGCCATTAACAAATAATATCAGTATGAATTCATTTCCTTTGATATTTATTAGTTCTATTATCGGATGTTTTGTTGCGACCTTAATTACCAAACCGGAAGATGATGAAACCCTCATGGCATTTTATAAAAATGTCCGTCCCTGGGGTTTCTGGAAACCCATCCATGACAAAGTAATGCTGGCAGATGCTACCTTTAAACAAAATAAAAATTTTAAACGGGATATGTTTAATGTCATCATAGGTATAGGCTGGCAGGTCACTCTCATGGCGACTCCTGTTTATCTCATTCTCAGGGAATGGAAAATTGTGGGTATATTGGTTGTCATTCTCATTATAACTTCACTCATCCTGAGGAAGACATGGTATAAAACATTAGAAGATTAGAATTTTATAACATACATGCAATCATGAAGTACGGTTTTTTTAATGATACAGACAGGGAATATGTCATAACAACACCTGACACTCCCTATCCATGGATCAATTACTTAGGGAATGATGATTTTTTTTCAATCATTTCCAATACTGGCGGTGGGTATAGTTTTTATAAAGATGCCAGATTACGAAGGATTACCCGCTACCGGTACAATAATATACCTCTTGACTCAAATGGAAAATATTTTTATATAAACGATAATAATACTGTTTGGAATCCCGGATGGCAACCGGTTAAAGAGAAATTAGACAATTATGCATGTCATCATGGATTGGGATATACAAAGATCATTGGTAAAAAAAATAATCTGGAAGCTGAGGTAACCAGTTTTGTGCCCTTAAATTATACCGGTGAAATTCAGAAACTCATTTTGAGGAATAAGTCCGCTTCAAAAAAAAATATAAAACTTTTTTCATTTGTTGAATTTTGTCTGTGGAACGCGTTGGATGACATGACTAACTTTCAGCGGAATTTCTCCACCGGGGAAATAGAAGTTAAAGATTCCGTCATTTACCACAAAACGGAATATAAAGAACGCAGGAATCATTATTCTTTCTATTCTGTCAATTCAGTTATAGATGGCTTTGACACAGACAGAGAAAGTTTTATAGGGTTATATAACGGAACAGATAAGCCTGATGTGGTATTCGAGGGTAAACCGAAAAACAGTGAAGCCCATGGCTGGTCCCCGATAGGCTCTCATTTTATAGAAATTGATCTGAAAGCCGGTGAAGAGAAAGAATTCGTTTTTATTTTGGGATATGTTGAAAACGAAGAAGAAAATAAATGGGAAAAACATTTAGTCATCAATAAGAGCAAGGCATTGCAGATGATCAATAAATTTAAGACTTCATCAGATGTTGATCGGGCCTTAGATGAACTGAAAAAATACTGGAATGGGTTACTTTCAGTAATAACTTTAGAAAGCCGGGATGAAAAGCTGAACCGGATGGTAAATATCTGGAATCAATACCAGTGTATGGTGACTTTTAACATGTCGCGCAGTGCTTCTTACTTTGAATCAGGTATTGGTCGTGGAATGGGATTTCGGGACTCGAATCAGGATCTGATCGGATTTGTACATCAGATACCGCAGCGGGCGCGTCAACGGATCATTGATATAGCCTCTACCCAGCTTGAAGATGGTGGCGCTTATCATCAATACCAGCCGCTCACGAAGCGCGGTAACAATGAAATAGGTGGAAACTTTAATGACGATCCCTTATGGTTGATCTTATCTGTTACGCAATATATCAAGGAAACAGGCGATTGGGGTATTCTGGACGAAAATGTTCCTTTTGATAATGATGAAAAAAAATCAGCGCCTTTATTTGAGCATCTGAAGAAATCGTTCATGCATGTAATCAATAATCTTGGGCCTCATCAATTACCGCTTATCGGACGTGCTGACTGGAACGATTGTCTGAACCTGAACTGTTATTCCAATAATCCTGACGAATCCTTTCAGACAACCGAAAATCAGAAAGGTGGTAAAGCGGAATCAATATTCATCGCGGGTATGTTCATTATCTATGGAAATGAATTTGCCAAGCTTTGCGATCAGATCAATAAAAAGGATCTGTCAAGTGAAATACATACCCGTGTGAAGGCTATGAATGTCGCGATTGATAAAGCCGGCTGGGATGGGGAATGGTTTTTGCGGGCTTATGATTTTTATGGAAAGAAAATAGGCAGCAAAGAAAATGAAGAAGGGAAAATATTTATTGAATCACAAGGTTTCTGCGTGATGGCCGGAGTCGGTGTTAATGATGGCAGAGCTCTGACTGCGCTTGATTCAGTAAAAAAATACCTTGACTGCAAATATGGTATTGTATTAAATAATCCTGCTTTCACAAAGTATTACATTAACATGGGTGAAATTTCCACATATCCGAAGGGATATAAAGAAAACGCCGGGATATTCTGTCATAACAATCCCTGGATTATGATCGCTGAAACGATGATTGGACGTGGAGATCGGGCATTTGAATATTATAGTAAAATAGCCCCTGCCTACCTTGAAGAAATCAGTGATCTTCACCGGACAGAACCGTATGTCTATTCTCAGATGATTGCCGGAAAAGATGCGTTCAAACCAGGTGAAGCCAAAAACTCATGGCTAACCGGAACCGCATCCTGGAACTTCTTTGCCATCACACAATATATTTTAGGAATCAGACCGGATTATAATGGTTTGATTGTAGATCCATGTATTCCTTCCTCATGGAAAGAATACACAGTTCGCAGAAAATTCAGGTCTGCATCGTATCATATTAAAGTTATTAATGAATCAGGCGTGTGCAAGGGGGTAAAAAAGATGATTGTTGATGGGAAGGAAATTCAGGGGAATACGATCCCTTTGATGGATCAGTCACAAGAGCACCAGGTGGAGGTGTATTTGTAACAAAAAATCACAGGCGGGTACTTAAAATTAGCAAAAGGACAACCATTGACCGGAGTCTTTATAATCTTCGATGGGCGAAATATCTATCTGAAATTTGTAGGAGTTTGCCAATAATGAAACCTCATGTTTCAAAGATTCAATACAATTTTTAATCAGATCCTGCCTGAATCCTTTACTACCCATATCTGCAACAAGGTTTGCTGATATGATCCTGCTTATTATTTTACCAAGATCAATGCTTTTACGTTGTTGAATTTTTACATCGATTATAAAATTTAAATCCGGTTTAAAATGATCAGCTACATTTTTAGTCAGATTATAATTCAATAAAAACTCAGAAAGATTCATCGTTTTTTGATTAATCATTAATTTCAATATCATATCGGATATTTGAGAATAGAGCATTTCATTTGAACCTTCAAATATCTGGAAAGGTCTGGAATCGACAATTCCCCTTGTGCCAATGCTTTCGGCTTTATAGCCATTGGCTCCGCTAAGTTGAGTCAATATCTGGGCAGATTCCTGCATTAAGTCGGTTACATAAGCCTTCATGCTGTTTGCTTCAATAGTTGATGTGGCTAAATTATGATTGATACTGCTGCAGGCAGAACTTCTTATGCACATCGCGGAACACACGGTGAAAGCACTTTGAATTCTGGAAATCTGATGTTGGACCTGATCCAATGCCATTAATGGTCTGCCACCGATGATCCGGGAAGAACAATGTTTTATAGCTTCGTCCAGCATCCTGCGAATAAAACCTATTCCCATGCCGGCAAAATGATACCGGCTTCTGTTTAATAAATCCATCATTAATTTTAAACCTGTCGATTCAGGTTGAAGTTTGAATTGCTCAGGCACCTGAATGTCTATAATATTTTTCCCGTAAGGAATAGGATATAACCCCATGCTGTTGTATAATTCTTCAACCACGATAGACTGGTCAGGTTGCTGAACATCACAAATAAAAAAATCAATATCCCTGCCTAATTCATTGTTATCGTTTTTTTGACGGGAAGTTATCAACCAGTAGTCCGCCAACCCTGTTAATCCCTGCCAATGTTTGATCCCTTTTATATGATACATTGAACCTTTCTTAACATTAGAAGTTTGCATATTCAGTGCATCGCTGCCATAATCAGGTTCAGTAATCATGAGTCCACCCATATTTTGCCGGGTCAGAAACCTGTTAAAAATATTATCTTTAACAGGTTCCTGCGCGTATTTTGCAACCGGTTCCAGGAACAAGGAAATATTGATACCGAATGTTAACGATAAAGCCAGGGATTCATAGGATGCGGCGTCAACCAAAGCCAAACATTCTTTTACCTCAGTTCCTCGACCACCATATTCTTTTGGAATACACACAGATAAAGGCTTATCTGCCATAATATCCCGCGATACCAAGGCGGGAAAACCTCTTTTCTGAATAAATTTTTCAATATGATCTCTTTCATAAAAAGCACTTTTTAAAGTTTTATTAAATGAGCTTATAAACTCTGAAAAAGGAACTACATCTGCTTTTTCCCGAGGATTCATAGATTGATTAATTTTATATTCCACTGTAGAAAGTTTATGATTAATAATTTAAAATAGTACTGTTCAGAAGTTATAAACACCATTAACAATACAAAAGTTAAAAAAAAGGTTTATAGGGTGGGTTCGTTTTGAGCAAAACACCCAAAAGTGATTCTAAGAAATTTATTCTTTATGTTCCATATTGGGCATAGTTGACCTGGGAATACGCTGAAGACTATTTCAAATTATTAATTTATTATCTTTGTCTTGTAAATACAGGAAATGGTTCTCCAGCGAAAAGATATTGAAATAATGGCGCCTGTTGGTTCTTACGAGTCGCTTACTGCAGCCATACAAGCCAAAGCAGATGCTGTTTACTTTGGTATCGGCAAACTGAATATGCGGGCCAGGTCAACACTGAATTTTACCTTGGGAGATCTTAAAGGTCTTGTTCATCTTTGCAATCAGCATAACATTAAAACTTATCTCACGCTGAATACAGTGATTTTTGATGGTGATATGTCCGGTATGAAAGAGATAGTGGATGCCGCCAGAGAAAATGGGATTCATGCCATCATTGTATCTGATCAGTCGGTATTGGCGTATGCCCGTTCAGTGGGAATGGAGATACATCTCTCAACACAGTTAAGTATCAGTAATATTGAATCGGTAAAGTTTTATTCTGCTTATGCCGATGTGATTGTCCTGGCCCGTGAGCTGAGTCTGCAACAGGTTTTTGAGATTACCGAAAATATTAGAAAGGAGCAAATAAAAGGCCCAAAGGGAGAACTCATTAAAATAGAACTCTTTGCACATGGTGCTCTTTGTATGGCTATCTCCGGGAAATGCTATATGAGTCTGCATGAATATAGCTTTTCAGCAAACCGCGGCGAGTGTCTCCAGGTTTGCCGGAGAGGTTATCATGTTACGGATATAGAAACGGGTGCCAGTCTTGATATAGAAAATGAATACATCATGTCCCCAAAAGATCTTTGTACCATAAATTTCTTAGACAAAGTATTAAAGGCTGGTGTTCAGGTTTTAAAAATTGAAGGAAGAGCACGATCAGCCGAGTATGTAAAAACTGTCTGCGAATGTTATGATGAAGCTATTCAATCTGTTTGTGACAATACCTATTCACAGGAAAAAATAAATGAATGGATGAAAAGACTCGGCACTGTTTTTAACCGGGGCTTTTGGGATGGTTATTACTTAGGCCGCAGGCTTGGTGAATGGAGCGATGTATATGGATCAAAAGCAACTAAGAAAAAGATATATGTGGGAAAGGTGACCAATCATTTTTCAAAATTAAGCGTTGCAGAGATATTGATGGAAACAGGAGCTTTGGAAACAGGTGATGAGATAATCATTATTGGCCCGACAACAGGAGTGGTTGAGGCTATTATAAAAGAAATAAGGGTAGATGAAAGACCCGTTGAAAAAACTAGTAAAGGAGAAAGATGTTCAATTCCCATAGAAGAATTAGTAAGACGTTCGGATAAAGTTTATAAATTAGTAATGAACGAAGAACAAGCAGTTTTTTAAGATGCCTATAATAATAAAAGGGGTTCGATGTCAAACCCCTTTCCGTTAGTAATAGATAGTAAGTAGTTAATAGTTAATTAGTAATTAATTTAGCAAATGAAATAGTAAAATACTCAAAAGCAATCATTTACACTTTTTGTTTGTTTTTCTTTTCAAGTATATAATACAGCGAAGATTAAAAATACCCTACTTTTATTTATAAATTTTTATAAAAATGCAAGTTAAATTTATATTGATATTTCAAAAGAATATAGTAAATTGCTCAATGATCAGATATGACGATTCGGATACTTTATAAGTTGTTAATAAACAGATTCTTTTAATGAGGTGATTATGAAAGGCAAGCTTGTTTTTTTTGTGGATGATGATAAAATGATTCTTAATCTTCTCGAATATATTTTCAGAAGTAAACCTGGTTTTAAAATCAAGACTTTTGAAAACTGTGAAGAATGTATCGCTCAATTGAATCTGAGACCCGATGTAATTGTTTTGGATCATCTGTTTCCAAATAATTCGGGAATGTCCGGTCTTGAAGCTTTGAAAAAAATTGAAAGTCTTGATCAGGGCAATAAAGTGATTATGTTGTCGAGTCAGGAAGATCAGAAACTGATACCGGAGTTTATTAGATCAGGTGCTAAAAAATATATTCCAAAGGATTCATATTTTATTGATTCTCTTTTTAATGCTATACAGGAATTAGTGAAAAATAATTAGTGTTTGTTCAACATGCCCGTTTTCATAAGAATTACATTTTTCTTTTTAAATGTCTTATGGAGCTCGCATATAACATTTTAATTTTAATTGAATATGCTCGGTTCATAAGAATTACATTTTTCTTTTTAAATGTCTTATGGAGCTCGCGTATAACATTTTAATTTTAATTGAATATGCTCGGTTCTGCGTTGAGCTTGCCAGATAAAATGCTCAACCATTCTGATCCAAACACAAAGACTTTAATTAATCTTTTAATGGGAAATAATATGATAAAAAAGATAATTCAGTGTACATTTTTAGTTATTTTTTCAGGATGTATAAATAATCTGAATCATGGAAAAATCAAAGGTCCCCTGAAAGACTTGTATGATATTCAGGATACTTATTTTGCTAATATTAACAAATTAAGTAGAGAAAGTGATGCTGCTAAAATAAAACTTGATACTTTGAAAATGGAGCGATTAAATGCAGAAATTAATATCATTAAAAAAGACGAAGTTGAAAAAATTAAAAGGTTCATCAGTAATAAAAAAATTAATTTTCCCTTTGAGCAGAATATAAAAAAAGACATTTACCAGATAAATGAAATTTATGTTTCGGATGTGACGTATCACGATATCAGTCCTGAAATGGATGTTATATTAACGATTAAGGTAACAAAAGGTATCAAATGTAATAAATTTAAAATTATGCGATTAGAATATTTAGATACTGATAATGACAAGATAAGATCAGATTATTTTGACATGAACGATACCGTATTTACATCCAGAGTTTCATTAACTAATACTTTCTGCAATTTTGAAAAAATTAATATTTTATAACCTTATATTTTCTATACAGGGATGAATAAAATTAAATTAAAAGTAAGACATCAGATCATATTGGGATTTTCCTTATGCATCATCTTTACTTTAGCTGTTGGAGCTTTAGGATACTACAGTGTAATCAGATTAAATAGCCTGGCTGAGCAATTAGAGAATCTTAATTATCTTTCAGGCTCCGTGGGTACCATGCGGGGAGGGGTAGACCAGGCATGTTTAGCCTATCAGGATAAGGATTTTAAAAATGGAATCCATACAATTAAAACAGAATCGGGTGGCGTATATCATTTTTTAAAGGAAATGAAAAATCTTTTTTCTGACAAAGAAATTTTAAAAGATACCATTGATAAATATGTCCGTTTATATGATAATAATGCTGAAGATGTGATTGAATTAGTAAAGGAAAGACGAGATCGGATTCAATTTTATATGAAACAGATCAATGGAATAGATAAATTTGTTGAATCTGCTAATAATGAAGCAAAAGAGGCAGTCATTTGGACTTTATATGCGCAAAAAGAAGAAAAAGAATATCTTTTAAATATTGCCGATTCGGGCACTTTGGAAAGATGGAGAAAAGATGTTCTCAAAGCTAAAATCCATGCAAAAGCATCGGGTCAGGTTGGGTTAGACACTCTGATTAATAATTACGATAGGGATTTCAACAGATTACTTGTTTTTAACGATCATTTTACTAAAGAAAAAGTTTTGTTAGATGTTTATTCATTCAAAGCCTGGTATATTCCTTTTTTCGGCAAGATTAATGTTCATCTTAGTCTGAAAGAACTTGTAAAAAAGATGAAAGTAATTGTTCCAATCATCACGTTTCTTTTAATTATTCTCGCTGTTTTTCTTTCCTTTAGAATATCAAGAGTTATCAATCATGGAATTAATTCAAGTGTTGAGCTTGTTCAGATCATCTCTGAAGGAGATCTGAATATTAATGTTGATCAGAAACTTCTGATGAGTAATAATGAATTTGGAGAGCAGGCATTGGCTTTACAGAAGATGTTGGAAAAGCTAAGAGAAGTAGTTGACGGGATTCGTTTGTCTTCATCGAATATCAGTAATGCTGCCAATAGTATGTCGGGTGCTTCACAGTCATTGTCAAGAAGCACTACAGATCAGGCTGCTTCCTTAGAGGAAATATCTTCATCCATGGAAGAGATGGTTTCAAGTATCGAAGAAAATGCCACCAATGCAAAACAGGCAGAGAAAATAGCAAAGAATGTAGTTACAGAAGTTGAAAGGGTAAGTCAGGCTTCCCTGAAAAGTATCAAAGCCATTAAAGACATAACACAGAAAATAGCCATTATAAATGACATTGCTTTCCAGACAAATCTATTGGCACTTAATGCAGCCGTGGAGGCTGCAAGAGCCGGATCTTACGGGAAAGGCTTTTCTGTAGTGGCTAATGAAGTTAAAAAATTAGCAGATCGAAGCAAAATAGCAGCTGACGACATTAAGGTTATTTCATCCACAAGTGTTGAGATTACTGAAGAATCGAGCAAATTATTAGCGGAATTAATTCCTGATATCAATAAAACTGCCAAACTGATTCAGGAAATTGCTGTTGCCAGTCAGGAGCAAAATGTGGGATCACAGCAGATCAATGATAGCATTCAGCAACTGAATGACGTGACGCAGCAGAATGCAGCTACATCGGAAGAAATGGCTACCAGCGCTGAAGAATTATCAAGTCAGGCATTAAACATGGAAG
>Ga0182030_10011792_pt1 | contig 17599 bp, 12 predicted proteins | sample 812S3MmetaG_FD_121299 | JGI IMG/M metagenome (GOLD analysis project Ga0182030, IMG submission 121299) | Permafrost microbial communities from Stordalen Mire, Sweden - 812S3M metaG (Illumina Assembly) | ecosystem: Environmental > Terrestrial > Soil > Wetlands > Permafrost | place: Sweden...
ATGATTGCTTTTTGAAGGTGAGGAAGAGCAGCGGTAATGACTCTATCTGTCCCGAATTCGACAGCAGAATCAAGATCTGAGGATAGACCAGATCAACCATCGCAGGGCAATCGTTCGCTTGTCGGGGTGAACATTATTTTGCTTCTGGCATTGTTGGTTGTAACCGTATTTGGTTACAAGGATATTTTGTTTGATTGGTTCTCAGGCGATGACTTCGTGCATTTGTGCTGGCTTTCAAGAACATTGAGCGAGCCTGAGCTCGTGCTACACAACTTTTATGCGAACTGGCTTGATGCTTTCGGAAGCGCCTTTTATCGTCCACTGGTGTCGGTAAGTCTCTATTTCGATTACCTGATTTGGCACAACAATGGGCTTGGTTTTCACATAACGAATCTACTTTTCCATTATGTTTCTGTTGCTTTCATTTACCTTTTCGCGCAGGAAATCCAAATTGCTGCAAGCACGAATCCCGACCCACTGCTTGGTAAATTCGAGCGTGCCCATGCGGGTGCGGCTTCCTACCTGTGGCCGTTCTTCGCTGCCGGATTGTTCGCTCTGCACCCTCTTCATCCCGAAGTTGTTTCCTGGATCATTGGTCGCGTCGATTCTGTCGCGACTGCGTTCGTCACCGTGTGCCTTTATTGTTATTCGCACTGGCGCCGGACCAAATCTTCCATATCGTTCGCGTTCTGCGTAACATCGATGATTCTGGCACTTTGCTCTAAAGAAATAGCCGTTTTGCTGCCGGTGGTGATGACAGTTTACGAGATATTTTTTGGTCCGGTGGCGTCAGTTAGCCCCGTCATTAAAGGCACTGCCGCTACCACGGGCACTCCAGTTGTCGCAGCCACTACAGCCACTACAGCCACTACAGCGACTACAGCCGCTGCAGATACAGCCACAAGAGACGCAGGCGTTAGTGCCACTACAAGCAGTGGCGATGCATTGTCCAATCGTTTAGTTGATAAGGCTAAGGAGCTGAAGCATCTCATTGCTTTCTGGGTTCTGCTGGCTGGTTACTTTGTTGTGCGTCAATTGGCATTAGGTACCTGGCTGGGTGGTTACGATAATACGCTGGGACTGGGCTTGCCGCTATCAGAATGGCTGAAACAGACTTGGCACGGCTTCTGTATAACGTTGGTGCCAGTGAATGTGGATGTAATAAGTAACAGTAATGCTCTTGTTCGCATTTGGACTTATGGAAGCGCGATTTGCGGATTTAGCTTATTGGCCCTGATTGCTTTAAGAAGGTCACTTCGAGAGATCGCTTTTCTTTGTGCATTTGCTGTTCTGGCACTTTTGCCCGTCTATAAAATTTTCTATGTGATGAACTCGAATCTTGAAGCCAGTCGCTATGCATATCTTTTAACCGTGCCCATTTGTATGTTGCTCGGCCTGGCAATTGCCAGACTTCCACTTCCTAAAACTGTGGGAACCCGGTTGCGCATGACGGCTAGCATTATTTTTGGTGTGACGCTCATGGTCGGCGGATTCGGGCTGTTGAAGTACAATAACCAGCCCTGGCGTGAAGCGGGTATCACTGCAAATGCCATTCAGGCTGGGCTTCAAGAAATTCTTGGACCGGAGCGGAAGAGTGTAGCCCCCAACGTTGTGCTAGTTGGTCCGCCTGATGCATATAAAGGCTCGTATATATGCCGCAACGCTGTCGACTTTATGATGCAGCACCTCAATATTGACCCAAAGCGTAGTGCAGGTGTCGTTACCATTCTCGATAAGCAAAAGGTTTTTCCGATGTCGCATATCAGGGCATTGATGGAAAACAATCCGCAGTCGATAGAAATCTGGCATTGGGATATTGCGAAGAAGTATTTCGTTCGAGTAAAGCCAATCATCGAGAATTCCAGGGAAGATAGAGTCTGGTCGGTGCTGCAAGCATTACCTGGGCTGGCGCAGATTCCCCGAGGCTTTGAGGGAATGATGCACTGGGACAAAAATGATCTTGTTATAGACGCTAAAAAAGACCCCGTAGTTATTTATACTGATTTGAATCAGTGCCCAACCTGGAGTCTCGATTTTCTGTCGATGAAAGCTACCCCCTCGAAGGGTTGCCCACCTTCGGCCATTCCAACCATCGCAGTCCCCAGTGATCGCGGCAACATTTTTATCGCTGGCATGCCCTTGAAATATGGTGGCGATGATTTATTTGTTTTCCCGTTGCGCAGCGTTCCTGCATGGACACTAGATTACGCAAAGGTTCCTGCCATACCTTTGATTTTCTCGAACGGATGGCAGGGAACGCTGCATTCGCTTGGTTCGATTCCATCGCAAAAGATAATGCCCAAAACTTCCTTGCAATGTTTTGGTGGCGGTAATTTCTATCGACTTTGGAAAAATGCTCCGCAAGGGCATCTGTCCGTGGATGTCTCATCGATTCCGGATGCTTCTGGATGGGCTCTGGAAGTGATTCCTACACTTGACCAATTTAGCCAGGGTAACCCGACGACCCCTGAATTGAATAGTCAAATGAAACGATTTCAAGGCGTAAAAAAAGATTATTTGCTGAATTTGCACGACCTGCCTGAAGGCTTCTATTGCCTTCGTGTTTGGGCGCTGGACAAGAATCAACAGATCATTGGGGTCTCTTCCGATCACTATAGAGTGCAATTCAAAGAGTGAACATTAGTGCTGAATGTTCACTCAACGAACCCAAACTCTGGTAAAACTTGCAGTTTACTGTGCGCCCCATAGTTATGCCGGCTCGATCCAGTTAGTCGGAACCCTTGATAAGTAAATGATTGAATTTAGAAACGTCGCCAAAACATACGATGGCGGCAAGACGTACTCGGTGAAGGATCTAAATCTAACCATAGAGGACGATGAGTTCCTGGTTTTGCTTGGATCATCGGGTAGTGGTAAGTCTACTACTTTGAAAATGATAAACCGATTGATTGAGCCGAGTGAAGGAAGTCTGTTGCTTGATGGTAAGAGCATCACCGACTTAGATCTCGTGCAATTGCGACGGTCGATAGGCTATGTGTTTCAGGGAATTGGCTTGTTCCCACATATGACCATTGCAGAGAATGTCGCGATGGTTCCACGCTTGTTGGGCTGGCCACTTAAGAAGCGTGTAGATCGGGCTAAAGAGTTGCTCGAGCTTATTGGCTTGCCATACGAAAAATTTGGCGAGAGGCTTCCCGAGCAGCTTTCTGGCGGGCAACAGCAAAGAGTAGGTGTCGCTCGAGCGCTCGCAGCCGATGCAAAATATTTATTGATGGACGAACCTTTTGGTGCACTAGATGCGGTGACACGAGATAGGCTGCAGCAAGAGTTGCTATCTATCAGGAGAAAGGTTGGTAAAACGTTTGTCTTCGTAACGCATGATTTATTCGAAGCTCTGACTCTCGGTGACAGAATAGCCATCTTTCATGAAGGTGTAATGGCGCAGGTCGGCACAGGCAAAGAAGTGATGGCTAATCCGGCGAGCGATTTCGTTCGTGAGTTGTTCGCCAGACCAGCACAGCAATTGAAAGATTTTAGAGGCATGCTCTAATGGCTGAACAAAGCATATTTGACTTCTTGAAGGAACGAGCGCCAGAGCTTTTTCAGCGTCTCACCGAACACATGATGCTGACCGGCGTGTCGACGGGCACCGCAATAGTGCTCGGCCTGGTAATTGCAATTTTTGTTTTTCATTACCGCTCTTTTAGAGAGCCTATCATGGCCATAGTCGGGATCTTACAGACGATTCCCAGTCTGGCGTTGCTTGTCTTTCTAATGACACTTGTCGGCAAGATAGGCATGACGCCGGCCTTAATCGCTCTAACGCTCTATGCGCTTTTGCCGATAGTTCGCAATACTTTGATCGGTCTGGAGAGCACGCCACCAAGTATTCTCGAAGCCGCTGCTGGTTTGGGGATGACGCCTTTGCAGCAAATCTCGCTGGTGCGACTACCCATAGCAGTTCCTTCCATAGTCGCTGGTATCAGAACGGCCACTGTCGTTGCAGTTGGTATCGCCACGCTAAGCGCGTTCATCGGAGCTGGCGGATTGGGTGAATTCATTAACAGAGGGCTAGCGCTTTCCAGTACCAGACTTATTTTGCTTGGAGCCGTACCATCTGGAATTCTGGCGATCATCTATGACCTTTCTCTTGCAGCCGCTGAGTGGGGCATCAGACCTGTTCGTAAAATCGACTCGCCATTGAGTTTGAAGCAACAGAGGTTTCGTCGACGCGCCGCAGCGTCACTTCCGGTTACCCTTTTTGTGACCGGACTTATATTGTATGTAGTCGAGCATCCAGGAGCTCAGGGGCGCCCGCATGTGGCGATTGGCTCGAAACATTTTACCGAGCAAATCATATTGGCTGAACTAATGGCTCAGACCATTGAAAAGGGAGCACACATAGACGTTGAGCGTAGATTTGATCTTGGTGGCACTCTCGTATGCCACGGCGCTTTGTTGCGCGGCGAAATAGACTTCTATCCTGAATACACGGGCACCAGCCTGGCTACAGTGCTGAAGGTTAAGCCTATAATTGACCCGAAAGTCGCTTTCGTTACTATAAATAAAGAATACAATCGACTGTACGGTGCAACCTGGCTGTCTCCTTTTGGGTTCAATAATTCATGGGCAATTATCACCGCTGGTGGTGCTAGTCGTAAAAATAGTTGGAATAATATTTCCGATTTACAGCCTCAGGCTAACCATCTGAGCATTGGTTTGCCGGCTGAATTTGCTGAGCGTGAAGATGGATTTCCTGGTCTCGAGAAAGTCTACAAATTGAAATTCGAAAAGGTCGAGGATATCGACACTAATATCGCATACAAGGCATTGGCTGAGAATCAATTAGATGTCGCTGCTGGTAATTCGACAGACGGACGGATCGACGCATACAAATTGAAGATTCTAAGTGACGATAAAAAATACTTCCCTGCCTATCAGTCCGCACCAGTGGCTCGCGTCGATACTTTACGCAAATATCCGCAAGTGGAAAGATGTCTAAATAAATTGGGTGGACAAATCGATGACGCAGCTATGAGAGCGCTGAATTACGAAGTCGACGGCAACCACAAATCGCCAGCGATAGTTGTTGCTACCTTTTTGAAATTGCATCCTGAGATAACAAAAGTTGATTGAGCGGGGGGCAAGTCTATCTTTTGGCTTCTAATATGTTTTAATTCACTTTGATGGTTAGGAACACCCCAAACACTATCAGCCTACGCGCGTGTACCAAAACAAAAAGAGTAATCATATGCATTTTAAAAGAAGCATTGTTCTAACGGCGCTTGTCTCCATCTCCATGCTTTGTGGACAACTAAGGTTGCCCGCACAAGCCGTTGAAACAAAGCCCCTGCACGAGTTACAACTTGAATCCGGCGCGCAGCTTGTGAAGGAGAAGAAGTATCCAGAAGGCTACAAAGCTTTTCGAAAGATGGCTGACCGTGGCTGCCCATATTCTCAATGTGTAGTTGCCTTGATGAATAAGAAAGGCGTTGGGGTGAAAAAGGATCCAAGGCTCGCATTTGAATTCATGCAACGTTCAGCTCACCAGGGTTTTGCTGATGCTCAGCGTTGGCTGGGTGAGATGTATTTGAAAGGTGAAGGTGTTGCACCCGATCGTAAAAAAGCTCTAGAGTGGTTCGAAAAGGCCGCTAGAAATGACATTGTAGAAGCGGAGTATAAGCTTGGGCATATGTATCGCAAATCGGGGTTGCCTGAACTTGAGCAAAAAGGGGCAGCCTGGATTTCTAAGGCTGAAAAGACTGGCGTAAATGATCTCAAGCAAGGGGCCAGTAAAATTCCACCGATTCCTGTCACCGGATATTCCGGCTCTTCAAGTAGTTACACAAATGGTGTAACCAACCTCGCTCAATCCTGGGCTGGATATTCCTCATTGGCCAAGAGTCTGCAAAATGTTCAACAGCCGTAGTAGTTAGCTCTGGTTCGTACTACTATAGGCATTTAAAAGCGCCCCGCTCGGGTTTGGTCGGGCACGAACCGTGAATGCCAGGCTCGCGCCAGTTTGAACTTGTTGATGTGTTGTGGATGTGTTCTATCGGAGTCAAAATATGTTCTATCGGAGTCAAAACAAATGAAAGTCAAAGCTTATGCAGCGTTCCATAAAAGCGAGGATCTCAAGCCTTTCGAGTATGAAGCAAAAGACCTCGAAGCAGATTTCATCGATGTAGAAATTTCGCACTGCGGCATCTGTCACAGCGACATTCACCTGTTGGATGACGCTCTCGGCATTACTAAATTTCCTTATGTTCCTGGCCACGAGATCGTAGGCAAAATTACTGCTGCTGGAGATGCCGTTAAAAATCTCAAAGTCGGAGACAGAATTGGAGTTGGCTGGCAATCGGGCTCATGCCACGCGTGCGAGTATTGTGTGTCTGGCAACGAAAACTGCTGTGCCGGAATGCAATCAACTTGCGTAAGTCAATTCGGTGGCTACGGTTCGCACTTTAGATGTGATTATCGTTTTGCTGTCAAAATTCCGGAGGGTTTATCTTCCGACAAAGCTGCTCCATTAATGTGCGGTGGCGTGACGGTCTATCAACCGTTACGATATTACAATGTCACGCCGAATCAGAAGGTTGCCGTCGTAGGCATTGGTGGGCTTGGACATCTGGCTGTTCAGTTCGCCGCTGCTTTCGGTTGCGAAGTCACAGCGATTTCTACTTCCGAGACCAAGCGCGCTGAAGCAAAAGAACTCGGAGCGGAACACTTCGTCGACAGTAGCTCAAAGAATGCTTTTAGCAAGCTAGCAAACAATTTCGACGTAATTTTGAATACGGTGTCATCAGATCTGCCGCTGCAGGAATATTTCACCGCGCTGAAGCCTATGGGCAAACTTATCATGATTGGTCTGGGCTCATCGAACGTTACAGTCCCGGCGCCGGCGCTTGTGCTTGGGCAACGAACGGTGGGTGGAAGTTGGATTGGCAGCCCTTCGATGATTGATGAAATGCTGAATTTCTCGGCACGGAAAAAGGTCAATGTGAAAACCGAAAACTTCGCTATGGCTGACGTCAATAAAGGAATTAAGTCCGTGCGTGAGAACAAAGTGCGTTACAGAGCAGTGCTCGTTAATTGACTCTGAATACTAGTGCCACGCTTCATCATAGAACCTGCATCTTGCAATATTAAAGTACGTTGCATGCTGCTTCTTGTCTCACTCTGTGACTTGTCTCACTCTGGCTTGTCTGGCTATCTGGGCAAGATAATTGTGAATGTGCTTCCTTTCCCGACCTCGCTGCGTACGCTAATGGTGCCGTTGTGGAGTTCGATCAAGGATTTGCAAATAGCAAGACCTAGACCAGAGCCGCCCTTCTCTGTGGCATCACCTTTCTGAACCTGTTGGAATCGATTAAAAACGTCTTTCCACAGGTGCTCTGGAATTCCGCGACCCTGGTCGGCGACTTTGATCTCTATTGTCTGATCAGTCGGGAACAAAGTTATAGTGACAATCCCGCCAGGAGGCGAGAACTTAATCGCATTTGAAAGCAGATTTACCAGAACCTGTACTATGCGATGGGGATCGACATTCGCTATGAATGAACGACCTGCCGCACCGTTGAGAAGTTTGATTTGTTTCTGATTGGCGAGGGGAAGCACGCTATCTATAGACTGATCGAAAATTGCAGACAGATTAACTGGCTTTCTTTCCAGTTGCAGCATTCCTGCTTCTAATTTTTCTATATCCAACAGGTCGTTTATTAGTCTCAACATGCGCCCTGAGTTCGCCTGCGCTGCCTTGAGAAGCTTTGTTCCCTGCTGGTTCAAAGAGCCGAGTTTGTTGTCCTGAAGCATTGAGTAAATAATGCCCAGAGTGGTTAGGGGACTGCGCAAGTCATGAGTTACCATTTGCACCATTTCTTTGCGCAGTCGCTGTGCGGCTTTTCTCTCGCTGATATCGTGAACAACGCAGAAGAATGTGTCGTTATCTGGCGAAGCGCTGGTTGTCCATAGCGTGTCAAGCAAAGTTCCGTCTTTTCGTTTGATGGTCGATTCGAAAGATGATTGTGAGCCTAACTTCAGCATTTGTTTGAAGTTTTTGACAAAGGTTGCTTTTTCGTCATGTGTAACAATCGTCTCAACTGGATTTCCGATTAGCTCTTCCGGCGTATAACCTAGAACCTTGAGCGATGCTTGATTGATTTCAACAATTCTGCGATCTGAATCTACAGAGCAGAGCACATTGTAAGCGTGTTCAAACAGGGTTTTTTCCTTTTCTTCGACCTTATTCAAGACGCCTGCCATCTCGTGAAATGAACTATCTAGTTGCGCAATTTCGTCTCTTCCCTTAACCCTTGGAAGAAGTTTTCCTCTTCTCTGAATACGCATGACGTTCTCTTGAACCTGTCCTAAGCGCGCCACGATATCTTTGCTGAAGAAAAGACCAAACGCACTTAATGTACCAAGGTTGAGCAAAACTGCTGCTGCGGCGCCGATGAAAAGCCACTCTTGCACTATTGAACCCCCGACCGACTTGCGCTTTGAAAAAGCTTCTTGCTCAAGCTGCAGATCCTGGAGATCTTGTACGAGTTCAGATTCCATTTTTGAAACGATCGGTTCCATGACTGCAGGAGTATATTTGATATCCTCTTTCAGCCTCAAGGCCACACGATTGCTGGTGCAAGCCATTTTGATAGTGGCGGCAAGCCTATCGCTGAGATCGCTAATGCGAACTGCAATGGTTCCTGCTTTTTCTGCATTGGGCAACGAATGCATCCAATCAGTCCAGACCTTAATTTGTACAAGCTCTAGTTGTGCATCGTAGTCAACAATCAAGCCTTGTCCCATACTGGTGTGGGTAAATTTAATCAACGTTAGTGCTTTGCCCGTAATTAGCTGCACTGCTTCGCTGGTTTCGCGGGCGATACCAAAATAATGAGCCTGTTCTTCAGCTGCATTTCTCAAATAGTAAATTCCTGCAATCAGCATTAACTGCACCACAACCGGGACGCTTATCATCACGAGGAGCCTGACACCAAGCTGGTTCTTGTAAGGGATTCGAGTATTAGTAACAGCTGTTATCACTTTGCGCCTTCTTTGGACTGGTGGATAAATTACCCGCAGCTTCAGCTTTCTTAGAAACCTCATTTGCTAATTTTTCGTTAGGCACGGTGAAATGAAATTTGCTACCCTTCCCAATTTCGGTATCAACCCAAATTTCTCCACCATGCAAATTTACAAGTGCTTTGCAAATGGTCAAACCCAGTCCCGATCCCGATCTGTTTGAGCGATCGTCTTCGCGTATCTGGTGATATCGTTCGAAGATTGTTTTTTTGAACTGTTCAGGAAAGCCAGAACCTTCGTCGGCAATAGTCACTCGAACCGAGTCTTGAATCACCTTCGCGCTAATAAATACTTTGCCTCCTTCATTTGAAAATTTGATGGCATTCGTGACTAAGTTTTGTATTACCTGGAGTAATCTGTGTTTGTCGCAGAAGACGCTTGGCAAAGAGTCTTGCACCATGAGTGTTACGTGCTTGGTGTCGGCTTGCGAACTCACGATTTGAAGTGCGCTCTCAACGATAGATGTAAGCGAAACTCTTTCTCTCGTAATTTCAAGCATGCCAGAATCGAGGCGTTCGGCTTCCAGAAGGTCGTTCACGAGAGTAAGCATTTGTCCTGTACTGCGTCGAGCACTGGCAATCTGCCGAATGCCGTTTTCATTTAAAGGCCCGAGCACGCCTCTTTCCGCAAATTCATGAAAGCCTGAGATGGCCACAAGTGGACTTCTGAGATCATGGCTTACCATCTGCACGAGTTCTTGTTGCACTCGTTCTGCTCGCTTTGTTTCCGATATATCGTGAGTTATGCAGAAAATTGAATTGTCTGTAGAGGACCAGGCAATACTCCAGAGTAGGTCCACGGAAATACGATCTTTTCGCACGACTGGCAACTCAAGGGTGGCTGTCGATCGGGTGTCAGCAACCGTTTTGAGTGTTTCGGAGAATTTTTGTTGATATTCCTCTGCGATAAAATCTACCAGGCGAGCACCCATCATTTCGTCTGGAGCGTATCCAAGTATATTCGAACAGGAGTTGCTTACCGATTCAATTCGTGCTCCTTTATTTAGTGAACAGATAAAGTCTGATGCTTTCTCCATCATCAACCGGTGTCCACGAGTGCTGTTTTGAATAGCTTCGCTCATCTCATGAAATGCTTTATCTAGTTTTGCTATTTCATCATTCCCATCTAGTCTCGGGAGCAATTCCTGTCTTGCAATATAGCGCTGCCCATTCTCATTCAATATTTGCAAACGGATAACTAGTTGTCTGATGAACAGAAATGCAAAGCCAACGAAATATAAAAGACTGATTGCGCTGTACGCTAGCAAGAGTGTAAACCAGAGATCTCGCTCTCTGGTGTCTTGTTCTGGTCCGAATGGTTTGGGTGGTCTGCCCCTTATGAGTGAAAACTGCGCATTGTTTGCGGCAGAGGAAAGGTGATTGATGGGAGCTTTAGTGGCGGTCTTTACTGCGGGACCTTTAGTGGCGCTGTCTACCACAGGAGCTGTACTTATGGCTTTTACCGTATCATCTGTCTCTTCAGGCTTAGCCTCAGGATGTAGAGAATCGTTGTAGTAAGCTGTGGTCGTTGCCGCTATGTTGCGATAGAAAGCTATCTTATCGTTTTTTTCTTGTGCTTTCCGAGCATCGATTTGCTTACTATGATCCAGCGTAATTTCAATTTTCTTGCGTTGCGTATAAAAGTCGTTCCAGTACTCTTCGAGTTTGGCCTCTTCCGCAAGCATGTTTTGGTATTCGACAGTACATTCCTCATCTGGCGGTTTTCCTTCCTTCCTGGCTTGCCGAAGCCCCTTCAACGCAAAATAATTGTGCAACATGAGATATGTGATTGAATCACTTATTTCTCGATCTTGGACTGAACGTCGCGGGTAAAAGTCTGCTGTTTCAACCTGGATTAACAACAGCCCAAATAGTAGAATAAACTGGGCGATAACAGGACCCACAAAGAGGATGCGTCCTTTCTGTGCCAGGCTGAGCCTATCGATAAAGCCGAATATCCTCTGAAGCATTCGATCCGGGGCCTCTTCTGGGCACGGTGCTCTGTTTTTATGAATAGGTGAGCGAGTCCGGCTACTGCCCTATACATGAACGTTTTGACATAGGATACCGGTCGTATGATACCCGTTTGTAATTGTTACTACTACCTTTGGCAGGCAGATTCTTTCATTTCAGGTGAGTACAGCCGTTTATCGCCCTAATAAACTGACTGCTTAGACTGGCTTAATTGCGCGCAAAGCTGGCGCGGATTTTTTGGCGCCGGAAGCATCAGTTTTCGTTCTGTGATTTCCTGCACCACGAGGTCTGGTTTTTCTTTCTCGATTACATCGATTGTAAATCGACCTTCAGGTTTATCTCTGGTATCGCGATCAAGGTAGATACGATTGAAGTGCGGCGCAAGGTAAGCGACTAGAGGAACGCTGAAAGAATCGCCGAAAAGAACGGCCTTAGGAAGAGTTTCGTCCGGCGGCATACATTGCGTCGCCAGCGGTTTGTACGCGTCTCTCGGATCGTCTTTTACGGGCATCGGAGGATTGTGGCTCAGCTTCCAACCCTCGCCATCCTTGCGAGAGAGTAAGGGACCGGTTTCGGTCATCAAGCCGTCGATTCCCATCAGGCGGACCAGATCACCGTGTTCGATCAGTCTTGGGGTAACCGTATATTCCTTACCACCCAAGCCTTCTTTGATATTTGGGAAGGTCGCCAGCAGATGATGAACAACAGCATTGCTCGCTATCATCGCGCCAAATTTGTTCCAGTGTGTGTCTGTCTTGAGGAAAAGTTGTCCTTCGCCCTTTTTATCAATCAACGCTTGCCGCAGGTCGATCACGTCGATCGATGTGTGCTTTTTGAGATAGCTGATAAGCTGATCCGCACGAGATTGTTCGTTTAGCAGAAAATAGGCCGGTGGTACGTATTCCGGGTAAATGGTGCATTTACTGGGAGCCAGCACGAATGCGTATTTGATACCACGAGCAGCTAGCCAGGAATGCTGTTCTTCTAATGAATTTTTCCAGGCGCTGAGTTCGTCGTCGGAAAATAGTTGGGCATGTCGCAATGTCTGCGCGTCACCATCCAACATATAGTAAAGCCAGTTGTTTTTGCCTATCAGGACACCATTGGACGGTGATACCGAAAAGGCAGTAGCAATCATCAGGTTTCTTTTCGCTACCAGATCTGTTCGTAGCGCCAGGCGATCTATAAAGCACTTCTCAAATGCTGGAGCAGCTGCTCGTAAAGATCGCAGGTTCGCCTTGATTTTTGGCAGTGGAGCAGGCAAGCGATTTTCTTGTGTTAACAAGGTAGATGCCGGCCTCGTAAAGGCCAGCATTGAAAACGTACAGAAACCTACGATAACAGCCAAAAAGAAGCCGGTCGTTGCTATGTCTTCAAGTTTGCTTGCTCGGCTCATACGCTAAAACCTGAAGTAAATGAATGGATTGTATGTTCCGGCAGCCATCTCCATAATCGAGAGGGAAAGGATAATGCCTACCCACGCTGTGCGCAGAACGGCTCTATAGGCTGGTCCTTCTGGTACCGCCACCATTCCATTCTCGATCTTCAGCGGCGGGAAAACCCATTTCCTAATTACAGGTGTTGAGCCGAGAATGGCTACGAGCAAGATAAAAACTACACGGTTGTCCAATATTACTCCGAGCGTGTATTCGCTTGGCACCGGTTTTACAAATCCGAACATCGCTTGATAAAAATATTGAGCCTGTCTCAAGCTCTCGGCACGGAACAAGACCCATCCCATCATTACGACAAACATCGTGTAAACGTGCTTTACCGGGCGCGGCATACGCTTTAAAAAGTCGCCAAGGAAAGACCGTTCCAAGCCAAGGAATGCTCCGTGATAAAGTCCCCACAGAATAAAGTTCCAGCTGGCACCATGCCACAGACCGCACAGAAAAAAGACGGTGACCAGGTTAAAGCGTGTGCGCCATTCGCCCCCTCTGTTTCCACCAAGCGGAATATACAGATAGTCTCTGAACCAGTTGGAAAGAGAGATGTGCCAACGCTGCCAGAATTCACGGATTGATTGTGAGATATAGGGGAAGTTGAAATTCTCCAGGAATCTGAAACCGAACATCAGACCCAGACCGATCGCCATATCTGAGTAGCCCGAGAAGTCGAAGTAAATCTGCAATGTGTAGCACAGGGTGCCGAGCCATGCGACAGCCGGTGTTAGCTCATGAAGATTGATACCGAATATTTTGTCTGCCACCACTGCTAGTGTGTTGGCAATCAACATCTTTTTACCCAAACCGATAACGAACCGACGTACACCTTCGGCGAACTTATCTAGATTCACTTTCCGCTCGGTTATCTGGTCGCATACATCGTGATAGCGAATGATGGGACCAGCTACCAACTGCGGAAACAACGAGATGTAGAGCGCGAGATTGATCGGGTTGCGCTGAGCTTTCGCTTGCTTGCGATAAATATCGATCACGTATGAGAGGGAATGGAATGTGAAAAAGGAGATGCCTAGAGGCAAGGTAATTAGAGGGATTGGAATCTGCGACATGTGCGCGTGTGCAAGCAGATAGTCGACATCAGTGAGAATGAAGTCTGCATATTTAAAGAAGACGAGTATGCCCAGATTGACTAAGACCGCAAGTAACAGTCCAAATTTTCTAGCACTTTCACTTTTGGCATCGTCAATTACTATCGCGAAAATGTAATTGAGAGCTATCGAAGCGAGCATCACCCAGAGGAACGATAGTTCACCCCAGGCGTAAAAGAAGAGGCTGGCTAATAACAGAAAGCCGTTTCTTAACGAGGTGCGCCGCAACATTGCGTAGATCAGAAGCACGATCGGCAAGAATAGAAAGAGAAATACCGGTGAGCTAAAGAGCACGACTGACCTCGGAAGTATCCAGAATTGTTGGGCGCGCCTGGATATGCGGCGAATTTTCGTCAGGGCAAAGGATCGTCAATAGGTAAGATGATACGCGGGATGGCAGGACTAATGGCTCGTCTCGAGCTAAATAGTTGCTAAGGGTTTTCAAGATTACCTCCAGAATGTCGATAGTCTGAAATTTCTATTAGTTCGGGTGATGTTAGGGGAAGGGTGAAAGGTTTGTAATGTCACAGGATGCGTAATTAGCGTCGTCACAAGCGGCTGGCGCCTTATTATTATGTGATTGACAAGTGGATTTATATGCTCGGTACTGATTCCATCACTACGAACCTGACCCCTCTGAACACCGGTCTATCATCAAACGATGCCAGGCAGCGCTTCGTTGCCGGTTTGGTTTCAGTGGTTATTCGCGCTCATAAAGCCTGCGACAAGCGCCTGTTACAGCAGTCACTGCATTCGCTCGCCAATCAAACACACGATTCGATTGAAGTTGTGATAGCGACCGACTCGTTTGAAAGCGGGCATTTGCAGGAGCTTGCGAGCGCAATTAGCGCTGAAAACTGGAATCCGAAAGCTCTAGTTCGGGTTGAGTCTGTCGACTGCAGCGACCTTTCTGACTCACGCTCCCGGCTGCTGAATGAAGGCATCAAACGCAGCAAGGGACAATATCTTGCCTTTCTGGACTACGACGATATAGTTTACGAAGATGCTTATACGACTCTCATAGCCGAACTTGTATCGTCTGGGAAGGGCGTGGCGGCAGGCGGAACGCGAGTTGCCGAAGTGCTCTGGAAAGATGGTTTATTAGAAGTCGAAAATTATCGGGAATTCCCTCACGATGGGAAATCAAAGGTTGATTTGTGGAAAGGCAACTTTCTGGCGATTCATAGCTATGTTATCGATCGTTACGTCGTACCTTCAGAAGCTATTAATACCGACGAAACTCTTCGTCGTCTTGAAGATCATTGTTTGCTTTTAAGGTTGTCTTTTGTAACGGAGTTCTCGCTTGCCAGGCTAAAAACGAACGTCTGTGAATACCGTGTTTTTAACGGAGTTTTCTCCGGTGACCGCAGCAAGTTCATGGATGCGAAAGACCAGGACATAGCTTCGTGGCGACATTCGAAAGAGGTTATTCAGCAGGTCATCGCGAATTCGACCGCGATAGTGCATCCGAGCCAAATTCGTGCTGATATTCAAGAGAGAGTGGATCTTGAATGTGCTCGTGCCGAGCAACGACTGAGAGCTGAAATGGAGTCTGAATTAGAAGCTTTGAAGCGACGGCTGAATGATTCCGAGCAAAGCAATCTGTCATTGTCCTATCAGCTGGAAAAATGGCAAGCCTCGAACAAGAGCCTGGGCTTGTTGCTAGATAGGCAGTCTGCTGAGCTTTCGCGAAAACCCTACAGATTTGTTCGCATGCTGCTTTCCTGGCTTAGTCGGCTCAAGAAATGAGTCGACCCATTTCTGCTAAACTTCACGCGGTTGTCAAATGAAGCGAATATGAAAATTGGATAGTTTATCTACACCTGAGCCAATACCCAAATCAACACCAGAGCCGATACCGGAGCGAGAATCTGAAATGCCTTTTGTTCAAGTACCTGACGTCGCCGCCGCTGCAGCTATATCGGCAACGCTCCCGAGTATGGACTACTACGAAACGCTGGCTGAATTGCATAACCGCTTGCAACCGAGGACTTATTTAGAAATAGGAGTGGATGACTGTAAGGCTTTGCAGAAGGCCAGTGCTACAACTATTTGCATCGGAGTCGATCCACTACTGCGTAACACTCAAATCGACAGACCGGGTGTTCATCTTTTTGAATTTACCAGTGACGAATTTTTTGCTGGTGAGCATATCGAGCCTCTGCTTACCGGCATGCCCATTGACCTCGCATTTATTGATGGCGTCCATTTATTTGAATTTGCGCTTAGAGATTTCATGAACATCGAGCGCTTTTGCACTTCCAATTCAGTTGTTGTGGTAAGAGACGTCTGCCCATTCAATGCTGAAACTTCGAGCAGAGAGCAGTCCACTGAATTCTGGACTGGAGACGTGTGGAAGCTAGTTGCGTGCTTGAAGAAATATCGACCTGATTTGAAGATTTCAGTTCTGGATGTGGCTCCCGCCGGACTCGCTTTTATCTCAAATTTAAATTCTACTTCTGATGTTCTTTCCAAAAACCACTTCAATATAGTGCGTGAGTATATACCGCAAACACATGCTGATTATGTAGAGCATAAGAAGGTAACACCTGTCACGAATGATTTAAATTCAGCATTGAATGGAATTCGTAAGTTCAGCGTGGATAGAAAGCTGTTCCACGCTTCCCGCTCGTTAGGCGCTCTTGTAAAACAAGACAAAGCTGCGGATGTGGTCAAGTATTCACCAGCTCTTACAAAGGTCGCGATTGGAAAGAGTCCTGTTTTTGAGACACCATATTTAACACCACATGGTGGACGGCGGGGTCCGAAAAATCCAAAGATGTTGGGCATCCTGCTTTGCTACAACGATGGAGATTTTCTGGCGGATTCGCTGGAGTCCTTGCTCGAGAACGGTCATCATGTGCTCGCCTGGGATCATGGATCTAATGATGAAACACCGCAGGTCCTGGATAAATATGAGAAACACCTGTTACAACGTCATTTCCTGCCCAGGGAGTTCGACTTCTACGGTTTATATGCGCATGTGTCCAGGCATATAATCGAAAACTTTGGGACGTCGTACGACTGGGTTTCCTGGCCTGATATGGACGAAATTCTGGAAGGACCAACTCGAGACAAGAGTTACCCTGAGTATGTCGAAGAGGTCATTGACTCAGGTTGCACTTACGTGCAATTTGAAAACTACAATTACTGGTTTACGAGCGACGACGATTGGAGAATAGAATCTCCAGCTAGAAGAATCAGGCATTATGGAGTGCGCCCGGACTGCGCGCCGCGTATTCGCGCATGGCGGGCGGATGTAACCAACGAGCGATGGTTCAACCACAATCCATTACCCGGTGAAAAATTTTCGCAGAATTTCAAGTTGCGACACTATCCGATGCGCACATACGAAAAAGCTATGCGACGCCTTATTGCCGATCGCCATAACCTCCGCCGAGAGGACGCGAACGTGCATTATGAAGCCATGGCGACGCATCTCGATAAACTGACTATCCGACCATCAAGATTGCATTTCGATGATGGTAAAAGTGAACTGAGCATGGATGCTATTTATCCGTGGGAAGGTATGTACCGGGCTTAGGTTCGGGTTTTTTACATCCCCGCGCAACAACAACTGCTGTTTTGTCGTTCCCGTTTACTACTCGACATTCGCCGGTTCTCGTATCAGACTGAAACGCAAAGCGCGTCAGCGAGGTAAACCTAATCGCACAGGTTGGTCAGTGGAGAATGGTAACTTCGGGCAGAAATCGTTGAGCTTGCCGATTCTTATCATCGGCTGCATTGTTCAGAGCGACCGGTGCGGGTTAGTCCTTATCTGGTGCAGGTATATTGTATTTCTTAGCGACAGCATCACACATATCGTGTACCACCTTGCCCAGGGCATCAGTCACAGGGTTATGTTCTGGAATTTTGAAATCTCTGGTATTGTCATTGCTTGTTGCTCTGTCGTGCATGGCTCACTCCTTCAGTATTCTCTCCGCCCCATGAAGACATCAAAACATTCAGATGTTGCAATCTTGTTGCTGCGCGAATGGGGCGCAGTCAGATCGATGTAAACTACAAGCTA
>Ga0182030_10011795_pt1 | contig 17594 bp, 16 predicted proteins | sample 812S3MmetaG_FD_121299 | JGI IMG/M metagenome (GOLD analysis project Ga0182030, IMG submission 121299) | Permafrost microbial communities from Stordalen Mire, Sweden - 812S3M metaG (Illumina Assembly) | ecosystem: Environmental > Terrestrial > Soil > Wetlands > Permafrost | place: Sweden...
CCGGAGCCGATTCCCCTCACCGGTGGTGATTGCTTTTTGCTGGCCCGGGGGACTTCGATTGTTTTGCGCGACAGCCCGCGAACACGTCCGAGGTGGAGTTTCCGCGAGATCGGGGCCAAGGCCAACAACAATGTCGCTCATTATGGAGGCGGTGGCGCACCAACGACGATCGTCTGTGGGTCCTTCAGTTTCGATCGCGCCAGCCTGAAGCCGATCACTCAGTTATTGCCGAGCTTCATTTTGATTAAGGCCGAGCAGGCACGCACGCTTGCTCTTCACGACACAATGCGAGCGCTGGCGTCAGAAATGGCAGGACAGGCGCCGGGATCTGAAGTAGTCGCGACTCGGCTAGCCGAGGTCCTGTTTATCCAAATACTCCGGGCGCATATCGCGTCGGGACCGGAGCGCAACAAAGGATGGCTTCGTGCGATCTTCGATCCTCAAATAGGGACTGCCCTGAGTGCCATTCACGACAGAGTGAATGCACCCTGGACGGTCGAATCCCTGGCCGAAGCGGCGGGCATGTCTCGCTCTGCATTTGCAGCGCGTTTTAAAGAACTGCTCGGACAAACACCGCTGGAATACGTAACCGAGTGGCGGATGCAGAAGGCGATGCAGTTACTCGAACAGCGTGACAAAAAGCTCATAGACGTCGCCCGGTTGGTCGGTTACGAGTCCGACGCTGCGTTCAGTAAGGCGTTCAAGCGAGTTGTCGGGACCAACCCTGGTGAATACCTCAAACGTAGTTTTGCAGACCTGGGTCATGCCGGAATCGCGGAAGATTTTTGAAGCCGGGGATTCTGACGTTGGCGGCGGGGCCTGACGCCAACGCAGAGATCGCTCTCAGACACATGAACATCGACAGGCGAATTAAAGAGTCGCTCGGCAGTCCCGGAAGGCCGCCTGCTCGATCAAGATTGAGGTCGCTCATTCGGCGTCTCGAGCCCCCGGTTTCCAGCGGGATTCAATAAGCGCATTATCGCGCTCACCGACGAAAGCACGTGAGCCACATGGCCGAAAATGTATGGTCCGCCGCGCGACTGCAAGGGAAAAGCGTGGGCGAGAAGACAAGTCTGCGCAAATGTATTCGGCCTTCAGTGGAGATCAGCTCACCGGTGCGGGTTGGGACGTCTGTCAGCCAGAACTCAAAGTCAACCGTTCCCAGTATGGCAGGCAAGATTAGTATCCGAAAACGCCGCGGGATCTAGGAATGCCATTGCGCGCATTCCGCCGCGGCAATCCACGTGAGCGAAAAGTCGGCTTCTCGGAAAGGTGACCGAGAGCACTGTCGCGGCATGTCCACTCAAGTAGTGGATGTTGGGCTACTGACTGGCCATCAGCAGACCCACCTCGCGCGTGGCGCGCCAGTCTGCCGGGCGGGCTGGTTCCGGTGTGCGGTAGTGTGCCGCGCTAGGCAAGACATGCTGCTTGCCACTTGCTGGAAAGTGCCGTTCTTTCGCCCAGACGATGCTGGTTTCTCCCTCGGATCGGGGCCGTCACAGAGGACGGGCCAGATTGGGAAGCGAAAAACGGGTCATGTTCCAGGCTTTCCGGCGCTCTTACTACCGGAAAACTGGCGCGAAGCCGACTCGATTATCTATTCCGCATCGATGTATGCTCGGTCGGCACTCACCAAGACTCACCATGTGTTCAGGAACGTTTGGTGGCCTGAACCCCGGAGAGGCGCATCACTCTGATTTTGCTGGCTATTACAAAGGATGTCGGAGCAGTACACTGTTGCACACCGCACGAAGTGTCAATTACGGTCGCAATATCCGATGATTCGAGGTTGCCGTGGCGAAAGCACAGCCGAACGCACCATTCCAGCTTCCTAAGGATGCCGTTAAGAAGGCGAGCGTCGGGCAGGCGTTTGCAGAATACGATCTAATTCGAGCTTACCCGGCACTATTTGTCGAAACTCCCGCAATGCGCGCTGCAATGGACCCCAATCGGCCAAAGTCGTTCTTTGTCGGACGCCGAGGCACCGGCAAGGCCGCCGTCACTTGCTATCTCCAGTCACAAAACTCGAAAAACACACTTCTGCTAATTCCGCAGCTCCTCTCGGCAGCGGACGAGTATATCCCTACCGATTGGTCCGGAGATGTGCACCAGCAACCTCTTAAGGCGCTTGTTTGCAGTTTCAAGCGTGCGATTCTCGACTAGGTTCTCGCGGTTTGGTTCAAGCAGGGACTATATCGCTCTCGCTCAGCCACCGCTATCACACGCGAGAAAAATGATATCGCGCAGTACGAGTTCGATCTACGGCTTGCTCCGATCCCCTTTGTCTTGTGCATCTGAATTCAGACCCGATCATTGAATTCGAGAGATAGCAGGCAACAGGCCGAAGGGTTGGAGGTTTGGACAGCGTCTGCTGGAGGTGCAGTTCAATGCGGTCATAACAACGGATCCGAACCTATATTGAAGACGGCGCATGAGGATACGAGGAATCTGGCAGATCCCTTAGGCGCACCGCCGATGCTACGATGGGGCGTCCTCTGAAGTTAGCGTCTGACTAGCGAATATACTTGTCGCCAGATTGCAAATGGTCTGGTCCGCAGAAAGGATGCGCGATGACCTCGATCTTTCTCTCCTACGCGCGTGGTGACGGCGAGCCCTTCGTCCGGCGACCCTGTACCGATCGGACGAAGGCCGGATTCGACGTGTGGTTTGACCGCGTCTCCGTGCCCTCGCGGCAGGTCACCTTTCATCAAGAGATTCGTGATGCGATTGCGGCGCGCGACCGGCTGCTGCTGGTGGTAGGCCTCGGCGTGCTCACCTCCGACTACGTTACGCAGGGGCGGCGCTTTCCCTACTTCGAGGCGGGCAAGGGCGTAAACCCGGTTGTGCGGCTGGACGGCCTCAGTGGAGGGCAGGTATGAGCGCGCGATTCCGTCCGGTAATTCGAGTCTTTGTCAGTTCGACCTTCAGCGATCTGAAAGAAGAGCGCAATGCTCTGCAGCGCGAGGTTTTTCCACGGCTTGAGCACTACTGCCTGGTGCGCGGCTTTCAGTTCCAGGCGATTGATCTGCGTTGGGGAGTTCCGGGCGATGCCGGACGCGATCATCGCACCATGCAGATCTGCTTTGAAGAACTGCGGCGCGCGCAGGAGGTTTCCCCTCGACCGAACTTCCTGGTCCTTCTGGGCGACCGATACGGATGGCAGCCACTGACGGAGTCACTCACGAATGAGGAATTCGCCAAGCTCGAAGCCGCAGCCGCCCGGATCGATCAGAGGGATCCCGAACGAGAGTTGACCGCCACCGAAGCTCTGCGCACCTGGTACCGCCGCGACAACAACGCCGACCCCGTCGAGTACGTCCTGCGCTCGCGTTACGAGTGGCCGGATCGTGGTGCTTGGGAAGACGAAAACGCGGAGAAGCGCGGTTGGGAGGTTGTCGAGCAGGCGCTCTGGGATGTGATCAACGAGGAATATCGGCTCGACAGTCTCGAGGGTCGCTTCGCAAGCGCCGGGAAAACGGGCAGCCCGCCGCCAGCAATCGTCAAATTCCAGGGTTCGGCCACCGAGCAGGAGATCTGGCGCGGCGCCCTGGCCGTGCCCGATGCGCCGGAGCATGTCGTCGCATGGTACAGGACTATTCAAAACCGCGAGGTGTGGCAGCACGACAAAAGAGCCGGAGACTACTTCGACTCCAAAGAGGCTCTTCAAGCTCCCGCCGCTGATTTGCGGAATGAGCTGATGCGACGGCTTCATCGAGATAGGAAGCCAGACATCCAGCCGGTCGAGGTCGAACTTAAGGAATCGGCAAACGGCGAGAAGCTCGAAGTTACGCGCGATCACCTTCAGCCAATGTGCGACGAGATCGAAGCACGGTTGCGGGAAATCGTCGATGAGGAGATCAGGGCCTATTGGAGACCACTCGGAGCTTCCGGCGCACCGGCGCCTCCGGGTCAGAGCGGCCCAAGCGAAGCCCGCAAACTGCAACTCGAAGAGCAAGCACACTGGCTCTTCGGTGAGAGCCGCGCGCCCAAGGATGGCTTTGTCGGACGAGATCTGGAACTGAGGGCTATCGAAGACTATCTGCGCGATGAGAACGACAGCAACCCTTTGGTGGTTCACGGTCCATCCGGTACAGGCAAGACTGCACTCTTAGCGCGTGCGGCACAGGCGGCAAAGATAGGAAAGAGGCGCATTATTGTTCGGTTTCTGGGTACTACGCCGCAGTCTTCCAATCTGCTGAGTCTGCTGGCAAGTCTCTGTCGTTCGCTGCGTTCCGCAAGGAAAACTGATAAGGACTCACCTTCGGAGCTTTACAAGGTCCAAGAGGAATTCGACCAGCTTCTGGCACAGGCGACCGCGGATAAGCCAATTCTCCTCTTTCTCGACGCGCTTGACCAATTGGAGGGGGGAGACGGAGCCCGCCAAACCTATTGGCTGCGCACGCCGCTCCCACCGCATGTGAAGGTGGTAGTCTCCTGCATCCGCGATGAGGAAGGCCCGTCGGGGCTGAATGAGGCCTACCGATTCTTTGAAAGGCGCAAATTGCTCGACCGTGCGATTGCTGTTGAATCGCTGACCGCGACGGATGCGATCCGAGCGATCATCCTCTGGCTCCAGCACGACAATCGCAGACCCGGGCGCAGGCGGCGGCTCACGCAGCAGCAGCTCGACTCCATTACAGAGCGCATCACGCCGGACTCAACCGCCGCCTGCCGGAGGCCGCTTTATCTGCGCATCCTTTTTGAGGAATGCCGGCTGTGGCCATCCTGGAAACCGATTCAGACAGATGAACTTGGCAAGGATACGTCTGCATTGCTCAATGCGCTCTTTACGCGCCTTTCCCAGCCCGCCGTGCACGGAGCTTTGCTCGTAGAGGCGGCACTCAGTTACATTGCTAGCGCCCGGCGAGGCCTGAGCGAGAGCGAGATCCTCGAAGTGCTCTGGGCCGACCCGGATTACAGGCGCCACCTCAACGAAGTGAGCCGGAAGACCCAGCACGAGCTACCTGTTGAGGCCACGCGCATTCCCATCGCCTTCTGGTCTCGTCTGCGTTACGACCTCGATCCCTATCTCGCTGAGCACGGTGCTCCGGGTGGCATAGTGCTTAGTTTCTATCACCGCGAAGTGTCGCGATTTGTGGCCAATTACTATCTCAAGGAGTCTGGCGCACGCTACCGACATCACCATCACCTAGCGGAGTATTTTCAAAGTGAGCGGCAGCCATGGTGGCGTGAGCCAGGCTATGAAGGCTGGTCGATGGACCCGAGAGCTTCTGAGCGCCAGCCCAATGTCAGGAAGGCGGACGAGTTGCCGCAGCAATGGATTTGGACCGCGGATTCATCACGGCGGGATGGCTTTGACGAAGAAAATCGCGGTGCCTATGAAACAGTCGAGAGCTTGTTTCAGTGCTTGTCTCTTCTGGAAGTAAAGGTGGCGGCCGGAATGATCTTCGATTTGATTGCGGACTACGATGCTGCAACACGAGTCATACCGGATGAGCGGCCGAATCGCCGCACTTTAGTCCTGCTGCGGCGAGCGCTGCGGCGGGATGCCAGCGCGATTGTTATGCGTCCGCATCTACTTCTGCAATTCCTCTGGCATACGTGCTACTGGCACGATTCGCCGCTCACGGCGCAGTACTTTGATTCGAAAGGTGCTATGCCTGCTCATTCGGCGTTGTTGCCTTGGAATGAACCTGGGCCAAAGCTTTTTGAACTCATGGAACGCTGGGTGGAGGAGTCAAGGCGGGAGGGGCCGAACCGCAGGCCATGGCTTCGCAGCCAGCACCCCAGCGGCGTTCCTCTCATCTCGCCGTTGGCGGCGATTCTGCGAGGACACACGGGCTCGGTACTCAGCGTTGCATTGACCAGCGATGGCCGCCGCATGGTTAGCGGCTCCTCCGATGGGACGGTGCGCTTGTGGGAGATCGAGAGCGCCACCGAGAGGGCAGTTTTGCGTGGGCACACGGCGGCGGTGAACGGCGTTGCAATCTCATCGGACGGACGGCGTATCGTTAGCGCATCGAATGACAAGACAGTCCGTATTTGGGACACGGAGACCGGAACGCAGGTCGGTATCCTCCACGGGTCTTGGCTATCTGAACGTTTCGGACTTGGTGGAGTGTATCTGGATCCGGGCACCCTTACCCAGCACAGCGTGAGCGCGTCTGCCGAGCCTCACCAAGGGTTTTCCAGCGTCGCAATTACGCCGGATGGACGCCGAATCGTCTGCGGATCGGAAGACGATATTCGGATTTTGGATTCTGAAAGCGGCGAAGGTTGGAAGATTGACTATGTATGGTTCGTTCATAGCGTCGCAGTCACACAGGATGGAGAGACGATCGTGTCAGATGGGAGATTCGATATCTGGTCGTTGGATTTAAAAAGCCGCGCTTCAATTACTTCTCTCTGGGAACCAGGGCCTTCCGTGAGCGAACAAGCCAGGCAAGTTCTGGTTTGGGGTAAGCAAAAGTCAATACCGGTCGCTATTTTGAAGGCCCAAGAGAGTCCAAGAACTAACGAGAGTAGGTATTCGACTTCCTATAGCGCAAAACCGTTGGATCGGATCGCTATTGCGGTAACTCCCGACGGGCGATGCATTGTGGGCGGATCAACGGACGGGACAATCCGCGTTTGGCATTCGTATGACACCGAGCCGGCATCGTTGAATGGACCTAAAGAAGGCGTAACGAGCGTTGCCGTAACTTCGGATGGGACTCGCATTGTCGGCGGGGCGGGGGACAAGACGGTGCGTGTATGGGATTCCAAAAACGGTGCTGAACTGGCTGTTCTGAGAGGCCACGAATCGGAAGTCACGAGTGTAGCGGTTACTCCCGACGGAGAATCCATCTGCAGCGGATCGGCGGACAACACGATCCGGCTGTGGAGCATGGAACACATTGAAAGCCTAGCCGCACAGTACGAATTCAAAAGGGACAAAAACAAAGACACGACCCTGCCGGTTGGGAACGGCACCGTGGTTATGGCTTCCAGTTTAGGCACGGATAGCAGGTGGGCCTGCAACAAGGTCGCGACCCTGGTCGACGGACGGCGCATTGCTATCGAATTCAAGGAGCATCTTGTTTTGGTTTGGGAAGCACACACCAGGATTCTGCAGGCGCTTTTTCCCGTCGATCCTCGGTTTGACGAGGTTTCGCTGACTAGCAACGGCCGAGAATTGGAACTCATGGATAAGGATTCGGAGACTGTCGTTTATTCGCTCGACATTTCGACACCGAATAAGCGAAAAATGACCCTGACACGAGTGGCCCGACTCTTGCTAGGACGAATCCTCGGCCTTCAGCAGGAAGACATTCCTCTCACCGCTCCGGCAAAGACCCGAACCGACTTCGATTTTTCCGAGACTATTCTTCAAGGCGCGATGCGATGGGCTTTCGGTACTCAGGCGGACGGGGCGGAATACACAGCAAAGATCACCCCGATAGCGGAGCTTTACTGGCCTGGATGCTCAGTGAAGGTATTGGAGTCTCGAGAAGATGCCGTCGCACTTTCGAGTGGAGTTGCGATCCCTTGCATCGTCGAGGCAGGCGCATCAGTCTTCAATCTGGAGAGTAAGAGAGAAGCGAAGGCTTAACGAAGAACGGCCTTTCCAATTATTGATTGATCTGCCCGAACCCACGGAGTTAGGAACCGTATTGGCATTCTAAGGAGAAGTATTGGGCGCCCAATGCCGACAGCAACACGCACATTCCGGGAAGTTGGCCATTCGACTTCGATACCTGAAGACTGAGCGCGACGCTCTGCAGCGCGACGTCCCTCGGCTTCTTAAGCGTGCGAAGCGAACAACGCGCGCTTCCAGGCCATCGACCTGCGCTGGGGCATGCGCGACGAGGCGGCGCTCGCGCTCGACCAGCAGACCATGGAGATCTGCCTGCGCGAGATTGAGCGCTGCCAGAAGACCGGCATCAAACCCAACTTCATCGTGCTGCTGGGGAAGCGTTACGGCTGGCGTCGGCGCCGGGGTTCGAAACCTGCTTCATCGAAGCCGCAACGTGCTGCAGTAATCCAACTGAATCCACATCATCAAATGATGAAACAATTAGAACGAACGCCATGAGATCTCTCACCCCCATCCCGTACAGCATCCGCATAGGCGTGACCGGACATCGCAGGCTGGACGATTCCGCCGCGGTTGAGGCTGCTGTCCGCGCTGCGCTCGATGCTGATATTCCACGGCTCTTCCCTGAAAAGGCACGCAAGGTTCTCAACGAAATCCTCGCCGGTGGGAGGACGCCGATCGCCTTCAGCATCCTGACGCCGCTGGCCGAGGGCGCGGATCGCGTGGTGGCGCGGGCAGTGCTCTCCATTCCTGGCGCGCGGCTTGACGTCGTGCTGCCGATTACGGTCGAGGATTACCTCGAAGACTTCGCAACCGAAGAGTCGAAGCAAGAGTTCCTCTCGCTCCTCAAGCTGAGCCGGCGGCCGACGCAGCTTCGCACTCGCAACATTCGCGATGAGCGCCACGACCCGCAAGACCAGGTCGAACTGCGCAAGGACGCCTACAAGGCCGTCGGCCGGTACGTCGTGGATCACTCGGACGTGCTCATCGCCGTGTGGGACGGCGAACCCGCGCGCGGAAAGGGCGGCACGGCTGAAATCGTGGAGTACGCAATCATGGAGCGCGTACCGGTCATCCGCGTGTGGAACGGCAGCGCTACGGTGCTGAACCCTGTGAGGGCCCTGCTGCCCGACGCCAGGCAGGCCATCTATACGGATGCCTTCAACCGGAGGCCGATCCCCGAGGATGCCTTCGAGCGTGAGACCGCCAAACTGCGCAAGGAGCTCTTCACCGATCTCGAAGGGCCGAAGAGACGCCCACTCGAGCTCTCCGCCGAGGCGCGGCAGATGGTGGAGCGGCAACTGTTCCCCTGGTACGCGCGGGCCTCGTATGAGGCGGGGCGGACGCAAAGGCTCTATTACTTTGCCGGGCGCAGCGTCTACACGCTCTCGGCGGCGGCGGTGGGCTCGGTGGCGGCGGGCGTGGTGGTGCCGCCGCTGGCCGTTGCTGGCTACGGCATGGAACTGCTGCTGGTCCTTACCATGATCGCTGCCCAGATGCTGAACCAGAGAAAGGAGTGGCATCGGCGATGGATCGAGCACCGCTTTCTGGCCGAGCGGCTACGCGCCGGAATCTTTATGGCGCTCAGCGGCGTGGAGCCGCAGCCGGTGAAGGTGCCGGCCTACATGGGCCACTCGCAGGCCGACGATGACTGGACGGTGCGCGCCTTCGAGGAGATCTGGTCGCGGCTGCCTGTGCTCACTCCGCCGGATGAGGCGCACGCCCGCGCCATGAACCGGTACATCCGCAAGGTGTGGATCGCCGCGCAGATCAAGTACCACAAGGGCAAGGCGAAGGGTGAAGGCGCGCGGCGCAGTCGCCTGGCGCTGATGAGCGCGGTCGTGCTCCCTGTGACCGTGGCCGCCGCGGTGATGCACCTGGCGCTGCTGGAATGGCGGCCCGGCGCCGGCGCGGCGGAGTCCGTGCACCTGCTGCATCATGGATTGCACGTGGGGCTGGCCTTTGTGGCGCTGCTGTTTCCAGCCATCGCGGCCTCGCTGGCGGGCATGGAGGCCCACCGCGAACACCTGCGGCTTCAAAAGCGCAGCCGCAACATGATGGAACAGCTCAAGCGCATCTGGCGCCGCATGGCGCAGGCCAAGACGCCCGAGGAATTCCGCCGCGCCCTCGAAGACCTGGACGAGGAAGCGATGCTGCGCGAAACCCAGGACTGGCTCATGCTGATGCGGTATGTGGAGATCAAGGCGGGGTAAGAATGCTAAGTCAAGAGGTCCGGAATCAGTTGCCTCCCGTAGTCCCAGACGAGAATTGGGCGCGTGCCATCGCAGCGGATTTGCGTGAACAGATCGACTAGAGCTGTAGTTGCGAGGGCTGCGGCTTTTATGTGTCGCTAACTAATCCCATAAACTACCCCACACCTCTCGTCAACCGACTACGGCAATAGCTGAATCTCCCTGGCTTGGGCGCCGCAAACAGCGCGGCCGGCGGCCCAGTTCTCGTGAAGCTGGTTCCACGGCAAAGAATCGTTCTCCGGGAGCCCTCTCAGCGCATCGGAAGCGTCGATTCTGGGACCCGAGAAACGCGAGAGACCGCCCTCCAGTGGCAAAGCACATTCAATCGCCGCACCCGTCCCGAAGTCAATTGCAAATTAACCGTCCAAGTCCCGGAGAGACGGCCAAATTTCGCCTGGCAGCCGTCATGGCCCACCCCGCGTTCCGCGCCGATCAATGTTTCCGTGCCGGTGCGAATGTCGTTTGCGTTGCTGCCGAAAAATCGTCTGGCCCAATAGATAACGCCGGACCGCGCGGTGGAAATCACAATTGGGTTATTAACTTTGGTTTTGACCATGGGCTGTCAGTACAGCAAGTTCCGTAACTTTCCCATAGAGCTCATCATTTGCGGAATACCATTTCGAAGTGCGTAGGAGAATATTCAAAGCGAATACATCCTGCCTGTGAAACTCGCCGGGAGCCCGCAGAAACTCTATTGTGTCTCCGTTGCTCTTCGCCGCGATCGCACCAGCCAATCCCTGTGCGATGTGAGCAGCTGCCTTGAATTCACCTCTGAAAACCATCAAAGCCATTAGCGAAGTGAATAGCGCAGCGAAATAGCCGCAGGATATCTCCGCACCGGAATCCAAGTTCCTGCCCCACAGCTCGTCGAGTGCAGCGATATATTGTCGAGCGTACTCTAGTGACTCAAAACCTGCCCAATGTCCCCAGCCGCCAACCTTTCCCAGATAGAATATTTCAGCACCCTTTAGGCGATGGAACCTTTCCTCGGTGAGATCGTCTACACCGCCAGCGCACGAATGTAGAGCGTCGAGGGCCTCCGGATGTGTCACGAACGCTCTTTCCAAGGCATTCACAGAGTAGAGGAGTTCTAGTTCCTCTTGTATTCCCCCTCCTTACTGGAGTTGTCGATGACAATCGCGTCGCTCGCCCTGATTAGGTATTCGGCGGATTTTCGCCAGTTCTGAATTTTGCTCCAAATTGGAGATAGAAGATACGGCACTGAGTTTCTATTGAACTCGGGGCCGCTGAGTTCCTCCCGTGTAAGGTACCCGCTGACCGACAACGCGTCCCTCGGATTTGCGATCCACAGAACTGGGTGAGACGAGAATCTGCGTTCCAACTGGCCACGTAGCATCGTGTCTTCACCCTCCCCGCCCGAAAACACCGCCGACTGAAGCACACCCATCTCTCTCAATACCACGTTGGGGGATTCATTCTGGAAAGCGTGGAGCCCAGTCTCAACCCGTCGGAACTTCCTCAAGAAGAGAATGACGGGTGTCTGTTCTTTGCCGTGCATTGGAGACGGTCCCTGCCCGTGCTCAAGCCTCTCTCCACGAAAATTGTAGTAGCGGACTCCGAGTTCGAGTCTGAACTTGAGCTCGAGGTAAATCCACTCGAGCCAATCCCTCTTGAATTCAGAAAAGGCCGGGTAAATCGGCTCCCGCGTAGGGTCGGGGATATGTGACCAATGGCCGGAAGATCGACTCGGCACTTGGCTGCCGCGAAACAGCTCCTCGAAAGGAGAGATTAAGGCGACGAAGCAGTCTCTAACAATCAGAGGGACCTGATTGTCACTGAACGCAAACAGCTCTTTGCATGAAAACCCCACTTCTGACATAGGCAGCACAACCTTTCGGTTTTTTGCCAGAACTTCCTTCTTGAACCGGTATCGACCGCATTATTCGCCTCTTCCGCCCGCTCTTGACGCAGATCATCCGGGCAGAAATAGATGAATTTGGATACTCACCCCATCCCAAAACGCCGGCGAATTCTTTCCTGGCTTCGTCTCTTTCGGAACTCGTCTGAATTGCCCCCAGAGGAATTGTGAGCGAAAGACGAGCTTCGACCTCTTTCTCGCCCGGCTCCTGAGAATGAAGCTGTTTCATCATACGCACTCCAAACGCATCGCTCCTATGGAGGAACGCCCACTATCGATCCTCTGGTTCCTCTTCAGCTTTGGCCGCACAGAAGCAGAAGAAACACAGGACCTCCGCAGCTGCGAACGTTGGTGAACTGGGCACCCGGCACGACAAGCCAGCCCATATGCGATTCCTTCCGCGCGCCGCTCCAAAGCTGGTTAATCAGATCCCGGGGGCGAGGCGGACTCCGGGGTCGCGGGTCGAGTGCTTGGAGAGAAACGAGAGAACCCGGTTGCTGGCGGCGATGCCGTCGGTGATGGAGCGCCGCCAGTCGTCGCCGAACTTGATCTCGCTCTTATCGAACCAGACATCGTGGCCGCGGGCCTCAAGGCCGGCGCGGATGCGACGGACCAGTTCCTCGTTGCCGTCGTGGCCGTAGCTGAGAAATATCTTCAATTTGGCGTGGGGCGCGTCGGTCGTAACCTGGCCGTGTCTGGGACAGATCCAGAAGTCGCCTACGTTGACCAGCGCCTGCTGGCATGTCGGACAGGGTTTCTCTTCCATAAAGCAGTCTCAGTTGCAAAGCAATGCCATCCGCAGGATACACGAGCGCCAACGATCAGCTATTCTGCTGCGCGACGATGGTGTAGCCGGCGAGGGCGACGATCTGGCCGATATTGCGCACGGCATCACGGTCCTTCTCCTTCTCTTCCTCGGACAATTCTTCCTGTCCCAGTCTGTCCTCGAATCCCGCGTAGGCCGTCAACTCACTCTGCTTCCAGGCAAGCATGCAGGGGTTTTCACGCTTCCCGGGATCCTTCTCCTTACCCCAGCGCCAATCCTGATCGGATTTGAGGCGCATCCACCGTGTGTGCTCCATCGAGGCGAGTTCTTCGAGCATCTCGTTCGGGAACCTGAATGGAGGTTCGTTCTCAGCGGCTCGGATCAAGTAACAACTGGCATGCGCCAGCTTCTCCGGGATATCGCGTACCTGACCGCGATTCTGTTCTTTGGTGCTCTCGGGCAGATCCTTGTAGTCGACCAGATTTGGATTGACTTTTACAAAGTCGTTTTCGGCTACTCCCTTTGCCCTGAGCTTTTCGTACTCGCCTTTTCGATAGACCTCGTGCGCAGCCTCTGCCATTGTCTCAAGCAATTCCCCGACCATCTCAAGTTGATGCACCCGCGCCAGGAAGTTCTGCCCGTAGACGTGCAGGTCCATCTGCGCGCGGGTGGGCAGGCTGGAGCGCTCAAACTTGGACTTGCCGTCGAACTGGCTCATGGCGACGAGCGACTCCATCGACCGTGCGCCGTGCTTGTATTTGCGCGTGAGTAGCAGGGCGCGCAGTACGCCCTCATCAATCTGGATCTCCTTTCCGCGCAGCAGTTGCTTGTGGTTGGCGAGGAAGGCACGCAGCAGGATCGCACGGCGCAGAATGTAGGACGGGTCCTCGACGCCTTCGCGTTGATTGGGCCCGAGAACATTCAGGTAGCCCTTCAGCCGGCTCACGAAGTCCGGCATCTTGGCCGCGCGCCGCTCTGGCTCGCTCAGCGGGCCGCCGAACTCCTCAAGCGAGGGGCTCGTACCCCCGGCGAAGACAAAGATCGCCTTGCCGATCGGGTGGGTCAGGTCGCCCTCTTGGAACTCGCCGTCCTGCATGGGTGCAAGGAAGTAGCGCAGCCAGCCGTAGTCTGCGCCGTCGAACTTCGCATCGAACTCGTCCCAGAAGACCAGCGGCGTCTTGCCTTGCAGCGCGATGTCGCGAACCTGGTGCAGCGCCGAGAGCAGCTCGCGCGTCGACTGCATCTGCGAGAGATTGAAGGTCTTCTTCTCAATCTCGCCGGGCTTGAGCACAAGAGCCAGTTGCGTAATGCCGAAGGACTTGCCCGACCCCGGCGGCCCAAAGACGGCGATCGAGAGCGGTTGCTTGGGCTTCTGCTGCGCAAGGTACTCGCTCGTCAACGTCCCGATGCTGCGCAGGCTCTCAATCTCCTGCCGGTCGACCGTGAGCAGTTTGCCGAAGCGGCCGAACGGGACGCCGTCTAGCGCCTTCTCTGGCCCGAGTAACACCACTTTGCGTGCAATCTCCTCGAACCCGCCTTGGTAATGGACGCCGAGAATCGTCCAATATGCGTCGCCGCGCCGCATCGGCACCGGCGCCTGCTGGAAGCGCTTGTCTCCGGCTTCAAGCGCCGCAGCCACCTTGCTTATGGGGAAGCACATCCCCGCCGCTCCCGGCGCCTGACCGCGCTCGCCGTATCCCTCAAGATGCAGCACGCGCAACGCCGCGAGGCCGCGCTTGATACCGCTGGCGATCTCGGGCTCGACAGAAGACGCAAGCAATTCGCGTACCAGCCCCGCAGACAGGCATGAGGTTGAGCCCACCATCCGGCCGGGAATCGATTGCTCCCACATGCCTTCTACCACCTCGGGATCGAAAACCAGACGGCACTTAGGCCTGCCCTCGGCATTGCCCGTGAGATGAATGGCCCCGGCCCCGCCAAAGTTGACCACCACATGCGCGCACCGCGCCAAGCTCGCTAGGCCCTTGTTGAAGGCCACCTCCCACAGCAGGTCCTGCGCCGTGCGCTCCCAACTCAACGCGCGGGTAATCTGCACATCGGTCAGGCGCAGATCGTTCACCGTCATCAGCACGATCAGCCGCCCAGAGTGTCGCTCGGCAAGGTGCTCCCACAGCGGTCCCTGGGCCACGGGACGGCTCACCTTCACCACCACCCATGGCTTGGCGCTCTCGGCGGTTAACGCCGCCGGCCACAGTTCCGGCCGATCGCGGAAGCCCAGCCCGGCATCGTCGATCACCACGACGTCCGCCGCCGGATCGTCCTCGGCCACGCGCGCCCACTCGCCCGGCAGCAGCTTCGCCGGGTGGCCGCCCAGAAACTCCGCCACCCGGCAGGCCGGCGCTTCGTTCTTGCATTTGTCCTTGTCCGCCAAGTAATCATGCGGTTGCCACGCCGCAAATGAGTGGTGGAAGCGCGCATCCTCCGGCCCCAGCGCCGCATCGGCCGCCGTGCCCGCGCGCCGCGGAGCACGCGGCTCCAGTACCTTCCAACCACCGGCGCAGTTAGCCAACTCCGCGACCAGATCGGCCAGCAGCCCCGCTCCGCCCCGCTGCCAGCTCAGCCCCGTGCCGCCGTCGTCGTTCATCGACCACTGTCGGCCGTCGACAGCAGGATTCCGTACCAGGTTCCAGTCCAGGGTAAAGTCGCCTGTGACAACTGCGGTCTTGACTTGCGAAACAGCGCCCATCGCTAGCTCCTCATGAAACTTCTGGATTCTGAGTCACCGAATGTTACCGGAAGTATACATAAATCGAGTCGCAGAGAACGGAACACGCCGGCGGATGGGCCACGGACTCGGCGCGGCGTACTTTGTCGCGGTTATTTTCGCCCAGACTGTACTCCGCCCGAGAACTCCAGCATGGAAGCATTCTCTTTCCAATGCCAAACTGACTATAATCTGTCGTCGATCGCCACCTGCGTTCATTTGTCGAAACTGGAGGTTCATACAGCCATGGGATTGTGCTTCTCGATCATGCCCTTTAAGAACGGCTTTGACTCTGTAAGTGCGGCAATAGCCGAGGCGGCGGACCGGGCCGGAATGAAGTATCTCCGCGGGGACCATCACAAAGAGCCTGGCGTCATCATGTCGCAGGTCATCGAATCGATGCGCACCGCCGAGGTGGTCGTCGCCGATATCACCTTTCACAATCCCAACGTGATGTACGAGCTCGGGATCGCCCACCAGCTTTTCGGCCCAGAGCGCGTTGTCATTCTGACCCAATCGGGCGAATTCTCAGAGGTCTTCGACATACATCAGTTCCGCCAGTTCCAGTACTCTCCGGACAATCTTGCTGAACTCCTCGACGAACTACCTATCCTGCTGAAGGCAGCTAGAGAAGCAACCCGCGATTTGGAGAGCTGGAAGGTTATTCGAGGACGGCTTGAGCGAACCCGGCATATCTCAGCAACCATGAAGCGCATCTTGGGCGATGACCCTGCCGTGCGCCATGACGGGCTTGTCATCCGCTCTTGTGCAGGCCTTTCGTCGCTCGCCATCAGTGACGGCGAGCCGCCCGATCCCGAGTTGGGCGAGCCCTACAGAGCCGCCTTGTACGAAGAAAGAAACCATCTGCGGAGTCTGCTTGCCCAGGGGGCCAGCTTGCGTGCTGTCCTGAATCCGCCCAGAATCTTCACCCGAGACCAGCAGCCCGAGCGGTTGAGGGCGCGCTACCATAGGCTGATTCGTCTGCTCGAACTGCGCGCGGGCGCGGGGCCGATCGCAAGTGTAGACCAGGACGATCGCATTGCAATTGAAAACTGCACATTCGCTCTGTCGCCCGTCCCCATGCCGAACCTACTCATCGTCGGAAACACAATTGCATACGAGGGAATGAAGCGCCGGACAACGCGGGGATTTGAGAAAACGCACTGCGAGACCGATCCCAATGCAGTTGCGGAGTTGATTGCAGACTTCGAGCGGGTTTATCAGGCAAGCAGTCTTGAAAACGAGCAAACACATCCGCCCGATGGCCGCTTGCTGGAAAGGCTTCGAGAATACCTAATCGAGGCGGAGTCGACGGTAGCCACTACGGCTCCTGAATAGGGTAAAAATCCAGTGGGCGGCGTGGCTGTAAGGTGCGAAAGCACTTGAAACATGACAGCGTCTGCAATTTCGTGAGGGCCTTCCGTTAAGCAACTTTAGTTCAGCGGCTTGATCGCAGTTGCGGAAAGATGGGACAGGGAGAGCGCTGTGAGCGACCCGTGGGGCGCAAGACGCAGGTCGTCGATCTCACATCTACTTCCCATCTGATTTTCAATTCCGCATCGCAAGAAGACTCATCCGGCCACGGTTCGCACGGTACGAGCCAGGGTAGTCGGCAGGTATGCTGAGTTGCGGAGTTATCTTAACCAGTATGTCGCGAGCGTAGCGAACACGCCTATTAACAAGACCACCGGAAGGCAGCCGCTCCCGAATTTCGGAGCAATTTCCGGACTGGATTGCCACACGACGTTTCCCCCGCATTTCGTGCAGATAGTTGAGTGGTCATAAATGTCCATCATTCCTGCAATGAACTCAGGACCGTCAACATCTCTCCGTGAATAGACAGTGCCGCACTTCTGACATACTTGATAATCAGTCTTCATTGGCATAGCCACCTCCTTTTGTGATGTTCATAAAAGCCTCCAGATGATCCAGACAACGGTCGCAACCACAATGATCAAAGTTGCGCATCCCCAAGGGCGCATGGCAGGAGTTGCAGGGTCGGCTATGCGAGTTGAATTGAATCGCCACAACACGGTGCTACGTGCATGCGCGATCGCTTCCTCATTTACTGGTTCCTGATCGGCAACAAGCTTGGGAAGCGAACTATTGATCCTCGCCAATTCTTTGCGGACCATCTCGGGCAGGCTCTGAAATTCCGCTGATCCCCCTGCTGTCTCCAGGACCGCCTGCCGATACATTTTGCGCGCACCACTTACAGAACCGGTTCCCAGAAACATCAGGCAGAGCAGACGAGTAGCGTCGCGCCGCAGCGGGCCGGAAGAATTCACAATCAGGTAAAGCAAAGCGTTCAGAGCGTTCTCATAAGCAGATTCATTCAGTGATCGTGCCTCAATGAGGGTGATGCGGCATGTCTCAGGGCTGAAATAGATCAACATCTCAGCCACAATTCGGATGTAAGTTGGATGCCAGTCCGA
>Ga0182030_10011797_pt1 | contig 17593 bp, 18 predicted proteins | sample 812S3MmetaG_FD_121299 | JGI IMG/M metagenome (GOLD analysis project Ga0182030, IMG submission 121299) | Permafrost microbial communities from Stordalen Mire, Sweden - 812S3M metaG (Illumina Assembly) | ecosystem: Environmental > Terrestrial > Soil > Wetlands > Permafrost | place: Sweden...
CGCGGAGCGCAGCAGCCAGGAAGAGGCCAAGCCGCCAGAGCTTCCGAGGATATTGGGCGAGAGATTGACTCACGGGTCCTTCACGCCCAAGCGAGGGCTGCTGCGAGTGTATCGAAGCCGCCGGCGTCCATGGGAACTTCTTCGAGTTCCACTGGTGTTGCCGTGCTGGGCCTGCCCAACTCTTAGTGCAAGTGTCTGGCGACGGCGGACGCTTGCCGCTCAGAATCATGGGCTTAGCCTCCATAAATCTGGGTTATCGCGGTCATAAAAACATTGGATTTCCCCACCTTCGCTGCGCGCCTTATCCTGATGAGTGGGCCAAGGGCGATCGTCCAACGCCACACGCACTCCCTGGTCAATGCGGGTTTTCGTTTCTACTTCTTACCCCGGAATGTTCTCCTGCACCGCACATCGAAGATGGCGGACGCAAGGCCAGACGTTCCGCAGCGTCCCTAACGCAACACATAACCATCGGCCTCCGACCGGCGAGGCACATAAAGGAGAGTTCTGAATGGCTGATACCAAGCCTGACCCGAAGAAAGTCCTGGAATTCGTGAAGGAAAACAATGTGCAAATACTCGACTTGCGCTTCACCGATCTTCCCGGACTGTGGCACCACGTTTCTTATCCCATCAATCAGCTTAGCGAAGCGTCGTTCGAAGAAGGCTTCGGCATGGACGGCTCGTCCATCCGCGGCTGGGCGGCCATTCACGAGAGCGACATGCTGCTGATTCCCGACGCCAACAAATACATGCTCGATCCCTTCACCGAAGTTCCCACCATGGTGATGGTTTGCGACGTGATCGATCCGGTGACCAAGCAGCGCTACGATCGCGACCCTCGCTACATCGCCAAGAAGGCCGAGATGTTTCTGTTGTCGACCGGCCTTGCCGACACGGCGTATTTCGGCGCGGAAGCCGAGTTTTTCATCTTCGACAACGTGCGCTTCGACCAGAATGAACACGAAGGATATTACTTCGTCGATGCCGAAGAAGGCCGCTGGAACTCGGGACGCGTCGAGAACAACCTGGGCTATCGTCCGCGCTACAAAGAAGGCTATTTCCCGGTGCCGCCCACCGATCACTACCAGGACCTGCGCACGGAGATGACTCTGACGATGCAGAGTTGCGGGCTGGTCGTCGAGTGCCATCATCACGAAGTCGCCACCGGCGGGCAGACCGAGATTGACCTGAAGTTTGATTCCCTGATCCGTTCGGCGGACGCGATGATGCTGTACAAGTACATCGTGAAGAACGTGGCCAATCAGTACGGCAAGACGGTGACGTTCATGCCCAAGCCGCTCTTCCAGGACAACGGCAGCGGCATGCACACGCACCAGTCGCTGTGGAAAGATGGCAAGCCGTTGTTTGCCGGCGATGGCTATGCCGGCTTGTCGCAGATGGCGCTCTGGTATATCGGCGGGCTGATCAAACACGGCCCGGCGTTGTCGGCGATCATCGCTCCCACTACGAATTCCTACAAGCGCCTGGTCCCAGGCTTCGAAGCTCCGGTGAACCTGGCGTACTCGCGCCGCAATCGTTCGGCAGCCTGCCGTATCCCGATGTACTCGGCGTCGCCCAAGGCGAAGCGCGTAGAGTTCCGTCCACCCGATCCGAGCTGCAATCCGTATCTGGCGTTCTCGGCGATGCTGATGGCGGGACTGGACGGCATCGAGAACAAGATCGATCCCGGCCAACCGCTGGACAAGGACATTTACGATCTGGGTCCGGAGGAGTTGGCAAAGGTCCCATCGATGCCGGGCTCGCTGGAGAATGCTCTGGATGCGCTCTCTCGCGATTACCAGTTCCTGCTGAAAGGCGATGTGTTCACGGAGGAGATGCTGAACACCTACATCGACTACAAGCGCGAGAAGGAAGTGAACGCGATGCGTCTGCGTCCACATCCGTACGAGTTCCTGATGTACTACGACATCTAGGATCAAAGCTTGTAAACCGCGCGCGAGCGTGCAGAGATGGCCGGAATAGACTCCTCCGGCCATCTTTCAATCCGCCCCAGCCGCCGGCATCCCCACGCATCTTGTGAGCAATATTGAACACCACTCCCAGGCACCTTTGTCGCATGCGCCTAATTTGACATCGATATAACTGCGATTATTCTTGTCGCCTCGGCTATCCAACCTGTACAGTAATCCTACGGAGCAATACCCCGTGGATCATGATGGCTGGATCCCCGGGAGCCGGAATGAAGGCGCAGGCAGCGACCTTCAAGAAATATCCACCGAAGGACTTCGGCCCAAGTCAGTGAGCATGAGTGGCCGTTCAGGTGGCGCCCCCGGGGGCAGAACGCGCCTAGATCGTTACGTTCCCTCCTGTGATTTCGAACACTGTAATTCTTCGGTGCTTTTTGGCGCGTTAGTTTTGCGAATACCTTAGGAAGCGGCTCCGAAAATCATCTTCAGAAACCAGCAAAGGCGGCACTGATTGTTCAGCGCGCATCTCCGCAAGATACCCGCGTATATCCTGCTCATGATGTTTCTCATGTCCTGCGTATCGGCCCAGGAGATGAGCGCCGGTTCCGAGAAGCTGACCATTCCCGGCGGAACGCCGGTCAGTCTTCGACTCGCTGAAAATGTCTCTTCTGCGCATGCCAAGGTTGGCGACCCCATGGATTTTGTCGTGGTGAAGGATGTACGCGTCGAGGGTTTCACCGTCATTCCGGCCGGGACCATCGCCCGCGGTTCGGTCACCAGAGTGAACGGCAAGCGGTTCCTGGGAATCGGGGGCAATGTTGCTTTCAAGCTCGATTCCGTTGACCTGGTCAATGGCGATCGGGTCGGGTTGCGCGCCCGGATGGATGTGAAAGGCCGCTCCCGCACCAAGCTGATGGCCGCAGCCATGATCGCCACCGGCGTGATCTTCCTGCCGGCCGCTCCGGTTTTCCTGCTCACCCGCGGGCACGACAGCACGGTGGTCAAGACCACGGAAATCACAGCGCAGATCGAGGGCAACGTCTCGCTGGCATATGCAGGACTGCTCTCATCGCAAGAAGATTCCTCCCAGCTCAGCGAGATGATGCAATACCTGCCGCCGCGAGTCTTCACGGGTGAGGGACGAGAGGGCGACATGCTGAACCTGGTTTTCGTCGCCCAACCAGAAGACTTGCAGGCGGCCTTTGCGCGCGCCGGCTGGGTGAAGACCGATAAATGGAAGCTGGCATTCGTGTGGCACCTGATGCGGCACGGCACCAGCGACGCGCAGCTGCCCATGGCCCGGTTTTATCTTTTCGGAAGAGTGCAGGACTACTCCTATGCCCTGCCTGATCCCAATGCGATCATGTCCCGCCGGCATCATCTGCGAATCTGGAAAACGGATTACACCATCGACGGAACCCCCGTCTGGGCGGGCGCGGCCACGCATGATGTGGCGATTGAAATCGCCAAGCGGGGACGGATCATTAACCATCGGATCGATCCCGAGGTCGACGCTGAGCGCGATTTCATTGGCGCCAACCTGACAGAGACGGCGTCGGTTACCCGTCAGGAATACGTGCACGGGGTTGAACCAATTTTCGAGGCGAAAACCTCGGCCGGAGAGAGCTATCACTCCGACAGCAGAATTCTCCTCCTGGATCTCCAGCCGACCACTTCCGCCAAGACTGCCGGGCCGGCTGCAACATCGGAAATCGTGAAGGCGATCGTACTGCCTGTTGCCAGTGCGCCCGACTCTTCCCCCGGCAGCGTGGGGACCCGCCAGTGATCCCGGAGATGTGATCGCTTAGCCTTGCCAAAGTTGAACAGGCAGGCAGCGTTTCAGAGTCAAAAGAGATATTCTTAGAGAGTGGGCCGGCCAAGCGGGTGGCTTGGGCCGGTTCGACTGGCTGCGCTTGCGCATGGCCGATATGGTCTTCGCGGGCAGCGTATCGCGGCAATGCGCGGGCACGAACACCATTAAGCACAAGAACCCAAATGGTCTACCTGACTCGTAAGTGCGAATTCTCCGCCTCGCATTACTATCACAATCCGGAATTTACGGAAGAAGAGAACCAGCGTGTCTTTGGCAAGTGCGCCAACCTCAACGGACACGGCCACAACTACACCCTCGAAGTTACCGTGAAAGGCGACGTCGATCCCAGGACGGGGTTTGTCGTCGACCTCAAGGACTTAAAGGAAATCCTGAACCGGGAAGTCCTCGAGGCCCTCGACCATCGCCACCTGAACAAGGAAGTCCCTGAGTTCTTCCGGCAAATTCCGACGACGGAGAACCTGGCAATCGCGATCTGGAACCGTCTGGAGAGCAAGTTGAAGGTGGCAAAGCTGCACCGGGTGCGTGTGTACGAAATGCCCGACCTGTTCGTTGATTTCTACGGAGAAGCATGAAGGCCCATCTCACGCGCCGCTACATTTTTTCGGCATCGCATCGGCTGCATTGCGATGAGTTGTCGGAGGAGCAGAACCGCGAGGTCTACGGCAAGTGCAACAATCCGTATGGGCACGGGCACAACTATGCGCTGGAAGTGACGGTGAGCGGGCAAGTCGACGCGAAAACCGGGATGATCTGCAACCTCGCGGAGTTGGACGAGACAGTACAGCGCGAACTCCTGGAGCGGTTCGATCACGTGAATCTGAACTCGTGCGCTGAGTTCACAACCCTGGTTCCGACAACGGAAAACCTGAGCGAAGCCATCTTTCAGATTTTGAAGCAAAACTTCAAGGCCGCTCATCTGGAGAAAGTACGGCTGGAAGAGACCGCGATGAACAGCTTCGAGTATGCCGGCGGCGCGGAGTTGCGAACGTAATAGCGTTGTGGTGGCCGCGCAGCCCGCCCTAGCCGGACGAAGGCTAGAACGGGAACGGTGGCCTGACGTAAAGCAGTGTCCTCCCTAAAGGGACTCTGGAGCTTTCTTACGAATGCTGGCCGCGGGCTGACGGCCACGGCTAAAACAAATGACGCCCTTCGGGCTGAAACACGGTCACTGATGCTGAATGCAGGCTAAAGGTTTTGAGCTAACGGCTACGAGCGCTGAATGCAAGCTAAAGGCTAAGAGCTAAAGGCTAGTTGCTAATTGCCAGCTGCTAAACATGAAAGACACGATCGAAACCTCGACCCTTACCAGCGCCAGTTTCGAAGAACTGGCGCGCGAGATGTTAGTCCGCCTGGGTGAGAACCCTGAGCGAGAAGGCCTGCTGCGCACGCCAGAGCGCTATACCAAGGCGCTGCTGGACCTGACCAAGGGCTATCACGAAGATCCGGAACAGGTGTTGCAAGGCGCGCTGTTCAGCGTCAGTTACGACGAGATGGTCATCGTGAAAGACATCGAGATGTTCAGCCTGTGCGAGCATCATTTGCTGCCATTCTTCGGCAAGGTACACGTCGCCTATATCCCCAAGGGCCGGGTGATTGGGCTGAGCAAGGTCGCCCGCTTGGTGGAAGTGTTTGCGCGCCGCCTTCAGGTGCAGGAGCGGCTGACCGTGCAGATCGCCGAAACTATCCAGAAGGTCATCCAGCCGCTGGGGGTTGGCGTGGTGATTGAGGCGCGGCACCTGTGCATGATGATGCGCGGCGTCGAGAAGCAGCACTCCGCGACGGTCACGTCGTCGATGCTGGGCGCCTTCCGCGCGCAGCAGACACGCCAGGAGTTTCTTTCTCTGATCCAGGCCAAGAGCGAAAACGGACTCTAAGCGATGGCTGCGAAGAAGACGCCGTCCCAAACCAAGCCTGACCCACGACCGGCATCTGTAGAAACAAAGCGGGGACGACTCTCCGGGAAGGCCGCGGTCATTACGGGCGGCAGCAGCGGTATCGGCTTCGCGATCGCACAGGCGCTGGCGGGCGAGGACTGTAATGTTGTCATCACGGGCCGCGATGAGGAAAAACTCGCCGCCGCCGCGCTCAGGATCTCTTCCTCCACCCAGCAGAACACCGCGCTGATTTTGCCCAAAGTTTGCGATGTGCGCGATCCTGAGGCGATTGTGGAACTGTTTGTGACCGTCGAGGCGATGTTTGGACGTCTCGACATCCTCGTCAATAACGCAGGAATCAGCCAGCCCCCCACACCGCTGGAGCAGACTTCGCTGGAGCTTTGGCGCGAACAGATCGACACCAACCTGACCGGTGTATTTCTATGCACGCGCGCTGCGCTGCCGCTGATGAAACGGGGCGCGATCATCGTCAATAATCTGTCGGCGGCAGCGAAGCAGACTTTCCCAAACTACTACGCCTACACGGCGGCAAAGGCAGGCGCTTTAGGTTTCACGCTATCGCTGCGCGCCGAGCTGATGCCGCGCGGCATCCGCGTTACCGCCCTGCTGCCGGGCGCAACCGACACCGACATCTGGCAGCAGATCATGCCCGATGCACCGCGCCACCACATGATGGAGGCGGAGAGCATCGCACAGGCCGTGCTCTGCGCCGTGCTGCTGCCGCCAGGCGCCAACCTGTCGGAGATAGTGTTGGACCCAGCCGGCGGAGCGTTGTAGCTCTTGTGTTCACCACGGAAACACGGAAGTCACGGAGTTTTTCTGGTGATAGCTGATGTCGGCAACTTTTCTGCTTAATCTTAGTCGTCGGGCTCTGGTACCGCGTTCGCCAGACATTGGCTACGTCAGATGGCAGCGGCCGCGATCTGAACGAGATTGAGAATCCAGCAAAACAGATCTTCCGTGCTCTGCGTGTCTCCGTGGTGAAAGAATCACATCCCGTAGCGATAACGCCGGGTGCGGGAAGGGAAGAGCTTGATGAGAAAAATTCCCGCGATGAAGCCGCCGACGTGCGCCCAGAAGGCGATGCCGCTGGAGTTGCTGCCATGCGTGGCAATCGAGGTCGCGGCGCCGCTGAGGAATTGCGCGACAAACCAGTAGCCCAGCACGATCCACGCCGGCAGCCACATAAAGAATATGAAGAAGAAGGGAACCAGGGTCAGCACACGGGCGCGCGGAAAGAGCACGAAGTACGCGCCCATCACGCCGGCAATGGCTCCGCTGGCGCCGACGCTGGGGACCGTCGAGCCAATGTTGAACAGGCTATGCAAGAGTCCCGCCGCGACCCCGCAGATCAGATAGACCACCAGATACAACGAGTGTCCCAGATAGTCTTCCACGTTGTCGCCGAAGATCCACAACGCCCACATGTTGAAGATGAGGTGCAGCCATCCGCCGTGCAGAAACATCGAGGTGAAAAATGGCAGGATGGCTTCCGTGGTCGGGACATAGCGCATGCCGAGCCCGGAGATCAGGTCCCACGGCACGTAACCGTGATTCAACAGAACGACGGTCAAACGCGCAGGCACCAGACCGAAGAGAGTAAGAAACTCCGGCCGCGGCTCCGGAGGCAGATAACGCCAATCCAGGGACAACAGAAAGACGAGTACGTTCAGAACAATCAGCAGATAGTTGATGAAGGGCGTGCCGATGCGGGGTGCGTCGTCTTTCAGCGGGATCATAAGCGGCTACCGAGTGCAGATTGCCTTCCGAAGCTGATGCTTGCAGTCGCGCCCGTTCTGTGTTTGCTCGGAGCTAAACGCTAAGAGCTAAACTCTCGGCGATTTGACCAACTAGCCTTACAACCTCCACGATAGCAGAAGGATGCCGCTCAACGCCGTGATGGTGGTGGATAAACCCGCAGGATGGACCTCCCACGACGTGGTAGCCAAAACCCGCCGCATCGTGGGAGAACGCTCCATCGGCCACCTGGGGACGCTCGACCCCATGGCGACTGGCGTACTTCCGCTGGTCCTGGGGCGGATGACGCGGCTTTGCCAGTTCTACAGCGGATCGGAGAAGGCGTACGAAGGCAAAATCCGGCTGGGAGTGGCGACCGACACCTACGATGCCGACGGCGATCCGGGCGGCGAGCCGCAAATAGTTAATGTAACGCTGGAAGAAATCGTCGCCGCCGGCGCGGCGTTCCTCGGCCTGATCCAGCAGACCCCACCGCCTTTCTCGGCGAAGAAGATCCAGGGAGTTCCAGCCTACAAGCTGGCCCGCCGCCAGCAGCCGGTCGAGTTGAAGCCGGTTGAGGTCGAGGTCAGGGAGTTCAGCATATCGGGTCTAAATGGGGATTTGGTCGACTTCCACTGCCGGGTGTCCTCGGGAACGTATGTTCGCAGCCTGGCGCACGAGCTTGGGCAGAGGCTGGGTATTGGCGCGCATCTGGCGAGCCTGCGCCGGACGGCCGTCGGCGAATTCACGATCGCACAGAGCCACACGCTGGAGCAGATCGCGGAGGCTGCCGCCCAAGGTCGCCTGGACGAGGTCTGCGTTCATCCACGGCGAGTCTTGCCGGAAATTCCGTGCGTCACCGCAACGGACGAGGATATCGCCAAAATTCGCCACGGAAGGACAGTCAACCTGCCGGAGATGTCACGGTCGCGCTGGGTGAAGGTCTTCGCCGGACAGTCGGAGCTTGTGTGCCTCGCCAGCCGGGTAGCGGGGACGCTGTTCCATCCCAAGGTGGTGCTGATTTGAAGTTCATGATGCGCTAAGCGAGGGAATGCATCGAACTGCCAGTGATGATGTAGAATTGCGTTATGAGAACCACAATTACGCTGGACGATGAAACGGCTGAAGTCGCCAGTCAATACGCCCGCGCCCGCGGCGTGTCACTCAGCAGGGCCATCTCGGAGCTGATCCAGAGCGGTACCCGCGCGCGGCCGCGCATCAAGTACGTGGACGGATGGCCCGTATTGGACTTGCCGAAACCCGAGAAGCTGCTTACAACTGAGCGCGTAAAAGAGCTAGAGGATGAGGGCTGGTGAGCCTAGCCACTTTGCTTGACGTCAACGTTCTGGTCGCCTCGGTTTATGAGTGGCATGTGGCCCATGGGCTCGTGCATGCCTGGTGGAAGGAATCAGAGGGGAAGCCCTGGGCCACCTGCCCGCTGACGCAGGCTGGTCTGGTCAGGATCATCTCCAACCCCAGTTTCCCGCCCCATCCGGTGAATGTCGCCGAAGCCTTGCAATTGCTTACCGATATTACCCACCGTCCGGGTCATAGCTTCTGGCCAATGGACATCAGTTTCGCGGAAGCCGTACAGCCGTTCCGGGACAGGCTCTTCGGTCATCGCCAGGTGACCGATGCGTATCTGCTTGGGCTCGCGATTAGAAACAAAGGGAAACTGGCGACGCTGGATCGGGCAATTCGAGCCATGGCAGGCAGGGAGTTCGCGCAATACGTGACGGTACTGGACTAGAACTGCAAGCTCAAGGCTCCAGATGTAATGTCCGATAACATATATTATGTTAAGTCATTCCGTTATCCTGTAAATGGGGCCTCCGGACCCCGGCGTGCCGAGCGCAAAGCCCTTTTCCTTGCCGACGGCAGCCTCGAAGGCCATTTCCCACCTGCCCCGGCACAAAGCTCTTCGGTTGAATTATCGCTCGGGCGCGCCGGCGGCAGCGCCGTACTCGCGTCCCTTCCAGCGCACCAGACCTCGCCTATGTGAGCGGTCGGAGTTCAGCAACAGGACCGCGAACAGCGGCAGTCCAAAAATCGCCAGTGCACTGGAGAGCCAATCGAAATGCGCCCGCCGGATTCGAGTCTCAAATGGGATAAGAAACGCTACCAGTGGCACGGTCGCGATCAATGCGGGGCCGATCGCCCTGCTTGCCCAATTCACGATGGCGAACGCCGCGCACCCCACAAACACGCCAAATTCCAGCAGGCCCTTGAACGCGAGCCGTCGCGGATGCGGAAATAGCAGGGCCAGGTTCTTCGTCCAGCCTTCCCACATCTGCGTAAAGCTGCGATACATGCGAGTACGGACTACATCGGCGGTGCGAAAACGCAGCTTGTAGCCGGCCTGCTTCACCCGCCTGGCCAGCTCCACATCTTCAAGAATGGCCCCGGCCACGCTAGCGTGTCCGCCGATGGCGTCATAAACCTCACGCCGGATGAGCAGATACTGTCCGTTGGCCGCGGCCACAGGCGATTTCGGGTCGCAGACGTCCTTTGGGCGATAAGTTGCCGCCAGCTCGGCGAAGATCACGGGCATCAGGGCGCGCTCGGCAAATCGCTGGACTTCCTGCTTCGGCGAATAGGACACCAGCCCGGCGTCGGACTCGCGTGCCTCCCGCAACCCGGTCGCGATCGACTCCGGCTCATGTTTGGTGTCGGCGTCGGTGAATAGCAGCCAGTTCCCTTTCGCAATTCGCGCACCACTCCATGCGGCATTGCACTTGCCGCTCCAGCCTCGGGGCAACGGATCGGCCTTGATCACGCGCACCGGAAAGCTCGCGGCGATCGTCTCGGTCGCATCCGTCGAGTGGTCATCCACGACGATGATCTCGTAGCTCACGCCCTGCTGCGCCGTCAGCGTACGCAGGCAGTCCGCGAGGCAATCCTGCTCGTTCCGCGCCGGGACGATGACGGAAACGTCGCAACTTGTGCCGGGATTATCCATCGGGGCGTTACCGCTGCTTCTACCCGTAAAGCGTGATTCGGGCCCAGCGCCAATCAACGATTCGATGGATTATTATAAGAGGGTGAGGCGCTTCGTCTTATTCCTTCTCGCCGGATCTTTGCTGCTGCTGGCCGGATGCAACGGCGCGCACCCGCCGCGCATCGGCAATGCCGCTCCCGATTTCACCATCACCGACTCGCAGCGCACTGTCGCCCTTAGCCAGTTGCGCGGCAAGCCCGTGGTGCTCAATTTCTGGGCCACCTGGTGTCCGCCCTGCGTGGAAGAGATGCCGTCGCTGGTCCAGTTGCAAAAGCAACTCGGCGACAAGGTCACTATTCTTGCGGTCAGCGAAGACGGCGATGACGCCCCCTATAAGCAATTCATCCGCGACCACAACGTCGACCTGCTGACCGTACGCGACGTCCACCAGAACACCAACGAAGTTTACGGCACTTTCAAGTTTCCCGAGACCTACGTGATCGACCGAGAGGGCAAGATCGTGCGCAAGTTCATCGGCGCCACCGACTGGACCTCGCCCGATATCGTGGCGTACTTCAACCAACTGTAACCGCCGCTTTGCCGGCAAGTTTGTCTCCGGGAACGTCAATAGACTCCGCTTTTGCACCCCCCTATAATGAAGAGATATCTTGACCAGCTTCACAGCGCAGTAACGAAAGGTGGGAGAACCCCCGAGTGCCGCTCGACCTTAAAGCAACACTGAATCTGCCCAGGACCGACTTCTCCATGAAGGCGAACCTGCCGAAGAATGAGCCGAAAATGCTCCAGCGGTGGGACGAAATGCGGCTCTACGACCGCATTCGCGAAGCCCATAAGGGACAACCGGCCTATGTCCTGCACGACGGACCGCCTTACGCCAACGGGCCGATCCATCTGGGTACGGCGATGAACAAGACGCTGAAGGACTTCGTGGTCAAGTCGCGCAGCATGAGCGGCTTCGACGCGCCTTACGTGCCCGGCTGGGACTGCCACGGCCTGCCCATCGAAATCAAAGTTGACGACCAGTTGGGCCGTAAGAAGCTCGACATGGACCCCCTCGCGGTGCGCGAGGAATGCTGCAAGTATGCGACGAAATATCTCGATCTGCAGCGCGAGCAGTTCAAGCGCCTGGGCGGCCTCGGCCGCTGGGAACGGCCTTACTCCACCATGGATCCGCAGTACGAAAGCGTGGTTCTGGAGACGTTTTATCGCTGTTACGAGCAGGGCCTGGTCTACAAGGGACTGAAGTCAGTCTACTGGTGCATCCATGACAAGACCGCTCTGGCCGAGGCCGAGGTGGAATATGAGATGCACACAAGTCCCAGCATCTGGGTGCGATACCCGCTCACCAGCGATCCAGGGAAGATCGCTTCCGCCCTGGCCGGCAAGAAGAACCTTGCCACGATCATATGGACCACGACGCCCTGGACGCTGCCCGCCTCCATGGCGGTCACTTTCGCTCCCGACGCCGAATATGTCGCGCTCGACACCGGGGAATGGGTCTACATCGTCGCCAAAGCACTGGCGCAGCAGACTATCGAGAAGTGCAATCTGGGCTCGGCGCAGGAAATCGCCTCATTTCCCGGCGCCAAGTTGGAGCACACGACCTTCGCCCATCCTTTTCTTGATCGCAGCATTCTGGGTGTGCTCGGCGATTACGTCACTATGGACACCGGCACCGGCGCAGTTCATACCGCTCCGGCCCACGGCGCTGACGACTTCAACACCGGCGTCAAATACGGCTTAGATTTGCGTTGCGATGTGGACGACGCCGGCATCATTCGCCATGGCCTGCCTGAGTATCAAGGTCAGCAGGTCTTCAAGGCGAATCCGCTGATCGTCGATCTGCTGAAGGCCCGCGGCGTGTTGCTCGGCTTTGAGAAAATCGAGCACTCCTATCCGCACTGCTGGCGCTGCCACAATCCCATCATCTTCCGCGCCACCGAGCAGTGGTTCATCTCGATGGAAGGCAAGCTGCCCCCCGCGCCTGACGAACACAGCCAGAACGATGGCGGCCGCACGCTGCGAACTCGCGCGCTGGAAGAGATCAAGAAGGTGAAGTGGGACCCGGCGTGGGGCGAAGAACGCATCTCGAATATGGTGGCCAGCCGCCCGGACTGGTGCATCTCGCGCCAGCGCATCTGGGGCGTGCCCATCGCCGTCTTCCAGTGCGAACAGTGCAACGACTTCTTGAATGATCAGACGGTAAATCATTCAGTGGTAAAGCTTTTTGCGCGTGAAGGTGCCGACGCCTGGTATCGCTATCCGGCGGAAGAAATCCTGTCCTCTGGCATCAAATGTGCCAAGTGCGGCAGCACAAAATTCCGCAAGGAAATGGACATCGTGGACGTCTGGTTCGAGTCGGGATCAAGCCAGGCCGCGGTGCTGGGACGCGAGCCGGGACTTCCCTGGCCTGCCGATATGTACCTTGAGGGTGGCGACCAGCATCGCGGCTGGTTCCAGTCTTCCCTGCTGTGCGCCGTCGCTGCCAAGGGTGCAGCGCCGTATCGCAGCGCGGTCACGGCGGGATGGACGCTCGATCCCCAGGGCCGCGCCATGTCGAAGTCGCTGGGCAACACGGTTGACCCGGTCGAAATCGCCGACAAGCTGGGCGCGGAGATTGTCCGCCTGTGGGTCGCCTCCGTCGATTTCCGCGAGGACGTCATCGGCTCCGACGAACTGATGCAGCGCATCGCCGAGAGCTATCGCAAGACCCGCAACACCTTTCGCTATATACTCGGCAACCTTGCCGACTTTGATCCCGCGCGCGACGTCGTCCCTTTCGCCGAGATGCATCCGCTCGATCAGTACATCCTGCTGCGCGCCGCTGACGTTACGAAGGATGTGCGCGAGCACTACGACAGCTTCACCTTCCATCGGCTCTATCAGCGGCTGAAGGACTTCTGCATCGTCGACCTCAGCTCGATTTATTTCGATGTACTCAAAGACCGGCTCTACACTTCGGCTCCAAAGTCACTGGCACGGCGCTCGGCGCAAACTGCGCTGTGGCGATTGGGCGAGGCGCTGGTACGCCTGCTCGCTCCCGTGATGAGTTTCACCGCCGACGAAATATGGACTTTCCTGCCGGCGATGACTGGCCGCCGAGACAGCGTTCACCTCGAGCTCTTCCCTGCCCCGCAGGACCTCACGGGCTCCATATCTGATGGCTTCGATCCGGCAGCGATGGAGCGCGACTGGCAATCACTGCTGGCGATTCGCGATGAGGCGCTGAAAGTCCTTGAGGCCGCCCGCGCGGAAAAGCGCATCGGCAGCAGCCTGGAGGCGCAGGTTCGCATTGCAGCTCCCGGGATCATGTATGACGTGCTGCAACGTTATCAGGATCAGTTGCGCTATCTCTTTATCGTCTCGGATGTTGTGCTAGAGAAGGCGCCGGCTAGCAATGGCGACGCGGGTTTGACGATCGAGGTAAGTAAGGCCCCCGGACAGAAGTGCGAACGCTGCTGGAACTATTCGATTCATGTGGGCGAAGATGCGGCATATCCCACCGTGTGCGAGCGCTGTAGCGCCGTGCTGGCCGAAATCGAAGCCACGGCAGGAGCGCGCTAATTTGGAAGGTGTGAGACTAACGGCCTTCACTCTTGCAAGGGAGCAGGAAGCTCCGTAAGACGAGCGCCGTAGGCGCGAAAGATCATAGCCCAGCGCTTCAGCGCTGGGTGCGAACAAGAATGGAGCTAGAGTCCCGTAGGGACGGCACACCGGTTCCGAGGCTTCCTTCGGCGTGCCGTAGCGTCTAACATGAAGGTACGGGGCAGGACACTGGGCACATAACAAAAGCTGGCCATGCGCAAATATTTCTTTTTCATCGCGGTCATTGTATTGCTGCTGGATCGCATCGCCAAATGGGCGATCGCGAGCAACATTGCGTTGCACGACAGCGTCGTCGTCATCCCTGGCTTCCTGCGCCTGACACACGTGCAGAACACCGGCGCCGCTTTTGGTTTGTTTGCCGACTCCTCGTTTCAGTGGAAAGCGGCCGCCTTAGTGAGCTTTTCCATCCTGGCGCTGGTCGTTGTCTCCGCCCTTTTGTGGAAGAACAGCCACTCGCTAAGCACCACCACCATCGGCTTGTCGCTCATACTCGGCGGGGCGATGGGCAACCTGTGGGACCGGATGGTCAGCGGCCATGTCGTGGACTTCCTGGACTTTTACGTTGGCAGCTATCATTGGCCCGCCTTCAACGTGGCCGACAGCGCCATTGTCGTCGGCGCAATCCTGCTGGTCGCGGAAATCGTCTTCACCAAATCCGCCAGTGAGACGGTAAAGAGCAGCTCGTAGCACTAAGGCCGTTCTCCCGCGCCAACGCGGACCAGCTTGGAATTGTCATCACGAGGAGGCCTTAAGGCCGACGAGGGATCTTCTTTTCTCACTTCACTTCCGATACACCACTCCACCCTTCATCACAAAGCCTACTTGCTTCAGCACGGAAATGTCCTTTGTCGGATCGCCCGGCACCGCAATCACGTCCGCGAAGTAGCCAGCCTTGAGCGCTCCGATCTGACCTTCCCAGCCAAGCAGTTTCGCGCCGTTGATCAGGTCTGCCTGCAAGGTCGCCACCGGGCTCATTCCGTATTGCACCATCAGTTCAAGTTCGCGCGCCTGCGTGCCATGTGGAAATGGACCAACATCCGAGCCGACCGCCATCGGCACTCCCGCCGCCAGTTGCTTCTTGAACTCAGCAGCGTGTAGTTCCTGCATCTTGCGCTCCCGTTCGGCCGCTGCCGGCGTAGGCGCATGATCGATGAAGTACTCAGCAATGGCGAACGTTGGAACCGCCGGAATTCCCTTCTCGCGCATGATCCGCATGGTCTCGTCGCTAAGCTGATACCCGTGGTCCACCGATGCCACTCCCGCCTGCGCCGCATACAGCGCCCCAGGATCGCCCGTCGCGTGGACTGCAACCCGTCTTCCCGTCCGCGCCGCCTCAGCGACGGCGGCAGCCAGTTCCGCCTCGGTGTACTGGTAGGGCGTCGACAGCCTTCCGTTGACTAGCGAGTCTCTTCCGGTTTCGTACATCTTGGTGAAGTCTGCGCCCTCTTTATATTGCTCGCGCATGACTTCCGCGATTTGCTGAGGGCTATTGGCATAATCGGCGTTCGACAGCACATGCTGCGCAGGATTGAAGTTGTTGGCGTCTTCATGCCCGCCGAGAATATCGATGGCATTGCCGCTGATGCGCAGCCTGGGGCCCGGAATCAATCCAGCATTGATGGCATTGCGCACCGCAGTATCGGCGGATCCAGCACCCTCCGTCCCCATGTCGCGCTCGGCGGTGAATCCTGCCATGAGGTCGGCCTTCGCTGCCAGCGTCGCCAGGATGGTACGCTGCGGCACCGACTCTTCCACCGTCTGCAAGTCTTCCGCTCCAGGATGCAGAAACAGGTGGACATGCGCATCGATCAACCCGGGCATGAGCGTTACGTCCCCCAGATCGATGACCTCCGCCCCAACCGGACGGCTGACTTTCGAGCCGGCCTCTGCAATGCGGTCGCCGCGGACGAGCACTTCGCCCGGGCTGACGATCGTCCCACTTTCGACGTCGAACATTCGTGCTGCGTGCAGCACGATGACGTGTGGCTGGGTTTGTGCGTGGAGCAGGATGGATAGCAGGAAGCTGAAGACTAAAGCCGAACCAACTTTGAATGTTGCCATGACGCAGGAATGCTAGCAGAAGACGAGTCTTTGCAGTTAATTCCGGCTCCCCGACCGAGGAACCCAACGAGCCTAACTTTCCAGCTGTTCCTGGCTTTTCCGCAGGCGTTCCTTCTCTGCTGCCAGTCGCTCTTGCGCTTTCTTCAGCTTCGCTTTCGCCTTATCGCGCTCTTCGGTCGCTTTGTCCACTCGTTGTTGAGCGGACTTGATTTCGGACATCGCGCGTTTGTGCGTTTTCAGCATAGATCAGCTTTATGGCCGGGGATATGTTCAAATCGACGCCAACGCCAGTCTCAAACTGCCGGAGCCGGCACTGCTGCCGCCCCTAACGCGACCGCACTTCGCGACGCAGCGGTCGCCCGTGGCACCGGGGGTGGGAAAGCCTCGCTAAGCCGCAGTGTCGCAGATGTGATCTGCTCCGCTGTGGGAGTTCCGATTTCGAGCTTGCCGTTGCTATTGGAACTGCAATCATGACGGAACAGGTTTTGATTCAGCATTATCGCCTGCAACAACCTGCCCAGGCGGTGTGAGTGATAGCCGTTGGAGAAGCGAGGTCCATCCGACCAGCCGAGATGGGTCGAGTAATCGCAGACCAGGCTCCAGTACTCACGAGCGCTGGCCCACAGCTTTAGCGACTCCACCGAGCCGTCCATTCCAATGTGATACTCAACCTTGACGGTGCCGGTAGTCGATCCGGGTGCCAAGGCATCCCAGTTAAGAACCACGGCGCTGGTGAGAATATTGTCGAGTGGAACCGGATTGCAGACCTTGGCTGGTATTTCGCCTTTCATGCGTTCTCCATTCTTTTTCTGACTGCTGGTTCTCGCTCATGTTCCCTGAGATCTCAAGGGCCGTGATTGCCGCTCAAACGACGAGTGCCGCCAGCGGCTGGTGATCAGCAGACGCCCCATCAACGAGAGAGACTTCAAGTCCGATGTCCGCGGGGGACGGTCGTTCCGACGTTTTCTCTGGCGCTCGATTTATTTTCCGTGCGGCCGCGATGCGCCAGCCGGCTTCTACGAAGCCGTTTCGTTGGGGCAATAGGTCACAACTTTTGCGGATTGCATTGCGCATGGAATCTCCCCACTGCAAACCATGCTCTTCGGCGACATAAGAGTTCGCTGAAGGGTCGACATCGATGTATCTCGGCCCGCCCACCAGGAACGCCACCATCTGTTTTGGATTTTCCTTCTTAATTTCATCGCGCCAGGACAGGCAGCCGTAGTAGTCCGCGCGAATATCCATCAGCACCATGTCATAACGGTCGCGGTGCCAGATGGAACTGGCTTCCAGCAGGTCGCATGCGCCGATAACTTCTGCTCCATGGAGGGAAAGTACCTTCCTGCGTAGCGCGCGCCTTTCGGAGTTCGTGTCCATCAAAAGAATGGTGGCCCTGCTGAATGGTTTCGTTGCCGACGGCTGATGGCCCACGTTCATCTCGGATGACCTCGCGTGCGAAGCAGCTTGTGCAGCGAGCTGCCGCTCTCAAGAGAAACTCTCTGTGCTGCCCAGGGAGAGCGCGGGTGAGTGGGGCTGAAGATTTGCCTCTTGCGGTTGGCAAGAAGGGTAAA
>Ga0182030_10011799_pt1 | contig 17590 bp, 17 predicted proteins | sample 812S3MmetaG_FD_121299 | JGI IMG/M metagenome (GOLD analysis project Ga0182030, IMG submission 121299) | Permafrost microbial communities from Stordalen Mire, Sweden - 812S3M metaG (Illumina Assembly) | ecosystem: Environmental > Terrestrial > Soil > Wetlands > Permafrost | place: Sweden...
CGACTCCCATATCTTAATCAGTTCATCGGAGGTGATCGCCTTCTTGCTGGACTTGAACAACACGTACTTTCCGTCGTCCCACATTTCACTGGCGGCCGGGTCGAGGCAGATTGAGATGTCGCTGGACGGCTTGTAGCCGGCCTTCGTGATCGCTTCCAGAATGAGATCGACAGCTTCATCGTTCGATTTCAAATCGGGAGCGAAGCCTCCTTCATCACCCACCGCAGTGCTATACCCCTTGCCCTTCAGCACCTGTTTGAGCGCGTGGAAGGTTTCCATGCCCATGCGGATCGCCTCGGCAAATGAGGGGGCATGGTGTGGCGCGATCATGAACTCCTGGAAATCGACGGTATTGTCGGCGTGCTTACCGCCGTTCAGGACGTTCATGCAGGGCACAGGGAGTGTGCAGGCATTCGCACCGCCGAGGTACCTATACAAGGGCAGCGCGTGAGCGCTCGCTGCGGCGCGAGCGGTGGCCATGGACACTGCGAGAATCGCATTCGCCCCCAGTTTGCCCTTGTTCGGCGTTCCATCGGCGTCGATCATAGCCTGATCGATCGCACGTTGGTTGGTCGCATCCTTGCCTGCAACGGCGGCGGCGAGTTCCTTCCCAATATGGCTTGCGGCTTTCGTGACGCCCTTGCCGCCATATCGCTTTTTATCGCCATCCCGGAGTTCGACGGCTTCCTTTTCTCCGGTTGACGCTCCCGAAGGAACGGCTGCAACGCCGATTGCCCCACCATCGAGCCCAACCTCGGCCTCAACGGTAGGGTTGCCGCGAGAATCGAGGATTTCTCGGCCCACTACGCTTACGATTTTGGTCATCTATGACTCCTTGGAAAATGAAAACGCTCCCACCCGACGGGTAGGAGCTATCAGAACCGGTTGCCCGGAACGGTTAGAGGTGAGGCCCATCACCTATGCGGTTTCGAAGATTGACTACGCTTTCGAAGCTCGACTATAACCCATGGCAACCGCGCGGGCAATGCGGCTGACGAGTTTCGCGGTCCTCAGAATTGATCGCGCCCTCGCGATCTTGGTATCCTCGCAACAGGCGGTGGAGTCCGCTATCACCGTCGTCCACGCGGCGACCAATGACTCCTGCACAAAGGTTGGGCTGTGCGGGTGATCATCTGGTCAATCCCGTATGCCCCAAGTTGCGACGGATATGAAAACGCTGCTCCCTAATCGAACACTTTGGGACATCGATCCCGGATCAGACTGCCCTGCAATTGCCCGAATCGTTGTCGAATTGGGAAGAATTCCTCAAACAAGGTCGAGCAACCGAGCTTTCCGGGCTGCCTGATTCAAGTCCGGCCCGTTGGAATGTTGGATATGGTGGAAGAGTCAACGTACGACCACAAGATTCTGGGTTCCCGAGAGTAGCCCACGATATGAGCAGATCCAGAGAATCGAAGATGTCCCGCCGCACGTTCTCACGGAGGTTCAGCACTTCTTTGAGATCTACAAGGAATTGGAGGGGAAGACTGTCGAAATGAAGGGATGGCAGAATCTCGACGAGGCGCGAACAGCGATCCAGGAAAGTCGGTCCCGCTATCTGGATTTGCACGCAGTTGCGGGATCAGCTTGAGTAATCGGCTAACACCGGCCGGGCACTCCCGTTCCTGAGGACGAACGTTAGATCTTCGAAGACAGCCGCCGACAGCGGAAGGTGGCGTAGCTTCTCGACGGTCTTCTCCACCTCGTACGCGACCGATCCGAGCGTAACCCGGCATCCTGCCAAACCGCATAGCAAGCCTCCGCGCGGCCGTTCTTTGGTTGCCCGACACTGCCGGGATTCACGACGATCTTGCCGGCGTAAGTCCGCTGAAACGGTAGATGAGTGTGGCCAGTCAGCACAACGCCAGACCAGCCTGCCGGATCGCCGGACCAGAGCTCCGAGTCAGCGGCCCGGTATTCAAACAGGGGGCTCGACGGCGCCGCATGACAGAGCAAGAACTGGACGCCGCCGACTTCGCAGCCAGCCTTGAATGGCAGTGCCCGCAAATAGCGAATCATCTTCCGCCAACACCGAACGGGTATACCGACAGGTTTCTTCCGCCATCATCCGAAAGCGCGCGGAACATCGTGGATCCTCTCCGAATGCGACGGCGTGATCGTGATTACCACGCACGACCATCGCCGCATGTTGCCGAACGTAGCGGACCGCTGCCGAGGGATCTGGTCCGTAGTTCACGAGATCTCCAAGAACCCATAGTTGATCGAATTCTTGCGGAAGCGATTCGACCGCTTCTAGATTGGCGTGCAGGTCGGAAATGATCAGGATCCTCACGCAGGTTGATGCCGGTCTGGCGTTCAAATTTTAATCATAACGTTTCGGAGAGTTTGGGGCCGCTACCGGCCAACCACTAGAACCGAGAAACTGCCTGGAACCATGGGTGCCCTCGGTGTCGGGTTGCCAGCCTTGGCGTTGGGACGCGGACCGTATTCCGCGACGGACAGGAATGCTCGGCCGGTCTTCCGATCAATCGCCATGGTCCGCGCTCCACTCTGCGTCTTCACGCTGTCGACCAGCGTATATTTGTCCGGCGAATCCTCGTGGAAGACCGCCATCGTGCCATCCCCGCTCGAGAAATACACCAAGCCTCTGTCGGGGTCAAACTCTGCCGCATCGACGCCCTTTCCGATGGGCTGCGTGGCAACAATCTTCCCACTGTTAGCGTCTACAACCGCCATCACGCCGCTCCTACACCCGACAGAAACGCGCTGATGGGCGCGGTCGATGTCCATGCTGCTCGGTTGCCCACAGGGAGCCATGGGCCATGTCTCCAGGACTTTCAACGCTTGCGAGTCGAGCTTTAACATCGTGTTGAAGTCCTGCATATTCAAAAAGATGTGGCCCGCATCATCGGATGCGGCATGTTCGGTTTTCCCGCCCAGATTTTGAATCGTGCCAACGATCTTGCCATTCTTGGGATCGAGGCCAGTGAGCCGCTTGCTGCCGCGGTCAGCCGTAAAAATGCGCTGGGTTTTTCGGTCGAACAAAATGACGTTTGGGTCCGCTCCGACGGTGACTCGCTCGATCACCGCAAGGGTCATCAAATCGAAGATGACGATCGAACCTGGATCGCTGCAACTGATAAAACCGCGCCCAAAATCTTTAGCAATCGCGATGCCGTGAACATCGGTCCCCGGGATATTGCCGATCACCGCATTCGTATCGAGGTCGAGCACGACCACTTCCAGGTCATGGGAGACGTACAACCGCCGCGCCTCACTATCAGCCGTGAGGTAATCCCATCCGTAGTCACCGGGAACGGGAATCTTCTTGATGACGTGGTACCGACTGTCCGCCGCTACCGCCACCGCGAGTATTGCGAACAACATGAGCCACCGGGAATTGAAAGGAAGCCTCTTGATCGTTTTCATGTACATTCCTCGCCCTCCAGGCGCGATAGGCAGAGGATCGAACGTTGACCGATCCATCCGCCCGAACAGTCTAGCAGGCCGTAGCCCCCGTGCGAACGTTGCGGCATGTGCGGCCTTAGAGTATCCTCGTTGTTAGGCGGTGGAGTTCGCTTAACCGCCGCTTACCAAGCGGCCAATGACTCCTATAGCATAATTTGCTGTAGGGGCTTCCGGTCCGAATCCCTGTACAGCATAGTTTGAGCACGGAGACTGACGATGGAACAGGTCTGGTTTTCCGCAGCGCTGTGGCTGGTACTGGCTTTGGTCGCCACGATGCTGTCAATTTGGTTCAGGATCTCGACAGCGCTGTCAGAGATCGTTGTCGGCACGGTCGCCCAACTGATTATCGGTGCTCTGATCGGCACGGAAGTGCTGGGTGCAAAATCCGCGTGGGTCAGCTTCCTGGCCGGTACCGGCGCTATCGTGCTCACGTTTCTGGCGGGCGCGGAACTCGATCCCGGGATATTCCGAACCAAATGGAAAGAGGCGATGGGCGTCGGCCTGGTCGGCTTCTTTGGACCGTTTCTCGGCGCAGCGGCCGTTGCACACTACTTTTTGAAGTGGTCCATCCCGGCAAGTTGGCTCGCCGGAGTTGCACTCTCCACCACCTCAGTGGCTGTTGTGTACGCCGTCATGCTCGAATTCGGCCTCAATCGCACCGATTTTGGCAAAGGCATACTCGCCGCCTGCTTCGTGAACGATCTTGGCACCGTGATCGCGCTGGGCCTCATCTTCGCGCCCTTCACGATGCGAACGCTGATTTTTGTCGGCGCGAGCGTTGTTGTCTTTGCGGCCCTGCCATTCGTCACTCCGTGGTTTTTTCGGAAGTATGGCGGGCGAGTGTCGGAACTCGAAACAAAATATATTCTCTTCCTGTTGTTTGGAATGGGAGGCTTGGCAGGCTGGGCTGGCAGCGAGGCCGTACTTCCGGCATACATCATCGGGATGGTGCTGGCCGGAACCGTTGGGAGGGATCACATCCTCGTCAGGCGTCTGCGCACGTTGACTTTTGGATTGCTGACGCCTTTCTATTTTATTCGTGCAGGGTCACTGGTCTCCGTGCCGGCGCTCATCGCGATGCCACTCGCATTTCTCGCTCTATTGGCGGCCAAGATGGTGTTCAAGATGGTGCCTCTTGTTCCCACAGTGCGAGCTTTCAATCACGTTGGGCACCAAGGGCTTTATTACTCGCTTATGATGTCGACCGGCCTGACGTTTGGTACGATCTCGGCACTGTTCGGTCTCAATCACCAGATCATCAGTGCCGCTCAGTATTCTTATCTAGTGGCGACCGTAATCGCCAGCGCCGTAGTGCCTACCGCGATCGCCAACGCCTATTTCATGCCCAAGCACCTCCTCCCCAAAGGTGAGCCTGCGGCCCCATCCACCGCTACCCTGCTCGAAAATGCCGCTTCGGAGGCCCAGAATTGAAATGTTTAACCAGATTCTAGTCGCACACGACGGCTCCGACAGCGCGCGCAAAGCCTTTGATGTTGCGGTCGAGATTACGGCCAAAATGGGCGCGCATCTACGCATGATTTGCGTGGAGGAGGAGATTCCGCGTCATGCGGAGGTAATCGACGAACTTCGTGAGGAGAAGGACCAGGCCGACAGCTACTTCGGGCAGCTTGCCGAGCATTGCCGGATGCGTGCGGCGATGCATTCCGTGAGCATCGAGTCTGTGATCTTGGCCGGACATGCCGTCAAAGTAATTGGCGATTTCGTCCGGGAGAATTCCATCGATCTGCTGGTAATCGGCTTCACGGGACATTCCCGGATCTACGAGCATATCTGGGGTGGCACGGCCCACAACCTGACAGGCACGGTGCGCTGCAACGTGCTGGTCGTCAAGTAGCGGAGCGGCTTGCATGGAGCCGGAACTTCCTTTCATTGGGATGGTGAGGGAGGTGCAGCGCCTGCGTTCGGCGTTTACTGCGGGCGATCCACTGCTGCTACTGGGTCCTCAGGGCAGCGGCAAGACCAGGCTCACGAGCGAGGCGCTTTCAGGCAACCAACACAGCTTATACATCGCCTGGGAGCCGACGCTGCATGCCTTACTGACAGCAATGGCGCGGGCATTGATCGCCGTGCGCCATGCGGGTTTCATCGGCCGAGCCAAGCCGGGGGCCGATCCGGAGTGCTGGCTCGCGGTGCAAACCAGCGTTCACCTCAAAGGACTCTTGTGGACTGCGGTAGAAAGCTTGCCCGTCACGATGATCTTGGATGGCATTACAGGTGCCAGTTTCCCGACCTACCGTTTCTTGCAGCGAATCTACCATACGCCCGGAATGGCTCTTTTCGCTGCCTCGCGGGACGCTTTCAGCTTGGGAGCATTGTCCAGGCTTTTCTGGAATCCGGCGAAGGCGCTGAATATTCCACCGCTCCATGAGCGGGAGGCCGAACAACTTTTCGAGGCCGCCGCCGACCACTTCAGGTTGCGCAACCTGGACCTCGATGAGTTCCGTGAAAAGGTGCTGGAGAGCGCACGGGGGAACCCAGGGCAGATTATTGAGATGTGCCGGCTGGCCACGCAGGCTCAATATCATGCGGGCCGCTACATCAAGTTCGCTCCTCTGCGCATCGACACGGTAATGAAGTTCGGATGACAGGGGAGAGGTTTGTGGCTGGGCCCACAGCCTCAGTGCGCACCTTCTGAATCTCTATCGCTGCCGCGAAATCGTCCACGGCCCGCTCCCAATCCCAACGCCTTTCGGACGCGATCGGAATCCGCCACGCCGAACCGCTGTGCAAATCCACTTGGAGAATCTGTCCGCCTCGACCTGATACAAGACCAAGGCTTTGCACGGCGTCAAATGGAGCATACGAAGCGACGCTCCCATATCGCGAATACGATCCACTCTCCCGGTCCGTAATCCACAGTAGCCTCCTAGTGGTGAGCGCAAGCAAATCGCCTGCGACCCAGTGGCGGCGCGGAACCAGCCAGCGTCTGGAAACCACCTCCTTAGGCGGTTGGAAGGTCCGCATTAGTATGGTTTCTCCAACGTCAAGCTCCAGCGCTAAGGCGTTGGCGAATTTCATGTCGAGGCCGTCTTCGAGAGGCAATGGTAAGGGCCCGAGCGGCAGAGCACCGCGCAGCAACTCGTCCCGAAATCGGCGCATGAACTGAAAGACCGACCGGAAGGCGCGGGTATTGTAACGGACGGTGTGGTCGAATCCGGATCCGGTGAAACGGAGCCAGCCTTTCAGAAGCATATGCCCCGATTCGACCGCAGCGATCTGGTCCATAGCGCCTCGGCGAGGCGGCTCACCTGTGCCTGGGTGAGAAACGATGTAGAGTGCGCCGCCCTTTAGAAGCAGGATACGGGGCGGATATAACGGCCGCCCAAACCAATCGCGATCGCCACGCGGCAGGAAGAGCCCCGCATCGAAGCCGGCTATTGACGATGGCAACTCAAAATCCGCCGGGCAATCGTCTATTGAGCGCAGCTCGAACGCCACGATGTAGTCACGGGAATCAACGGCCGGCCACTCGCCCATGAACTTGTTGACCCCTCACGCAGCCGTACCCGGCGCGCTCGGTTGCCCCACATTTTCCGGAGCAGCGTCGGCGAGAGCCGCGAGATCTTCTCGTAGAGCGTGCTCGTCCTCAACGCCGGGTTTATTTGCACTCAGGCGATCCAAGTGCGCCCGGTACCCATCGGCGTAGCTATCAAACTGCTCCTGCAATTCGGTGAAGGTCTTTCGCACCCAGGACTGAAGCACCCGCGCATAGATCCTAACGGCGTCCGCAACCTGGTTACCAGCTTGAGAGCTAATCCGCCGCTCCACCCGTGAGCCCGCCCACCGCCGACCCAACAGTGAGGCCACCTTGCTCGGACCAACGTCAATCTCGATATTCCCCAAATCGAAGCGCGGCATGTTCTTCAGAACATCCAGCAACTCGTCCTCCTCCGGCTTGTTCTCGATCTGGATCGCCGTGGCCGCTTTCACGAGTACCTTTCCAGCATGGCGGGCTGCATCCTGGACTGCCGATGCAATCCGCGCCGCAGGTTCCGCACCAGCCTGTTCCAGCATGCTCTTAATGCGGTCATCGCCCGTCGCAGTTGCCCGTGAACCCCAAGCGTCAATCAGATTGTTCGCGACCGTCCGAATCAAGTTATCCGCACGGTCGCGAAGCGCGTCCGTCAGATCGAGGCACTCCGTCCGCGTCTGCGCAATCTTGCCGGGCGCCGTTCTAAGCTCAGTCTCCAGGTCTCGCAACTTGCCAATATCGATACCGGGCCCCGAGCGCTTCAGACGCGTCTTGAGCGCCGCCTCTACTCCGAGCCGCAGGGCCCCGATCTTCCGGCTTATCGACTGCCGCGAGAGTTCCGCGTGACGATCATAGAGTGGAAGGATCTCGGTGTCGAGCCATTTCTCGAGGAGGTCGCTATGCCCGGCCTTAATGCTGATGGCGTGCACCGGCAGCTCAAAACCCAAGTCTGAACGGATGTGACCGGCGACGTATTGAAGCGCGCGATCCCGATCCGCCGGCGCCAACAAGTCGGCCTTACTCAACAGGACGGAGGCGGGGATGCCGGCTTCGTAGAGCGTCTGAACAGTCGCCAAATCGTCCTGCGTCAGGGTTGACCCGGCATCGATCAGCACAACTCCCAGGTCACATCGGGGGAGATACGCCTTTGTTTCGGCGGTGCCGGAAGTGGCAAGCGAGCCAAGACCCGGCGTGTCCACATAGACCACGCCTTCTCGAAGGCGCTGCGCCGGCAGCTCCACGACGATTCGTGTCACGTGCTGGATGTTTGCAGGATTCTGCTGCTCCGTGACGAACTCTGCCAGCCGCTCGACGGCGATCTTTTCCGGCTTCCGGTCGGCGAACCAGGCGGTGGCGCGAGGCTCGGTGCCGTATGCCAGGCGCGTCGGTACCGCCGTGATCGGGTTCACTCCCACCGGCAGCAGCTCCTGCCCGACAATGTGGTTTAGCAGAGACGATTTTCCAGAACTCACCCTGCCGAAAACAGCGATTTCCAACGCATTCGTTTCTAGCCGGTCGATGATGGTCGCGAGTGCTGGCCGGAACTCGACCAAGCCGTGTTGGTTGATCGCTCGTTCGAGCGCTTTCACCAGCGTGATATCGCTGCCTGCCTCTTCCAAACGTTGCAACCGCTTCTCCAGGTCGGCGGACTGGCCTTGCGCCAGGTACGAATCCAACCTGGAAATGATCCCCTGCATTTCATCGACTAGCCCGGCCATCTCGATGGCGGCGGTCTCCGCCAGCGCTCCGTATCCGGTCATGCGCTTCGGACGACATTCATCAAAGGCAATATCTACAAATCCGAGCGTCACACGAATCGAGTGCACCGACCCGATATGCGGTGCGGGAATCGGAACAGCCTGACTATCCAGGATGCGAACCAATTGAGCGCGCATTCTGGCGATATAATCCTGAACGACCTTGGCTTGCGCTGGCGAGATGTCCGGCTTGAATTTAGGGAATGGGGACTTCGACTGCGATGCGACGAGGGTCGCCTCAATTTCCGAAAGCAGCTTGTCAGCGTACTGGCAACTCGATAGAAGATGCAGTCGCTGTGACGGATTGAGGTGATCGAGTTCCCGCCCTTCGTCCATCGTGCTCACAACCAGGATGACCTCTTTGTAGGAGTCATCTTCCCCGAGGGGCGGTTGTGGCGAACTCCAACGCCTAAACTCATTATGGCCGATGACAGGCAACGGGTCAACGCCGGCCGTGCGTTGGAGGAGATGGAACAAGCAGCGAGAAGAACGCCCCGGCTATCCGCATTTTTCGCTACACGAACGTCTTCGATTACTTCAAGGTCGGCAATTTGGATTGCCCCAAGCGCTTCCGGCAGACGTCGGAAAGAAGTATAATTCGGTTTAGAACGTCGGTGATGGAGCCCGCCATCAACCGTCTCGAGTTCCTTTCGAGAATGATGGCTCCTACTCGTGAGGAGCTATGATTTTGAGGACGGAAGCCGCCCACCCCGGAACCAACGGAACAGAACATTCCCCGAATTTCATCCAGCCATCCACCTGCTCGATCGCCAACGCACCACTACCCCTGGCGCTCGTAGCGGAAGTCGCCGCGCGCTATGAGATTTCCGCGCTCTCCGGTCTGCTCGCAAGCGCACGAGCATCAGTGGGGCAGGACGAGATCAGCGTCGCCGTGCTGGGGCGATTCAAGGCCGGGAAGAGTAGCTTCCTAAACCACTTCATCGAACGCAACGTTCTTCCAGTCGGTGTCGTGCCGGTGACGGCCGTAGTAACGGAAATTCGTTACGGCACACGCGAAGAGGCTCGAGTTCACCACCATGACGGCCGCGATCCGGAGGTTCCGCTCGACCAGATCGGCGGCTACATTTCCGAAAAGGAAAACCCGGAGAATGCAAAGCAGGTCGACTTGATTTCCGTCGAGCTGCCGGAATTGCGCCGATTTCGGGGCCTCAAGTTCGTCGATACACCTGGTCTGGAAAGCGCGCTTTCTCATAACACACAAACGTCGTTGGACTGGCTGCCAAATGTGGGACTTGCGTTGGTGGCGGTCAGCGTTGACCCGCCTCTTTCTCAGCGTGATATCGATCTGCTGAAGAGCCTTTACCAGTTCACGCCGAAAGTCGCCGTGCTGCTGACCAAGGCCGATCTGCTGAGTGCACCGGAACTCAATGAAGTCGTCGAGTACGTACGCGCCCAGCTTGCCAAGAGTCTTCCGGGAACACCCCAAGTCTTTCCCTATTCCACCAAACCCGGATTCGAGCGGTTCCGTCTGGCACTTGAGGCCGAACTGATCAGCGGAACATTGGAGCACCTCGCCGAGGAGCGCGAATCCATCCTCGTCCGGAAAATGGAGACCCTCCTACGGGAGTGCGGGGACTATCTGACACTGAGCCTGAAGTCGGCTGAGATGATCCAGTCGGACCGCGAGGCCCTGAAGCAGCAGGTGATCGGCGAGAAGGAAATCGTTGACGAAGTGAAGTCGGCAGTCCGACTGGTGGTGCAACATGCCGCGGCCGGAACGCGGTCCATGGTTAGCCTTCAGCTTGAGGAGCACCAGAACGAACTGGAGCGAGCGTTGCTCGAAACCTTCGAAAATGAATTTCCGAAATGGAACCGCAGCCTCGCGACGATGCTTTCCTCGTTCGAAAATTGGCTCGGAAACGGCTTGCGCGATGAGCTTACGGTGCTTTCGATTCGGGAACGTGGTTTGTTTCTCGCGCCGCTCTGCAAAGTGCAGAAGCAGGCCTTCCGCGCGCTTCAACAATTTCGAGACCGCTTGTCGGATCACACCTTGCATGCGTTCGGCGTCCCGTTGCGCACAACGGAAACTGACATTAATGTTGTGGAGCCCAAGACGCCCGATGTCAGAATCGGACGAGTGTTCGACCGGAGCTGGGATTTACTGTCGCCTATACTGCCGGTTTGGCTCATCAGGTCGGCAATCCACCGTCATTTTGCACGGACCATCTCGTATTTGATTTACACGAACCTGAGCCGGCTCAGCACGCAGTGGGAGGAAAGCATCAATGGTGCGTTGTGGGCTGTTGAGAAGGAGTCCCGGCGTCGCCTGGAAGAATTGCTGGGCACGGTGGAACGTCTTGTAGAGGGCAGCACCAATGAACGTGCGCCGCAACTCCGCGCGGATCTGGAAAGGCTGGAGCAGGCGCGGAAATCTCTTTCTGGGGAGACCAGGAGTTGATCCGGTATTTGTTGGTAGTGATTGGGGGCGGTACAGGGGCTTTGGCGAGGTACGTGGCAGCGTCGGCGATCATGACGCGGTTCGGCGGCAAGTTTCCGCTGGGCACTCTGGTCATCAATGTCACCGGATCGTTCTTGATCGGCTTTTTGATGACCATGCTCACTGAACGGTTCAAGCTCGATCCGAATTGGCGGCTCTTGCTGGTTGTCGGGTTCTTGGGCGGGTACACCACCTTTTCGAGCTTTGAATGGGAGACCTACTCATCGGTCCGGGACGGCGGGCTCTGGACGGGGATGCTCAACGTTGTTTCGAGCGTTATGCTTGGGTACGTAGCGGTCACGCTTGGGTCGTTATTGGCCCGGCGCTAGCGATTGCGGGAGGAGTTCGTATGCTCCAGAAGGGCACGGCAAAGAAGGTCACCATCTTCATCAATGAGGACACGCAGCACCACTTTGGTTCCCTGTGCGACTCCATTCTGACGTTCCTGCTTCACAAAGGGGTGTCCGGCGCTACCGCCACGCGCGCGATGGCCGGCTTTGGCGCGCATCAGGTGATGCACACTACGAAGATCGAGGTACTCACCGAGCACTTGCCAATTCGCATCGAATTCATTGAATCCGCCGAGAAAGTCGATGAGCTCATGCCCACTCTCTACGACATGGTGAACGATGGCGTCATTGAGGTCCAGGAGACGAATGTCATCAAGGTCGCCAACAAGGAACGCCCAACACCGCCAAAGGGGCCTCATACGGAAATGAGAGGCACGGCCCGGCTTATGCGGATCTACATGGGCGAGTCAGACAAGTGGCAGGGGGAAGCCCTTTATGAAGCCATCGTCAAGCGGTTGCGGCTGATGGATATTGCGGGTGCAACTGTCTACCGGGGTATTCTCGGATACGGGGTTAAGGGGCACACCCACAAGAGTGGGCACCTCCCGTTCTCGCACGATCTGCCGGTCATGATTTCGGTTGTGGACTCGGAGGAGAAATTGGCCAAGGCTCTAAACGAGATTGAATCGATGATGCAGGACGGAATCATCGTCCTTTCCGATGTGGACGTGATTCGGCTGATTCACAGTCGTCCGTCAGTGGAGTCCTCACATGCGAACGGTTAAGAAAGCCAAACTCCTTCGTCTCCATTTTGGCGAGGGCGACCAGTACAGTGGGAAACCGCTGTACGAAGCGATCGTCAATCGCTGCAAGGAATTGAAGATCGCCGGTGCCACGGTGTTTCGCGGTCTCGAAGGGTACGGCGGGACAGCGGAGATCCATCGTCATCACCTTATCAAAAAGGATCAGCCCATAGTTGTCACCATTGTGGATACCGAGGAGAACTTGGCGCGGCTGATTCCAGAGGTTGAGGAGATGATGGACACCGGTATGATCGCCACCTCGGACGTTGACTATATGCGGATTGAAAAGCCGCCAACCGTAGCATCCTAAGAACCGATTCCGCGGACCCACTAGAACTCACGATCCAGACACCAAACAATATGCCTGCTCAATTGAACAAGTTCAGCTCCCGAATCACCCAACCGAGATCCCAGGGTGCCCTCCCAGGCCATGCTCTACGCCACCGGCCTTCGCGAAGCAGACATGAACAAGGCCCAGGTCGGCATCGCCAGCGTCTGGTTTGAAGGCAATCCGTGCAACATGCACCTTCTCCAGTTGGCCGAAAAGGTCAAGGAGGACCTCGGTGCCGTCGGCTTGGTCGGGATGCGGTTCAACACGATCGGTGTCAGCGACGGCATCTCGATGGGCACGGGATGGGATGAGCTTCTCCCTGCAGTCGCGCGACCTGATTGCCGACTCCATCGAGACGGTGATGGCCGCACAATGGTACGACGCCAACATCTCGATCCCAGGCTGTGACAAGAACATGCCAGGCTGCATCATGGCCATGGGCCGGCTCAATCGCCCGTCGCTGATGATTTATGGCGGGACCATCAGGGCCGGCTGCCGCGATGGTGAGAAGCTCGACGTAGTCTCGGCATTTCAGAGCTACGGCGAGTACCTGGCCGGCAACATCGATGATAAACAGCGCCAGGAAATTGTCCGCAATTCCTGCCCCGGAGCAGGCGCATGCGGCGGCATGTACACCGCCAACACGATGGCGTCGGCAATCGAGGCACTCGGAATGTCCCTCCCGTACAGTTCCTCTACGCCGGCGGAGGACTCATTGAAACTGGCCGAGTGTGTAGCCGCCGGCGCCGCAATCAAGAACCTCCTGGAACTGGACGTCAAGCCGCGAGACATCATAACCCACGAGGCTTTCGAAAACGCCATGGTGCTCGTCTCCGCGCTTGGCGGATCGACAAACGCAGTGCTCCATCTCCTCGCAATTGCGCGGTCGGTCGGCGTGGATCTCTCGCTCGACGACTTCCAAAGGGTTAGCGATCGCGTTCCGCTCTTGTCCGACTTCAAGCCGAGCGGACCCTACGTAATGGAGGATCTCCAGAACGCCGGCGGAATTCCGGCAGTGATGAAGATGCTCTTGGCAGAAGGGGCTTTGCAAGGTAGCTGTTTGACAGTCACAGGTAAAACGGTTGCCGAGAACCTGAAGGGTCTGCTGGAACTTACGCCGGGCCAACAAATTGTCCACGCATTTTTCCAAGCCATTGAAGCCAGTCGGCCACATTCAAATCTTGCGGGGTAATCTTGCGCCCGACGGAGCCGTCGCCAAGATCACCGGAAAAGAGGGCCTTCGGTTCTCGGGCCCGGCGCGGGTCTACGATTCGGAAGAGCTAATGTTGGCCGCGCTGGAGCGCAAGGAAATTCAAAAGGGCGATGTCATTGTGATTCGCTACGAAGGGCCGAAAGGCGGACCCGGAATGCCGGAAATGCTCACGCCCACTTCGGCAATCATGGGCGCGGGATTGGGCTAGGATGTCGCGTTGATCACGGATGGACGGTTTTCGGGAGGATCTCATGGCTTCATCGTCGGCCACGTCACACCCGAGGCCCAGGAAGGTGGCCCAATTGCGCTGGTCAGGGACAATGACCGCATCACAATTGAGGCCTCAACCAACTCGCTGACCGTCGCTCTCTCGGACGAGGAACTGTCAGCCCGGCGCAAGAACTGGAACATGCCGCCCTACAAGGCGGATCGCGGCACGCTCGCCAAATACATTCGCCTCGTGAAAAGTGCAGCGCTAGGCTGCGTCACAGACGAATAACGGTTCGGGCCATGCACCTCTCACGCGTGCGCATCGGCAAATTCCCCGCGACCGTGAAACAAGACCCGTTGTACCGTCGGCCCGCAGGGGTCGGCGCTAGATGGCGCCGATGTACTCGCGCAGCACCGATACTGTCTGCGTGAGACCCTGACGCTCCAGCGTATCCAGATATTCTGATTCGGTCTTTGGCGGGTTCTTAAGGCTCTCCCGATGCGCTCGCGCAGCAGACACCACGGTACCCGGCGAGAGGCCGAGCAGGTGCAGGATGAATTCATCCGGGTGCTGGGCCTCGATTCCGAAAGAGTCGAGGACAGCGTCGGGAAAGTCTTTGAGATTGAGGGTTACAATGACATCCGCCCGCCCGCGGATGGCGGCAGCAAGGACATGGCGGTCACCGGGGTCGGGAAGGTGCAAGCCTGGAATCAGGTCTTCATAGCCCGTTACTAGGGCGTCTAGGGCGTGCTTGTCCATCAGGTCTCGCGTGCGCTCCAGTTGCACGCGGGACAGGTCAGGCCGATTGATGAGAAGATTCTTTATCCACTCTTCGTGAACTTCAGCGGACCACTTCGCCCGAAACAATCCCGTCATGGCCAGATGCATCAAAAAATTGCGTAGCTCGGCCGGATAGAGGACATTTGCGTCATAAAAGGCGGCGAAGGTGGCCATGCCGAAGATTTAGATCCCGAGTTCTTGATCATAAGCCGCAAGCTCGGCCAGCGCGGCTTTCCGATCGGCGTCAGCCTGTCTCTTGAATTTCATGAGCGCCTCAAAGCGGACGCGCCGATGGGTGCCCACTTTGCGGTAGTCGATCTTTCCTTCATCGAGCAGCTGGATCAGCGAAGGGCGGGAGATATTGAGCATATCGGCCGCTTCTTGAGTTGTGAGTTCCGCATGGACCGGGATCAAGGTGATGGCGTTACCTTTGGCCATCTCCTCTAAAATGCGTACGAGCATCCGCACTGCGGATGCCGGAACACGCACCGTTTCCTCTGGCGCGGGACCAATCCGAAACTGCAGCGGCTCTGCTGCTCCCATATGGGAAGCCAGCACGCGGCTCGTTTCCTTGGCCAGAATTGCCTCTGCCTCAGAGGGCAGTGCCGGTGCAAGTGTTGCTTCTGCCATAGCTGTCTCCTGGTGTTCCTCTTGATGAGATTACCAGCTATTCGCAGCAAACGCAAGCATCCATCTTATTCGAAAGAGATGTCATCGAGTGTGCAGACGTTGTGAACAGCCGGATATTTGTTTGCAAGTACTACGGCACTGGCCGCCGCCCACCGTAAAGGCCCAGCCACCTCAAAGCTGTGCGCACGTCTGCCAATTCCGCCGCTTCCGCTCCGTTGCCAACTACTGTCTTGAACAAACTAGTGGTATGATTCATAAATATCGCTATATTTAAAGAGTCTTCGTCCAACGGTATGGGCGGGGGGATGACTGTTGAGATAGTCGATACCCTGTTGCAAGTTTTCGGCGATAGCGTCCGTGGTCTTGAGGTCGGTGTTGTACAGGGCGGTTTTCTCCAAAACCAGAAACCAGGGCTCGATAAGGTTCAGCCAAGAAGCGTTCGTTGGTGTCCAGTAGAACTGAATGTTGGCCGGAGGGGCCGCCCAGAGGTTGCGCGCTCGTTTGTGAGCGCTGAAGTTATCCCAGATTAGATACAGCTTGCGGTCGGCTCCGAAGCGCGGGAGAACCACGTCCCGCAGAAATGTGAGCATGACCTCACCAGTCTTCGTGGGGCGGGGAAAACCGACGGCCTGGCCCGTATGAGGAGCGAACGCGGCCAGAAGTTGAATGGTCGGCCCCTTGTGGTACCGGTCCCGTCGCCGCGCGGGCTTCTTCCCCCAGCTTCGGCCACCGCGCGGAATAGTGGCTAACGGCCCCATTTCGTCGACGCAGACCACGACGCCGTCGACCGGCGGATTGCGATAGAGGCTTACGATTTGGTTTTTTTGACTTGAACTCCGGATCGTGGCTTTCACACCAGGTTTGCCCGTCATAGAAATGAAATCCTTCCTGATGGAGCCGGCGACGGATCGTCGATCGCGTAATCGCTTCCAGGCCGGGTTGCTTGCTCAGGTACTCCTGCAATTTCGGCAGTGACCATGTAGTAAAGGGAAGGCCGAGGTCCTTCGGCCGCGCCGCAGCGGCCTTGATTACCGCCGTATCGATCTCCTTTCCGTAAACGCGAGGGCGGCCTGATTTCGGCCGATCCGTAAGTCCCGCTAGGCCAGACTCCAAAAACCGTCTTGTCCAAAGGTGGGCGTTGGTATAGTGAAGGCCGACCCATTCGCTCGCCTCAGCCAGCGAAGCACCTCCAGCCAACAGCCAAATCAGCTCACTTCGCTGTCGGATGCTGGTCGGGGTCGTGCGCGAGCGGAGAACGCGTTGAAGGTCGCCCAATTGCGTGACCCTGAGACTTGGAAAAGCAAGGCTGCGCGGCATGCTCTAAGGGTAGCATGGCATTTCTTTTGTTTATAGCGATACTTATGGATTGAGCCACTAGCTAGCTAGCTCCAACTCCTTGAATTTGCGCGCGCACCGTGGACCCTCAAATCCGGCTTCCGATCCCAACCGAGTTTGGGGCGTTTTTGCCGCTGAATCTTGGGCTCACAGGGCAAAGAAATGGGCAAAGCGGTTGTTCTCCAAGTCCTCAAGCCGCCCGCAAGGTACTTGATTTGATTTGGTGTTCCTGCTGTGCAGCCTACAAGTCTTCGGCTGCCAGACAATGGTAGGTTACGGAACCCATTGAATACATGTAACTTAGGCCTACAACCGTTCGGTGGTGGGATTGGTGAAAAGTGACCCTCTCCGTTGTAAGCAATTGATTCTATGGCTCCTCAGCCTGGACTCGAACCAGGAACCCTTCGGTTAACAGCCCCGGAAATCTGCTTTTCGCCAGATTAGTGAGGCATTGCGACTGGCTGTGATCCACTGCGATAACCTGCTCCTAAGCAATGAGTTACGTCGCTCTCGCCACGTGCTGCCTATGCCCGCGCATGAGCCTGAATGCGATGGATTGTGACTGGATTTTAGGTGCTGTGGGCAAAGAATTGGGCAAAGTGAACATGCCAACGGTGAGCGGCGTTGGCGTGCCTCAATCGGATAGATACCTCGGAGAACGTGTATAATATCCGATAGAACTATCCAATGCCAAGTGTAAGCCAGACAGCTCTATCAAAGGCGCGGCAAGTCTTCACCAAACATGGTGGGATGCTGCGCACCACGGAGGCGCTTCATCTCGGCATCCACCCGAGAGATCTGTATTCGCTTCGTGACCGCGGTGAGGTCGAAGAGCTGGCAAGAGGCCTATACCGGCTGGC
>Ga0182030_10011800_pt1 | contig 17590 bp, 11 predicted proteins | sample 812S3MmetaG_FD_121299 | JGI IMG/M metagenome (GOLD analysis project Ga0182030, IMG submission 121299) | Permafrost microbial communities from Stordalen Mire, Sweden - 812S3M metaG (Illumina Assembly) | ecosystem: Environmental > Terrestrial > Soil > Wetlands > Permafrost | place: Sweden...
GTTCGACATCGAGAACGTGCTGGCAGTCAATGCCGCGGGCGGATAGAAAACGGGCGAGGGCCGTCGGCAGTTGGTTATCGACCAGAAACTTCACGACACCTGGAGGACGGTGTGATCGGCTTGATGGGCCGCATACTCAATCGCGGCGTAAATGTCCTCGCGTTCGAGAAAGGAATAGTCGGCCAGAATCTCGTCGAAACTCGCGCCGTTCGCCAGAAGCTCGAGTACGTCAGTAACGCGAATGCGCAGGCCACGGATGCAGGGACGCCCTCCGCACTTCCCTTCTTCCACGGTGATCCTTTTGAGTCTGTCGGCGCTCATATCTTTAGGGAACTAATCCTAAACATACGCTTCGTAAGCTGCTGAGGCAACTCCGGCATCGGGTCGGCCAGTTCGCTTGGCTGCCTGCTTCGAGTGCGTTTCCCCCTACCAGGAGTGGCTTCTATGGAATTGATAACTTTGGTGCGGATGAGAGGACTTGAACCTCCACTCCCTTGCGAGAACTAGAACCTGAATCTAGCGCGTCTGCCAATTCCGCCACATCCGCATGTGTAGGTGGGCCCCTTCATTCTCCGAAACCGTAGGGTGGACTGTCAACGTCCCGGTGCGAAAAGCGTCCGTTCCTGCGACACTTGCGGGATGCTGCGCCAACCAAGTCCCCCTCCGAGCCGTAACGAGTCCGAGCGGGTAGCATCCTTGTATGAGGCAGCGTGTCCCTTGTTAAACTCACGACTGTTAAACTCACGACCGGTTGCCGTTCATGCGACCCTCTCTAATGCCCACGCCTCTCCGATGCGAGCCTGACGTGCTCATGCGAAGCTAATGCGAATCTCGCTGGGAGCGGTCGATTACGTCATCCTGAGCCTGTACTTCGTCTTCGTCCTGGGCATCGGATGGCTGCTGCGCAGGCGAGTACAATCGAGCGCCGATTTCCTGACCTCGCATCGTTCCGTACCGGTCTGGATCGCGAGTCTGGCGTTCATCGCGGCGAATCTGGGCGCGCAGGAAGTGATGGGCATGTGCGCGTCGGGCGCCAAGTACGGAATGATGACGTCGCACTTTTATTGGGTGGGCGCGATTCCGGCGATGATCTTCGTGGGCGTGTTCATGATGCCGTTCTATTACGGCAGCAAGGCGCGCAGCGTACCGGAATATTTGAAACTTCGCTTCGATGAGAAGACGCGCGCGCTGAACGCTCTCACCTTCGCCGTGATGACGCTGTTCTCCTCCGGGATTTCGATGTACGCCCTGGGGACCCTGTTCCAGTTGCTGCTCGGCTGGACCTTCACGCAGAGTGTGGTGCTTTCGGCTGCGATTGTGCTGGTCTATACGCTGCTCGGCGGGCTGACCAGTGCGATCTATAACGAGGTTCTGCAATTCTTCCTGATCGTGTTGGGATTCGCGCCGCTCTCGATCCTTGCCGTGGAAAAGGCGGGCGGATGGAGCGGCATGTCCGCGAGGCTTCCCGCGGTGATGACGCATTCCTGGCGATACCTGGGGAGTCCGTCGGAGAATCCGATGGGCGTCGAGGCGTTCGGCATGATCGCAGGGCTCGGGTTCGTTCTCTCATTCGGGTATTGGTGCACGGACTTCCTCGTGGTGCAGCGAGCCATGGCGGCCAACTCCATGTCGGCCGCGCGGAGAACTCCCTTGATCGCTGCGTTCCCGAAGATGTTCATGCCGTTTATCGTGATCGTGCCTGGGATCGCGGCGGTCGCGCTGCTGCAGGCGGGCGTCGGGTATTCCCTGCCCCTCAAAGGAGGCCATCCGGATTACGACCTCGCGCTGACCACGCTCATGATTCAGTTCTATCCGTCGGGGATGCTGGGCGTGGGGCTGACGGCGCTGATGGCGTCATTCATGAGCGGCATGGCGGGAAACGTCACGGCCTTCAACACGGTTTTCACCTACGATCTCTATCAGAGCTACGTGCGGCCGGGCGCGACCGACGCCCATTACCTGCGCGTCGCCAAGATCACGACTCTTGTGGGAGTGGTCATTTCCATCGCGACAGCGTACCTGGCTCAGCAATACAACAACATCATGGATGTGCTGCAGCTCGTGTTCTCGTTCGTGAATGCGCCATTGTTCGCGACGTTCCTGCTCGGCATGTTCTGGAAACGGAGCACCGGGCATGCTGCCTTTACCGGATTGCTGGCGGGGACCACAGCGGCCGCCCTGACCCACGGATTGACGGTCGCCGAAGGCAAGGGCGGATGGATCAGCGTGGTCCACACATTTCCCTCCACCATGGCTCAGAATTTCTGGATGGCGATTTTCGCGTGGTCCACGTGTTTCGTCCTCACCATTGCCGTCAGCCTCGCCACCGTGCCGAAAGCGGAAAGCGAACTGCGCGGGCTGGTTTACGGATTCACCGACATCCCGCCAGAAGAGAACGAGCCCTGGTATCGGAAGCCCGGCGTGCTGGCGGTGATCGTCGGCGTCGCCGTGATCATCCTCAACGCGATATTTTGGTAATGAGAGCCACGGAGGCAATTCCATGGACGATCTCAGAGTTCCCATCGGCACGTTCTTCGCGATCGTCGGCGTGATTCTGATCGCGATGTCCGGTGCGCATTCGCCGCTCACGGAAGCCCCCGTCAATCTATACGCCGGATTGTCGATGCTGGTGTTCGGTGCGGTGATGTTGTGGCTCGCTTATCGAGGATCCAGAACAGGCGTCCCGGGCTCGAAGTGAACGGGATCGAAGTGAACGGGTTCGAAATGACGGATTCGAAGTGAAGCCTCCTTCGCGGCGGCCGTCTGACACCCCAGGTCATTTGGATTCCTTTAATTCGATTTACTCTCGTTTGGAGCTTCCTTCGATGGGGGCACCCGAGATCTTCCGCGCGCCCGGACGGGTGAATCTGATCGGCGAGCATACCGATTACAACCTCGGCCTCGTGCTTCCGATGGCGATCGATCTTTATTGCTACGTGACGGCCGCGCCGTCGAATGACGGAGTGCTGCGCGTTCGCTCCGCGCAGGTCCCGGGTGACGCCGAATGGCGGATCGAGGAGATCCCTTCCGCAAAACCCTCCGGGCAATGGACCGATCGGGTTCTTGGAATCGCGTGGGAGCTGGTGCGGCGCGGCCACCCATTGCACGGCCGGAATCTCTGGATCGATTCAGAGGTTCCAACGGGCGGCGGCTTGAGTTCTTCAGCGGCGCTGGGAGTCGCAACGGCGCTGGCGTTAGGAGCTCCCGCTGATCCGATGACGCTAGCCGAGATCGCCCATTGCGCGGAGACAGATTTCGCCGGAATCCCTTGCGGCATCATGGATCAATTCATATCCGCGTTCGGTCAAGCTGGATCGGCGATTCTGCTCGATTGCCGGACGCTTGAAGGGAAAGCGGCGCGGCTGCCCGATGGCATCGCGATCGTGGTGGCAAATTCCATGGTGAAGCACGATCTGGCATCGTCGGCCTATCGAATCAGAGTCGAGGAGTGTGCGGTGGCTTCGCGGAGACTCGGCATCGCCAGTTTGCGCGATGCGGCTGTCAGCGATCTCGCCCGTCTCGACGGCACTCTGCTCAGACGCGCCAGACACGTTGTGACGGAGAATGCCCGGGTCACCTGTTTCGCGGAAGCACTCGACCGGAATCAACCCGAAAACCTCGGGCGAATTCTGATGGAATCCCACGCCAGTCTGCGCGATGATTACGAGGTCAGCTGCACAGAGTTGGATTTCCTGGTGGAGACGGCGTTCAGAATGCCAGGCATCCTCGGCGCGAGGATGACGGGAGGAGGATTCGGCGGGTCTACTGTGAATCTCGTCGAGGAGAACGCAGCCGAACGGTTTATGGAAACGTTAGCCGACGAGTATCGCCAGAGAATGGGAATCGTTCCCGAAATTCGCCGGTGTCTCTCTTCAGAAGGTGCGAGCAAGGTCGTCACGCGTCACGCGCCAAATCCTAACGCGGGCAAAGAACGATGAGCGAACTGCGTTGGCATCCTCTGCTCGAACAGTGGGTGATTCTGGGGACCCATCGGCAGGATCGCCCGCAGATGCCTCGCGACTGGTGTCCGTTCTGTCCCGGGTCCGGTCACGTGCCCGGCCACTACGATGTTCATCTTTATCCCAACGATTTCCCGGCATTCTCCGCTCAAGACCCCTCGGCTCCTGGAGCGTGCGATGTCGTGCTGTATAGTTCCGAGCACAAAACGTTGCCGTCACAGCTTCCGGTCAGCCAGTGGGTGAAGATCGTCGACCTGTGGACCCGCAGGTATATGGAGCTCTGTTCCGATCCCCGCATAAAGTACGTGTCGATATTTGAGAATACGGGTGAGGCGGTCGGGGTGACGATGCCGCATCCTCATGGCCAGATTTACGGATTCCCGTTCGTTCCACCCAGAGTCCAGCGTGAGCGTGAAGCTGCGGAAGCGTTCCGCGCTCGAACCGGTGGCTGCCTGTATTGCAAGGTATTGGGGGACGAAGAAATCGACGGACGGCGAGTGATCGCGAGCAATGCCGGATTCATCGCGTTCGCGCCCGCCTTCGCGCGCTTTCCTTACGAAGTCCATGTCTCTGCTCGCAGGCAGCTGGGAAGCCTGCCGGAAATGACGGATCCGGAAAGGGAATGGCTTGCGGAAATGATCCTCACCATCCGCAAGAAATACGACGCGCTATTTTCGTCACCGATGCCGCTGATGATGGTTCTGCAGCCGGGCGAACATTTCTACATCGAATTCCTCTCCCTGCAACGTAGCGAGGAAAAGTTGAAATACCTGGCGACGGTGGAAACATCGCTCGGAACCTTCCTGAACGATGTTGCTCCGGAGGACGCGGCGGCCGCTCTGCGTGACATCCCATAGACCCGTTTCCGTCCAGCGCCAAAATGCGCCCCGACGCGAGCGACAGAAGACACTTTTAGAGCCTCGGAATCCCGTTGCCGCACCCTGTTTCGGAAAGGGCAAAATGCCGAACATACAGGTAGGCGAATTCGACCGTGGAAACAGCTTGCTGGTACTGTAACGAAAAACTGCCCTTTGTAAAAAGGTTGAAGGGCGAACTGTTCTGCTCCAAGGAACACGAGGAGATCTATTTTCAGGAGCAGTCCGTCATTGCATTTAAACGGCTTACTGACCCCAACGCTCCTTCGCCGGAACTATCCAAATCCGCTGCACCAACGGCCGAAGCTCCGCTAGCCGGAACCGCTCAACCTGAGGCCGTCGCGACACCGGCGGAAGCCAAAAAGACAAAATCCAAAGGTACGCCGGGCAAAAAGATCGCGGCCCCGATAACTGCTTTCCCGGAAACAGGTTCGCGGGAACCAGCTTCTCCGGAAATCAGCGCAAGAGCGACGGTTCGGCCGGAAGCCGCCGCCAAACCGGAACTGCGTGCGGAATCGCGTGCGCCCGAACCGCCGTCGAACCCAGCCATAACCACTTCGAAAGAACCCGCCCCGGTCGAAAAAAGGGTTCCAGCCGACGTTCCGCCAGCCATTTCCGCGAGTTCGAGTGCTTCCCTTAACGTAACGGCCGCTACCGAACAAACGGCCGCAGCGCTTCCAGACGAGGCCCGAAATCAGCCAGAAAGGGATGCCCAAACCAAGTCTCCCGCCACCCCTGCGCGAGCCGCTGATGCAAATGTGGTCGAACCGCCGCTTGGAGCTCCGCTTCCGGACAGCGTGATCGTTCCGCGATCCAGCCAGCCTTCAGCCGCGCTGCGAGGTGAAACTGAGCCAATCACTTCGACTGAGCGACCGGCTCCTCCGAAGTTGACCATCGATTCCAAGGTCGAGTCCGAGCCTGCAGCGCTAACGGAGTTGCTCCTCGACCGTGCACCGCTCGCAAAGGCTCCTCCGGCGGCCTCTGGCATCGCGACGGATCCGCTGCCGTTCTTCGATCGAACCGCGATGTTCCGCCGAATCAGCCGTCCGTGGAGCGAAGGCAAGGCAGAGCCTGCAGGGCCGGAACCTGCCAAGGATACGGAGGAGCAGCAAATTCCCGTGCTGCGGGACTTCCTTCCGGTAACGCATCCGAAGCCGGTGATGGGACCGAATCCTGCAATGTCCCCACTGGACGCCGTTTTGGGCGGCACTTCCGCAGCTCTCGGGTATATTGCGGCGCCATCACCGCTGCCCACGGCCCACGCATTCCCGGTGCTAACGCAGTTTTTCCCGGGTACGATATCGATGCCGGCCTCGCGACCCGAGACCGAGTCTCCTGCGGGCGTGGGGCCGCTCCCATACATTATCGCGGCGCATCTGCCGGTGGATCCAAGCAATCCTTTCCACGGCGACTTCGCCTACCAGGACATGGCGCCGATGAGCAGAGCCAAAAGCGCACCGGTTGAAGATCCGGCAGCGTCCGAGCTCGCAGTTGGCGTGAAAAAATGGTCCGAGCTCGGGGTGGTGCAGCATCAAAACGAGCCGCGGATGCCCGTTCCAGGGGACGGAGCAAACGCGAAGATATGGCCAGCGGATTTCGCAGCATGGCTAGGAACCTGCGTCGACTCGAAGATCCCTGAAATTGCGGAGACGTCGAGCCTTTCCATTCCAGCCGAAGTTCGTCTTCCCTCCGATTTGGCCCAACCGGAAATCAGATTGACGATCGTCGAATCGAACACCTCGGCGGCGTTCCACTGGAGTTTGCAAGATGCGACGTCCAACGGACCGGGGATCACGATTGAATTCGCCTCACGACGGCGACGCCGGTCGTTAACCCCACCGAATGTGCAGATGCCGATCCTCTCGGCTTCGCTTTTTTATAGTCCTCTCGAGGGCAGCCGCAATGGAGGGTGGTCCACGGATTCGAATCAAACGATCGCCGCGCCCCCAGACGTGTTGGACACGCCCGCAGTTGCGCAGCCACCGTCAACTCCCGGCGTGAATGCGGCCGAGCCCATCGCGCGACTCTCTCCGTCCTCCGCGAATCGCGACCATGAGCGAGAGAACTGCTTGCCTTATCAGCCAGTTACGTGGGTTTCTCGGCGGCGAATCCTTCCCGACCCGACAAACGTGGAGCCTCCTCCCGGCGCGACCCTCCCGCACCCGAGTGTAACGACTGCAACCCATCTCACGTCGGGCGGACACTTCCCCCTCTGGAGCCGGACCGCCTGGGATTTCCCGACGGCGCCGTACCACGCAGTGCTACGCACGGCTCTTCAGGTTCCGGCGCCTCCCGCCTCGCGGATGCCCAAGCCATGGGTCGCCCGGGCGCTTGTGTCCTCGCGGACGCAGCTACTGCATGACGCCCCGGAATTATCGAATAAACTCTGGCCGTCGCCCGGCAATCCGAATCAAGTTTAAGCGAGCGCGTACGGGCGTCCATCGGGGAGTTCGGTGGCCATTATTTGGCAACAACCGACGGCCGTCCCGGCGCTTCGAACTTCGACCCGGGATTACCGCACGGAACATAAAGAATTTCTCAGGTCTGCCGATGGCATGTTTAGTACTAAGGCCCTAAGTGGGCCTGGTGACCGGCCGGAGCCATATGGAATCTACTAAAGTGATCGAACTCAAAGAAGTGGGCAGCAGAGCAGAGCGAAAGAAAAACGACGCGAAACCGGCCACCGATCCGCAGTACAGACATCTCGCGTCCGCCGTTTCCGCGCATTTGAAAAATGATTCCGAAGCCGCGCTAAAAGCTCTTGAGGCGGCCGAACGCGAGGGTAGCGATCCCTTGCAGGTCCACTCCGCTCGCGGGCATCTGGAGTTCGGACTCGGCCACTTTGAAGAATCTTTGCGGAGTTACTCGAAGCTATGCGAACTCACGCCGGAAAATCCGGAAGTACATTTCCTTCGCGGCCTGTGCCTGCATCACGTCACGCGCTATGAAGAGGCTCTTGAAAGCTTCCGCAAGGTCTTGTCGCTCAATCCGCGCCATCTGGACGCGCAACTGGCGGCAGGCACGTGTCTGCTTCATCTTAATCGGGCGCAGGAAGCGGCCGAAGCCTTCGGGGCTGCGCTTGCGCTCAATCCTCAGTCTGAAACTGCCATGTTCGGACAGGCCGTCGCATTGCAAACTGCCTGGGAGTACGACGAAGCCTCCGATCTCTATGAACGGATTCTGACCAGAAACCCGAACTCCGCCGACTCGCTGGTGAACCTGGTCAGTATCGCGCTGCAGCAGAAGAAATACGATCTGCTCCAGTCCTATGCCGACCGTCTGTTGAAGATCCAACCCGATTCCACCGCGGCGATCGAGGGCCTCGCAGCCGCGGCTTTCGCGGCACGTGACTATGAATCGGCTGGCAAGCATACGGCGCGGCTGACCGAACTGCTTCCCCACATCTACGATCATTGGTTCAATCTCGGTGTGGCGTATCAAAAGCTGGGCCGGCTGCTCGACGCGGTTCTTGCCTACGCGCGCGCCACGGAAATCCGTAAAGATTCGCTCGATGCCTTTATCGGGTTGGGCGCAAGCTATCAGGAAATGGGTGAGATTGCCGAAGCACGTCGCGCATTCGACAGCGCCGCCAAAATCGCCCCGCAACGCGAGGATCTTCAATTCCAGGTCGCATGGCTCGCCGAACGCCAGAATCTGCTGAGCGAAGCCGAAGCGCTGTACGCGCAAATCGTCGAAAAGAACGCGGAAGCCGTGAATGCCTGGTTCCGTTTGGGGTACCTGCAGCTGGATCGCGGCGAAGCCGAGCAGGCCTCGCGAGCCTTCCAGGCCTGCCTCCGAAAGCGCGCGGATTGGCCCGAAGCGGAGATCAATCTTGGACTGGCTTATTGGAAGCTCGGCCAGTATCACGAAGCGGAACGGGTTTTGGAGCATTTGCTCTCGCGTCAACCCGACTCGCTCGATGCGCTCAGGGGCATGGCTGAAACGGAACTCAAGCTCAACCGGCCCGAGAAGGCGTTGCTATATCACCGGCGTCTGATCGAAGCCGGCGGCGCAACTCCGGAAATCCTGTACAACAGCGGCATTCTGGCGCAACAGCAAAACGACCAGGGATCCGCCGCCAAGTTCTACCGGTCGGCTCTCGAGCTCCAGCCCGATTTCCCCGAAGCGCGCCTCAATCTGGGCCATTGCCTCGACGCGCTGGGACAAAAGGACGAAGCGCGGGAGTGCTGGATCCGGGCGCTTGAAGAAAAACCGGAACTCGCCCGCGATTACTTCATGCCGCGTCCGGAAGGCGTTTCCGCCGCAAAGTAGCGATTGCGCCCCCAACATTCGGCGATCGGCGTCAAGGCACACGAAGAGACTCGAGTCTTGGTGGCATCCGCCTGTGACCGGCCGCACCCCATTTCCGAGGCGCGAGAACCCGCCCTATGGTTGGTCCCCCCGGGACGACCTCACGCTTCGTGAAGTTCGGGCTGAACCAGCGCTTGTGGGCTCGGTTTACGAAGGCGCCAATGCGCCCAGCGTAAACGCGCGCGATCGAGATAGAGGTAGACCACCGGGGTCGTGTAAAGTGTCAGCGCCTGGCTGAAGATCAACCCGCCGACAATCGCGATTCCCAGTGGACGCCGCATCTCCGATCCATCGCCATGACCCAATGCGAGCGGCAGACCGCCGAGCAAGGCTGCCATGGTCGTCATCATGATCGGACGGAAGCGCAGCAGACAAGCCTGGAAGATCGCCCCCTCCGGATGCAAACCCTCTACGCGTTCCACCACAATGGCGAAGTCGATCATGAGAATGGCGTTCTTCTGCACCATACCGACCAGAAGAATGATCCCGATGAGTGAGACGATGTTCAGCTCGTTATGCGTGAGGAAGAGGGCCAGCAGCGCGCCCACGCCCGCCGAAGGCAGCGTCGACAGAATTGTGATGGGATGAATCAGGCTTTCATAGAGCACTCCCAGCACGATGTATACGCTGACGATCGCCGCCGCGATCAGCAATGGTTCGCTCGAAAGCGAATCCTGAAACGCCTGGGCCGTTCCCGCAAAGCTTCCGTGGATGTTTAAAGGCAGACCCACCTCCCGTTCCACTTCCTGGATCACCGGCACCGCCTGGCTCAGCGAAGTTCCCAAGGGAAGGTTGAACGAAATGGTGACACACGGGAACTGTCCCTGGTGATTCACCGAGAGCGAGGTATTACTCGGCTCATATCGTGCGAACGCACTGAGCGGAACCTGCTGTCCGTTGTTTCCCCGCACATAGAGATAACGCAACCCCTGCGGGTTCTGCCAGAAGATCGGATTGGCTTCGATCACCACGTGGTACTGGTTCTGCGGCTTGTAAATGACCCCGACCTGCCTCTGCCCGAAAGCATCGTACAAGGTGTTGTCGATCGCCTCCGGAGAAATTCCCATCCGCGCCGCCGTCAGCCGATCGATCACCAGCCCGGCTTCGAGCCCCTTGTCCTGCTGATCCGACATGACGTCGGCAAGCTCCGGCCTCGCGCGGAGTTTGTTGAACATGACGGGAGCCCACGCGTTCAGATCCTTCACGCTTTCACTCTGCAACGCGTACTGGTATTGAGCGCCGGCCACACGGGCTCCAATGCGCACATCTTGCACCGACTGAAATGACACCGCCAAGCCAGCGATACCCGCCGTCTTTGGGCGGAGACGCGCGATCACCTGATCCGCACTGAGGCCGCGCTGGTTCAGAGGTTTCAACGTGACGTTCATGGCTCCGTTCGTCATGCCGCTGCCGCCCGGCGTTGACGCCACCAAGGCGCTCAGCGTTTCCACCGCCGGATCATTCATCACGATCTTCACCGCTTCGACGACGCGATCCCGCATCGCCTGGAACGAGCTGGATTGGTCTCCCTGCAGCCTGACGGCGAGTCGACCGATATCCTGCTGCGGGAAGAATCCCTTGGGAATGGTCACGTACAAATACACCGTGAGAGCGATGGTGATCAGTGTCACGGCAAGAGTCGAAGGCTGATGCCTCAGCACCCACCCGAGCGACCTCTCATACCCCGCCCGCAGCCGTTCGACCACTCGGCCGCTCAGGCGATAGAAGAAACCATGTTTCACGGCGGCTGGATCGCGCAGCAGCCGCGAACACATCATCGGCGTCATGGTCAGCGAGATCACAAGCGACAGAGCGATCGACACCGAAAGCGTAATCGCAAATTCGCGGAACAGGCGCCCGATGATTCCGCTCATCAGGAGAATCGGAATAAAGACAGCGATCAGAGAGATAGTGATCGACACCACAGTGAAACCGATCTCCGCGGCGCCGTGGAGCGCAGCCTGCATCGGCGTCATTCCCTGCTCGATGTGTCGCGTGATGTTCTCAATGACCACGATCGCATCGTCCACTACGAATCCGGCGGCGATGGTCAGGGCCATCAGCGAGAGATTGTCGACACTGTATCCGAAGAGGTAGAGAACACCGAACGTGCCGATCAACGAAACCGGGACCGCGATGCCAGGGATCATCGTGGTGCGGGCGCTGCGCAGAAATACAAAAACCACCATGATCACCAGTCCTACGGAGATCGCCATGGTCCGTTGAAGGTCGCGCACCGATGAGCGAATGGTCGTCGATCGGTCATTTAAGACCCGCATCTGGATGGACCCCGGCATGGAGGCCATTAACTGCGGCAGCACCGCGAGGATCCGGTCCACCGTTTCGACAATATTGGCGCCAGGTTGACGGTTAATCGTGACCAGGACTGCCAGTTTTCCATCCACGAAGCCGATATTGCGTAGGTCTTCGACGGAGTCAACCACTGTGGCGACGTCGGACAACCTCACAGCCGCTCCATTGCGGTAGGCCACGATCAGGGGTGCGTACTCTTGCGCGGTCAATAACTGATCGGTGGTGGCCAGCGTCCAGGAATGCGTGCGATCGGCAAGTTCCCCTTTTGGGCGATTTGCGTTAGCGCTCGCCAGCGTCGCCGCTACATCTTCGAACCCGAGGCCGAAGTTGTTGAGCAGCGTGGGATTGACTTCCGCACGAACCGCCGGAAGGGAGCCGCCGCTCACCGTGACCTGCCCCACGCCTTTCACCTGCGAGAGTCTCTGCTGAAGTATGGAAGAAGCCGCATCATACATCTGTCCGGTAGTCATCGTTGGCGACATCAGACCCAATTGAAGAACCGGCGCGTCGGCGGGATTGATTTTGCGCCAGAACGGATTGCGCGGCAGGCTTGCGGGGAGTTGTCCCCGTGCCGCGTTGATCGCCGCCTGAACGTCACGCGCCGCCGCGTCGATATTCCGGCTCAGGTCGAACTGCAGCGAGACGCTGGACGATCCCAGTGTGCTGCTCGATGTCATTTCATCGATTCCGGCAATGCGTCCGAACTGGCGTTCGAGCGGCGTCGCGACTGCGGATGCCATGGTTTCGGGGCTTGCTCCGGGAAGACCTGTCGAAACCTGGATCGACGGAAAGTCCACTTGAGGAAGTGGCGCCATCGGCAAAAAGTTGTAAGCGACCGCGCCCGAAATGCCAAGAGCGACCGTCAACAAAGTAGTCGCAACGGGCCGCTTGATGAACGGTTCCGATAGGCTCATGGAGCGCTTCCCCGTGGCGCCGGCATTCAGGAATAGTTTACAGCTTCCATGTAATTCATCAGGGCCGCTCCCGTCCCGCGCGTTCCCGATCGGCGGACGCCCGGTTCCCGCCATCAAAACCGCCGAAGTACAATTGAACATCACGGTTCAAGCCATGGAGGCCTTGTGTCCAAAATACGCCGCGTTACAGCCACGTGGACGCTCGCCGGCGGCGCCTGTTTCCTAGCCCTGTCCGCAGTGAGCGCTCTTTCCGATTCAGATACAGCCACGGTGGTTCCTACCAATGACGCCCCGAATCCCTATCGCACCATCCGGGGTTGGGCGAAACTGCCCGAAGGCCGGCATTGGGGTTCGAGCAGCGCCGTCGACATCGATCGCGACGGAATGTCCGTCTGGGTAGCCGAGCGCTGCGGCGTCAACGGCTGCTATGACCGCGCGACCGGCAAGATGTCGGACCTGGATCCGGTGATCAAGCTCGACACCAACGGAAACATCCTCAAGATGTGGGGTAAGGGCATGTTCGCCTCACCTCACGGGATTTATGTCGACAACGACAACAACATTTGGGTCACGGACTACGGCGACAATGCTCCGCCGCCGCCCGGACGAGGTCGTGGACGCGGAGCGAAGAAGGGCGATGGCCCGCCGCAGCCCGTGGCTCCCGTGGCTCGCGTGATCCCCACCGGGCCGATCGGCCCGCGTCCTGGCTCGACGTTCGGCCATCTGGTTTATAAATTCAATCAGGACGGCAAGGTACTGATGACTCTCGGAACTCCGGGCGGCGCGGCCGAGCCGGGATATTTTTTCCAGCCGGACGACGTCGTGACGGGCAAAAACGGCGACATCTTTGTGTCTGAAGGTCACGGCGCGGGAAACGATCGCATTCTGAAGTTCGCCAAGGATGGGAAGTTCATCAAGACCTGGGGCAAGCTCGGCAGCGGTCCTGGAGAGCTCGATGAACCGCACGGGTTGGCGATCGACTCTAAGGGCCGCCTTTTGGTTGGGGATCGCAATAACAACCGGATTCAGATTTTCGATCAGGACGGAAAATATTTATCCGAAATCCGCAATTTCAGCCGTCCTTCCGGCTTATTTATCGACAAGAAGAATAATTTATATGTTGCCGACTCCGAGTCCGAGGGTTGGGCCAAGAACCACAACGGATGGAAACGAGGCATTCGTATCGGAAGCCTGAAGACCCTCAAAGTGACCGCGTTCATCCCCGATCCCGACGTCGTCGATGTGCACGATTCCAGCGCTGCCGAAGGAGTGGCGGTCGACGATGCCGGCAACATCTACGGAGCAGAGGTGGGACCTCGAGACATCAAGAAGTACGTGAAGGATACGAACAAAGAGAAGAACAAAGACAAGAACAAAAAATAGTTCACATTGGTCGCCGGACATAAATTGCGATCGGCCCAAACCGCCCGGTGCTCTTGTCCTCTGGGAGCTGGAATAGTCAGAAATTATCCGGATTCTATTGTTTAGGCGGAAGAAAGGAGGTGCGCCATTTCCTTGCACCGCGTGCCGCGTTGTTTTGCATGTCCTCTCCGAACGAAAGAAGTTCGCCCGGGTCGCGGCCCATCAGACCCTGGTCTCGCGGATCGCGGGTCCGCCGATTCGTCGCCTGCGCGCATTTTCTGCACAAGCCTGGAAAACCGCTGCCGATCCCGCTGACCGGTAACAGTAGCCGCGCGGGATTGATCCTAAGCCACCGTTAAGCCGTGAACGCCGCGACCTGAACGCGCGTAAGCCTCTGTATAATCAAGACTATGTGGCATTGCGGCAAGATGACGCCTAGACGTTCGGGTCTCGTATTCGTGTCGGTGCTGGCGGCCCTGGCGGGAATGATGAAAGCGGCTTCGCCAACGGTCGCTCTGACGCCGTGCTTCAGCAATCCTCGGGGATGTTCCCTGGGAACTGGCGCCACGTCCGTTTTGGTGTCGGGTCAAACGGCAGGCTGGGAATTTTCGCTTTCGAGCACGATTACGGTATCATCGCTGGGGCTTTACGACGCCTCATTTGGATTCGCTGGTCGAGCTCCAGGATTTACCGAAACCCACGCTGTGGGAATTTGGGACAGTTCCGGTAATCTGCTGGTGTCCACAATCATGCCGACCGGTACAGCGGCGCCAGATGTAAACGATTTTCGCTGGGTCGCTGTCACCTCTACCGTTCTCGGACCAGGAACCTATTACATCGGAGCCGAGTATGACAGCCATAACGGTCAGGCTCCAGTGGCGAACGATGACTGGTCGGTCGGCTATCTGTCGGGAATCACCGTTGGCACGGAATACCCGGTAACGTACCTAGGCAATGCCGTGAGCCCGAACCAAACGGACAATCTGACCTTCCCTTCCCAGGCGACCACCGACCAGTTCGCCGGATGGTTCGGACCGAATTTCCAGTTCACCGTCGCGGCGCCCCCACTCCCAACGATCTACGGCTCGGCCTTTACCGGCACCGGGGCTTCGTTCTTGTACTCCATCTCTCCTTCGACGGGCGCCGCGACCACCATCGGGAATATCGGCTTCAGCCAGGTAGGCGCGCTCGCATTCGACCGCCGCGGTTTGCTCTGGGGAATCGGCAATAACGGAAGCTCCTGGGTGTTGCTCACGATCAATACGACCACCGGCGTGGGCACCGCGGTTGGATTCCTCGCAGATCCAACCATCACCGCCATCACAGATATGGACTTCCGTCCCAGCGATGGAATCCTGTTTGCGCTCGGGTCGGCAGGTTCCGTCCCCGACACGCTCTACGCCATCAACACGATCACCGGGGCGTCCACCCTCATCGGCCATGCAAACTCGGGGTTCACGACCGATGGCGACAGCCTCGCGTTCAATTCCAACAGTATTTTGTTCAATGGGAATCAGTCGGAGCTGGATTCCACCAACCCCTCCAACGGTACGCGATCGAGAGCCGCCGCCTTAACCTACAGTCCGTCCTTCGGGAGCGGCGAGACTCGCCCGGACGCGATGAAGTTCGATCCGCAGACCGGAATCCTGTGGGCGTCCGTGGTGAATGGACCATCCGGTGCAGCCACCAATGCACTGGGGGTCATCGATCCGTTTTCCGGTAACGTCACGATGGTCGGCCCAACAGTACAAGGCTTGGATGGCCTCGCGATCGCAAAAACGACGATCGTGTCCTCGCTTGCGCATGCCGCCGACGGAAACAATTTTAAGACCCAGTTGCTTCTGACCGACGCAGGCCGCGCCAACGCCGCCTACTCACTCCGGTTCGATAACGACCAGGGGAATGTTCCAACGGCCGGCTTCCAGTTGCAACAGGGCTCGGTAAGCGGGTCCATTTCGGCAGGGCTGGATGACGCGTTGATTACTTCGGGCCAAGGAACACAGACTTATGACGGATGGGGAGAGGTCACCGCTCCACCGTCGGTGGGAGGGAGCGTCATCTATAGCCAGAAAACTTCCCTGCCTTCGATCCAGGAAGGGACCGCCACTGTCGAAGCCATACCCAGCCAGCATTTCTTCGTTCCTTTCGACAATACGAACGGGGCGGTCACCTCGATGGCGATCACGAACACGGGCACCGCTGCCGCTAGTATCAGCGTTACGTTGCGCTATAGCGACGGTTCAAACACCAACGTTCTTCCTTATCCGTCTATCGGGGCCCGCAATCATGTGGCTTTTGTGATCTCGACTCCTTTTCCCAACAGCGCCGGACGAGCGGGCGTGGCCGAGTTTACCTCCACCGCTCCTCTGATCGTCGTCGTGTTCCGGTTCAATTCCACGGGAGCTTTTACCGCGCTCGACGCCGTGCCTGCTGGAACGAACACCTCCACGATCACGCGCACTCTGGCCCACGCCGCCGACGGCAACAACTTCGAGACCACCGTGCTTTTGGTCAACACGGATACGAATCCGGCTAGCTACACCCTTCGCTTTGACGACGAGTTGGGTAATATTCCGGCGTCGGGATTCCAGTTGCAACAGGGCTCGTTAAGCGGAACGATCCCGCCCGGGCAATCCGTAACCATACAAACCGCGGGACTTGGGACACAAACACAGCAGGGTTGGGCGGAGTTGACCGCCCCCGCGTCGGTCGGAGGCAGCGTCATTTACAGCCAGAAAACCGGGCTGCCGTCGATTCAGGAAGGGACGGCGACCATCGTCGCAACCGGCAGCCAGGACTTCTTTGTTCCCTTCGACAACACCAACGGCGCGCTGACCTCGATGGCGCTGATCAACCCCGGGACTTCGAACTCGGGAGTCATCAATGTCACGCTGAAGTATACGGACGGCCTTCCGGAGACGATTATGCTGGCGCCTCTCCTCAGCCGTAATCACGAAGCGTTTGAGTTCATCAACACCTTTCCGAACAGCTCGGGAAGGGCGGGCGTCGCAGAGTTCGTCTCGAACGTCCCACTCTCGGCGGTCGATTTCCGGTTCAACTCTTCGGGAGCATTCACCGCGCTGGGCATTTTGCCATATTAAAAAGCGTCGCCGAGAGTGTCTGGTCCTAGCCGTTTCCTTTGTCCGGCCTTTTCAACCTGAGGGGCGATGGGACGAAGATGACGTACGCATCACGTGAGATCGATTGAACCAAGAAGACGAGTCATGAAGACGAACCATGAATTTTGATATCCACCCTTCTTCCTCTCCCGGCCGGCAACACCGTTCGTGGTCCGAAACTCCCGGTCTACGTATTCGCGGTGATTGCGGTCATCAGTGCCGTGCGGAGTGCGATTCATCTGCTCGCCCCGGACGGCGGCGCTCAGAGCATTGCCGGCATGGATCTATCCGTCCCCGGAGCTGATGGGATCGTTTTTGCGTTTGCGTTCTGGGGCAGCGCACAGTTGGTCTATGCGCTGATCCAACTCGCCGTCGCATTTCGCTACCGGTCGTTGGTCCCCGCGATGTATCTGCTGTTGATCCTCGAAGTCCTGTTGAGGATCCTCGTGGGCCGCATGAAGCCGGTACATTTTTCGCACACGCCTCCAGGCGCTGTTGCCAACTGGGTCGTATTACCGCTCGCGATCCTGATGCTGACGATTTCGGTCTGGCAGGGCAATACACGCGGTGGATCAAGTGAAGCCGGCGGGAATAGCTGACGACGAAACGGCGGTGTCGCACCCTATTCGATCCGATTATGTAACTTTCCTCCGCGCTCCTCATCTCCTCTATGAGATGAGCCGGAAGTCGATCGTCGTCGCCGATCCGCGCACCTTCGATGGCGGCGTGAAAGCACA